>JGI20214J51088_10000036_pt1 | contig 81290 bp, 41 predicted proteins | sample WetSurMetagenome_FD_51088 | JGI IMG/M metagenome (IMG submission 51088) | reverse complement strand
TCCGGTTGAGGAGATAATGAATGAGCTTACCAGGGTAACATTGCTCAGGAAGACCAACAATGGCAATAACGAGGTTTATCTCTTCAACAGCCACTCCTCTCCTCTGCTGATGAACGAGGTCGGACGCATACGTGAATTGACTTTCAGGCATGCAGGAGGCGGCACAGGCAAATCAATTGATATTGATGAGTATGATATGTCTGAGGAATATCCTCAGAAGCAGCTCATAGTATGGGATCCTGACAACCATGAGATTGTGGGAGGTTACAGGTTTATTCACAGGGAGAGGCATGAGCACCACTTCACTGTTGACAGGTTTGCATCATCATCATATTTCACATTCTCCAGAAAATTCAGGCGTAAATATCTCCGCCATACCATGGAGCTCGGGCGTTCGTTTGTAAGACCTGAATACCAGACTGGCACTATGGGTCGCAAGAGTCTGTATGCACTTGACAATCTGTGGGATGGGCTGGGAGCTATTGTGATTGACAATCCCCAGGTAAGATATCTCTTTGGAAAGGTGACGATGTACACTCATTTCAATATTGATGCGCGTAACATGATCCTCTATTTCATGAAAAAGCATTTTACAGACAAAGATGGAATCGCCGTCCCTGCCGACCCTATCAACATTGACATCCACGAGGATGATATGAAGAGGATTTTCACAGGAAGAAGCTTCAGGGAAGACTACAAGATCTTGTCACAGGAAGTTCGCAAACTAGGGGAGAATGTTCCACCGCTCATCCATGCCTATATGAGCCTTTCCCCAACGATGAAGTGCTTTGGCACGTTTATCAATCATCATTTCGGAGATGTTGAGGAGACTGGCATAATGATCACTGTGCGTGACATGTACATTGATAAGGTCAACAGGCACCTCGCCTCATACAGTGAAGATTATGATTTAAACCAGGGTTATTCTGATAATCAATAGGCTCTTGCCCCTATCCCATCTATAAAATTAATAAAAGCCCTGTTTGACACCCTTCTGCCACCTGGTGTAGGGTAGTTGCCTGTAAAATACCAGTCGCCCGTATTATCCGGGCAGGCCTGATGGAGCCCGTCAACTGTCTGATAGACCACTTCAACGGCAGCTTTTGTTCCCGGAGCTCGCAGCATGCGGCTTATCTTTTCTGATATCTCTTTATCTGTAAAAGGTGCATAGATATCTTTCACCACATTGACTATCTCAATGTCAGGTTTCTTAAGTTCTTCAAGTGCCTTATGGTAGGTCTGGTCAATCAGCTGATCCATTCCCCTCTCCTTCAGCAGGCCGATGGCTGCCCTGAAGGCTATAAAGTCGCCAAGATGTGACATATCTATGCCGTAGCAGTCGGGATAACGTATTTGTGGTGATGATGAGACGACAACTATCTTTACCGGGTCAAGTCTGTCGAGTATTCTTATAATACTTTCGCGCAGTGTTGTGCCACGGACTATGGAGTCATCAATTATGACCAGATTATCAATACCACGGCGTATCACACCATAGGTAACATCATAGACATGGCCGACGAGGTCATTGCGACTTTTATCCTCAGTTATAAAGGTGCGCAGCTTAGCATCTTTAACGGCAATTTTTTCTATTCGTGGTCTGCGGTCAATTATCCTGCGCAACTCCTCTTTGGTTATCGACTGACCTTTCTGAATTATCTCTTCGGTCTTCTTATTGTTGAACCAGTCTTCCAGCCCCTTTGCCAGTCCGAAGAATGCACTTTCAGCGGTATTGGGTATGTAAGAAAAAACCGTATTCTCGAGGTCATAGTTAACCGTCTCGAGAACTGAGTCAGTAAGCAGTTCACCAAGTTTCTTCCGTTCGCGGTAAATGCTTTTATCTGTTCCGCGGGAGAAATAAATTCTTTCAAAAGAGCACTTTGCCGGTTTATCAGCTGGCAATATTTCCTCTATGGCATATTGCCCTGATGCCTTTATTATCAGGGCTTTTCCGGGGTCAAGCTCATTGATATCACAGGTGCGTTTTTTAAAAACAGTCTGTAAGACAGGTCTCTCTGAAGCGGCGACTATTACCTCATCATCGGCGTACCAGAAAGCAGGTCTTATGCCCGACGGGTCTCTGATAACGAATGAATCGCCATGGCCCAGCATACCTGCCATTACATAACCTCCATCCCATCGTTCGGCAGCATCTTTCAGCACTGATGCCAGCTGCAGATCTTTTTCAATTATGGGTGATATCTCTCGTTTTGAATAACCCCTCTCTTTATAAATCCTGTAAAGGCGTTCGACCTCCTCATCAAGGAAGTGACCAATGTTCTCAAGGACTGTTATTGTATCAGAAAAATCCACCGGGCTCTGACCAATTTCAATGAGGTGATCAAAGATAACCCCTACATTTGTCAGGTTGAAGTTACCGGCCATAACCAGGCTTCTTGATCTCCAGTTATTTTCCCTTGACACAGGGTGAACATAATCAATGTTATAATTGCCGTAGGTGCCGTATCTGAGGTGACCAAGGTAGACGTCACAGGCATAAGGCATTGTTTCAGTAATGAATGCGGGATCAGACCAGCATTTCTCTCCCGGCACGCAGCTCTTGTTAATATCGGCATAGATCTTTCCAAAAATCTCTTTTATTGAGTTTACTGCATTTGACCGTTGTCTGAAGATATATGGTGTGCCAGGTCTGGCGCCTATACGTATACCCGCCAGCCCTGCTCCATCCTGTCCGCGGTTATGCTGCTTTTCCATCATAAGGTACATCTTCTGCAGCCCGTAATCCCACGATCCGTACTTATCAATATAGTACCCCGCGGGCTTCAGCAGCCTCATCAGCGCTATCCCGCATTCGTGTTTGACACTGTCACTCATAATCTTACCTAACGGATTTTATTTCAATAACATCCTTTACCAGGAAGGCATCAGGATATCGTATCAGGATCTTAAAAAAATCAGGTGCTGCTTCTTCTCTCGAGCGGTAGTTCCCAACCTTCACCTTAAACCAGCTTGGAGGGTCAAATGTGAGCGTAGAAGGCACATCCGGGAACTGGTCCATAAAGCCCTGCTGAACTTTGGTGGCCTTGTCGCGTCCTTCTTTTCCTCCTACCCTGTAAATAAGTATGCGGTATCCCTCTACTCCTTTAGCGTTTGAAAGTATATGCCTGTTCACCAGTGTGTCAATACGCGGATCCTGGTGTATTGTAAGCATATCCCTTTCTGATCCGGTTCTGCCTTCATTAAGAATGCCCGCCACACTGAATCTGTTCTGGGCCGTCAGAGTCAACGGGAACAACAGGACAACAAACGAAAAGAGAATTCTGGGTTTCATGGTGCAAATATAACCTTTTTTAAGGTAGATGGATCACTCGAGTGAAGCTGCCAGTTCATCTGTTATTTCAAGACTATGGTATACAGCCTGTACATCGTCGTCATCTTCAAGCGCTTCAACAAGCTTAAGCACTTTTCGTGTCGCCTCAAGATCAAGTACCTTTGTGTCATTCGGGATTCTCTTCAGGCCGGCCTCCTCGGGTTCGATCCCAAGACCGAGCAGCTTGCGGTTCACGCTCCCGAAATCTTCCTTATTGCATGTGATTGTTATTACTTCACCATCAACATCTATATCTTCAGCCCCTGCATCAATAAGGTCGAGTTCAATGTTCTCGAGGTTTATATTTTCATTCTTTAATGTGAAAACCCCCTTATGATCGAAGAGAAAAGAAAGTGAGCCTTTCATTCCCAGGGTGCCATTGTACTTTCCAAAAATGTACCTGACATTTGCGAGGGTACGGTTATGGTTGTCGGTGAGACATTCAACAAACACCGCAATGCCGTTTGAAGCATAGCCTTCAAAATTCAGCTCTTCATAAGCAGTGGACTCTGAACCCTGCGCCTTTTTTATAGCTCTTTCAATGTTTTCCTTGGGCATATTGGCGCCCTTGGCATTCTGAATAGCTAGACGAAGCCTGGCATTGCCGTCAGGATCAGGCCCGCTCTCGCGTACAGAGATCATTATTTCCTTGATAATCTTGGTAAATATTTTACCTCTCTTGGCATCTATGGCTCCTTTTTTGCGCTTGATGGTTGACCATTTATTGTGACCTGACATATTCTGTTTTGTTATGATTTCTTATGCAAATTTATATTGTAGGAACGTTGCATCCAACGTTACAATATATAAATTTTTATTTTATCTCGTAGATCCGTTGCATGCAACGGATCTACAATTATGACAAAATTATTTTATTTTCCGGTGTGAACATTGTTTCCAATGTCCGTGTAATAACAAATGCTATTTTTGCGCCAGAATAAAACATGATGTCCAAAAAATTTTATATTGAGACATACGGCTGTCAGATGAATTTCGCTGACACTGAAGTTGTTGCTTCAATTCTTGTCAGGAACGGTTTTGAGCCTGCAGGGGATATTGAAAGTGCTGATCTTATTATGGTCAACACCTGTTCAATACGTGATAATGCCGAGCAACGTGTGTGGGGCCGTCTCGATCTCTTCCGCAGCATAAAACGTAAACGTCCCTCAGTTGTGATAGGTGTTCTGGGGTGCATGGCTGAGCGACTTAAAGAGCAACTCATTGAGAGTGACAAGAAAGTAGATCTCGTTGTAGGCCCTGATGCCTACCGCGATCTACCTGCCCTGGTTACAGCAGCCGGCGACGGACATAAGGCCGTCAACGTACTCCTCTCAAGGGAGGAAACATATGCTGATATCAATCCGGTGAGAATGGACAGTAACGGGGTCTCGGCTTTTATATCTATTATGCGCGGATGCAATAATATGTGTGCTTACTGTGTGGTGCCATACACCAGGGGAGCGGAACGCAGCCGCGACCCATACTCTATTGTGAATGAAGCACGTGATGTATTTGAGAGAGGGTACCGCGAGGTAACCCTCCTGGGACAGAATGTGGATTCTTATCTATGGACCACGGGTAAAGAGGGTGAGATGAAAGTGACCTTCGCCGGTCTTATTGAGATGGTGGCACTGATAAGCCCTCAGCTGAGAGTGAGATTCTCAACCAATCACCCAAAAGACTTGTCAGATGATTTGCTGAAGGTGATGGCATTGCACAAAAACATATGCCGGCACATACATCTGCCTGTGCAGAGCGGCAGCAGCAGCATGTTGCAGAGGATGAACCGTAAATATTCAAGAGAGTGGTATCTTGACCGTGTTAGGGCCATTCGCGGATATATGCCTGACTGTACCGTTTCAACAGACATTATTGCAGGCTTCTGCGGTGAAACAGAGGAGGAGCATCACGATACACTATCTCTTATGAAAGATGTAGAATTTGACTTTGCATATATGTTCAAATACTCAGAGCGTCCGGGAACAAAAGCTGAACGCCATTTCACGGATGATGTCACGGAAGAGGTAAAGACAAAGAGGCTTAACGAGATCATTGACCTGCAAAACAAACTGTCGGCTGCATGCAAAAAGAAAGATATAGGAAAAACATTTGAGGTACTTGTTGAGGGAGAGGCAAAAAAGGCCATTGCGGGGCGTACAATGACAGGCCGTACTTCTGGTAATAAGGTTGTGGTTTTTGAGTCAGAAAGTGCAAAACCCGGTGACTATGTTCTCGTGACTATTGAAAAGGCCACATCAGCCACACTTACCGGGAAGCTTTTAATTAATAAAGATAAAAGATAAAAGTCACAAGATAAAAGATAAAAGTCACAAGACAAAAGTTAATAGTCACAAGACAAAAGTTAATAGTGGCATTACTTTTATCTTTTTACTTTTGTCTTTTATCTTAGCCCCTAGAAATATGTATTGTAACTCCTGTCCACGGCAATGCAATATCGACCGCTCATCCGGTCCTGAGGGATGGTGCTGTCTCGACGACGGGATACATATTTCGAGCATATGCCTTCATCACGGTGAGGAGCCGCCATTGTCAGGCTCCAGGGGCATAGTAAACGTTTTCTTTGAGCATTGTAACATGCAATGCATCTACTGCCAGAACTATGACATATCGTGCAATGATTTTCCACAGAGCAAGGGGCAATCGGTTGAAGAGGTCTGTGACAGGATAGAAGGACTTTTGCCCCTGAGTGAGGGGAATCTTGGATTTGTATCACCATCGCATTGTGTGCCCCAGGTAGTGGCTATAGTTGATACTCTCCGCCAGCGCGGGTTAAATCCGGTTGTAGTATTTAACAGCAACGGGTATGACCTTGCGGAGACAATAAGGAGTCTGGAAGGAATTGTCGATGTCTGGCTTCCCGACTTTAAGTATTCAGATGATGAGTTAGCAATGGAGTATTCGGCCACTCCGGACTACAGTGGCAGAGCGCTGTCATCTCTTAAGGAGATTGTTCGCCAGTGTGGTGTAACTCTCCAGACAAACGAACGCGGGATAGCTGTGCACGGTGTGATAGTGCGCCACCTGGTGCTGCCCGGAGCTACTTCTAACAGTATCGGAGTGCTTCGTCTGATATCAGAAGAGGTCTCCCCTAACCTCCATATCTCACTCATGTCACAGTATTACCCGGCAGGGAGCGTAAAGCGGAGAGCGGAGAGCGGAGAGCGGAGAGCGGAGAGCGGAGAGCGGAGAGCGGAGAGCGGAAAGCGGAGAGCGGAGAGCGGAGAGCGGAAAGCGGAGAGCGGAAAGCGGAGAGAAGTGAACTTAGAGCAGAACCTTGAACCCGGAACACTGAACCCTGAACCTTTGTTACGCACAATAACTAAAAGTGAATACGAAACAGTTATAGAGGCGTTCGATTCCCTTGGCTTCAGCCGGGGATGGCTGCAGGACTACGACAGCCACATCAGTTACCGTCCCGATTTTTCAAAAGACAACCCTTTTATCCCATAACATATTATGCTGAAAAAGATTCCACATACATACGTCATTGTCTTTTCAATAGTTGTATTGTCTGCCATACTCACATGGGTGGTTCCGGGTGGGGTTTATGACAGACAGACTGTGAACGTTAACGGCATAGACAGAAACGTTGTTGTGCCCGGCTCTTTTCATTATACAGAGAGAAACCCCCAGACATGGCAGGTATTCTCTGCATTGTTTGACGGATTTGTAGATAAGGCTGATATAATAATTTTCATTCTTATTATCGGTGGAGCATTCTGGGTAATGAATGAAAGCAGGGCCATAGACGTGGCTATACAATCTTTTCTTAGATTCAGCCACAGGCTGGAACACAAAAGAGTGATTAAAAAGATAGGAGCTGATAACCTTATATTTATCCTTGTGATGACGATGTTCAGCTTTTTCGGGGCAGTGTTTGGCATGAGTGAGGAGACCATTGCATTCATTATTATTTTCGTTCCGCTTGCCATCTCAATGGGTTACGACTCAATCGTCGGAGTATCGCTATGCTTCGTGGCAGCAGCCCTTGGTTTTGCCGGAGCCCTGCTTAACCCATTCACGATAGGTATCGCTCAGGGCCTCTCCGGCCTGCCTCTTTTCTCTGGTATACAATATCGTCTCTTCTGCTGGGTGATAATCACCACTACGGGATTCATCTACATACTCAGATATGCCAGGAGGATTAAAAAGAACCCACAACTCTCTACAGTCCGTGAGGATGACAAATACTGGCATGAGAGGCAAACCAGCGCGGCTCCTGAAGTTGACTACCATACACCGGCCTCCGCATGGGTAGCATATTTACTGGTGATAATAGTTATGGGGCTGTTTTCATTCTTTTACCCGATGACACGGCTGTCCGTAGGAGAGAGTTCCCTGGCAATTCCGGCACTGCCTGTTCTTACCGGATTATTTGGCCTGACCGGATTCTTCTCTCTGCGTAAGTCAGTTCATTTCTTTATTATTGACCTTCTCCTGTTTACTATCCTGACCCTTATTACCGGTGTAATGGGTTACAGCTGGTATATTATGGAAATAGCAACTTTGTTTTTTGGAATGGGGCTCGCTACCGGTATAGCTATGGGATATAATGCAAACCGTATTACAAAGTTGTTCCTTGACGGTGTAAAGGACATTCAGTCGGCTGCACTTATAGTCGGTCTGGCAGGCGGAATTATTATAATACTAAACCACGGCAGAGTGATTGATACAATCCTTCACAGCCTCTCCGGATCAATAGAGGGAATGGGCAAAATGGCCTCTGTGAGCATGATGTATGTTGTTCAGACAACCATTAATCTTTTTATGCCATCCGGATCGGCAAAAGCAGCCCTTACCATGCCGATGATGTCTCAGTTCTCCGATCTCATCGGGATCTCCCGGCAGGCAACGGTGATGGCCTACCAGTTTGGTGATGGGTTTACAAACATGATAACACCTACATCAGGTGTTCTGCTGGGGGTTTTAAGCGTGGCAAGAATCCCATACGAAAAATGGTTCCGGTGGATACTCCCTCTTATGATAATTCTGACCCTGATAGGGTTTCTTCTGCTCATCCCGACTGTATATATGAAACTGGAAGGGTTCTGATGCAGACAAATAGAAATGTTTTTACCAGATTACCAATACGTTTCATTAATTCAATTATTCAACCTTTTTTTTGAAAAATCTTCAATTAAATCTTAACTTGCTTTTTATTCTAAAAAGAATCTGTCGATATTTTAATGCATAGTATTATCCGGAAACTAAAACTGTAAAAACATTGAACGGCCAGGCATGAGACATTTCAGATTAATATCAGTGATTTTAAATATATTAATTTGGGGTTTAACCTTATCAGGTCAGGAGACGCCTGTAAGCCCAACTTCCTACAGGGTTTATAACCAGTTTATTCTTAATCCGGCCATAGCAGGTAGCAAAGACTATTTCCTTATTGACGGTATTTCATCCTTTCAGGGGAAGTACAAATCACAGCTTCTTACAGCAAATACAAGAATTTTAAAAAGTACAGAGAACTTTTATTCAGCCCCGGCAAATAGCCGCTTCACCAATTTCGGGATTGGCGGCACACTCTTCAATGATGTAAGTGACTCATCAAAAAGTGTTGGGGCAAGTGTTGCCGCGGCATATCATATTAGACTCAACAAGCAATCCACTTCCTTTATCTCATTTGGAGTAGCTGTGAAAGGTATATATAACCGGCTTTATAAATCCGCCGAGTCTGGCACCTCAGAGGGGCCTCAGGAAACATACCTGCCTAACATAGACCTTGGAGCTTACTATTATGGTACAAGGTTTTATGCCGGACTGTCAGCAACAAACATTCTTGGCAGCGATGATTCGCTTGGAATACCTGTTAAACCGCAGTACTTTGTTACCGCCGGTTACAAATTTGTTATAAGCCGTACGCTTAATATTGTTATTGAACCTTCATTTATTGCTCATGCAGGCGATTCTATTCCGGAAGATATTAAAGATATAGTTAATCCGATAGTGAAAATTTATATTGAGAATTGTTGCTTTGGAACCTATTTTCATAATTACGATAACTTTTCATTCTTTTTCCAGTATAATTTCCCCGGAATAAGTATCGGAACCTATTTTGAATATCCTAAAGGCACAGCTTTTTACAAAAAAGAGCTTAATGCCGAGTTTACTGTTGGTCTGAATCTCTCAGAGCTGAGATTTAGGAATAAGAACCCGTTACATTGGTAAAGTACCAGCATTGCAAAAAGGAAAGATGAAAATGTACTTAAGAACTGCCGGTCTCATATTAATCGCACTGTTTGTTTTATCCTGTTCACCAACAAGAACGGGATCAGGCACTTCTGCTCTTAATACAGAAGAGAAAACAAATGTCGATATTCTCAGGAGCAGTTTAATTGAAACAGACTCATTCAATCTTGAAATAATCCCTCCTTCCATTGGGGTTCAGTTTTACAGGGATGGTATTGTGTTCCTGTCACTGTCAAGCTATGATGATAACATGCTGTCCAATCATGTTTCATTTGGAAGTCCGAAAGCATACTTTTCAAACATTTATGAAGGCACATTATTCAAATACAGCGACTTCTCACCTACTATGCCCTTCCCGTATCCATGTGACGGGATTACTTTCAGCTCCGACTTTAAAACGATGTACTTCACTAAAATTTCACCGCTCGACGGTAAGGAAAAAATATTTAAGGCTTCCTTTGTTACTTCCGAAAATTTTCAGACAGGATGGTCGGCAGATGGTTTCCCATTAAGCTTCTGCGAGGGTGATTATATTTATTCTCATCCGGCTCTCTCTGCAGACGGGAATTTCATGATCGTGGCATCAACCAGGAAAGACTCATATGGGGGAATGGATCTCTATATATCAAGAAGAGATGGCAATAACTGGTCTGCTCTGAGTAATTTGGGGAACAGTATAAACTCTTCTTCAAACGACTTTTATCCTTTCATTGATAATCAAAACAACCTTTATTTCTCATCCGACAAGAAAGGTGGTTGTGGAGGATACGACATTTATATCTGCAGGTTTAACGGAAAGGGATGGTATAAACCTGTGCCGTTGACCAACAGGATAAACACTCCTGGTGATGATGTGGCCTTTACTATAGACAAAAAGAATGGATTATCGGCATTTTTCACAACTACAGAAACTCCAGGCAGCAAACCTCAGCTTTTCAGAATCACTATCAACCCTCTTGCAAAAAATACTCAGGCAAAAGACCTTACAGCTATATTGTTTGACATGACAGGGGCTAATGTTGAGCCGGCTACTATCTCAGCATTCCAGATTGAAACAGAACTCGCCTCAAACACAACCGGGAAGGCCACAACTTCAAAGACAGACAACGGAAATAAAAATCAGACCACTGCCTTAACCCAGTCAAAACCGACTCAGTCAGGCACATCTTCAATTACTTCCGGCAAAACAGCAGAAAACAAAACAGAGGCAAAACCGGCAGCCGTACCATCTTCAGGGAATTTGACTTATAGAGTACAGATACTTTCTACATCACAATCAAAAAGCAGCTATGATGTCACTGTAAAGAGTAAGACCTACAAAACGTTTGAATATTTATATAAAGGGGCATATCGTATAACAATAGGTGAATTCAGCAATTATTCACAGGCATTAAAACTGCTGAATGAGTGTCACAAAGCTTATCCAAATGCGTTTGTTGTTGTTTTCAGGAATAATGAAAGGGTGAATGATCCTTCATTGCTGAAGTAATGACTCTGTTTTCTTTGTTTTTTATCAAATAAAAAGCACTGTTTGTCAAAACGGTGGAAATTCGGTTTTCAGACAATTAAAATACCATCTTAAGTATAACACGCTGTTTATTTGTAGTTTACATAACACATCTTTCGGAATTCCTGCAATTTATTCAAAACCCTTCATCAAACAGCCTAAATTTTGATTAATAGTCGGTTTTGACTTATGAACGACTGATTACTATTGATTACTGCGTAATTGTACGTGGTAAATAGTCGCTATACAAACAAGTATACTGCGCGACGGCTGGTTGACAAATGTATTTGCTTTGAGTAATTTTACAACATAAATCAACGACACATAAATGAACACCATATCAAATAGTTTTAACCCCACAACATCAATGGACCAGATAATTATGGCAAATGTACTTCCAAAGAAGTTTACCTATAACAAAAATGGTCGCACCCGGGTATTTGATAACCTTGTAGAGGAAGGGTGTGAACATTTTTTTCCATACCTGGATTGCGTTGGATTAGCTAAAGCTTCAGATATCGTTTTCCTTTCATCTTCTCATCACTTTTTTTATGAGGAAGATGAATTAAAGGACGTTAAGACAGTGGTAAATCTAAAACCACTGAACAATATTAAAAACATTAAAAATTTGCTTCACAGCATATTCTGTCTGCTCCCTCAGAAGAGCAATTTTGTTGGCTGCTTTGTAAACAATAAAAAGCAAAACCTTTTTTCAGAGAACAGGTCACAGATAAATTTTGATTCTTACGAGAATACAATTGAGTCAAGAATCCCTATTCTGAACAAGATGCTGAACTTCATAGATCAGAAAACCAACAGGTATCTGTCGCCCAGGATGGTCTCCATTATATTCGAGGAATCAGGATTTAAAGTTCTTGATATGACAGAGATAAATGGTTTGACATATTTTTACGCCAGTAAAACCCGTCAGTCAGCAGAATAATTATTACCTTAATGCCGTCATTTGACTGTTGACCAGAACGGTCAGGACTGCAATAAGCATTAATAATTTCTAATGGACATTTTCAAAACCTTAAATCGTCTCCATATAATTCCATTTATAAAAAAGTGGAATATACTGGACATTATTTTAGGTTCTGTTGATATCCTGTCTATAACCCTGGCTTACCAGGCAGCCTATTACATTAATTACTACAGGGGAGGTGTCTTTTTCTTTACTGAATCAAACTTTCTGTTGCTCTATCTCGGACTGATGCCGTTCTGGCTTATAGTGCTTTACCTTATAAAAATAGCCGAGATCCCAAGAACAAAACGTTACAGGGATCTCTTCTGGGAATATCTTGAATCAGCATCAATTACCTTCATTCTTCTTCTGATAATATATTTCGTATTTAAACTCTACTATATTTCCCGCCTCTTCCTGATTGAGCTCACTGTATTTGGTTTCTTATTTCTATACCTTTCAAGGATTTTTGAGTATAAAGTGTTAAAAGGCTACAGGGCAAAAGGTCACAACCTTGTGAATATTGTTCTCATTGCCGATGACACCTCAGCACCATTTATAGAAAATCTTATAGTAAACAAAGAGTGGGGGTACAAGATCATCGCCATCTTTACTGAATCTGAAACCCTGAAGGAAAAATACGAAAAAGGAATCATTCTTCTTTCTGAAGATCAGATACTTATCCTGAATGACCTTATGGAGGTCAATATTATTGATGAAGTATTTTATATAAAGAACAGAATTGTCCCTGCCGAGATAAGGGATGTTATAAGGTCATGTGAAGAGTTAGGGGTTGTTTTCAGGGTAAAATATCGAGACAGGAAGCTAAATCTCACCAACGCAGTAAAGTCAGTGATTGCTGACGAGAGGTTTCTTACGTTTATAAACATTCCGCATAACACTTATGCCCTTGGGATAAAGAGGATCATGGATGTTTGTTTTTCTCTTATTCTGATTATCTTCCTTTCCCCTCTTCTGCTGGCAATATCTCTGGGAATAAAACTATCTACCCCCGGGCCACTGATTTACAAGCAGACCAGGGTTGGACTAAGAGGCCGGCCGTTTGAACTTTTAAAATTCCGTACCATGGTGGTCAATGCCGATCAGTTACTTGAAAGCCTTAAGGCAGAAAACGAAGCTGATGGGCCTGCCTTTAAAATTAAAGATGACCCCAGGATAACTAAAATAGGCAAAGTGCTCCGTAAAACAGGCCTCGATGAATTACCCCAGCTTTTTAATATCCTCAGAGGAGAGATGTCTTTGATTGGCCCTCGTCCGCCACTTCTTGATGAGACAAGACAATATAAAAGGTGGCAGCTCAGGCGGCTTTCAGTAAAGCCCGGACTCTCATGCTTCTGGCAAATTGAACCTGACAGGAACGCTATTAAGTTTGATAAATGGATGGAAATGGACCTGGCCTATATTGATAACTGGTCTCTTCGTCTCGACTTTATTATCTTCGTTAAGACTTTCCTCACCGTTTTTAAAAGAACCGGGCTATAGAATAATCCCAGGCCGGGAAAGTGTGCCGTTTTTTGAGATAAGTATTACATCCGGGAAAGTGAACCCGGAATTAACAAGTTTATTGACGTCCAAATCCTGCCATTAAAATTCCAATTTGACAAAAAGGGTACTTTAGTTGACCAGTTCACCCCCTTTTTTGATGAAAAAATATCTTACCCTTTTGATTTCAACTATCTTTGTAATACGAAATTGAAATTAACTGAAATTTATATGAAAAAGGTTGCATTCCTGGCACTCATGTTAATGGCAGCTGCCCCAACAGCAGTCAATGCCGTTACACCGAATGATCCTTCCCATTACAGGGATCCGCACACCGTGGGAGCCCCACTCGACGGTGGATTACTCCTTATTCTTGGTAGTGCCGGCGTTGCATATTATGCATCCCGAAAACAGAAATCAAAAAAGCTTGAATAAATTACAAAAGCCTGAAAAAAAAATATCAATGGCTCACCATTGATATTTTTTTTTGTATAAACACTATCCCATTTGAGAAGAAAATAAACGGCATTCAGTTCAGGGTAAAATGCTCATTTAACACAATTAGTTTTGGTAATGCCTGATGTAATATTGCCCTCTCCATCGGGTGATAATGATACACTTTTTTAAAACAAGGAAAGCGCAGGGATTAAGAATAAATCTGAATTTTTTTAAGTTAATCTCCTGCTGTTAAAATCAATTACCATATGTCATTGATTTTCTTTATTATTACAAAATGGATGTAAAGAGTCTTTTAAGAGGCAGGAAAATAAAAACCATTGCCATAATACTGGCCTCTGTTGCTGTCATATACATTGCAATCAGGTTGGTCTTTCCTGAGTCGTACACAATCAGGCAACTATGCAGCTCATTATACGAACAGTATCTCTACCTTTCATTAAGATTCTCACTCCTGATTCTGAAATTATTCGGTTATTTTTCATTATTCACAAGCCACGTTTCTGATGTGGGTCAGTCATTCTGGATCTTTTTTGCACCTGCTGTAAGGTATAAGAAACTGGCACTTGCGATTGTTGTATTTATCTGGGTTACAAAAGCCTCATTTAGAAGAAAATCTGTTTTCACACTGATTGTTCTCTCTGTACATTTTGCTTCTGTATCTTTATATAACATTACAGGGCTAAGCTGTAATCCTTATTCAGATCCTGATCTGGTATTCTCTGTCCCGGATACGATTGCTTGTTTTGCCCTCTTTACCTGCCTCGTAGCCTGGTTTAAACTCAATAGTCAATCTATTTATGACCATCTGCTTAGAATAAAATATGACATTATTGGATTCAAATCTAAAATAGTTGCGCTTACTGTCATATTATATTGTTATATCATTATCAACCAATTTGTTTTTGCATACTTCAGCTTTTCCGGATGGGTAAAGTTTCTGTTCGTTTCGGTTCAGAAAATACTTGCTCTCATGGGTTATGATGCATCGGTAGATTCAACCTATCTAATTGGTGAAAATGGAACAATTTACATGGCCAAGTTCTGTCTTGGAATAAAGACCATGTACCTGTTTGCATCAGTTGTCTACCTTACCGGAAGAAGGAATATTACCCGCTGGTTATATATCCTTGGCGGGTTAGTGGTTATTAATATTATAAATATTTTCAGGTTTGTACTGCTATTCATTCATGTACAGAGAAACGGTGATTATACCCTTTCAATGGATCTGCATATGCTTTACAATATCATCCTGTATTCAATTGTATTTTTGTTGTGGGTCTTCTGGTTTGAGAAATACTCTGACATTATACCTGAGAAACAACATCGATGACTGAACTCATCTAACCACTATGAGTTTCTGGGCGCCTACCACAATGTTATTTGAAACTAACTGTAAAATGTAAAAGCCTGATTTTACTGTCAGCGGTATCTGTTGTGTATAGGTTCCGGGTTCAATTGCTATATCTTGTGATATCTGGCCCGCCTGATTAACAACAAGCATCCTTTGATTGCTTAACGTCGGGGTCTCAAATGAAACAATCACAAGATCGGCTGAAGGGTTAGGATAAACGGAGAACTTAAAAATGTCATCTTCAAGTGATCCTCCATGTGGATAGCCAAATATCTTAAATTCTGTAATGTAGTTCCACTTGTCGGCAGTATTGCCGTGGCCAATAACCTTAATAAATGAATATTCAGTGGAAGAATACATTGAAGGAAATTCAAATATCTGATAGTTTCCTGAAAACGAGCACGAAGTAACAGTGTTAAGAACATCATCCCAAATCAGACTGTCGGCTGATGCGTAAACATCAAAGATTGATGAACCAGGCTGGCTGGCAGGGAATGCTACTTGAACATAGCTTATTTTAAAAGGCTTTTTCAGCTTCATAGTAATCCAATTCCCGTCTCCTAACCCAGACCATTGCGTTGTGAGGTTTCCATCAAATACATTGGAAGGAACATCGGGGGCAAGGTAGCTGAGTGCCGAGGCTTTGGTAACAGTTGCTTCATCAAGTCCATCCATAAACGGAAGTATAACGATCGGCATATTCAACGATTGTATGCCTTTGCCATCAGAAAGGTTTAAAATAAAGTTTAATGTAGTACGTGTAGTTACTATCGGAGCCAAGAACTGAATCTTTGATGTGGTTGTTGAAGAGACTGCAATATTAGCAGGAGTAATCCACGAGAAGCTCAGATTATCCTTGTCCAGATCATAGCTTCCAGATGCATCAATAGTATACACAAAGCCTGAATAGACTGTCGTCTCGTAATCAGATACTATAACAGGCAGGTTATTTATCTCTCCAACATTATTTGTAACCGGTTGAGCTGAAATTGTTGCAGCAAGGCCGCCGGCCGGTGTCTGAAGCGGATTTGCCGAAGGTTTTGTATAAGCAACTGTTACAACATCTCCAGCCGCCACAGGGCTTGCCAGTGTCAGAATGACCTTGGTGCCTGAAATAGCCACGGGATTCACACCGCGGTTTATGGAATTGACTGTCACCGTGAAAGACGTTGTTGCAGGGACTACATTCTTAAGAGTCAGGCTGTATGTCATTGTCAGGGTGGAAGGAGTGGCATTTTCTATTACCGAGCTCACATAAACCGGGCTTGGAGGTAGCACATTGTTTGTAACCGGCTTATTAGTAATAGATGCTGCCAGCCCGCCATCAATAGTTTGCAATGGGTTAGTTGATGGTTTTGTATATGTGACAGTTACAACATCACTATATATGACCGGGCTTGCAAGATTCAGCAATACCTTTGTTCCTGAGATAGATATTGAACTTATTGTTCTGACAACTGAGTTGACTCTGACAATAAAAGCTGATGTAGCAGGGATTTTATTTGCCAGAGTAAGACTGTAAACCATAGTCAATAATGATGGCGTTGCGTTCTCAATTGATGAGCTTACGTAAGCCGGACTGACTGGCAGAACATTGTTTGTTACCAGGGCATTGCTAAAACTGGCAGCTAATCCGCCTGAAGAAGTCTGCAGCGGGTTGCTCGCCGGGGCAGTGTAGGAAACGTAGACCACATCACCGAAAACCACTGCACTTGACAGAGTGAGACTGACCAATGATCCTGAAACAGAAACAGAATTGACAGTTCTGGCTACTGAGTTGACAGTCACTTTAAAGGCGGAGGTGGCAGGTATGATATTTGCTAACGACAGACTATAAGTTATCTCAATAAGCGATGGGGTGGCATTTTCAATAACCGAGCTTGAATAAACGGGGATGGTAGGATTCGGGATTGCACCGGTATATTCAAAAGCTCCTATTGTTGGCGCCGTAGTGCTACGTAAACTATCCCGATAATCTGTCTTGACAGCCGATATTGGAGTGCCTGCGCCTATTGCCGGAGAAGTTGCCTGCAGTGAATAATCTGTTGTCGATTTAAATAACGGGTTTTTTGAAAAGACACCGTGTGTCTCAGAACCTGTTGATATGGTAGAATTGTAGTATAAGTTATAATCGTTTGTTACATAATTAGTCGCCTTTTCCAATCCAGTAGTGCTACTTCCTGAATAAAATATATTGTTCTCCACCGTGGCATGTGAATTTGACTGAACAGCAACATATGCCGCTGAAGGCGGACAGGCTGTGGATTTTTCATAAAAGGTATTATGATATATATATACACTCTGTGCTCCCTCCATTAATATTCCGTATCCAAACTGCCACTTAAAAATATTATTATAAATATATATATTGGTCAAAGTACATACTGCTGTATTGTTGTTCTGAATAAAGATCAAATTTGAAGGTCCAGAGGCATATGAATTATCTGGTTCGTGAAAAAAGTTTCTCCTTATTACAACATTGTCAAGATTACCGTTATATCCTGCACCAACGTCAATGTCACATCCTGTTGTATGAAATCCGCCATAGAACTCATTTAGTTCTACAAGTATATTGCTGGCTGTAAAACCACTGCCATATATGTCAATTGCAAAACCTCTGCGTCCGCAATCATGAATTCTGTTGTTCCTGACAACCATATCTGAATAAACGGATTCTATGCCGTATCCCTGTTCTATGTTGTCATCCCAAGCTCCAATAAGGCCAATCTCACAATTGGCAATCAACAAACCATGTTGATTTGTCATATCGTAGTGAGTAACATCATATCCAACGCCTGACCAATAGGTAAAGAACATGTCAATGCCATCCAAACCAAAATAGTTTTTCCTGTTTGTGTTTACAGCTGATTCGCGTTGGGGAATCTCAACCGATGTATAGGCTGAACCGGGGTCAGAAGTAGAATAAACATAAATATTGCTTGAGACCCATGTCCATTTATATTCCGAGGTCAGTCCTGATGTCCCTGAGGCATAAGTTCCCCATGACTTTGTTCCATCGGTATTTTCAAAGAATATCTCACTTTGATTAGCAGTATAAGGGTTAATTGAAAATGTTGTCGCTGATTTCCAAATGTGGCTTCCAGATGACGTTTCTGTCCATGTGGTCGCTTTTGCTGAACCAAGTATCCTTGGGTTTAAACCAGAACCATAGGAATTGAATATAATGTAAGAATCAGCCGTTCCGGAAGAAGGGATCACCAGAGTCTCTCTCCATGTGTCTCCTTTATTGAAAGATATGGTATCACCGGCAGCAAATGTCCTGGAATTAACCTTTGAAATTGTTGCCCATGCCTGTGCATCTGAAAGGCCGGTATAGCTATCGCTTCCAGTATTTTTAACATAGTAATGTGAAGCAGAGATAACAGAACTTATTGACAAAAAAATTGCAATTAAGATCCCTCTCATAATTTTTACCCTCTTTTGATAAATTTACTACAAAAAAATAATTCCCATATGTATAAACATCTAAAAGACATATTTGTTATGTAAGACCAGATTTTTTTTAGAGTTTTTATCTCGAATTATTCCTAAATGACAAAATTAAATCCATTTTGGGAATAACGCCACCCTTTTACTTAACAATTATGTCTTATTTTACAGATCTTAAAAATATTTTTCAGATCTATTTTATATCAGCTGTAAAAAGTGACGGCAATCAGGGTATGTAAATTTAAGAATAAAAGAACATGCTGCTTTGTGAGAACAATTTTATTGAGCATTGCGTTATACAATATTAGAATCTTTAAAAAACTTATATTTTTTGGCCAATAATTGGTCTCATCCACTAATTATTATAAATTTGTTTCAATTATATAACCCCTTTTTAAGTATTACTTACTCAATATAATAACTATCATGAATAAAAGAGAAAGAAAAGGCCGGCTGCCTTTGTTATTTATTACCCTGGCTGTGCTAATTTCGTCGTGTGTGCCGGTTTCAAAACTAAAATATTTCAATGACATTAATGAGGTAACTGAACCTGTTACAAACCCCAGAGAGCTAAAGTTAATAATGCCTTTTGACAGGATATCAGTTAGCATTTTCAGCATAGAAGAGAAGTCAAATCAGTTATTTAACTCAACTACTTCATTAGGTCAGGGAGCAAACGAGTACCTTGTTGATGAGACGGGGTGTATTAATTTCCCGCTTACAGGCAAGATAGAAGTCAAAGGTCTGAACCAGGAAGATGCGGGATTAAAGATCGGTAAGGTATTGAGTGATTATATATCTGTTACTTCTGTAATTGTCAAATTTGCCGAGAACAATGTCACCCTTTTAGGCGAAGTGCAGACCCCGGGCACCTTTCAGGTTTCCAAAGACAAGCTTAATATTTACGAAGCATTGGCACTGGGTGGGGGAATATCGCAGTATGGAGACCACAAAAAAGTAATACTTGTAAGGCAGGAAGGTGACAAAATAATGTATCACAAACTTGATTTGTCAACCTCAAGAATCACCAGCAGCAATTTTTATTATATCCAGCCCAATGACGTTATTATTATTGAGCCTATAAATAAGACTTCCTGGTACAGGTTTAACAGTGGCAATGTAACTACTGCCTTCTCAATGATTTCGACATTGCTGTCAATCTACATTATGATTACCAGATTATAGAGCCAAAAAGAGTAATTATGAAACAAAGAACAGAAAACGATCAGACGATTGCATTTATTAAGTTTTTCTTTCAGAAAATCTATTCATTCAGATACGTATATATTTCAGCCATAGTTTTGTTTCTGGGGCTTGCTTTTATATACAACAAGTATGCTCCCAAGGTCTATGAATTAAATTCGACAATTGGCCCCTTAAAAGATACCCGTACTTCTGTACTTGAGTCAAACGACATGTTCAGACCCGGCTACACCACATCATCCAGCGGCAGGGACCTTGAAACAGCAATTAACAGCCTGAGTTCCTTTGACCTGGCGTCAAAAACAGTTGAAGATCTTAATCTTGAGATAGGTTACTTTGAAGGATCAAGGAAACTCTTCAGAACTTTTACTGAGGTTTATCTTCAGTCTCCGTTTATTGTCAAGGTTGACAAATCTCATATGCAGACAATAGGCGTTAAGTTTTATGTTACTATCCTTAGTAATACTTCATTTAGGATAACAGCATCGGGGAAAGATGCCGTTTTATACAACTACAGTGACAACTATATGGTCTCCGGAAAACAATCCATTGACTATGACACAATCTGCAAGTTCAACACACCAATCAAGAACAAGCGTTTTAATTTTACTATTGTCACTAATCCGGATTTTTTCGAGGGTGCAAAATCCGGAACTGAATATTACTTTGAGTTGTATCATCCGGAAGAACTGGCTAAAGCATATCTCAAGAGTCTCAGTGTTGAGCCGGTATCGTGGATTGCCTCAATAATTAAGATCAGGTTCGCCAGTACCAACCTCCAGAAATCATTGAATTTTCTGAATACGTATGTCAATTCTTTCATTTCAGAGAATCTTGCAAAAAAGAATAAGATGGCCCTAAACACCATTAATTATATAGATTCACAAATCTCCGGGATGTCAGATTCGCTTTCAAAATCAGAGTCAAGTCTGAGAAACTACAGGTCAGACAACCAGGTTATGGATCTTAGTTACCAGGGGCAGCAAATATATTCGCAGATAAGTGCAATTGAGACACAACGCACAACTCTTGAATCACAAAGCCGGTATTATAATTATGTTCTGAATTATTTCAAGACAAATACTGATGTATCAGGTGTTACGCCGCCATCGTCGGTTGATATTAATGACCCGACGCTAAACAAGATGTTCACTGATATGTACTCACTTTACACTGAAAAGTCTTCTATCTCAAGCAACACTGAAAAAAACCTTTTTGCAGCACAGATGGAGACCAAGATCAAGGTTCAGAAGCTGGCGATTATTGACAATATCACAAATGCATTAAACACTCTGAATATTAATCTGAACGAATTGAATTATAAGTCGGAGAAACTGTCGAGAGACATGTCTAACCTGCCCAAGAAGGAGATGAACATGGTCAATGTACAGAGGAAATTTGACCTTAACAACTCCATATACACCTACCTTCTTCAGAAAAGAGCTGAATCACAGATAACTCTGTCATCAAACTATCCTGATTATGAAGTTCTTGAGCCGGCACGCGAGATCACATCAGAGGTTGTAAAACCTAAAAGTTTGTTCAACTTCCTCATTGCAATAATTCTCGGGCTGCTTCTCCCAACTATTTTTATACTTATAAAGAACTTCATCAATGACAATATCAGCAGTGTTTACGATCTTGAGCATATAATAAACAGATCTGCTTTCGGCATTATATATGCCAATTCAAAGAATATGGAAGCTGTTGTTGTTGAGTCACCTGGATCAGCCATCGCAGAGTCATTCAGAAACCTGAGAAGCTCTCTTTTCCTTAAATTCAAAGCTGACAACCAGTCAAAAGTGGTGCTCCTCACTTCTTCACAGCCACAGGATGGAAAAAGTTTTGTGTCGTTCAACCTTTCAGCATCAATTGCTTCAGTTGGGTTCAGGACTGTGATCCTTGACTGCGACCTTCGCCGTCCTGTGTTACACGGCAAGTTCAATATTGAGAATAACAAGGGCCTGTCAAATTATATGATAAAGGAGTCCACTGCTGATGAAATTATTAAAGAGACTTCGGTTGAAAACCTCTTCTTCATCCCCGCCGGCCCGATACTCAGCAATCCTTCAGAACTTATTGGAGCAGGTGCTCTTGACGGGCTTATTGAATATCTTAAAACAAAGTTTGATTATATTATAATAGATACTCCTCCTCTGGGGCTTGTGGCTGATGCAATTCAGTTAATGAAATATGCTTCTCAGATACTGGTTGTCTGCAGGCTAAATACGACAAAAAAAGAAATACTGACAAATGCCATTGACTCTCTTGATTCAAACAATATAACGAACTATGAAATTGTAGTAAACGATCAGAATCTGGATAAAAGTCCATATTCAAGCTACAGGGATTATTACCATAAAGACTAAATACAATTACATAAAAAAAAAGTTACTGCTTTAACAGTAACTTTTTTTTATTGAATTAAGGTCGCAATTTTGTCTGTGAAATTCAGTCAGATATCTTAATCTCCTTTATTCCAGCCGATATCATATCATCAATAAGCCTGTTTGTAAATACTTCAGCTCCATACTTATTCAGGTGACCAGTGTTGAAGAAATACTTTTTGTCACATGAAATTGAATCTTTTAAATAGTTAAAGAAGCTGATCTGATTTTCACTGCTGCTTTTATATATAGGAGCCAGCATTACATCCCTGTTCGCAACATAACTCTGACCTTCTATATATTCAGGCATATTCACAAATACCAGTCCGATGTTCTGATCTTTACATTCAGCTACATACTTGTTAAACAGAGTAACAAGGGAATTGTCGAGAACAAACTCCCTTGTCGGTGCAACTGCCTTTGCCTTTTCCAGGTCGCTGGTCCATTCCTGATCATTTGGCATATAGCCATTTATCCTTCTTGCCCTGTTCGATGAAGGGTTTATAAGTAACTGAAGAATATGAATGAAAGCCTCTTTCTTTCCGAAATACCGGATCAAAGGGATATTGTAGTCAGCCTTTTTAAAATCGCTATACTCTTTCAGCACGTTTTCAAGTGATTTATTGTAAAGGAGGAAAGGAAGAAACTGATCCGGGTTATACAGTTCAGGTGTTTTTTCAAATGTGGCAGCGCTGACTGCATTTATAATCAGCTTTGGCTTTTTATTGTGTGCAAGAAGCAGGCGGAATCGCAGATACTGTATCCTGAAATTAAGGCCGTTGACAGCTAGACTGTATGTAGAAGCTCCGGTTCTCTTTTCGAATACTTCTGTGTCAAGCCCTCTCAGGGCGTTTGATGCCCCGAAAATGATAATATCGGCATTCACTTTACCATTGTAAAGAGCATTCCATACAGGAAGCTCTCCGTCGGCATAATCGTTTGATCTCACCAGAGTAGAGGAGATCATGAGATCCAGTCCATATGCCAGTAGCGCCACCGGAAGAAAGAAAATGGCTAGTTTAATTAGTATCTTTTTCATTTTAAGAACAGGTAATCAGGGGTTTTATCTTCAGAACTGGAAGTAAATAAATGGCTGTGCACCACCCGAAAATATGAAAATGACAATAGATAAGGCGTAATATACACCCCATCTTACCACAACAGGGTATTTTGTCTCAAAGTCAATCAGCGGGTGATCTTTCTCCCTCGTGATCCATTCAATCACAAGCATAAACAACACAAAACACAATGTGAGTATCGCGATCGCTCTGTATTGGAATACAGGGATGGAAAACAAGCTCGGATTGAAAATTCCGGTAATAAATTTTACTGCATCTGTAATTGAGTCGGCCCTGAAGAAAATGCCTGTAAGGCATACCAGAAAGAAAAGCCCTGTCATCTGAGCCGTTTCTTTGAAGCCTGGAAGAAGTTTACCTTTAGCAACCAATGAAGATCTTTTTGAGTTCTTCATTAAAAGCAACGGGATGAAATAGATACCGTGCAGAAGTCCGTAAAGGAGGTACTTCCATTCGGCTCCGTGCCAGAAACCTACAAGTAAAAATGTACAGACAATAGATAGTGACATCCCCACCTTTTTGAATTTTCTAAGTTTGAATGAAAGCGGGTTATTTACATAATCCATCATCCATGAAGTTAGTGAGATGTGCCATTTCTTCCAGAAGTCGCTGATATTAGTTGAAAAGAAAGGCCTCGCAAAGTTTGCCATGAGATTTATGCCGAAGAGTTTGGAGACACCAATTGCAATGTTTGAATACCCGGAGAAGTCACCATAAATCTGGAACATATAAAAAATTGCGCCCAGCAGCAGGGTGCTTCCATTGGCAGAGGCATAACCATTATAAATATTGTCGGCATAAATGGCACAATTATTCGAAACCACAAGTTTGACAAACAGTCCCCAAAGTATTTGCCTTAAGCCATCAGTGGCTTGTTCTGGGTTGAATATTCGTTTAACCGCTATCTGAGGAAGAAACTTCTGAGCTCGTTCAATAGGACCTGCAAGCAGTTTCGGGAAAAAGGCCACATAAACAGAAAAATCAAGGAGATTATTACTTGGTTCAATTTCTTCCCTGTGAATATCTATAATATAACCCAGCATCTGGAATGTAAAAAAACTTATTCCAAGTGGCAGGATGATCTTAAGTGCATTAAATTTTATGCCGGCGTTAAAGACGTTGAAAAGACTTATAAAACTCTCAGCAAAAAAATTAAAATACTTGAAAAAGAACAGGATGCCAATATTGAATATCAGCCCCAGCCACAGATACCTTTTTTTATTTACTTCCTTTTCTGTTCTGAATATTCTCAATCCAACATAGTAATTGATTAAAATACTTGCAAACAACAGGATTAAAAAGCGATAATCGGCCCATGCATAAAAGACCAGACTTGCCAGTAACAGCAAGATATTCTGACTTTTTGAGCTCTTGTTGAATACAAACCAATAAAGAGTAAAAGCTACCGGTAAAAAAAGTGCAAACTGGATAGAATTAAAGAGCATACAGTAATATGTTAATTATTGAATCTTCATTTGGACCAGTTCGATGAGAGAACCAACATTCTGGAGTTTATTTAATTCTTTAAGTTTAAACTTGATATTAAACTCCTTTTCCACTTCAGTTATTATCAACATGTGAGTAAGTGAGTCCCAGCCTTCAACATCATCGGCTGAGAGAGAATCACTTATCTCAAAATTATTGTGCTTTAGGGTCTTACTTAGAATTTCTCCTATCTTCTTAATAATCAAACTTTTTTCCATAATTGATGTATCTATAAATGTTTTTCAAGTAACAATTTTTCATTAAACGGCAAGACCCCAAGGACCTCAGGGTTATCCGTTCTTACAGATTTAGTGATTTCAAAACCAAGATTTGTCAACAGGTTAATTGAAGGCTGATTGTTGCTAAAACACTGCACCTGTGCCTTTTTCACTTCAGGGAAATCTCTTTTTGTCTCCGATAACAGCTGTTCCATTAATGAGAAAAGGATTTTTTTCCCTCTGTATTCCTTTGAAGTAAAGCCATATTCAAACTGAAGGGTTTCAGGGTCTCTTTCAACTGACATGCCCTGCATAAGATGGGCTTTCGTTCTGAAATAATCCATATTTTCCGGCGGGAAAGTATAACTAAGTAAGTTAGACTTCAGGATTCTGGACGGTGGATTATCGTGTGCCTCAATCCATGAAGAGACTCCGACAACAGGCATTCCCTGAAATATAACTAAGTTGAAACTGCTTAGTGAGAATTCACAGCCATCAATTTCTTCTTCAAGCATTGAGATTATGAACTCTTTTACCTTTTCCTCCGATAAGTTAAAGAGCGTCGAGAATCCAAGAGTTGATGAGGCCCCCTTTTCGGCTGCAATTATTACATCAGCAATAAAAGGGATATCTTCAGTAGAGGCTTTGCGATAGGTATACTCTTCCATACTGTTCAGTTATTTTCGAATTTTATCTTAAGTGCTTTTCTGTCTGTTTTACCATTAGTGTTCAGGGGGAATGCATTCATAAAGAGGAACCTGGTGGGTATCATGTACGAAGGCAGTTTTTGTTTAAGCTTATCCACAAAGTCTTTTGTGTCAATTTCTGAACCTTCAATTGCCAATCCTATTTCTGTATTACCAATAGAATTTACATAAGCAATTGCAGCAAGATTAGTTTTGCCGAGCAGCGATTTGGAATGAAACTCAACCTCAGAAAGCTCCACCCTGAATCCCTGGATTTTTGTCTGAAAATCAATCCTCCCCAGGTAATATATATCTCCTTCACTATCTTCCTTACACAGATCTCCTGTCCGGTAAAATCTTGTCATTATGCTTCTGTATTCTGTATGAAAAAATGCTTCTTTGTTCTTTTCATCATTTTTCCAGTACCCGGGAGTCAATAAATCACCAGCCAGGCATAACTCACCTTTTTCTTCCGGGCCAACTATCCTGTTGTTATCATCAACTATAGCCGTCTTAACATTTTTCATAGCTCTGCCAATGCATAAAATACCATTTATCTCCTTGTTGGCAGATTCCCTGTTGTATTTGTATGTTGTGCAGAAAATAGTGTTTTCTGTTGGTCCGTAAACGTTATAGATTTCTGCGTTTGGCAGACATCTGCTCCACTCCTCAGTTACATCGAGATTCAATGCCTCACCGCAGAAAAGGCTATAGCGCATCGATGGGAAATTAATCTCATCAAAATATGGTCTCAGGTAATGAAGGATTGAAGGAACCATAAGAGCCACAGTAAGTGAGTGTTCCTCCATCAATTCGTAGATGTAATTATACTTTATCTTGTTTTTAGGAATGGTATAAACAGTTGAGCCATGCAGTAAAGGCACAAGATAGGACATCACTGATAAATCAAATGTTAGTTCAAACATTTGAAGAATCCTGTCATTTTCATCTATTTGCAGCCCCATATCATTGAATGCATCAATAAAAGACCCGACATTAAATCTTGAAATAGGAACTCCCTTGGGTTCGCCGGTTGTTCCTGAGGTGAAAAAGATGTACGCGATATCCTGGTCTGAAGCTGGAACAGGGTTTAAATCGATCTCACTATCAGGCAGGGTTGCCGGAATAATTAACTCATACTCCGGATGCTGAACTTTTTCTGAGGAGTCAATAATGGTTCTTATATCTGCCTGAGAAATGATTTTACCATTGCGTTCGCGGGGGTTTTCAGGGTTAACCGGTACATAGGCCTTCCCCTCCATCCATAAAGCAATAATTGAAGCATATGTTTCAAGATCGTCATTAATAATTAGGCCTATGTTCTTTTCATCCTCTTTTGTCTCAAGTCTGATCGCTTTTCTCAGCTTTGAGATCATATCAGAGAACTGGGAATAGGTGTAACTTTTATTATTAATGTAAAAAGCATTTCTCTCCCTGTGTCTCAGGATAGCATCCTTTAGATCATTCAACACCTTCATACTGTGAATAATATTTTAAATTAAAACTTACTTTTTTTTGAATAATCTCCAGGGTTCTTCATGAAGTTATAATCCGATTTTAAAATATTGTTTGGAATTTTAAAAATTAACTTCTGAAGCTTGTTATCTGAAGAATAATACATCATTTACCCGTTTGGCTTTACAATGTGCAAAATAAGAAAATTTGAAATCAGGTGATTATAGTTACTGTATAATTTACACAAATGGCCAAATAACGGTGACCAAGTGCGGGTTGTGCATTGTAAATGACAATATTCATGCGTTACCTTTTATTCAGGCTTTTGTTTTCATGTTCAAATGCACCTAAGCTCGGTGGTGTACTAAACAAATTGCCGGAGAAGTCACACTTTACTTCAGGCAACGGAATACCAGCTCCTATAGCCGGAGAACCATTCTTTAAACTGAAATCGTTTGTTGATGGGTCTTTAAAAAGCGGGTCAGATGAAACGAAGCTGTGCATATCCCATTTCAAAATTTTTCTTATGCCTGCTAAAGCGTTGCTATTGAATGTAATCCGGCAATTAATAATATTCATATTACTATTTTTCCTGTAATAAAGGTTGTAATCTGCATCAATCTCAGAAGCGTCAGTCAGTGATGTTATTGCAATCCCGTTTCCGAGATGGTCATTAGTCAGTTCAGTGTAAAAAATATTGTTTTTAACCTTAATGTTTGTATTATGGGCATCTATCCATAAATGGCAAACGCTCTGACCTTTTATCGTGTTATGGTCATAGAAAGTGTTATTATAGATATTGCAACTCTGGATCCCTTCCGCCATAATTGAAGTTGAGCTTGGATACTTGAACACGTTGGAATATATGAGAATGTTATTTACAGTTGCTCCTCCGCCTGCGTAGTGGTGATTTTGTAAAAAGATCTGGTTTGAGTTTTCGGTTGTAGCAGGGTCATCATAAAAGAGGTTACCTCTTATAATTACTCCATCATAGCTTGCCGTGTATTTGTCAGAGCCTACACTGAGGTCAATACCGGTTGTATGCATGCCTGAATAAAAGACACAACCTTCAATAATGACATTTTTTACAGTAAACCCGCTGCCGTAAATGTCCAGGCTTATTCCTCTTCTGCCGCAATCATGTATTGTGTCGTGTCTGAAAGTCATATCGGTATATGCCATTTCTGTCCCATAACCGGAGAGAAGATATTTTGAGCCGATCCATCCCATCTCAGAATTCTGAATAGTCAACCCGCTGAGATCAAGCATATCAAAGCTCCAGTCATAACTTATTCCGGACCAGCGGGTGAAATAAAGATCCAGTCCATCAATAAGAATGTTTGTTTTGTTTTTAAGGTTTATACACTGCTGACGTTGTGGCACCTCTGTTGAAGAATACTCTTTGTTAGGGTCAGTATCTGAATAAATAAATACATAATTCTGGAACCACGTCCAGTCAAGATTTTCTTTAAGGTCGCTTAACGAGGCTCGGTGCCGGCCCCATAAGGCCGGGTTTTTGCCTGTAACAAAGAATATTTCACCCTTGTAATATCCATTATAAGGATCCAAAGGAACTGACTCCACTGATTTCCAGACATTTTCATTTTGTGCTGACCATGTCTTTACCTCAGTTGATCCAAGAAACCGTGGTTTTGGACCCTTGCCATAATTGCTGAACACAATGTTTTTCCCCTTTATCCCTGAAGATGTCAGAGAAAGAGTCTCACGCCAGACACAACCTCTCTTAAAAAAGATAGTATCGCCTGGCTGAAAAGACTTTGAGTTAACTTTTGAGACAGACTTCCAGGCAGTAGCGGGTGACTTCCCGTTGAAGGAATCTTTCCCTTTGACATTGTCAACATAATAATTTGTGGCCAAAACCTGTCCGCACTGACAAAGGAGAATCAAAATCAGGGTGATACCCATTCGTTGAGCCATGAAAATATTGGATTTAACAGACGACCTCATGATTTGCAGCCATTTTAAAGATTTAAAAGGTTCCCGGGAAAACACCCGCAGCTAGTTGACTGATTTTTCAGTCTGTGATGCTTCTTCTGTCCGTTTTCTCACTCCCAGGTCAACAAGATAAAGCGCAATTGCCTGCACGGTAAATATACCGTCGCGGTACATCTCTTCGTTGGTAAAGGAAGTGAATAGCAAATAAAGGAAATAAAAGCTCAGATAAGTCATTTCACGCGGCAGCTTCGAGAATATGGCTTTCAGGGCCCACCACAACATCCCCAGTAAAGTAATTCCGCCTACTACAAAGTAAAAGCCTATCAGGCCAATATCAACCCATACAATATTATAGTTCAGCTTGACCGTACTGATGTCATAATCAAATCTATAAAGACTGCGTCCGGCAGGTTTTCCGCCGCCAATGACGTAATATGATATGTTTCGCGGGTAAACATTATAATAATACTCCTTTTCAACATTTCTGATATATGCTTTACCCTCCTTCATGTTGCTCTCCGTCTTGGAAATTGCATTATCAATAATATGCGAGACGCTTTTATATTGGCTCAATGCTAAAAATCCCAGGACTACTACGATTCCAAGTATCATATCCCTTATATTAAATCTGATCAGCCGTGCAATCATAATTACGCTGGCAGCCAGGGCAGATCCTATCAGAGTACGGAAACCACATTTAAAGAGCACAAGCATGAAAGCCATTGCCAGGGCTAAATAGATCCATCTGTATTTCATCAGGAACTTGTTCAGCGCCAACAGATAACCAAGCACAAGGAACCCGTGTCCCAGTATCTCAAATTGTTTTTCCTCAAGTGCGGTCTGTGCACTAAAATTAAATATTACCCTTGGGTATGCCTTATACTGATAAATAAATATCAGCGAATAAAGGAAGGCAAATACAAGAATTGTATTCTCCACGAAACCTGCTTTAAGCTTCATAAAATGAAGCAGAAAATAGATCAGAATAAAATAATAGAAACTAAAAGAGAAAAAGGACTCATACAGGTTCTGGTGGAGATTCTTGTAAGAGGCAAAGAAATTTGCAAGAAGACCAAAGAGGAAAAGAAAAATCGGATATTTAAAGCTCAACCCCGGTTTGTTCCAGACCAGTAGCACAGCAAGGCCACAAAAGCCCCATCCAATGAAATGGTAAATATTAAATATGGGTGGGAAGGGTTTAAGGTTCCAGAAGCAAATGGAGCATAAAATAACTATAATAAAGAGAGGCTTGTAAAAACCTCCATGTTCTTCGTATTTTATCTGAGTCTCACTTTTCATGCGTTTCTATTTGGCATCCGGAGTAATAAAAAAAGTAAAAGTATCAATCAATCGTTACAAATGTGCAGAACAATAAAAACAAAACAATTTATTTTGAGAAGCATCTGAATTTTCCATTCAGAGTACTGCCTAAGACTTTCTTTTAAGAACCAGCCTGTAAAAGTCAACCAGTTTTACACTCTCAAAGTCCCACGATAATTCATTTATAACTCTGTTGTACCCATAATCACCCATAGTTTTTCTTAGCTCTTTATTGTCAATGAGAGTTATAATCTTTTCGGCAAAGTCTTTTGTGTCCCAATTTGTTGCATATAAAGATGCATCAAGGGCAGAAAAACGTCCTTCTTTAAGATCAAACTGCACTATTGGTTTTTTTAAAGCCATGTATTCCATTATCTTATTCATTGTGGAAAGGTTGTTCATCTCTGTAGGCTTGTCAGGGTTTACACATACATCTGCAGTATTAAGTATGGCAACCATAAGATCATCAGGAACTCTTCCATAGAAATCAACATATTCATCAAGTCGTATGTCTGCTGATAGCTTTTTCAGTTTTTCCAGGTCAGTTCCGCCGCCTATAATTGCAAACTGAATATCATTCCGGACCGAGACAATATTTTTAATGCTTTCCAGAAGCAGGTCAATTCCTTCCTGTTCTCCTATTACACCAATGTAGCCTACCAGATAACTCCTTCCTTTAAGGTAAGTTTTATCAGGAGGTAACAGTTTAAGTCTGTCCAGCTTTGGGCCGCTTCTCACTACCTGTACTCTGTCGGCACGCATCCTGCCCCTCTTAATTGCAATTTCCTTATAAGACTCGTTTGTTGCGATGCTGAAAGCAGCGGTTGCAAATGTTAATCTTTCACACAATATCATCATCCTGTACAACAATCCTTTACTATTGTACTTTGCAATGTAAAGTTCAGGATTAATATCATGATGATCAAAGACATACTTCACTCCCAAAATTTTAAACCACAATGCAACCAAAAAAATAAGATCAGGCGGGTTACAACCATGAATGACATGAAATTTTTTCCTGAAGTAAATTTTCCAACTCAGAACGAACTCCCAGAATAGAGCTGTACTGTATTCAAGAAGATAGCCAATTGCTCCTCTTGCCTCAAGAGGGAGAGGATGCCTGTAAATCTCAATATCATTAATTACCTCATACTTTTCTGTGTATCCTTTCATTTTAGGGCAAATGATGCTGACTTTAGCCCCATTGTCCCTTAGGGTGTTTGCTTCCTGCCAAACCCGTCTGTCAAACGGAACAGGCAGGTTCTCAACGATAATAAGTATATGTTTTCCTTCGAACATGAATGTGGAGTTTAATTTTTTAATGACTGCCTGATTACCAGTTAATTCCGTGATAATTATCTTTTGAGAGAAGAGTCTCGTCGAGTCTGACAAAATCAATGATCAATTTATCTTTTAAATTTTTTACAAGCTCCAGAAATTCCGGCTCCTTTGTATTTATTATGATCACATCGCAGTCCTTTACAAGTTGCGATGCATCAGTTGTCAGCAATGATGCAAGGTGTGGAATTTTTGCATTAATATACTCCTTATTTGTACCAGTCAGTAATGACAGGTTTATGTTTTTATCATAGATGGTAATATCACAGCCCTTGCCTAACAGAGCTTCAATGACTGATACTGCCGGGCTATTTCTCAGATCATCAGTACCTGCTTTGAAACTAAGTCCGAGAAAACCAAGTTTCTTGTTCCAATATTTATAGATGATCTTAACTGCACGTTCAATCTGAATATCATTTGTTTTATTAATTCCGTCGATAACGGGTACAGTTACATAAAGGTCATGAGCAAGAGTCTGAAGTCCTTTGAGATCTTTAGGCAGACATGATCCCCCATAAGCAAAACCAGGTTTAAAGTAATAGGGAGAAATATTCAGCTGTTTATCTTTACAGAAAATCTCCATTACCTTATGAGAATCAATGCCCAGTTCTGAGCAGATATTTCCAATTTCATTGCCAAAAGAGATCTTAAGGGCATGATAGGTATTGTTCACATACTTCATTATCTCAGCAGTCTTCAGATCGGTTATAATAATCTCGGCCGGGAGGTTTTTATAAAGGCCGGCAAGGGTTTCTGCTGCTTCTTTATTGTCAGAACCGATAAGCGTAAGAGGAGGATTATTAAAATCATGAACTGCCGTCCCTTCTCTAAGAAATTCAGGGTTATCGGCAATGGCAAAGTCAATGTTCCTCTTTTTACCTGAGCTCTTCTCAACAATATTGGCAAATTTATCGCAGGTACCAGGCATAATGGTTGACCGTATGGCAATTATATGAAATTTTGATTTCCTGCTAAGAGCCTTTCCTATCTCATCAGCAACATTAAAGATATACTGGAGGTCGAGGTGTCCCTTATCGCTGCTGGGAGTCCCTACAGCAACGATGCTGATTTCGGATCTTAACACCGCGTCAATGGGGTCTGTTGTTGCTTCAATGTTACCTGATTTTCGTTGTTCTGCAATTATCTGATCGATGTCTTTTTCAATAATTGTAGCGCATCCCGAATTTATCTGGTTTACTTTTGTCTGACTGACATCAACTCCAATAATGTGGTGTCCGCCTTTTGCAAGACAACCAATGCTTACACAACCCACATAACCAAGTCCAAAAATACTTATATCCATATCAGATGATTTTAATTACAAATTTAAAGCTCGTCGTTTCACTTATATATGCTGAACAATAAACAACATTAGCAGGAACCTTTTTCATAAATGATTCAGAATACCATCCTAGTATCTCCGGAGAAGTCTGTCCATTTATGAGCTGGTGATTTAACTTTTCATCAACCTGCAGCAATATGTCCGGATTATTTTCTTTTTCAAGTAAAAAGAGATTCTCCCCGGAATCCCTGACAGAAATTGAAGGGTGAATATGAAATGGCACCTCTACCCTCACCTTTTCTTTTTTCACTGTGATAATTGTATCTGTTATAATGAACTCTCCGTTTTCTTTGTTGAAGAGAACTTCTCTGGTATGCCCTACATTTTCATTCCTGTAACCGTTATGAGAGGCCGTAATGCTTTCGGTGGTACCATCTGTACTTACCCTGATATCTGTAACAGAGTAATGCCTGAGCCACATGGTTGGCCCTCCGTTAACTGCCTGGTTAAGGCCGTTTATTCTTACAGTATTGTGAGCCAGAGTTCCAATAAAGTAGTTTCGCCACAAAGGTTCAGTATGATAAGTATATGTTCCGGAGTCAATAAATACAGGCTGGCCGTTTACATGCATTATAAATGAGAGTGCATCAGCATGCCCATGAGCGGCAATGGACAGAAAGCCAAGAGGAGCGGCATCAAAATGACAGAAGATGTTTTTGCCGGCAACTTCCTTTTTGAAGAAAAAATGACCCTCCTTTTTAAAGAAGGCCGATTCAGTAACCGGGGTCAATACAGGTAAAGAATCATAAGTCTTCACACCTTGTTGGCCGAATAAGATTCTGTTTTTATTATCCATGCCGTTTCCCGCAGACTTGAACCTCGCGTCACGGAACATAACAGCAGCTGAGGTAAGAAGAGATCTGAAATTATTAAAGCTGTCATCGCTCTCAAACAGGCAACATTTACCATCATCTTCGTCGCCATATTTGGCAAAATTGCCTTTTGAATCAAGTAATGCAAATATGTAATTAAATATCTCAAGCAGTGTTTTCTTATATCTCTCAGAGAAGTGATTACCAGCGCGTTCACCTGCAACGTACGACAAAAGGAAAAAATCAGTTATAAACTGGATATACTCTGCCGCCTCTTCTCTATTGACACCTGAAGAGTGCTGACGCACAATTTCCTTTTCAAGTCCCCGGCCCGCATAAGCCATCCATTCACTGCTTTCTCTGAATTTCCACAGTGAAGATGCAATATATAGTCCGGCATATTCAGCTATCAGGTGGTTATTTGATGATGAATATCTCGACGGATTTCTGCGTGAATATTTACAGTGTTGATAAATCGATGGCAGCCATATTCTCCTGACGAAGCTCTTAAATGACTCATCCTCGTTTTCAAGGTTACCAACATCGAGTATTATCCATGAAAAATACCAGTTTATCAGCCTTATATTTATCTCGATATTACTGTACCAGTTTACGCCGATAAGGTAGGGGTTATTAATAACCCATGATGTAACTATATCCTTAAAGGTCTCAAGGTATTTCCTGTCTCCTGTTTTTCTGAAGTTAAGTGCTATTTGCGGAAGGAAAAGGAGCCTGTTTACTTCCCAGACATTTTTTGCTGACAAATTGGGATTTGTCCGAATGTTAATGCTTTTTGAAAAAGTAAGAGGGAAGCTGTTACCGCTGAATATATCTCTATGCCAATCAATTTCAGAATCAGCATAACCGAGAGGCATGCCAAAGATACTTATCTTGTCAGGGAATATCTGATCAGGCAATGAATCAAAGCCCTTAACAGGTGCATAGCAGCAATCTGTATTTCTGGGCTTTGACTTTCCGGCACAGAGATATTGTTCAGTTTTTTTCTGAACAAGTTGAAAAATCCTGTACGGGATTTCTGCAGCTGAAAAAGTTCTCAGCCTGTTCAGATACCAACTTATCATCTGATATCCTTTAGGTCAAGCTTATAACTCTTTTTAGTCTTAATACTCTCAATTGCCATAATTGTAGTATAGGTATTAAGCATCAATGTGTCAAAAGCGACAGGCATTTCTCCTTTCTTAATACAATCCGTCAGGGTATTCATTTCAGAATGTTGTCCTTTATCAATGACCATGAAGCTCTTCTTTGTTTTTTTCCCGTCCTTGAATACAGTAATTGTTTTGAAGTTGTCAAACTCAATATTTGTTCTGTAACCTGTGATCAGAATCTTTTCTTTTGAATAGTTCTTATCTCCGTCAGCTAGGTAAGCAATGACACATGATGAGCCATCTGAGAATTTAATTGTCACGAATGCATTATCCTGATCCGGCATACTACCTGTTGTAGTTGTGTTTGCAGATACCTCAACAGGTTCGGCATCAAGAAGGTACTGGAGTGTATCAACAAAGTGACAGCCTTCGCCAATTATACGTCCGCCCTGGTCCGGAGACTGGTACCATTTATCCATTGGAATGAATCCGGCATTAACCTGGTAATAGATAGAATAAGGAACATTCTTTTTCAGCTTTGATTTCAGGTATCTGACAGAAGGTGAGAACCGTCTGTTATAGCCAGTCATAAGTATCACGTTTGCTTTCCTGAAGTTCTCATCTATCTGTTTAAGCTCATCTATTGATATTGCCAGTGGTTTTTCGACGTATACATTCTTTCCTTTCTGAAGCGCGTCAACAACCATACGGGCATGTTGGTTGTGACGGGTTGCTATCAATACAGTGTTAATGTTTTCGTCGTCAAGGATTTTTTTATAGTCAGTTGTTGCGTAGCCAAAGTCAAACTTTTTGGCTTTGTCCTGTGCGTTTATCCCGGTAGCCGTTGCAATCCCTGCAAAGTCAACATTACCCTTCAGGAAAGGTAAAAGCATGGTGCTTGCATAGTTTCCGGCACCAATTACGCCTATCCTTACGTCAGCGTTCTTTGATCCTGGAGATTTAAGTTCATTGTATTTAACATTCGTCAGGTTGACCTCGGTGTTTGAATATTTAAGAACAACGCCGAGATAATCTTCTTTGCCCTCCTTTATTTCAGGAAAAACAGTTTCAGACTCGCTGAAATCATATTCATGAGTGATTAGTTTGGAGAAGTTCAGTTTACCGTCTTTAAGCAGCTGAAGAATTGAGAGCATGTTTCTCTGTTCTGTCCAGCGGACAAAACCGATAGGATAATCCATACCGCCTTCTTCATAGGCAGGGTCATATCTTCCCGGGCCGTATGATCTTGAGAATCTGAAGTCAAGTTCTTTATGATAATAGAGATCCCATGGCAGGTCCATCTTTGTAATGCCAATGTCAACTATCCTTGCTTTATCTCTTGCTATGTTACCTGCAAGAAATATCGGGTCGTTGCTGGATGTCCCCGTGCTTATAATCACTGAATCACAACCGAAGCCATGAGTCAGGGAGCCAATTTCTTCTTCGAAGTTAGTTTTCGACGCAACATCGGCAAAGAAAGCGCCGTTTTCCAATGCCAGATCGCATTTCTTTTTTGATATATCAAAGCCGAAGGCGCGGCAGCCGTTGGCCTGAATTATCTGTACGAGTATCTGACCCAGCAGACCCAAACCAATCACGGCAACATTTTCACCCAGCTGTGACTGTGTCTGTCTGAAGCCCTGCATTGCAATTGAGGCAATTGTAGTAAGTGACGCTTCTCTCAGATCAACCCCTTCCGGCACCTTTACACAAAGGTTCTTTGGAACAAAGTTGATCTCAGCATGATTTGCATAACCGGCGCCACCACATGCAACAATATCTCCCGGTTTAAATTCATCAACTCCTTTCCCTGTCTCCAGAACCTCGCCAACCAGGCTGTAGCCAAGAGGCGAAAGGGAGTCAAGTTTGTTCATAACCTTCCTGTAGGTTGCCATAGGACCCTGTTGTTTAAGGGTATTTATCACATCCTTGACCTGCTCGGGTTTTTTCTTTGCCATCTGCAGATAGCTCATATCGGCATTTTTTAGTTTCATCACTTCCGTGCCGACACTTACTGCGGAATAGAGTGTTCTGACCAGTACTCCGCCTGATTTGCACAAAGGAGCTGGCATTTCTTCAAGCGTTAAAGTATTCTTCTTGATATTCTGTGAAAGCTGTTTCATTGTATGCTGTGCATGTTTTAGTTACAATTGATTTATTCCTGGCTCAGTCCGTATTTGCTCCACTCTTCACATATCTCTTCAAATGAATATTTAGATTTAACCTGTGAGAGGTGTTGTCTTAGTTCTTCCCTGGTGAAACGGGTCTTGAACGGCTTACAGGGAATACCGGTGCAAATTGCATATGGCGGAAGAGGCTTGTTAACAAGGCTTGAAGCTCCGACGATACATCCTTCGGCAATAACGGTATTCTTTAAGATTGTTACATTCCCGCCTATCCAGACATCATCTTCAATAGTTACCGTTCCAATATTTCTTTCATGCCTTGTTGACCAGATAGTTTTTCCGACTGACTTAAAGACATGATCATCGCATTCAAGAAGCAGGTTTGGTCCTATCAGAATGCCATTCCCTATTTTCAGGTTTCGTGCCGAGATGTGGAAGCCTGGAGCAATATAGATATCATCTCCCATGTAAATCTCACTGTGATGAAAGAAGTGTCCACGGGGGCCAAGTCTGTTATTCTTCCCCATTCGTTTAGCAAAGAGAAACAGCCTCGGGTATCTTAAAATCGAAACCATCTGCCTTAAAACTAAAAAAAAGTAGCCCATGTTTTTATCAAATCTTATTGCAATATAACAGGAATCGTTCCATCATACTCTCTACATTATGCTCAGCATAAAGCAAGTGCCCGGCATTCTCGCCCATTTCCTTCCATTCTTTGCTGCTCTTGCTTTTAATATACCGGCATGCATCATCTATATCGTTGTATATATATCCGGTTTCATCATTTCTTACAAGATCCTTTTCTGCTCCGTCTGCACTCTTGCATACTACCGGAACCCCAAATGCCATCGCCTGGTTTATTGACAATCCGCCAAGCCCGGGTAACACTGCAAACGAAGCCATGCCATAATACGGGAAAAGCTGCTCATTCTTCTTATATCCTGCAAAGACATGATTAGTGCCTTTAAAGCACTCTGCCAATTCGTCAACATATTCTTTGGGACCGTCTCCAATTATAATGAGAAAATATTCAGGCCCGAGGGCTTTCAGAAGCAATGCCAGTGCCTCAATGTTTTTGGTTCTGGCCAGGGCTCCGACAAAAATCATGAAGGTAAAGCCATTACCGGTAAAGGGTTTTAGCTCTTCCGGAACAAATGGAATATACTTCTTTTTAAGCGATTCGATCTTGCGCGTGTCTATTGTATTATTAAGCACAATAATCTTTTCACTTTCAATTCCGAGTGATTCAAAGTATGATTTGCTTTGAGTGTTATATCCGAACACGAAGGATGCATTTTTAAGAATCCTGACGTACATGTTCATATATAAACCCCTGAAAAATGAATTACCAAAATCAGCATAGCCTTTGCCAAGATCCCAGATAATGTATTTTTTCCTGAAGACTTTTGAATACAACCATATCTGAATGTTGTTTATTGTATTCTGGCCCCCTTCGGAAACGACCACCTTTGGATTAATGAAGATCAGTTTAAAGAAAAGAAATGGGAAAATGACATAAAAATCGCCCAAATGAAAATAAAATGTTTTTAGAATGAAAGGTTTGTTTTTTGCTTCGGTGCTGACTTTAACTTTCCCTTTTGATGTAGTTGCGTTTATCAGTTCAAATTCAATCTGGTTATCAGCAAGGTATTCAAAAAAACCTTCCCTGAAGCTATAGTAGAATCTTTGAACAATTAGCAGAGGTGTCTTCATTTTCTTTTTATTATTCTTTAGCCAGGTCCGCTTCTAAACCCGTTTAAATTCCGGGGTTGATATTTTAGATAAATATATGTTTTTTAAGCCAGAATAAAATCAACTGTTTTTAAGATTATTGATGAGATTTTCCAGCTCGCCGGCACTATATGTAGTATATCTCCCTGAGATGTAATCCAGGTTAAGTAAAGCCTGGGGTGAAACAATTTTAGGGTGAGATACTGCAACCACAAGCTCTGTTTTTCTAAAATGGGTTCCCAGCAGATATCTGAACATAACGAAGCTCATTTTGTCGAGGGTTATCATTCCTTTTGTCAGCCTCATTGCTTTTTTAACAGTCTTGTCAAATTTCCTTTCCTTGGCGCTTACCCCGTCACCAAACACCTTGTCTTTCTTCAGTTTTAGAAGTATCTTGTTAGTCAGCCTGTAAAAAGGGGAGTTTGTATACGTGCTAACCGGGATTTCAATAAAAGTGCCATCAGGTATGTTTTCATTTACGGTGTTATTAAACCGGTAAAAGAGTTCATTAGGCACATTGCGGAAGTCATAATCATATTCTTTGCCTTCACTAAGGAATATCCCCGGTACTGCAGAAAATTCATATTTGATATTGAAAGCCTCGAAAACAGGTTTTATGGTCTCAAATGGTTCAATACACCATCCTCCGGCACGAAAACAGGTTATTTTCTGACCAGTAATGCTTTGTAACAGTTCAATTGAATTTTTGAAAAGATCAGAAATCTGCTGTTGATCAAGTGACTGCAGAGTATAATGTTTTAATGAATTAAATATGATAGCTTCGCTCTCAACATATGCATCAAGCCACTGAGGGTGTAAATGCAACTCGACTGATGAGCCGCTGGCGACTATATCTTTTAGTTGTTTCTCAACTTTCTCAAAATCTTCCGGGAAATGCTCCTTAATGAAAGACAACCAGGTTGTATCAACAAAAAAAATTGCCTTTGCAGCATTTCTTTTCAGGACTTTAAGTATCTCTCCGGCGGGTTTTAAAACACTTTTCTCAACTGAACCTGTCTTTGATCCAAGAAAAACCTCGTAATCAAATGTTATTATTGCATTCTTCTTCATACTCTTAAGTCTAAATTTTCTAAATATCTGTCGGCATTAGTCTGATAACTGGTTCAATCCGGATACCTCATGCCTTAATAATCATGGGGTTTCTAAAGCATTGTTGAAAGACTCACGGAAAGCTTTTCTCCAAAGCATTCCCAGTTGTTCTCCAGCCAGAATGCTTCAATATCTGCTCTTCCGTTATAATGGCTATCCCTCTGATCATTTAGAATATCAATTATATCATCATATCTGTTATAGGTTTTTACAAACCCATATTTGCTGAGGTCCCTGAATGCTCCGGCATCCGGGCCAATTACAACAGACCCCATGGCAATGGAATCCATAAGAGAGCCAGAGCTTAAAACCGAATTTGTACTATAGGTAAATAGCGTAAATTTAGATTTGCCCGCAAGCTCAGCTATTTCGTCAAAATCAAGGAATTTCTCAAGATGAACAATGTTTTCAGCAAGCAATGGCGTCAACTCCATTTTCACCTGTTCGTTTACGCAAATGCCTGCAATGACGATTTTAACCTTTATACCAGACTCATTGATGAATTTAAGAAACTCTATTATTCCCTTATAGGGCCAGATAGTGCCCCATATTAAAAAGTCGTAAACAGGGACTGCTGAAACAGGCTCAGGATACAATCTTGACAACGGATGAATGAAATACCGCATCTTTTTCACATACTTCGGATATTTCTCTGCTGCGAAATCAATGCCTGCCTGCGAATGTGTAAGAATAAAATCGGAGTGTCTGAACATGGTGCGGTACATAAAGTCGGTCCATTTGCAATCCACTTTTTCGTGCGAATATTTGTTATGCAGTGTCCAGATGATTTTCTTCCTCAGGCATTTTGCAATAAAGAGAAAGGATACAAATACCAGGACCTGTATCTTACCAAATTTTCTGGAAGGAATGTTTTCTATCCAGTTAAAATAATATATATCAGCATTGAAAAGATACCTGAACAAGTCAATGACACCGCTCTTATTATTACTTGTATTCACTACCCGGTAATGCGGGCTAAGTGATCTCTCAAGATTTGAGATGTACGGATTTTCTGTAGGGTATACTTTTGGATAAAGGTAGATTCTATTCATAAACTGTCAGTTTACTCATTGACAATCTGATAATTAAATTTTTCAACAGATTATGTTATTTATAAAATTTGTTTCGTCGCCCTAAAATGAAGTGGAGCCCTCCAACAGAATTGACAATTTTTACAATTCCTTTTAGTTTATTTTTCCCTCCAATTAAGTAACAGGGGATAATTGTAAGCAGTCCATTACCAAATCTCAGTATAAGCCGTGGAAAATTCTTAATCCTGAAATTACTTATTCCTCTTAATGATCTGGCGTACAAACCAGTGTTTGAGTTCCTGTAAGCTCTTTTGAGTATATACTTTACTGTCTCCCTGTTCTCAGAAAAAGTCTCATATGCTTCAGCACGGGGGTTATACCGGATTGTGCCTCCTGCTTTTGAGATAAAGTACGTAAGATTAATATCTTCGCCACCGGTAAAGTTCAGTCGCTCATCAAACGGACCGGGTATTGTATCGAGCCATTTTTTCCGAAGCATCAGGCAACCTGTAAAAGCTGATTCAATGACTGTGCCGTATGGAAATATCTCTGGCATATGAAAGGAGGTTATAAAATCAGGAAGTTGACGGGTAAAAAGAGGATATGTAGGTCCGGCCACGCCGTCAGCATCAAATTCCCTCTGGCACTGCATAAGTTCCAGGAGCCATTCCTTAGATACAGTCTCATCATCATCGGTGAAACAGCAAAAATCACAATTGCCAGCTTCTTTCACAGAGCGGTTTCTGGCATGAACAAGTCCTTGCTTTGGCTCAAGGAAATAATCAGTTTTCAGCTTGCTTGTTGCTGAGAAGTTTCTGACAAGCTCTTCAGAGTAATTCTCAGAATCATTCTCAACTATAATTATCCTGGCTTCAGCATCAGCAGGTATAATCATCCTGTCAAAGCTGGCAAGAAGGTTTTTTAAACCATCCTGTCTCTTTCGGGTACAAATGCAAATTGAAATTTTAAGAGAGTTGTTTTTATCGGGGGACGTCATGGTCAAATTTGTTTAGGTCAGGTAACTTAATCAGAGCTCTTTAGCTGTGTTTCACTAATTTATCCTGGATCTCACGCCAGGTGACCATTTTAATATTTTTATCCTTTATCAGTCTTTTACATTCATCGCTGGTAAAAAAATCAAAATCATGCTGACGCCATTCGGAGCCAAAGCCTCTTTTACCGTGAGTTATGTTTTGCATCTCGCTGTCATTGTATGCAACATGTACCAGCAGGCAGTTTAACCCGGGTTTAAGGGATTTTAGCACATCGGTATAATATTTATCCAGGCCGTTGTCAAAGTCTTTCTCTTCAGCGCAATATAATCTGTCAACAATGACAGTCTCTTTCAATTGTCTTACCCAGCCAGGCATTTCCCTTGTAAGCAGAGTCGGGAGGCTAAACTCTTTGCCAAGAGAAACATATTTCCGCAGAATGTCATCTCTTGAGAAGGCCGTATACATATGAGAGTCAATGTGAGTGATGTTTATTCCGCTTTCAATTGCTTTTACTATCTGTGCCCTGCACTCTTTCTCAACATCCTCAGGGCTGGCTTTACCAGAGAACTCACCTTTACTTAAGAAAAGATATCCTGTCTGGTCAACCAAGGTGGGCACTTCTTCAGCCGGCAAGACAGGTTTAAGCCTGTAGCTGCTCCATTCACCGGTGAGAGTCAGGTGGACCCCGGCATCAATGCTCCCATGACTTTTAAGGTGTTCAGCCATACTTTCGAATCCGGGACAAGTGACCATCACGCTGCCTGAGTTGACTGCTCCGTTTGCCATTGCCTCAATGGTTGCCTTGTTCTCAGACATGGAAAAGCCCATGTCGTCGGCGTGAATTATCAGAAGCTTTGCAGTGCGACTGTACCCCAGCTTTTTCTGAGCGCTACCTGAGGAAACTACTGATCTGACAGACCAGAATAAATACTTTAGTGTTTTGACTATCTTTTTTTTCATACTAATCAACATCTCCTTTTTTTTCTGATCAAGAAGCAATTCACAGCAGGCAGGAAAGCTTAAGTATCGGCCCTTTTGTCAGTATTTGCTTTTATGCCTGTTTGAAACGTTTTGTTAGTTTTTCAAGAATCGATCTTACAATCTGAGCAATTTTCTCATATTCGTCTCTGGTCAGCACCAGAAATCTTCCAATAATTACAAGTGAAAGTGATGTTGTCACGCCAACAGCAAATATCCGTAAGAATCCTTCAGGCATGATTAAAGTTACTATATATGCCAGCAATACAGCGATGCCTACTGTTACCGCAGAGCAGAAAAATGTCTTGTAGAGGAAATCCCTGATGCTCAGTCCGGCCAGTTTGTGGGCATAATATATCCGGATATTTCCGGCAATGAACTCCCAGAACATTGAGTTAATGAACACATAATGGGCAGGGAAGCCAAGTCTCATCAAAATGTATGCTGCAGGAAGATTGAATATCTCAATGGCCCCGACAGCAATCTGGAATGCCTTAATATTTCCGACTGAGGTGACGGCCGTCATGGTCCCTATTGTAATCTGGTACATCATGCTGATTACCAGAGTGAGCTGGCAGAAAATAACAGCATTTTCCGGTACTGTTTTCAGCCAGACTTTAAGTACAAATGGCATTTCAATAAGAATAGGGACTGCAAAAAAAGCCAGGAGGAAGAAAGACATTTTACTGGCAAGAACTGAAAGTCTCAGCATACGTTCTCTGTCACCACCGCCCTCACTTTTAGTTATTTGTGGCATTATGGCTCTGACCATGTTGGTTGAAAAAACCTTAATATTTGAATTCACCTGGTTAGTGACTCCATATGCTGCATTTATCTTAATACCAAAGAATTTATTGAGCATAATGGCCAATCCCTGACTTTTAAGTACTGAACAGAAATATCCGAAGAGGTTCCATCCTGCAAAAGAGATCATCTCCTTTACAAGTGGTATGTCAACACCATGCCTGACTTTTGCCTGGCATTCCTCATATTTTTTTATACAATATGTGCTTTTGATTATGCGGATTACTATTGTAAGCGATGCCATAAGCAACCCGTAAAGAACCAGCTTATCCAAATGTGAATAAACAAGCCAGATTGCAATTCCAAGTTTTGCTGAAGCTTCGAATATTCCAATTATTGCATCAAATAACATATTCTCATGTGTATTTATTGATGCATCATATGGTACAGCATTTATTGTAAACAAAGTGCTTACTACCATAAACTGATAAATGATCTTGGCTGTTTTAAGCCTTTCGGCCGGAATATCCAGATAACCATGAAAAAGGAACAAACTCAATAATTCAAGCAAAATGACAATTCCAAAACTAATAACAAGATGAAGCAAGACAGCGGATCTAAACACATCCTTTAAGCGGTTCATGTCTCCTGCTCCAAGGGAAATTGAAAGGTAGCGCTGCGTTGCAATAACCATGGATCCGTTTATGAAAGAGAGCATCGCTATCACACCACCTATCAGGTTGAAAATTCCAAAGTCAACCTCACCAAGGGCATTTAAGATAAGTCTTGTGGAATAAAGTGCAATAAAAATTGTAATAACGATCTTCCCGTAAAGGAAGCCCGTATTTAGAATTACCCTGTTGGCTGATTTCATTAGATGGTACTGATCAGATCAGTTGGTTTTAAGTGATGAAAATCTGTTATAGTAACCGATGGAACTGTTAAGCTAATCATATAGTTTAACTGCTTCATTGAATAAATATAGTGATTAACTGAAGTGACGCCATCGATAAGGTCACTAAAAATATTTCTGTCAATGCAATTTTCATCTTCGGATACCTCAAGCAGTTCAAGATGGTCTATCATTCCGGTACCAAGGGCTTTCAAAAGCGATTCTTTACGCGTCCACAAAAGAAGAAAACGTTCATCAGCCTCATCGCTGTTGTTAAAAATGAAGTCCTGCTCTCTCTTGCTAAAAAAAGTCCTCGCAACAGAATAGAATTCATTCATACGTCGTACCGACTCAATGTCAATGCCAACATATGCTGTAGGAGAAATTGCAATGACGAATGCTCCGTTTGTATGTGAGATATTAAAATGCAGAGGCTGGTTTTTTAGAAAAGGCTTCGAATTCTTTGTAATGCTGAACTCTATTTCAAGTGGCTTAATGTCAAGATATCGTGAAAGACAAATTCTGAGTATGGCATGAGACATGATAAATATATCACGGGTATCTCCGACTATCATCTTCCCGGCGCGCAGTCTCTCTTCAGGAGAGATCTGGAGAGATAGCTGATCAAAAATGGAAGCAAGATCAAGGCTTGTGGCAAAAAAAATATCCACTCTTCCCGGTTCATATCCGGTGTCAGCTTCTTGTTCAGAACTGAAACTGCATCTTATATAATCTGGTAGTAAAGAAACAGGCATTAAAATCTGCCTTTAGTTTGAAGCATTTACCTCATTAAGAAATTTTTCTATTTCAGTCCGGAGTATCTCATTACGTTCCTCTCCGACAAAGACATCGAGATGTTTACCATCTATCTCAACCATTCTGACATGATCTACAGACATATCCCAGCCAAGATATTTAAATGAGGTTGCAGTTTCCGAGGCTCTGAATAGCAAAAGCTCGCCGTTGAATTTCTCAGGTTTGTAGTTCTTAAAAAGTGAGATGTATTTATCTCTCAGATATTCACTTCTCCTCTCAGTTGGAACTGGTTTTCCTCTGTAAATATAAGAGAGGCATTTCCAATACATCAACTTGTGTTTCAGCCCGCGTCTCCACGGCCTTAAAATATTCAATCTAATAGTCTTATACAGACTCCCCTTCCATGTGAAAGGCTCTTTTGCATTAGGGCTGACGGTATCTATAAATGCAAGGAATGGTACACGCTTGCCCATCTTATGCAACTGAACAGCCATATCATAAGCCAGCAACCCTCCGAAGGAGTAACCAAGCAGATAATACGGGCCCTCAGGCCAGACTGTAAGTATCTTCTCGAGATACACTGAAGACATATGTCTTACACTCTTATAGGGAATTTTTTCACCTTCCGAACCCGGGTGAAAAAAACCATATACCGGTTGATTGGGACCTAGATAATCACTTATAATATAATTCCCGTTGTCACCATGAATTACAAACAGTGGAACAAGGTTACCTTCCGGGTTTATCGGCATAAGAATGTCAAGCTCTTTTGGCCATAAATATTTAATTAACTTTCCTTTATTGGCTTTAAGCTTTTCTATCAAATCAGGAGTAACATTCTCCTCCGGTCCACTATATTTCAGTTTTCCTCCTGAATATGATATCTCTATTCCTTTGTTCTTTAATTCTTCAATAAAATCAATAATTGCCATAAGAGGTAAGATATTTTCACAAAAGTAACAAACTCCTTCAATTTTATTTCTGCATTATACAACAGGAATCTGAAATTTAGTACTATCCGGGTCTCAGGCTGACCGACACAGATATCAAAATATCTGTATTACAGCCCGTTCCGGTTATTTAATGCTTACAAAAAATTACCATCCCCAGGCTTGTTTATCAGCCTCGGGATGGTAATTAAATCAATTGTGCTATCTCCTTATTTTATATTTCACCATCAACAATCCTTGATTTTGTTGAGTCGCTTTTGGGTTCCTGTTTGGTACCAGACTCCCTATGTTTTTTCATTTCAACATACTCAGCAATATCCTTTATACGAGGTCTGTCAAAGAACCTGCGCAAACCGAGTTCTATATCGAAAGCAGTTTCAATTTTGGTAAATACTTTAATGGCAAGAAGAGAATTGCCTCCCAGGAAGAAGAAATTATCGCTTACGGAGAAATTTTCTATCTTCAGTTCCTCCTTCCAGATATTATATATTTTTTCTTCCGTCGGAGTGCGGACTTCAACTTCGGTTGCACTTGTTTTCAGTGTACCTTCCTTAAAGACAAGCTCCTTTTTATTTATCTTCCCGTTTGGTAACCTTGGGAAGCCATTTAATACCTGGATAAACGATGGTATCATATAGGCAGGCAGTTTTTCAGAAAGGGCTCTCAATACCTGTTCAGAAGAGAGTGAGAATTCATTTTCTGCATTCAGGAATGCCACCAGTCGCTCATCGTTGTCTCCAAAATGGTGCAGTTTCACAACTGCTTCAGTGATATGAGGCATTTTTGTTAACAGAGTCTCTATTTCACCAGGTTCAATTCTGAAGCCCCTCAGTTTTATCTGATTATCTGCCCTTCCAAAAAGCTCTATGTTCCCATCATTAAGGATTCTACCAACATCTCCGGTTTTGTAAATGATACCGTAGTTGTCAATGTTGACAAATTTTTCCTCTGTAAGCTCCGGTCTGTTTCGGTAGCCACTGCAAACACCCATACCTCCAATAGCGACCTCTCCTATTACTCCAACGGGAAGGATTTTATTGCAACTGTCAAGTACACAAACTGTTGTATTATTAAGTGGTTTCCCGATATGGATCCTCTCATCCGGATCCGTAATGCGGGTACATGTTGCATATACAGTCGTCTCGGTAGGTCCATAGCAATTCCAGAACTCTCCCACTTTAGGAAGAATTTGTCTTATAAGACCCGGAGTTAATGCTTCACCACCACACAATGCTTTAAGATCTTTCTTCCCCTGCCAGCCACTTGAAAGAAGAATATGCCAGAATGAAGGTGTTGCCTGTATAACTGAGATATCATGCTTTATAATCAGGTCTGAAACAGCATGGCCATCTGTAACTTCCTGGCTGTCTACTATTACCAGGGTCGCCCCGTTGGATAATGTAAGAAATATCTCGTATACCGACATATCAAAGGAGAGCGTCACAACTGCCAGCAATTTATCTTTACTGCTGATGCCCGGCTTTTCCGTCATGCTTTCAATAAGGTTCACAACTGACCTGTGGCGCACCGGCACCCCTTTAGGCTTTCCGGTTGATCCTGATGTGTAAATAATATATGCAGAAAATTCAGGAGTGACATTAACAACTGGTTTCGTCACCGGTTTAGCGCCTATCTTCTCTCTGTCCTTATCCACAAATACAACTGAAGACACCCTGAAACTTATCATCTTTTCTTTTAAAGACGATTGTGAAATAAGAACTTTTGCTTCAGCATCTTCAACCATGAAAGCAAGCCTCTCTGGCGGGAAAGAGGGATCAAGCGGAAGATAACAACACCCTGCCTTCAAGACGCCAAGTACTGATATTATCATATCATGTGACCTCTCAAGGAATATCCCCACAATTTCACCAGGCTTGACCCCGGCAGATAACAGATAAGAAGCCAGCTGGTTAGACCTTTCATCGAGTTCTTTATAGCTAATCTTTGCAGATCCCGAAATAACAGCTATTGAGTCAGCCCTTTCTGACGCAGCCTTTTCAAAAAATTCCTGGATAAGGCCTCCACTTACAGGAGCATCTGTCTTGTTAAATTCCCGGAGTATAGCCTTCTCCCTATCAGACAGGATCGATAACTCCGAAACAGTGTTATCGGGGTTTTCACCTATCAGTTTAAGAAGGTAAACAAAGTTTTCTCCAAGGTGATTAACAGTCTCTCTTTCAAGAATATCAGCATTATACTCTATGATGCACTCAAGGCAATTATTCTCCTCCCACATGTAAAATCCAAGATCAAATACTGATGTCCCTTTTTTGCCTTTGAACTTTGAGGTTTTTATGCCATCAAGCTGTATAGGAGTGCTCAGGTTATCCTGCCATATAAAGCCTGTCTGGAAGATAGGGTTTATATTTAATGACCTCTCAGGCTTTACAATATCTACAACATTGCCAAACGGGAAATACTGATATTCAAGAGCATTTGTCAGGCTCTCATTTATAGTATGGATCGTTTCCCTTACTGTCACGGTGCTTTCTATAACTGACCTTACCGCTACCGTATTAACAAACATTCCTACTATCTCCTCAAGCCTGGAATGGGGGCGATATGTAACCGGTATGCCTATACAAATATCTCTTTCACCGGAATATTTACTAAGCAGAAGCGTATATGCGCTTAACATTGTCCCAAACAGGGATATATTTTCATTTTCACTTAAGCGAAGTATCTTCTTTGAAATATCCTGAGGTACTTTAAAGCTTTCATGACCTCCCATTCCGCTTGGGTTTGCTTTGCGAGGGTTATCATATGGAAAATCAAGAACAGGCTTAATACCATTTAAGTAATTACTCCAGAAATCAATCGCTTTCTGATCTTTCTGTTCCATTAGGCCTGATTCCCAGTAAGCATAGTCATACTGTTGATACTCCAGATCCTTTAAATCTGGTTTCTTATTCTTCAACAGGCTATTATAGATCCGGTTAAGGTCTGTTAAAAATACTTTCGCTGACCATCCATCAAAAACAATATGATGGACACTCATATGGAAACAATACTCCTGCTCGCCTGTCTTTATCAAATAGAGTCGATACAATGGACCTTTTTCCAGATCAAAAGCCCTGACACAATCATTATCAATAAAATCAACAAGCGCCTCATCTGAATCAGCCAGATTTGAAAAATCAAGCATTTCAACATTTAAGCTCCCTGGTATTATGTTGCAATAGGGCTCACTTTCGTTTTCTTTGAATACTGAAAACAAAACATAATGCCTTGAAAACAAGGATTCGAGGCTCTTTATGAACAAATCCGTATTTAGCGGGCCTGACAGCTTATAGCTTATTGGTATTATGTAAGAAGGAGCCGAAGGATCCTGTTTTGAAATGATCCAAAGCTGCTTCTGGTTTGATGTAAGCGGAAGGTTTTTGGTTTCTGTGTGGTGTATGAGTTTTAGTCCCTCTCCTTCTCCTTCATGTTTATCAATAAAGTAAGATAAAAGCTCAACTGTAGGATTTAAAATAATGTCCCTGAAAGTAAGAGTGACGCCCAACTGTTCTTTTATCTTGTTCATCATGCTTATGGCAAGCAGTGAGTTTCCTCCGACATCAAAGAAGTCGTCTGTTGATATAATGTTGTTGATCTTCAATAATCCCCTCCACACTGTAATAACCTTGGTTTGAGTGGGTGACAGAATTCTGGTCTCTGTCCTTTCTGTCTCTTTGCCTATCAACTCACTCGCATCTATAATCAGTGCATTCTTATCTATTTTCCCGTTTATTGTTTTTGGGAACTCATTCATTACCTTGAAAGCATCAGGGATCATGTACTGAGGCAGCTTTTTCTTAAGGATCTGAACTATTTCCTTATCAGAGAGACCGAACATTGATGAAACATTCAGGAACGCTACGAGCCTGGTGTCCCCTTGAGAAATCTTTACCGGTTTAACAACAGCCTCAATCACCTCGTCAATGCACTGTAATGCAGTCTCTATGCCCTCAAGTTCTACTCTGAATCCCCTTATTTTTAGCTGGTTATCCATTCGGCCCAGAAAATCGATATTTCCATCATCAAGCCAGCGGGCAAAATCGCCTGTTCTGTAAAGGCGTTCACCCGGAATCTGAGGATGATAAACGAATTTAGTGGCATTCAGGTCTTCTCTGTTTAAATAACCTTTTGACAACCCGTCTCCACCAACATACAATTCACCTTTTACGCCTATTGGTTGAACATTCATGCAGCTGTCAAATATATAGGCAGTTGAGTTGCTTATCGGTTTCCCAATTGGTATGTTTGATTCAAAGTCCTTTTCAATCGTGTAAGTGGTTGAAAAGGTTGTGTTTTCCGTTGGTCCGTAACCATTTATAACGGTTAACCCGGGATTACTCCTGCGCACACGGTTAATATGGTTGGCAGAAATGACATCACCTCCTGTAAGCAGATATTTCAGTCCGCTGAAAATGTCTGTCCTGATTTCTGCCAACTGTGTAAACAAAGAAGAGGTTAACCAGAGAGTTGTTATTCTCTGCTCTTTAAGCACCTTCCCCAACCCATCAGGATCAAGTATTGTCTCCTTGTCAGCCAGGAACAAAGTGCCGCCGTTAAGCAATGCTCCCCATATCTCAAAGGTAGTTGCGTCAAATGCAATTGCACCTGTCAACAGTATTCTGTGATCCGGGTTGAAATTCAGATAATTGGTATTTCTGACAAGACGCACAACACTTTGATTAATAATAATGCTCCCTTTTGGTGTGCCGGTTGTCCCTGAGGTGTACATGATATAAGCCATATCACTATGGTTGCTGCGTCGCCCGGGATTTGACTTAATGTCTGAATATGAACGTTTGTCATCAAGGTCAATCAATGATACCCCTTCAGGTTCATAACTGATATAGCTGTTTTGGGTAAGCAGTAGTTTACAACCGGAGTCCTTAATTATCAGATCGATTCTCTGTGGAGGATATTCAGGGTCAATTGGCAGATATCCACCTCCTGCTTTCATTATTGCAAGAATGCCAACGATCATTTCAACCGATTTGTCGACCATGATTCCGACCGGGGTATTTGCACAAACCCCGGCTTCAATCAATGTCCCTGCAAGTTGGTTTGCTCTTTCATTCAGTTCCCTGTATGTCAGTGACTCGCCCCTGAATCCAAGTGCCATCTTGTCGGGGTAGACAGAAACCTGCTCTTCAAACAGTTGTATCACACTGCTTTCCCTTGGATAATCAGAGTGTGTATCGTTAATTTCATCCAATATTGCTTTCTCTGCATCAGAAATAATTGATAATGACTCAATTGATGCATCCGGGTTTTCAACAAGATTCTCTGCCAGTTTGATAAGGTTATTCTTCAATCTTATAACAGTTTCCTGCTTCAACAGATCAGTTGAATATTCGAACTCACCTTCAATATGATTATCTGACTCCCACATATAGAGAATAATGTCAAATATTGCAGTTCCATCCTTATCTTTTATTTTTTCAATTTTGACATCATCAAAATTCAATGGTTTGGCAAGATTGTTCTGCCATGCAAAAGAGGCCTGAAACAAAGGATTTTTGACATATGAGCGTTCAGGATTGACTAATTCAACCACAGTTTCAAAAGGCACATCCTGATGGGCAATGCCATTCATTACCACCTCGCTGGTATAACGGAGTATTTCCCTGAAAGTAACGCCCTTGTCGTACTTAAGCCTCATTACAACGGTATTGACAAACATTCCAAGAATGTTCTCAAGTTTAGAGTGTGGTCTGAATGCTATTGGCACACCTATATTGATATCATCGTCGTTGGAATATCTGCCCATGAGTATACCATATATACTCAACATTGTAGCAAACAATGACGCGTTATTGTCTCTGCTGATAAGTTTAATCCTCTCCGACAGTGATTCTGGCATGGAAACCCCTTCAAATTTTGCTCTTCCTGATTGGTTCTCAACATTCTGAAAATCGTACGGGAAATTAAGAAGCGGGGAACAACCCTTCAGGTTTTCTTTCCAGTATTCTATAGATCCGGCTTTGTCCTTAAGTACATCAATGCTATTCTCCCATTGAGCATAATCATACTGCTGGAATTTTATTTCATCCAGAGCGGGGTCTTTGTGCTTAAGGACACTGTTATAAATTTCACTGAGGTCGCTTATGAAGATACCCTGAGACCAGCCATCAAATACGATATGATGGATGCTCACCCTGAAGTAATGCTCATCCTCTCCTGTCTTTATAAGATAGAAACGGAATAATGGTCCGTTTTCCAGGTCGAAAGCTGTCTGCTGGTCATGCAGGAATATTTCATTTACCTTCTCCTTCTTTTCTGTGTCTGTCTTATCTGAAACATCCAGAAAATAGGGATTAACATCCCTGACAGCTATTTCACAATACGGATCACCGTCTTTTTCTCTTATTACAGAGAATAAAATATGGTGCCTCTGTAACAGAAGGTTTATGCTTTTTTCTAAAACCTCACGATCTATGTTGCCTTTAAGAAGATATGAAAATGAAATTATATAAGAAGGTGTGCCAGGCTGCAGTTTTGAAATAAGCCACAACCGTTTCTGATTTAATGTCAAAGGCAGGTTCTCCAGATCTGTAAGGTGGACAAGGTCAATGGACTCCTGAGATTCTTTGTTCTTACTCTCAATTAAAGCACTAAGTTTACTGAGTGTTGAATTGGATATCAGCTCCCTGAATGGTAACATGACACCTGTGACTTCTTTTATTTTATTAATAAGCCTGATTCCCAGTAAAGAGTTACCTCCAATGTCAAAGAAATCATCTTCCGGCAGAATATTTTTTACCCTGAGTATTTCACACCAGGTGGTATATATAATTTTCCCGGTATCCGTTAATTTGCTTAGTATCTCTTCAATGTTTACAACATCCTGTCCGGAATTCATTTCTGAAAGTGACTTCGCATAAATTGCAAGCAGGGATTTTGTATCAAGCTTGCCATTGGAAGTCATAGGGAACTTATCAACAATAATTATATCTGAAGGAAGCATGTATTCAGGCAGGCATCCTCTCAGTTCCTTTCTCAGATCCTTCAGTTCCAGGGTTTCATTCTCACGAAGCACAATGAACAGGATGATTTTAATGTCATGCCTGTTAGATTTATCCGGTACTATGGTTGCATCCTTTATCTTTTTGTCAAGGAGTACGGCATTTCTTATCTCACCCAGTTCAACCCTGTAGCCTCTGACTTTCAGCTGATCGTCTTCTCTTCCCAGGAACTCAATATTCCCGTCTGTCATCCATTGGGCTTTATCACCGGTAAAATATAATCTGCCACCCGGATTGTACGGATCAGGAATGAATTTTTTATCTGTCAGTACTTTATCATTATAGTATCCTAATGCAAGGCAATCTCCTCCTATATAAAGATCACCAGGTTTTTGAATCCAGCAGTGGTTTAGCTTCTCATCCAGGACGTAATACCGTGAATTCTGTATGGGTTTTCCATAAGGTATGCTTTTCCATGTCGGGTCAATTTCTCCGACCATAAAGAAGTTGGACCATACTGTTGCTTCAGTGGCTCCTCCCAATCCGACTACCTGTGCCTCTGGGAAAGCGGCAGTGATTGCTGGTGGCAGAGAAAGAGGAATCCAGTCTCCGCTTAAGAAAACAAGCCGGAGCTTTCGTTCGTACTGGTCTAACCCGGGGACTGTAAAATATTTTGATACCTGGTTCAGCGCTTGAGGTGCTGAATCCCAGAATGTAATGCCTTCCTTTAGAATGATCTCATATTGTTTCTGAGGATCAAGCCTGTCATCGTCATTTAAAATTCTTATGACCCCGCCAGCTATAAGAATACCAAAAATATCATATACAGAGAGGTCAAAGCTCAGGTTAGTTGCCCATAAGAGTCTGTCTTTATCAGAAATTTTAAATGTCTCGTTCACCCATTCTATGAGGTTTACCGCAGACCTGTGTTTCACCCATACGCCTTTTGGAATGCCTGTTGTTCCTGAAGTGAAAATAATATAGGCAGAGTCTGATGATGAAAGTAAAATTTTATCCTTATTCAGTTTCCCTTTTCCTGATTCGGCAATTAATTCTTCAAGGTTTAACCGGGAATACTGTTCCGGAACAGTGAGGGTATTATCAGTGTTGGCAATAATGAACTTGATTTTTGCCGTATCCATTATTGAGAAAATCCTTTGCTCAGGGTCTTTGAGGTTAAGAGGTACATAAGCCGCCCCTATCTTGAAAAGAGCCAGCAGTGTTACCACAAGTTCAGGTGAGCGTTTCAGAAGAAGTCCGACAAAATCACCTTGCTTAACACCATGAGAAAAAAGGACTGCAGCAAGTCTGTCTGCCTGTTCATTTAATTCAGAATATGTCAGTTTTTGCCCATCGAACTCAACTGCTATATTATCCGGATGTGATTCTGCCTTCTTTTCAAAAAGCTGAACCATTGTTTTATCATCTGTAAAATCTTTCCGGGTATCATTTACTTCGTTTATCATTTTCAGCTCTTTCTCAGTGATAAATGTTACTGAGCTGAGCGGTGCCTCAAATGAAATATTGTTAAGAAGGGTAATAAAGTGTTCCTTAAACCTTGAAATCGTTTCAGGTTTTAATATGTCTCTATTATATTCAATTTCACCTTCAATAGCTCCATTGTCCTCCCATAAATAAAGAGTTATATCAAATATTGAAGGACGTTCTTTTATCCTTATAACCTCACTTCTTACTCCGTCTAGTTTAAGAGGAAGGCTAAGATTATCCTGCCATGCAAATGCTATCTGGAACAGAGGGTTAGTGTTTTGTACCCGTTCAGGTTTAAGCGTGTCAAGCAGAATATCAAACGTCACATCCTGATGGGATATTGAGTTTAATGCAGATTCATTGGTTCTTGTAACCAGGTCTCTGAAGGTATCGTTTTCGTCATGCTTTATCCGGACAACGACCGTATTTACAAACATGCCGAAAATATTTTCAAGGCTTGAGTGTGGCCTGTATACAACCGGCAATCCCACGTTCAGGTCACTTTCACCTGAATATTTGCTCAATTGTAAACCAAAGGCACCCAGCAGTATAGTAAACAACGGGACTCCCTCACTCCTGCCAAACTGTTTGAGCTTCTCAGAAATTTCTTTTGGAATATGAATCTCTTCTGTGCTGCCATTACCGGTAGGTCTTGCCTGACGAGGATAGTCATATGGGAAATTAAGCAATGGTGAACAACCTTTAAGATATTCCTCCCAGAATGAAATTGATTCAGTGCTTGTACTTCTGTTTTTCTCTGCTTCAGCATAATCATATTGCTGTAATGTCAATTCACCAAGTACGCTGTCTCTGTTATTGACCAGGCTATTGTATATTTCGCTCAGATCATTGGCAAAAATACCCTGTGACCAACCATCAAAAATGATGTGGTGAATAGTAAAATGAAATACATATTCATTCTCCTCCAGCTTAATCAGGTAAAGGCGATATAAAGGCCCTTTTTCGAGATCAAATGGCCTCATTGAATCTTCCCTGACAATTTTATCTGCTTTTACCTCGCGGTCATTATGTGACAGACCCGAAAAGTCTTCATGGGATATTTTCGGTTTTCGGGGTATAATTTCAAAACAAGGTTCCCCGTTTTCTTCTTTTACAACCGAGAATACTGTATAATGTCTTTTAAAGAGCAATTCGATGCTCTTTTCAAATACATTTATGTCAAGTGAGCCAAAAAACCGGTAAGTAAGCCTTATAATATATGAAGGAATATCCGGCTGTAGTTGTGATATCAGCCACAGCCGTTTCTGATTTGCAGTAAGCGGGAGACCAGATGTCCTTACCAGATGGGTGATTTGAAGCTTTTCTTCGTGTACACCGATTTTACTTTCAATCAGGTTGCACATCTGGTCAAAAGTGGAGCTTGCAACTATCTCTCTGTAGTCAACTTTAACACCAAAAACTTCCATTATACTGTTCAGGAGCCTGATCCCCAATAAAGAATTTCCTCCTATATTAAAGAAGCCCGCATTTAATGAATCCGGGGTTGTTTTAAGAATTGATTCCCAAACTGTATATAACCGTTTTTGCGTTTCATTAAGGGTTTCAACTTCGATTCTCTGACCAGTGTCAGTGTCTTTGGTTTGATAAACGAGTGCTTTTTTGTTTATTTTCCCATTGGGTAATTTTGGGAACCCGTCGGTAACCTGATATATTGAAGGCACCATATAAGAAGGCAGGTTCTGTGATAAATAAGAGAGGAGCTCCTTACTGGTCAGGTTAAATTCAGGCTCAGCGTTCAGAAATGCAACCAAACGTTGGTCATGTTCATCAAACTTATGAATTTTAACTACAGCCTCCCTGACTCCGTTTAATTTTGAAAGCAACGTTTCAATCTCTCCCGGTTCTATTCTGAATCCCCTCAGTTTTAGCTGACTATCTGCTCTTCCAAAGAGTTCAATATTGCCATCTTTCAGTATACGTCCCAGGTCTCCTGTTTTATAATAGGTACTTCCGTCAGATAGTTTAATGAACTTTTCAGCTGTTAGCTCAGGCATATTCCGATAGCCCTTTGATAGTCCTGCACCGCCGATAGCCACTTCACCCTCTACCCCTATAGGCATTATGGCGTTATCCTCATTAAGGATCAGAATTTTTGTATTTTTTAATGGTTTGCCAATGTGAATGAGTGCGTCAGGATCTTTGATCTGTGTACAACTTGAGTAGACGGTAGTCTCTGTCGGTCCGTAGCAATTCCAGAATTCACTGACTTTTGGAAGCATCTGGCGTATTAAAGCCGGGGTCATAGCCTCTCCGCCACATAATGCTTTCAGGTTTTTCTTCCCCTTCCACCCTGATGAGAGAAGTATGTTCCAGAACGCAGGCGTAGCTTGGATAACAGTAATATCATATTTAGCTATGTGCTCTATCAATTCCTCCCCGTTGATTATCTCCTCGCTGGTGGCTACAAAGAGTGATGCACCGTTTGATAATGCTGTGAATATCTCATAAACTGACATATCAAATGAGAGAGTAACAACAGCAAGTACCCGGTCATCGGCATTCAGACCTGGCATAACAGTCATGCTTCTCATCATATTGACAACCGAGCGGTGTCTGATGGGAACACCTTTGGGCCGTCCCGTAGAACCTGATGTATAGATTATATAAGCTGTGGAATCAGCATCAGCAGTAATCTTTGGTTTTGAGGCAGAGAGTGTCTCAATAGCCTTTTTATGCTCATCAATTAAAATGATTGAAGCACCGGCAAAACCTGCAGCCTTTTCAGCCAGGCTGCTGTGTGATACAATTAACTTCGTATCCGCATCTTCAACCATATAACCAAGCCGGTCATTAGGGAACGACGGATCAAGCGGGAGGTAGCTGCAGCCTGCCTTCAATACTCCCAGCACGGAGACGATCATATCTACCGAACGCTCAATATAAATCCCTATTATATCACCACCATGCGCCCCAAGTGAAAGTAAATAAGTAGCGAGCCTGTTGGAACTTTCATCCAGCTCTTTATAGGACAGGGTCCGGTTTTCAGACTGAACTGCCAGTTTCCCTGGGTTGAGAAGAGCCTGCTTCTCAAAAAACTCCTGAATCAGGCAATCAGGTACAGCTTCTTCAGTGTTATTGAATTCTGAAAGGAGTCTTTTGTCTTTTTCAGTGACTATTGAAAATTCAGATAGTGTTTTTCCGGGGTCATAAGAAACAGATTCCGCTAAATAAACAAAACTCTCGCGCAGACGATCAATAGTATCGCGGTTTAAAATATCGATATCATATTCAATATCACCCTTTAGAATACCATTATCTTCCCATACATAGAAAGTAATGTCAAATGGAGCCACGCCATCAGGTAAGGTCACTCTTTCACATACGGCATTACCAAACTGCATTGGTATTGTCATATCTGTCATGTACGATAATGATACCTGGAAAAATGGATTTATGCCGGGCGTGCGTTCAGTTTTGACAGCCTCAACAATTTTATCAAAAGGCAATTTTGAATTTTTAAGGGCATCCTTTACACGTTCCCGTGATTGTTTCAGGTACTCTTTAAATGTGATCTTCCCTTCAACATCTAATCTAATCACCGTAGTGCTGACAAAAAGACCAAATACCTTTTCACTTGACTGATAAAAGCGCCTGTTGGAGGCAGGTACCCCTATACAAATATCCGTCTCGCCTGAATACTTGTTTAGCAATGTGCCCAGCAGTGCAGCCACTACATTAAAAAGTGAAAGACCTTCCTCCTTGGCTATCTCTTTCAGTCTTTTTGAACACTCTCCTGTAAATTCAAAAGGCGTTCTGCATCCCAAACCAGATGCGAATGCTGGCCGCTGGCGATCCAATGGAAGACGTATCTCAGAGGGGCAATCCATCAAATAATTCTTCCAGAAATCAGAGAGATCCTGCTCCTCCTTTGTGTCAAGGAATTCCTTTTCAACGTTAGCAAAATCATAGCTGTATAAATCAATTGGGGCAAGCGCTAAGTCATTGCCAGACAATAAGCTATTATATATTGCGCTAAGCTCCTGTACAAAAAGACGGCGTGACCACCCGTCAAAAATCAGGTGATGTATAGTTGCATGAAAATAGTAGCTGTTTTCGCTTTCTTTTAACAGGTTTATCCTGTACAGAGGTCCTTTTTCTATATCAAAAGGTTTTCTGGAGTCTTCCCCTGCAAAAGTAAGAATCTTTTCCTTTCTGATGTCAGAAGGAAGGTTTGAAAAGTCATTAAAAACAATGGTTATATCATGGGGGATAATATCGATATAAGGGTTGCCTTCCTTTTGTCTGAAGACAGAAAACATTGTATGCTGTCTGGAAAATAAAAGATTAATGCTTTTGCTTAAGAGATCAAAATCAATCTCTAAAGGAAGATGATATGTTAATTGTAAATTATATGCAGGGTTCGATTTATCCTGTTGTGAAATGATCCACAGTCGCAATTGATTTGAAGAGAGTGGCAGATTTGAAAATTTCATGCTCGAAGTTGATTCTTCCATGGTGCTATGTATTGTTTTATTACTCAACCCAACTTAACTAATTAAATTACAAGGAAAGACTAAACTGAAATGTTAACATTTAAATATTGATATTGTCCGATTCATGAGTGCCGGATTAAATGGCATTAAAACTAACGTAATTTTTTTGAAAAATAACCTCAGCAGCTATAAGAACAATATCTTCAATTTTCATATTTCACCTTCGATTAATCTTGATTTTGTATCGTCATCGCTTTTAACATTTGGAGTTTGCGCAGACCTGAGTTTCCTCATATCAATATGTTCTGCAATATTTTCTATACATGGTCTGTCAAAGAACATTCTTAACCCGAGGTCCATTTTAAAAACAGACTCAATCTTTGAGACCACACTAATTGCCAACAATGAGTTACCTCCAAGGAAAAAGAAGTTATCCTTAACAGATATGTTTTCTATTTTGAGTTCTTCTTTCCATATCTGATAAACGGACTCTTCCGTTGGAGTGCGTTCTTCATTATTGCCCTGCTCTTTTTCAATTGAATCCTCACTAAAGACAAGTGCCTTTTTATTTATCTTACCATTTGGCAGACGGGGGAAATCAGTATAGCTCTGAAAAAAAGACGGAACCATATACTGTGGCAGATGAGCTGATAATGAAGTTACAATATCTTCCTTAGTCAGATCAAATTTCTCATCTACCAAAATAAATGCAACCAGTCTTTCATCATTCTTTCCAAAACTGTGAAGTTTTACAACTGCCTCTGAAATATGAGGGAAACTGGTCAGCAATGTTTCAATTTCGCCGGGCTCTATCCTGAATCCTCTTAGTTTTATCTGGTTGTCAAGCCTTCCAAAGAGTTCAATGCTCCCATCATCAAGCATCTTACCCTGATCACCGGTTTTATATACAATATTGCCGTCTTCAAACCTAATGAATTTCTCCATTGTAAGGTCTGGTTTGTTATGATATCCATTTGTTACACCGGCACCACCAATTCCTACTTCACCTGTCACTCCCGGAGGAAGAAGATTGTTGTATTTATCAAGTATATGAATTATGGTGTTATTTATTGGTTTGCCTATTAGTATCGGGGCATTCTCGTCAGTTACCTGCATACATGTTGAGTAAACTGTTGTCTCTGTCGGGCCGTAACAGTTCCAAAACTCAGCTACCTTTGGTAACATCTGACGTATAAGGCTATAAGTCAGGGCTTCTCCTCCACAGAGTGCTTTCATGTCTTTTTTCCCTTTCCATCCTGAAGAAAGCAGGATATTCCAAAAAGAAGGTGTTGCCTGGATGACAGTAATGTCTTGTTTCTCTATGATTTTCATCAGAGCGGCTCCATCTGTTACATCCCGTGAACCTGCCACAACTATGGTTGCCCCTTTTGACAATGAAACAAATATTTCAAAGACAGACATATCAAATGAGAGAGTAACAACGGCCAGTACTTTATCATCTTTACTTATTCCGGGTATTACAGACATACTCTCTATCAGGTTCACGACTGATTTATGATGCACAATTACACCTTTTGGCTTACCTGTTGATCCTGAAGTATAAATGATGTAAGCCGGAGACATGTTATTTATATGCAGTGCGGGTTTTTCTGCGCTTTGGCGGGCAATAGTTTCATTATCTGTGTCAGTCAGAATAACAAGGGCATCAGAAAAATTCAGGAACTTGCTTTTCAGAGATTTTTGAGAAATAAGCACTCTGGCTCCTGAATCTTCAAACATGTACTTTATCCTGTCGTCAGGGAATGATGGATCCATTGGAAGATAGCAGCAACCTGCCTTTAAGACTCCCAGCACTGATACTATCATTTCTGCAGACCGCTCCAGGCATATGCCAACAACATCCCCTCCTTTGACTCCAAGGGCAATTAAATGATTTGCAACCTGATTCGACCTCTCCTCGAGCTCCTTATAGGTAAGTGCACCAGCACCTGATATTACTGCGTCTTTATCGGGCCGGGAAACTGCCTGATCCTCAAAAAACTTTTGAATCAGGCAATTTGTTACCGGATTTTCCATGCCTTTCAGTCTGGACAATTCGTTTCTGTCCTTTTCAGTGGCAAGGACAATAGAAGAAAATGTCTGGTCAGGATTGCTTGTAATTACTTCAAGCAAATGAATGAAGTTTTCTTTAAGTCTGAAGACAGTTTCTTCCTTTAACAGGTCAGTATTGAATTCAAATTCACCTTCCAGATGGCCTCCTTTTTCCCACATATAAAGTGTAATATCGAATATTGGAGACTGCTGTCTTACTTTAACTTCTTCTGTTCTGACTCCCGCAAGATCAAAAGGTTTGACAAGATTGTTCTGCCAGGCAAAACCTACCTGGAATATCGGATTAGAGACAGAGGATCTCTCCGGGTTAACTACCTCGACAACATGTTCAAAAGGCAGATCCTGATGAGCGATCGCATTTATTGCAGCCTCATTTGTTTTTCTGATTATACTCCTGATTGTCTGCTCCTTTTCAAAAACAAATCTCACAACCACTGTGTTTACAAACATACCAAGTATGTTCTCCAGTTTTGAATGTGGCCGGTAAGCCACGGGTAAGCCGATGTTCAGATCATCCTCACCGGAATACTTGCTCAGCTGTAATCCAAAAACACTCAGCATAGCTGCAAAAAGTGACGAGTGTTCCTCCTCACTAAGATGCCTTAACCTGTCTGAAAGGGTTTTTGAAATTGAGATTTTTACGCTTCCTGCCTTCCACGACTGTTTTTCACCACGTTGAAAATCAAATGGGAAATTCAATAATGAAGAGCATCCGTTAAGATTCTCCTTCCAAAAAGTAACAGAGTCACTTCTTTCATTAACATAATCCAATGAGTTTTCCCATCTTGCAAAATCAAACTGTTGTATCTCTATTTCAGGGAGTTTTATCTCCTTCCCTTTTACAAGGCTATTATAAATTTGATTAAGGTCATTGACCAGGACACCCTGAGACCAGCCATCGAAGATTATATGATGGACACAAATCTGAAAATAAAAGTCCTCTTCTGAAGCCTTGATAAGAGAAAGCCTGTAAAGTGGTCCTTCAGACAGATCATAAGGAGTTTTTGAATCCTCATCAAGAGTATCCATTATTTTCTGCGACTTATTTGATTCCTGTGACCCTGAAAAATCAAAATACCTTACATTTACTTTCCGGGGTACAATTTCACAGTAGGGCTCAAAGTTTTCTTCTCTTATTTGTGAAAACATCACATAATGCCGGTTAAAAAGTATTTCAAGGCTTGTTTCAAATATTTCAGGATCAAAGGAGCCTTTAAATCTGTACGGCATTCTTATATTATAAAGTGGCACTTCAGGGTTAAGCTTTGATATAAGCCACAATCTTTTTTGATTATTTGTAAGTGGAAGATGTGATGTATCAGTTGTATGAACAAGATTAACAGATCTTTCAGTTTTTGAAACACTTTTATCAATCAGGTCCGCAAGAAGTGATATCGTAGGGTGTGTCAGAATATCTCTGAACGCAAGAACTGTATTAGTCTGTTCTTTAATTTTGTTCATAAGACTGATGGCAAGAAGCGAGTTCCCTCCTATACTAAAGAAATTCTGTGACGGGTTTATTGTGACAGTTTTAAGTATCTTTCTCCATATCTCCATAAGAGTTTCTTCAGTCTCGGACAATTCCCCGGTATAACCTTTATGATAAGCTTCATTTAAATTCGACTCAAAGACAAGGGCCTTTTTGTTTATCTTTCCATTAGGCAATCTTGGGAACCCGTCCGAAATCTGATACAGCGATGGTATCATATATGATGGCAGGCTAACAGACAGCATGTCTGTAATTTCTTCGTTTGTTTTTTTATATTCAGGTGTAGCATTGAGAAATGCAATCAGGTGCTCATCTCCGTCTTCAAATTTATGCACCTTTACCACTGCTTCCCTTACTTCAGGAATCCCGGCCAATAAAGTTTCGATCTCACCCGGCTCTATCCGGAAGCCTCTCAGTTTTATCTGACTGTCTATGCGCCCCAAGAGCTCAATATTGCCATTATCAAGGAACCTTCCCTTATCACCGGTTTTATATACTATACCTTCCTCGTTAAACCGGAAGAATTTTTCTTCGGTAAGCTCAGGACGATTATGATAGCCCTTTGTTACCCCCATCCCGCCAATTACCACCTCGCCAATGGCTCCAATCGGGAGCAAATTATTACTATTGTCAACAATAAAAATCTTAGTGTTATAAATTGGTTTGCCAACAAGTATTTGAGCCTCACTATCGGTTATATTAAAGCATGTTGACCAAACTGTTGTTTCGGTCGGACCATACATATTCCAAAGTGAACTCACTTTGGGGAGCAATTCCTTTATCAGTGATGAAGGTATAGCTTCTCCTCCGCAAAGTGCCTTTAGGTTTTTCTTGCCTGTCCATCTGTCTGCCAGGATCAGGTTCCATGTTGCCGGGGTGGCCTGAAGTATTGTTATATCATGTTCATTAAGCAGGTCAACAAGTCTATGCCCATCCATAACCTCATCATAGCCGGCTACAACAAGTTCTGCTCCGTTGGTTAAAGGAAGAAATATCTCCAGGACCGATATATCAAATGACAAAGTTGTAACTGCCAGCAATCTGTCATTACCTGTTATGCCAGGGGTATCAGACATGCTCTTAAGGAAGTTAACAACTGCCTGATGATGAACCTTTACTCCCTTAGGTTTCCCTGTTGAGCCAGATGTGTAAATAACATAGGCGATAGATTGGCTGCTTATATTAAGCTCCGGAGGCGTTATATCACTATTACAGATATTTTCTTTATCTGAATCTGTAAATACAACCTTAGTCCTGAGGTGTTTATATTTATCAATTAATGAGCTTTCCGTTATCAGTACTTTTGCTCCTGAATCCTCAAACATAAAGGCCAGTCTGTCATCAGGGAATGAGGGGTCCATTGGAAGGTATGCACATCCTGACTTCAAAACCCCAAGTACAGTTACAACCATATCAGTGGTTCTCTCAAGACTTATCCCCACTGTATCGCCATTCCTTACACCTAATGATATAAGGTATCTGGCAAGTTGGTTTGATCTCTCACTTAAGGTTTTATATGATAACTTAGTATTCCCCTGTGTTACTGCCGTGTTATCCGGATAAAGCAAAGCCTGCTCTTCAAACAAATCATAAATAAGGCATTGTGGAACATCAACCTCTGTGTTGTTAAACCCGTCCAGTTGTATCTTATCGCTCTCAGATGCAATTGAAAATCCATCTATTTTCTGTTGCGGATTATCAGCAAGTAATTCAAGCAGATGAACATAATTATTCTTTAGCCTGGTAATAGAGCTATGCTTTAGGATATCAACATTATATTCAATTATACCCTGTATTGCTTCGTCACTTTCCCACAAACTGAGTGTAATATCAAATGTTATTGATCTCTCATTTTCAATGACCTGTTCATCATTTACACTTTCAAGGTTAATTGACATACCCAGATTATCCTGCCATGCAAAAACAACCTGGAACAACGGGTTTACGTTTGAGGTACGCTCGGGATTTACAATATCTACAACTTTATCGAACGAGAGATCCTGATGAGAGATGGCATTTAAAGCTGTATCGTTTGTCAGATGAAGAGTATCTCTAAATGTAAGGTCTTTATCATAATGAAGCCTTGCAACAATAGTATTGACGAACAATCCAAAGATATTTTCAAGCTTGGTATGAGGTCTGTTAGCCACCCACAACCCTATGTTAACATCATATTCTCCTGAATACTTATGGAGCTCTATTCCGAAAGCAGTAAGCAAGGTTGTAAACAAAGATGTTCCTTCTTTTTTTGCAAGCTTCTTAATCTTTCCGGTTAACTGTTTTGTCAGCTTAATACTTACCTGACTTCCTCTGTTAGAAGGTTGCTCTTTCCTTTGATAATCGTACGGGAAGTTCAGTACAGGGGAACACCCTTCAAGATTTGCAGTCCAGAACTCTATTAGCTTTTTCTCGATGGCTGTTCCTTCCAGGCTTTTTTCCCAGCTGGCAAGGTCGTATTCCTGAAACTCAAGAGGTGGAAGATTGATCTCTTTCCCATGAAGCAGGCTGCTGTATATCTCCTGCAGATCACCTGCAAAAACCGACCATGACCAACCATCAAAAATTATGTGATGAATACTTATATGAAAATAATAAACATCGTCTTCTGTCTGAATAAGGAACATTCTGTACAAAGGTCCCTTTTCAAGATCAAATGCTTGCTTTGTATCGGCCACAAGCATTTCTGCAACCCTCTCTGATTTTTCCGTTTCAGTTAAATGGCGTAAATCAAAATATGGCAGTTCAGCCGTCCCTGGTGTGATTTCGATATAAGGCTCTCCATCCTTACTCTTAATCTTTGAAAAAACCACAAAGTGTCTTTCAAAAAGTTTTTCAAGGCTCTTACTGAAAATTTCCGGGTTAAGTGATCCGCTAAGTTTATGTGTGTTGGGAATGATATAAGAAGGCTCACTCGGCTGCATCTGGGTTATGAGCCACAGTCTCTTTTGATTATTTGTGAGAGGGAGGTTTGAAGTGTCTGTCAGATGAGTGAGCTCAATCAGGTTATCTGAAGCACTGGATCTTGTCTCAACCATCTCAGCCAACTGACTTATTGAAGAATTAACCACCAATTCATTGAAAGATATCTTAACACCGAATTCTTCCCTCAGCCTGTTTAATAGTCTAAGACCAAGAAGTGAGTTGCCTCCGACATCAAAGAAACTATCAATGACTGAACTGATCCTGGTTTTTAATATTTTACACCATAAATCATAAACCCTCTTTTGTATAAGCGGCAGAGTTTCAGCATCTAAATGTTCATCCTTTTCTGGTTCATTGTATTCGGCATTAAGTGCCTTTCTATCTGTCTTTCCGTTTATAGTTTTGGGAAAGGTCTCCATTAATTTGAATGAAGACGGCATCATGTAAGCAGGAAGTCTTGACTTTAAATGTGCCACTACCGCAGTGGTGTCTTTGTTAAAATCGTTGCTGATATTAAGGAAGGCTACAAGCCGGTAGTCACCCTCTTCAACTTTTACAGGTTTTACCACTGCCTCAATAACTCCATCTATTTCCGAGAGAACAGATTCAATCTCTTCAATTTCGACTCTATAACCCCGGATTTTTATCTGGTTATCAACCCTTCCAAGAAAATCAATGTTCCAGTCAGGAAGCCACCTTACAAGGTCTCCTGTTTTATATATTCTTTCTCCTTGTTTATGAGGATGTTCAATAAAACACTTTACATTAAGATCAGGTCTGTTCAGATAACCCTTAGAAAGACCATCTCCGCCGACATACAATTCTCCCGGGATGCCCACAGGCAGATAATTCATATTCTTATCAAAGATATAGACAGTTGAATTGCCGTTAGGCCTTCCAATTGGAATTCTTGATGAAAAATCATGATCGACATTATAAAATGTGGAGGTGCATGAGTTTTCAGTTGGCCCGTAAGCATTAATAAGCTTTATAGCCGGGTTATATGCCCTCAGCTTGTTTGCATGAGTAGTTGAGAGAACATCGCCACCGACCACAACATTTTTAAGTGTTTTAAAGATTGCAATCCTGTTTTCCACAAAATGAGTAAACAGTGCTGAAGTAATGAAAAAAGAGGTGATTTCATTTTCCGCCATCTCTTTTTCCATTGCCACTTCGCTAAGTAATGTCTCCCTGTCAATAATAAACAGTGAACCACCATTGAGCAGTGTTCCCCATAATTCCAAAACCGTCGCGTCAAAAACAATAGCACCAGATAGCAGTACACGGTCTTCTTCATTAAGGGTAATGAAATTATTATTTATTACCAGACGTATTACTCCCCTGTGGTGGATTGGAGTTCCTTTCGGAGTACCCGTAGTGCCCGAAGTATACAAAATATATGCATTATCATCCGGAGTGTTAACTAGTTCAATATCTGACCTATTCTGATTATAATAATATTCCGGATCCAGGTCCGTTTTTATCACCTCATTAAAAGGAAAATTCAGGTATTTATGCTGTAAAAGGATGATTTTAATGCCGGCATCTTTTATAATGAAATTAATTCTTTGCTGCGGATACTCTGGATCTATCGGGGTATAGCATCCTCCGGCCTTCAAAACTGCAATAATCCCGATAATCATTTCAAATGACTTATCTGCGAAAATGCCAACAGGGACATTTGCTTTAACCCCCTGTTCCCTTAGGCTTCTGCCAAGCTGGTTTGCCCTTTCGTTTAGCTCTTTGTACGTTATAGACTGGCCTTTAAAAGAAAGTGCAACCTTATCAGGGTGTTTAGCTGCAATCCTCTGGAATATCTCAATTATTGTTTTATTCCCTGGATAATCAGTAACAGTGTCATTTACTTTCTCAATCATCTCCATCTCAACAGGAGAGATGAGGCTTATTTTAGTAACTGGTTTGTCAATCTGACTTACCAAGCACTCAAGAATGACCCTGAAATGGTTTTGAAATCTTGCTATTGTTTCATGCTGAAGGATATCCTCGTTAAACTCAATCTCTCCTTCAATACAGTCTTCATTTTCCCAAAGTGCGACGGTAATATCAAAAGTAGCAGATCTCTGCCCTCCTGATATTATCTCACTTTTTATTCCACTCAGGTTTAAAGAAGTTTTAAGATTACTCTGCCAGGCAAAAGCCACCTGGAATAAAGGATTAGTATTTGCAAGCCGTTCAGGTCTGACCAATTCAACCAAATTTTCAAACAGCAGATCCTGATGAGATATTGCATTTAAGGCAGCGATGCCAGAACGTTGGATGGCATCCCTGATAGTCAACCCTTTTTCATATTTCAACCTTACTACAACAGTGTTGACAAACATCCCAATGATCTTCTCCAGTTTTGAATAGGGGCGATATGCAACCGGCATTCCGATATTAATATCATCCTCACCTGAATACTTATTAAGAAGAATCCCCAGGGCGCTTAACATTGTTGTAAAGAGAGGCACCCCTGCTTCTTTGCTAATCTGTTTGAGATGACCCGACAGCTCTTTTGAAAGCCGTATTTTTTCAAGACCTCCTCTGCCGGTAGCCCCATCCTTTCGTGGAAAGTCATAAGGGAAATTTATTACCGAAGAACACCCCTTTAAATTGTCCTCCCAGAATTTTATTGATTGTATTTCTTTTACTGATCCTGAATAGCTCTTTTCCCATTGGGCATAGTCGTACTCCTGGAACTCCAGGTCAGGAAGAGATATTAATTGCTGTGTCAGCAGACTGTCATAAATTTTGCTCAGATCATTAGCAAAAACCGACCATGACCAACCATCAAAAATAATATGGTGAATACTTATATGGAAATAATAAACATCAGCCTCTGTATGAATAAGGTACATTCTATACAGGGGTCCCATTTCAAGGTCAAATGCTTTCTTTGTATCTGTCTCCAGCATCTCAGCCATCCTTTTTGATTTTTCCTCTTCAGTAAAATTGCTGAAATCAAAGTATGGCAATTCAGTCTTTCCCGGAATTATCTCGATGTAGGGCTCTCCATCTTTGTTTTTAATCTTTGAATAAAATAAAAAGTGTCTCTCAAAAAGTTTTTCTAAACTCTGCTGAAACACATCGATATTAAGCTTTCCGCTGATTTTATGGGTGTTAGAAATTATGTATGAAGCTACATCCGGCTCCATTTTTGATATAAACCAGATACGTTTCTGATTTGATGTAAGCGGCAGGTTTGTAAGCGAGGTGTTGTGAACCAATGTGACGTCGCTTTCCGGGCCAACTGTTTTGCTTTCAATTATAGCGGAGAGCTTGTTTAATGAAGGATTGGTAATAAGCTCCCTGAAAGTCACCGTTACGCCAAACAACTCATTGATACTGTTTAAAAACTTTATTCCGAGCAATGAGTTGCCTCCTGCATCAAAGAAGCTTATTTTCAGGGATTTTGGTTTTATTTTTACTATATTTTGCCATAATGTAATTAATCGTTTTTGAGTCTCTGAAATCAACTCAAAATCGAACTGGTCTCCGATATCAGATTCTATGACATTAAAAACAAGCTCTTTCTTATTAATCTTGCCGTTCGGGAGCCTTGGAAAACCATTCAATACCTTGTAAAAAGAGGGTATCATGTAGGCCGGAAGATTTTGTGCAAGGTATGAACTGATCTCTTCATCAGGCATTTTAAAACTGTCGCCGGCATTCAGGAATGCGACCAAACGTTCGTCACTGTCGCTGAATTTATGAGGTTTAACTACCGCTTCTATGACTCCGTTTAGTTTAGACAGGAGTGTCTCTATCTCACCCGGCTCAATTCTGAAACCACGTAGCTTAATCTGGTTATCCAATCTGCCAAAAAGCTCAATGTTCCCGTCGTTGAGAAAACGACCCTGGTCGCCTGTTCTGTAGACCACCTCGCCCGATTGCAATGTTATAAACTTCTCCTGAGTCAGGTCAGGTCTGTTATGATACCCGAGGGCAAGGCCATTACCGCCAATGCATACCTCTCCTGCCACTCCAATTGGAACTGGTAAATTATCAGCATCAATGATGTAAATGCTTGTGTTGTTTATTGGTTTACCAATAACTATCTGAGCATTTTCATCAACAACCTGCATACATGTCGAATAGACTGTTGTTTCAGTTGGTCCGTAGCAGTTCCAGAATTCGCCAACCTTTGAAAGCACCTCATGGATCAGGCTGTAAGTAAGAGCTTCGCCTCCGCATAATCCCTTAAGGTTCTTTTTCCCCTTCCACCCGGCTGAAAGCAGTATGCTCCATAACGATGGGGTAGCTTGGATAAGAGTTATATTGTACTTTTCTATCAGGTTAATCAGTGCTGTGCCCTCAGTGACCTCATGTGAATCTGCAACAACAAGAGTGGCCCCATTTGAGAGGGTGACAAATATTTCATAGACTGACATGTCAAAAGAAAGTGTAACCACTGCAAGAGTTTTATCACTCTCTTTAATGCCCGGTCTGGCCGTCATGCTTTCAACAAGGTTAACTACAGATTTGTGAGGAACAGTGACCCCTTTAGGTTTACCTGTAGAGCCTGATGTGTAAATTATATAAGCTGCAGCATTATTATCAATCTGAAGAGTAGTCTGTGATTTCCTGTTACATCCTATAGCCTCGTTATCAGAGTCAATATATACGACAGAGGTGTTTATGGAATCAGTGAACCTGTCTCTGTATGAAGATTGGGTTATCAGGGTCTTTGCGGCGGCATCGTCAAACATATAAGACAACCTTTCAATGGGGAACGCCGGGTCCATCGACAGATAACAGCATCCTGCCTTTAATACTGCCAGAACAGATACTATCATATCAACCGACCTGTCGAGGCTGATGCCAATCACGTCACCTGATAAAGCCCCATGATTAAGGAGGTGATTGGACAGCTGATTTGATCTCTCATTAAGCTCCCTGTATGTCAGAGTACTGCCTCCGGAGATAACAGCTGTTTTATCAGGGTGTATCTCTGCCTGCTTTTCAAAGAAAGCATGCAAAAGACAATCTGAAACCGGAACCTTTGTTCTATTAAAGCCGGCAAGCTTATGTTGCTCATCTGTTGAAATAAAGCTTATCTCTGACAACTTCTGGTTCGGATTCTCTACTATTCCTTTAACCAAACAGACAAGGTTTTCTTTTAGTCTTAAAATTGTATCGTTATTAAAGACATCCTGATTATATTCTATATCTCCTCGCAAAGAGCCATCCTCTTCCCACATATAAAAAGTAATATCAAATGGAGAGACACAATTGGGAAGAGAGATTTTCCTGCCTGTGAGTTCTCCAAACTGCATGGGTACAGTAAATCCATTTAACCATGATAATGAAATCTGGAAAAGAGGGTTGACACCCGGAACCCTCTCCGGGTTCACAGCCTCAACCACACTGGCAAATGGAAGTTTGGAATTATTAAGGGTATCTTTAATTCCTGCCTTTGCCTGTCTGACATGGTCTCTGAAACTCTTCCTGCTGTCTATTGCAAGCCTGACCACACATGTATTCAGGAAGAGTCCAAATGTCTTCTCACTTTGCGGAAAATGTCTGCGATTTGATACAGGTATACCTATGCATATATCGTTTCCACATGAATATTTCTGGAACAGTATTCCAAGCAATGAGTTTGTTGCAGTGAAAAGTGAAGTTCCGCTCTCATCTGCTATCTTTTTCAAACCTGATGTCAACTCTCTCCCGATCTCAAACGATTCTCTGTATCCAAAACCTGAGGGGACTGACTTCCTCTGGAAATCATATGGGAGTCTTGTCTCAACCGGACAATCTTTCAGGGTATTCTTCCAGAATTCTGTGGTCAGTGCTCTCTCCTGTTCCTCCAGCAGCGTTTGTCCGGCTTCTGCATAATCAAAGCTTTGTAATCCGGGTTGCTCAGTGGCAGCGGGTCTGCCTGATAAGAGTCCTGTATAGATTTTGCCAAGTTCATTAACAAATAATTTTCGGGAATAACCATCAAAGATCAGGTGGTGAATGGTAGCATGGAAAAAGAAGCTGTTATTGTTTTCTTTAATAAGGAATAACCGGAACAGCGGACCTTTTTCAAGGTCAAAGCTTTTCCTTAAGTCATCCCCAAGGAATGAGTTTACTTTCTCCCTCACGTCACTTGAAGCAATTCCTGAGAAATCAATAAATTCTAACTCTGCATTGCGTTTGACTATCTCAATATAGGGCTCACCATTCTTTTGCTTAAAGGTTGAAAATATTGCATAATGTTTCTCAAACAGTAAATTGACGCTACTGCACAGCACATCATAATCAATCTCTCCCCGGAAATGATATGTGAGATGAAGGTTATAAGAAGGGTTTGATAAATCCTGCTGGGCAACCAACCATAAACGTATTTGACTTGAAGAAAGGGGGAGGTTAGTTAAGGCAGTAAAATGAGCTAATCCTTCCATTTTGTGTTTTTTGATTTACTGATAAAACTGATTATAACTTTCCGGAATCAGTAGCTGAGACTGTTCAATAAACAACATCAGGTTGAGTCGGCCATTCAAAGAGAATAGCAAGTACAACCCTGGTCTAAAGTTCTTTGATCGTTTCTTTTAAAATCCGGGCTTTTGAAGCTGTCTGGCTCTTCTTTCTATTCATTTTCATACCGGATAAATTTAATACTTGTCTTAAATTTATCCGGTTGACTGAATTTATGGAGTGTTCAAGTTGAGAGCCGGGTAGATTTATTTGCAGTTCTTTGAGAAATCAATTATCTCATTCAGGCATCGTTCTGCCGTATGGCCATCCCATAACTCCGGACTTACAGGGGTTCTGCCTTTTTTGAGTGCAGAATGATATTCCTCCCTTATCCGGGAAATATTATTTCCCACAAGCACACTTGCCCCGCCATGTTCAGTGAGGGTAATGGGTCGTTCAGTATTCCACCTGAGAGTGAGGCATGGGGTACCCAGTACAGTGCATTCCTCCTGCAAGCCTCCGCTGTCAGTCAGAATTACACGTGCATGCATGTTGAGCTTAAGCATCTCAAGATATCCCAATGGTTCCAGTACATACAGGTTCTTGTTTGCCATTATCTCGTCAAGCAGACCAAAAGAATCCAGCATTTTACGTGTGCGTGGATGAATAGTCCACAATAGCGGTAACTCAGGGCATACCTCGTCAAGCATAAATCTCACAATGGGTTCCAATACTTCCTTTCTATCAACATTGGAGGGTCGGTGTAAGGTCATCACAGCAAATCCATGGATTTCATTAACCTTTAAATCAGACTCCTTTTTGTTTACTGAGTTCTGATTAATAATGTCAATAATGTTAAGTGCCGCCGCCTTTTTTCTGTTATTTTCAAGGGTATCTATCATTATGTTCCCTGTGAATTTTATTTTGTATTCAGGGACACCTTCCTTTAAAAGGTTCTCTGAAGAGAGCCTGTCCGGAGTAAGAAGGAGGTCAGATATCCGGTCAGCAACCAGCCGGTTAACTTCTTCTGGCATGGTCATATCTCCGGAACGGAGACCTGCTTCAATATGGCAGCACTTAATGTGCTCCTTCTTTGCAGTGACAGAGCAGGCAAGAATAGCATTAACATCCCCTACAATTACTACCCAGTCTGGTTTATTTTCCTTAACTACCTTTTCAAATTCAATCATAGTGTACCCAACCTGCTCAGCATGCGTCCCGGACCCAATTCCTAAATTTATTTCAGCATCTGGTATCTCCAGCTCCTCAAAGAAAGCACGTGACATACGATCGTCGTAATGCTGTCCGGTATGAACAAGAATATGTTCAATTTTTTCCTGCGAGTTCTGATTATATTTTTCAATAGCTTTTATAAAAGGGGCTATTTTCATAAAATTAGGACGTGCTCCAACAACTGAGATTATTTTCATATTAACTATGTATCTGTTTATATTGAGTTATTTCATATACCTGCATTCTTAATTTTAGTTCCATTTTAATAAACAATGGTTCTGCTAAAGATACTAAATGAATATTTAAATAATTTTGAAAGAAAAACTATATGCCAAAGAATCACAGAAGAATTGTCAACAATCTTGCTGTCTATTTTTTATTGCCTCTGATCAGTGTATGCATCCTGCTTTTTTTGATCTCTGTTTATCTCTCCAAGACCCAAAAAGTAAGCGCAAACGTTCTTCTTGTTGAAGGATGGCTTCCTGCTGATGATATTAAAACAGCCCTGGATGAATTCCAAAAGGGAGGTTACGACCTTATTGTTACCACAGGAATGAGACCCGTTTTTGAGGGTTGTGTTCTTTACGAAAATGGATATCTTGTTTTTCTAACCAAGGATAGGCTCCATAACCATAAAGGATCAGGGAACCACACTATTGAGGTCGACGCTTTCAGCTCAACCGGCGGAGAAAATTCATCTAAATTTAATTTATTTGTAAATAACTATTATGTTGACAATTACACTGCCGACAAAAAGAAAAGAAAATATGTTTGCCAATGGAAAGGAGAGCTTGATGCAATTGATTCTGTCACTGTCCAGTTTCTAAACGACAAACACTCTGAGTTTTTTGATAGAAATTTATATGTTAGCAGAGTTGTAATTGATGATTCAATTATTATTCCAGCTCTTCACTTTTCTGAGTTTGACCGGGGCGCATGGGATGGTAAGCAACGTGTCAGCAACAAGGCTGATTCTAACGCTGAACAGGCCAGAAACCTTCTGCTTTCACTTGGTGTTGATTCATCTTCGGTAATATCCGTGCCTGGTAACAGGGTGAAAATTAACCGTACTCTAACCAGCGCATTAGCTATGCGTGACTGGCTTTCTTCTTCAGGTGTGAAAGTAAAAGGGATCAATATTATCAGTTTGGGTTCACACGCCAGACGAACCTGGATGACATATCACAAAATTCTGGATAAAAAGTACAGCATAGGTATCATCTCACTACCGGAAGCTAAAAATCAGAGCCTGGCACGATTTTTCTTCAAAACAATCCGTGAAGGAGTTGCAATAGTTTATTACTCAATCATTTTAATACCTTACTGGCAAAAATAGTACTTAATCTTTCGTTACCTTATAATCATAAGGTCAATGCGCTGGTTCTTTTTCTTCTCCTCTTCGCTATTATTAAGTGACAATGGACGTGAGTCTCCATAACCTCTTATTATAAGGCGGTTAACTTTTATACCTCTGCTTGAAATATAGCTTGCTACTGCCTGCGCCCTCTGGATTGATAAGGAAAGATTTGCAGCAGAATTTTCTGCTCTGTCAGTGTGCGACTCTATCAGGAGTTTCGCTTCCGGGTACCTGTTTAACAGGGTAATCACCTGATCAAAATAAGTAAATCCGGGTGAGGTAAGCCGGGAATCAAGTTTGCCGAAAAAGAGATCAGCGCTATTGCCATATACAAGCCTCAGATTGAAGAGATTTTTTTCATCTTCACTGTTAAAAAAACGTGTTTGAATTATTGCATCTCTGAAACCAAGGGATAAAACTTTGTTTAGAATAATATACGACCTCATGAAGCTGGGTTCTTCGCTGACAATATAATTGTAATTACCAGTTTCAGAATCATAAACCTCTTTTACAAAGAAAAGGCTGGCCAAATTTTTGAATATAACATTGTCAGAACCGATTTTGGTTTTTGATGTCAAAAGACAGACTTCAAAAAGAAAGCTTTTCCTGTCATCAGACAGTGCCTGGTAGTTATCTGAAATAAAAGCATGATCATATTTTGTAACCTCCGGCGCATCCTGCTTAATACGATTGTTATCAGAAACATACGAGTTCATCTTATCAGCATTATCAAAAACCTTTACATTCTTGTAAACTGAAGAAACAGATTCCTCTCCGGTTTTAATGTCCTTTAATGCTAACCTCAACTTTACTGAATATTCTCCCGGTGAACTGAACTTATGGTTCGGTGCTTCATCGCTGGAAGATACTCCGTCACCAAAGTCCCATATATATTGAGAGATCTTCTTATCGGGCAAATTAGATTTGCCTGCACTGAAGTTGACTTGTCCTCCGGTGATAGCATAGTCATCTGAGGTTATATAGGGTTGTTCAACATCTTTTATCTCAAGATTGAACTTCATTTTGGTAAATATCTTCGAGTCTGTCTTCTTATCAACAACATACTCTTCTACAACATATACTCCTGGGCCAGAGAAGCAGTGTTCAGCATTTTCTCCGATTGTTGTTTTTGAATCTCCAAAACTCCACCAGTACTGCAAATTTTCAGGAAGTTGCTCCAGCTTAATCCCATTTTTAAATTCATAACAATACTGGTTTTCAATCTGCTTCTGACAGTAAAATATCTGGGGCACTATAGTTTTGAATGAGAATATATCATATGTCCCATCACGGTTCGATGAGAAATATCCACTCTTCATGACCTTGTCAGTCATGAGACCCACATCGTCAAATTTTGAATTTATTGGAGTATTCAGATGAACAGGGTCCATCCATAAAGTATCAATGAGTTTTGTAAAGAATATATCCTTACCGCCGAAGCCTCCGTGACCATCTGAAGAGAAATAGAGTTCTCCATCAGTGCACATAAAAGGAGATGTCTCGTTACCTGGGCTGTTTATTTTTGGTCCAATATTTATAGGATTGCTCCAGTAATCTTTTTCCCAGGTGCAATAATAAATGTCAGATCCTCCATAGCCTCCTGGCTTATCTGAGGCAAAGAACAAATGGGTACCATCCGGAGACAAACAGGGAGCTGTTATGTTATACCACTCTGTATTGTATCTGAAATCCTGAGGTTTCCTCCATTCGCCATCAAACTCAGAACTAAAAAGACCTAGTTTATTACGTTGTGACGAAAGCTCCCCTGCGTTTCCTTCAGTGTAAATATTATGCGAAAAATAAATAGTGTTTAAATCGCTACTGAAAGAAACGGGGCCGTCATTCAGTCTGGTTTTAAGGTTTTTTGAAAAAAGGTGGGCATCCTGCCATGTTTTATTTGAAGAGGAATCAATATAAAATATTTTCAGAAATCCTTTGCCCTGAAGCGTTGAATACTTGTTCATCAAGTCAACTTCCCGGTTTGAACAGAACACTATCCCATTTTTATAATATGCCGGCCATAATTCATCATATCTGTCTGAGCTAAGGGCTGTTTTTGCAATAGTATAGCTGACCGTCTGCCCAAAAATTGCAGGCGATAAACAGAATAAGATGAAAAGAGTCAACATCAATCTATCTCTCATAATATTAAACATTTTCATCATTGTTATTCTGAGCAGTCAAGACGCTAAAGTAGTTAAATAGTGTCAAAAGTTCAATGGACTTACAGCGTTAAACTTGTGACCAAACTCGTACCTAATCATTATTTCGTGAGACCCGTTACTATAGTTTCCTATTTCGCTTGTAACGTAATCATACGAATATGCAAGTTTTATCTGGCTGGTAACCCTTATCTGAAACAAAGCATTAAATGAATTGTTGCTCCTGTAAGAGAAGCCTAACCAGAATTTGTCGGCATAAATTCCCTGTATGTTAAGATCTATCAATAATGGTTCATTTTGCCTGTATGACAGAAGTGTTGATGGCAACAGTCTGATGTCTTTCGTGAGAGTGAATGTATACCCTGTGAAAAACATGTAATTAAACAATGACATGTCATTGGCCAATTGATACTTGCCTTTGTCAAAATTGTATTTGTAGCTAAATATTTTGGGGACAGAAAGGCCGGCAAAGTAATTTTCATATATGAAATAGGTCCCAAAGCTTGCATGGGGCACATAGAAGGGTTTGGAATCAATGAGGTAGTATTCATCACCGGAATCAGTTGTTGTCAGATCAGACCAGGCTGTGTTTGTTGATATTAATCCAGCTCCAAGTCCAAACGAGAGACTTCCTTTCCCAATATTGAGTTTATATGAGTAGTTTGTTATGAGTTGAGTCTCTTTTGTGACGCCAATCTTGTCGTTAAGGAGTACCACTCCAAGTCCGATCCTGTTGTCTCTCAATGGAGCGTCGGCTGTCAGTGTCATTGTTACCGGAGCACCGTTTATTCCTACCCACTGGTGTCTGTAAAAGGCCGCGACATTCAGTGATCCGCTTGCACCAGCACAGGCAGGATTCAATGAAAGCGGGTTAAGGATATAATGATCCGTAACCGGAGTTAGCTGGCCGAATGCACTGACAGGTATCAGAAGTAACAGAAGTGCTTTAATTGTTATTTTCATTTTATCTTCTTATTACAAGGTAGCTACTTATAGATTTCCCGTTCTTTCCTTTAAGTACAACAAAATATGTGTCATCCGGGAGGGGATCTCCGCTCATATTAACACCATTCCAGTCATTGTTGTAATCAGAATTCTTATATACCACCGTGCCTCTCCTATCGAAGACAACTATTTCAGTCTTCTCAAGGGTTTCCAACCCTTTAAGCACAAGATACTCGTTCTTTTCATCACCGTTTGGTGTAATCAGGGTAGGGAATTTCAAATCTCTGACAAAAATGCTCACATCATCTGAAGATTCTGGGCAGATATTATTTGTCACAGTCCACCTGAGTACGTTCTGGGAAAGAGACAGGTGTGTAACATTAGTTAATGGGTCGGTGGGATCATCAAAGACGCCTGATCCGGATACTATTGACCATCTGCCGGTCTCATTTGGTTCAAGTGAAGCATCAAGAACCGTATGCAGGATATAATCAAGCGTTGTATCACGACCTGCATTTGCTACGGGTTGCGACCAGACAAAAATATCAACACTGTCTTTATTTATACAACCATATTGGTCAATAAGCTGAACAATAAAAGTCGTTGTCTTCTTTGGTGTCGCAAGAGGGTTGTATAATACAGGGTCGTTCAGAAGTGAGTCTGGCTGCCATGAAAAGGTACCATCCCCTACTGCTTCAAGTTGAACTGAGTTGCCTTTACATATGGTCTGGTCAACACCGGCGGAGACTACAGGTAAGTCATGGAAGTCGACTGTAACATGGTCAGTTGAACTGCATGTCGCATTCACCTCAGTCCAGCTGAAAACATATGATCCGAATTTGTCAACAGTAACAGTTGCTATCGGGCTTGTCAATGATGAGAATGTTGCATTCCCACTTCCACTAACCAGTTTCCACAATCCTGAATTCCCTGATCCCAGTGAAGCATCCATAATATGATTAAGGTCGCACTCATTTCCACCGGTCCCGGCATTGGCCGAAGGCATAGAAATAAATTGTATTGATTCCGTGGCGCTTGTCGAACACGTTCCGTTGGTTGCTGTCAATCTGAAACTGTAAGTGCCATAGGTGCTGACTGTTACCGAGGCATCAGGAGCACTGGCGCTGGGAGTGTAAGTTGCTGTGCCCGGTCCGGAAATCATGGTCCATAACCCTGTGCCTACGGTTGTTGATCCATCAAGATAAGCCACAAGCCCGCAGTTATTTCCCCCGGCTCCAACCTTAACAATCGGCTTCTGATAAAAATTAACTGTTACTGATGAACTATTTGAACAAATGCCATTTATCTCAGTCCATGTGAAAACATATGTCCCGTATGATGACACAGTGACAGTCGCAGTAGGCGAGCTTGCATTGGAGAAACTGGCACTTCCCGTCCCTGAGGTTTTTGTCCACATCCCTGCCCCCACACTTGGAACTGCATTGAATGTAAATGTCAGATCACATTCATTTCCTCCTGAGCCAGCATTTGATGTTGGTGTTTGTATAACTGTTACAACAACAGGTTCAATGTCAAAACAACCTGCCGATGTTGTCCCTTTTATGTAGTAAGTGCCTGCAGTTGCAGCTTTTGGCGTAGAGTAAGAAATAGTTGCTGCGGCATCTGACCAGTATGTATATGTTAACCCTGAGGTTGATCCGGCAGTGACAGACGAAGCAGTCAGGTCAACAGTTGAAGGAGAACAGACCGCAGCAGGGTTGGTAATGACAACTGTGGGAGTAATAGGCTGGACAGGTATTACTGCATCGTCTGATAATGCAGATGTACACCCATTTGAGTTTGTAATTTTAAAATTATATGTCCCAGCACTTAATCCTGAAATAGTCACAAAAGATCCGGTACCTGATTTTGTAACCAGATCAGGGTAACGTGTCAGAATCCAGGTGCCACTTGAAGGAAGCCCTGTAAGCTTTACACTCCCTGTTGCAAGGCTGCAGGTAGGAGGTGTAATTGTAGCAATAGTTGGATCAGCTGGTAAAGCATAAACTGTAACTGTGGCACTCCCTGACTGAGATTGCATACATGAAGTTATGCTCGCATCTGTTACACTTACCAGAGAATACGTAAAAGTTCCTGAATTTGTCGTCGGCACAGATACTGTCACTGTATTACCTGAAGTGGTCGTTATTAAAGGCTGTGAGACACTGTTAATTGTATATGAAAATGTATAAGGTGCTGTTCCGTTTGCCCCTGTAAATGTTATAACCGGAGATGACACTTCCTGACATACTGCTGTCGTTCCGGAGATTGTGGCAGTTGGCAACGGATTAACCGTAACAACTGCCGTACCACTCTGAGACTGAGAACAGGCTGAGGAACTGCCATCTTTTACACTGACAAGAATGTACGTATATGTGGTTGCTGTACTTGTTGGAACAAGCAATGTTGCAACATTACTGCCCCCCGAGGTTGATATTGTTCGGGTGCTGCCATTCATTGTATAGGTGAAAGTATATGGAGCAATCCCTGAAGCACCTGTGAATGTTATTTCAGGCGAAGAATCACCTCTGCAAACCTGCGTTGTACCTGAGATGGTTGCTGTAGGTATTGAATTGACTGTAGCTGTTGCTGTCGAGCTGGTAGCTATTCCGCAACCACCACCTGAAGCACTGACGATACAGTAATAATACAGTGTTCCAACAACAGAGCTGGGTGGCGTATAACTGCTGCCATTAGCTCCAGTGATGGCTGTTCCACCTGTGGTTGAATTTATTGAATTGGAATACCATTGGTACAGGAGCACAGGCGTGCCTCCACCTGCTGTAACTGATAACGGCGGAAAAGCTGTCCCAACACAGACTGCAGCTGGTGAAACCGGATTTACTGTGATATTTGGATCAGCAACAACCGTAACAGCAGCAACTGAGCTTGTTGCCATGCCACAACCATCGCCTGTAGCGCTGGCGGTACAGTAATAATACATTGTTCCTGCACTTGAAGTGGAGGCTGTATAACTGGTTGTTGTAGCGCCTGAAATTGCAGTACTACCTATAGTTGAATTTACAGTATTTGAATACCATTGGTATGTAAGTGATGGTGTGCCTCCCGTGGCAGTAATCGTTAATGCTGACAAAGTTGCTCCGACACAAACAGCTGATGGCGTTACCGGATTGACAGTAAATAATGGGTCTGCAATTACATTTACCGTTGATATGTTGCTTGTCACTGATCCGCATCCATCGCCAGAGGCACTGACTATGCAGTAGTAGTACATTGTACCTGCCACTGAACTTGGAGGAGTATAACTGCTGGCAGTCTGCCCGCTCAATAATGTGCTTCCTGTGGTTGAGTTAGTTGTATT
>JGI20214J51088_10000034_pt1 | contig 83877 bp, 82 predicted proteins | sample WetSurMetagenome_FD_51088 | JGI IMG/M metagenome (IMG submission 51088) | reverse complement strand
AAAAAAAAGATATGGGGTATTATTTGACCCCGAGGGCGAAGAACAGGAAGATGAATCCTTGTCCAGTCTTCGGAATGCCATTCACAAGGACGGTGATCGTCGTTTTTCCGAATCCAAGGACCGGAAGTTTCTTTGTCGTTGAGGCACCTGCGGCAAGTTGGAGGATGTTACCCGATGTCTGATTTGCTTTTAACAAAATGCCTCCTTTAAGTGAGATGCTCCAGGCGATGTCCGTCAGATCTGACGATCCAGTGTTTTTAATAACCGCAGAGACGCCCATTCCACCTTTTATGGTGATTTCGATTGGGTATTGTATAGTGAATGTCGCTGATTTTTCCGTTTCAATGTTTCCTGCAATGTCGGCTGAGTAGAAAGCTACGATGTGTTCGCCGTTTCCAGAGACAACAAATGGTGCGGTGTAGATGTTCCATTCGCCACCGTCAACCTTATACCTGGTGTAGTTCACACCAGACATGTCGTCGGTCGCAGTCAAGGTCACAGTAACGTCACTGGTGTAGATTTCTCCATCCATGGTCCCCTCAAGAGTACATGTGGTGACTGGTGGTGTGGCATCTCCAGCACTGCCTGTGACTTGGAAGTCATCTAAGAATAGCATCCAAGAGTCTGTTGACATATAGTGAATTCCAATGTAGATGGCTTGACCGGAATAGCTGCTGATATCGTAAGTATATTCTGTCCAGTCCAGTGGCACGGTGAGATAGGGATCTGGTGAGATCATTGTAAAACTCGCTGGATCGGTATCGGTTGTGGAAACACAGACGGTGATCCTCTCTAAATTGTACTGGCTACTGTATGAATGTGCCCAGAACGTGACTGAGTCATATGAACCTGAAAGCTGTGGGGTTATGAGCCAATCATCGCTGACGTATCCGGTATTGTCATCATTAATCGCCATTGCTTCTTTAGCACCTGTGTGAGGCGCCATAGCTGCTTCTGTTGATGGTGGTACAGTTGTGGCAGGGTTGAAGATAATGAATGCTTGGGGTTCTAATTGATGAGGCCAGGTATATCCGGTATGAGTAAAAGTTACTGATCCATCAACATCGATACATGTCCATGGCGGGAAATCAATGAGCCAATCATCGTAGGCTTCAAAGCTATCTTCAAAGATGATGTCTCTATTCGTCGTTATTGGTTGAGGTGAAACGACGCTTAAGGTTTTTGTTTTTGTGTTTATCGCCGACGCTGGGATAATCATTGCTAAGGCGATGATAATGACCAAGGCTGCCTTTAATATCGATTTTCTTAACATTTTTTCTTTGCCTCCTCTAAATCAAATAGGTAAGTTTTAATTGAAATTATACTATATAATTCTTTCGGTGAAAGGCCTGTGTTGAAAAAAAGAATCAGAACAATAAATTTCTCTTCGATTGACCCTAGCGAAGATCAAGAGAGGTTGTACACCTTGTTCTTACAAATTATTTATGAAAGATAGTTAAGACCAGGATAGTCAGGGGGATAGCAGAGAATTTTAAAGACTTGATTAGCAATTGGATTCGGAATCGTATTGTGATATTTCCATACCGTTTTTTTCTCTGACGTTACTTCGAAGAATTCACCATGGTCCCCATCGCAGACCAGCGTATTTCCATTCGGTAATCGTTGGGCACTCGAGAGGTACCCGGCATAAAAATCAAACGGGTTCTCAGCGGTATAGCTCCAGACAAGCTCCTTTGGTCCGTAAGCTAAACCCGGCTCTAGATAATAAAAGCCATTGTCATCGACTGGTGGAATTAACTCATCGACCGACGAGTATTGCCCATCTGGTCGTCCTTCACCATTATTGAAGATAAGGATATTTCCTTCGCCCGGGGATCCTTCTGGAATCCATTGTGCATCATGTTGTCCAAAGAGTCGCTGGTCATTTGAAGTTCCTGCACCATAGGTTTCTGGGTTTCCGTACCGATAGAGAAGGTCGCCTCCGTTTCCACTGTTACCACCTGTATGTCCTGCTGATTCTTCCGTGGTTGTACTATGATCGATGATCCAGATCTCATGTTGGTTATGAGCACTCAGAAGAATCTGATCATATTTCTCATTATAATCAATGGAGTTGATATGGTTCCAATCTGCGCGTTCCTTCCCGATATCAGTACCATAATTGATGTCGATCAGCTCAGGGTGCTCTTTCACGACACCATAATTCTCTTTTACTGGGTTAAAATCTTGTATGAGATGATCCCAGGTATGCCATTCCCAGACGATAGTGCCTCCGAACGGACCGGTTCGTTCAACCTCGATGACATGGTCAGGCCATAATTCGCCGACCGGTAGAGTATCAGGATTCCGACCAGCAGCAATCGCCTCTTCAGCTGTTTTATATTCCCATCCGACCATAAGGATATGGCCATTGGGGAGAATTTCAATGTCATGATGGAGGCAATGCTGATCATTTGAATAGTTGTAATGCCAAAGAATCGATCCGTTCCAGTTAAAGAGCTCTACGCCTCCGGTCGCTCCACCGGCGATGAACACTGGATTGTTGTAGAGCAGCGCAGTACGAAGAAGGTCCCCATTTTCTAGGAGAAGCAATCCCAGTCCTTGGATATAGCTGCTTTCCCATGTATGGACAATTTTGCCCTGTTTGTCCATTAAAAAAGCTTTTTTAGAGTATTCCGGGGAGAACAGTGTATATCCGTTAAATGCCTCTCCCTTGATATAAGTGGTAATAATTTTCGTAAATGGACCAAAGATCATGGTAACGATTTGCACTTCTTTTTGAACACTCTCAGAAGATTTTACGATAATTGATATCTCGGGGAGTGGTGTGAGTTTTCCAAGACCAATGCCAAAGAGTTGTATGCGGAGTTCGGTTGATTCGTTTATCGCGAGTGTCTGTATTGAAAAAGAAGTGGTTTTTAATCGTACAAAAGAGCCCGTGGTCATATTTATCGATACTGTGAGATTATTGAGAGTGACTCCTCCATTGTTTCTCACGACTCCTGTTAAACCTACGCCCCCAACGATGTTTTCAATCGAAATATTGGTCACATTTCCTGAACAATCAGTTGAAGTATTTGATTTGCTTGTGATTTGGAGAGCATTTGATCGGTATTGATCAGCTGCCTTTGATGAGGCGAGGGCAATCAGCGAAAAAACGACGACAAACGTAAATAATATTTTTTTCAATTCATACCTCTGAGTATAACAATACAAATTTATATTATATAAATCTATTTTAATCTCTCTATCCTTTTGAGGTAGGTTTTCTCCTGAGACCTCATCGTCGTTTCTCAAGTGGCACTCCTACCGGATAGTACAGTATTAAAAGAAAAATGATTGAAAGGTATTATTCTTTTTTTTCTCCTTTTTTATCCTTTGATACTCCCTCTTTTACCCCTTTTCCAAAAGCTTTTACAACATCCCAGCCTTTTTTAACACCTTTTCCGACGACTTCCCCGGTTTTTTCAGCTGCTTCCTCTACTTTTCCTTTCTTTTCCTCTGCCATGTGTTATTCACCTCTTTTTTTATTTATTATGTACGGTAATGGGATTAGGCCCTATTTTTTTGATCTCTGCGACAAACTCAGTGACCACTGTAGCGAACTTCTGTCCTTCTGAGGCAGAGACGTATTCAAATCGTATACGTTGTGGCTCAATCCCGAGTTCTTCTAATAATTTTTTCAGCAATTTAACCCGTCGGTTCGTCTTATAGTTGCCTGATTGGTAATGGCAGTCACCAGGATGACACCCTGCTATGAGAACGCCATCAACCCCTTTCCTGAATGCCTCAAGAACAAAAGCCGGGTCGACCCGCCCTGAGCACATGACACGAATTGATTTCAGATTCGTTGGGTATTTCATCCTACTGGTCCCAGCTAGGTCAGCTCCTGCGTAACTGCACCAGTTGCAGAGAAATCCTAGGATGTTTGGTTCAAATTCTTTTGACATGTTATTTTCCTCTAGGTGTTTTTCAATTCATCTAGTACCATGGTTACTGCGTTTGGTACCGCGGAGGCGACCTCTTTGCTGAGACGCTCTCCAAAATCAAAGGTGTTTTTCACGACAATACCAATGACCACGATTTCACTGGGGAGATGCTTTTCTCCAATTTGTTTTGCAAGACGCAGCGCTTCAGACAGCGATACATCATGAGGGTTACAGGAATGGACGGTCGGTGCATCAGAAAGCAAGAATCGTTTCACCGCACCTGGCCTGCTGCCTTCTTGTTTGATTGCATCGATTAAGATGACCTTCTCGTAACCACGGATCATGTCCAGGAGATTCATTCCTCCGGTGTATGCAGAATCTACGGTTACCATCGGGTTGGTAATGTGCGGTCGTAGTGCATCGATGACATGGATGCCAACGCCGTCATCCTGCAATATTGGGTTTCCAATACCAAGCACGATCGTTTTCATCTTGATCTCCTAGTGTTGTGAAAGTGATCGATATAAATTCTTCTTATGATCGTAAATATTCACTGTCATCGGTAACCCTCCGGGGAGCGTATGGGTCGCGCAACCGAAACACGGGTCGTAGGCACGGAACGCCATTTCCACTTTATTCAACAGCCCGTCATTGACCACTCCTTTCTGTATTACACCTTTGGCTGCATNCCGGACCGACATCGTGATTGCTCCAGCATTGTTCGTCGTCGCAACAATCAGATTTGCTTTCTTGATCAGTCCATTCTTGTCAAGCTGATAGTGATGAATCAAGGTGCCCCGGGCAGCTTCGACGACGCCGACTCCCTCCCCTGGTATCCCAACCGGGTTTCGAATATGTGAAGAAGTGATGTCCGCATCCTCAATGAGCTCTTTGGCTCGCTCTGTCGCATAGAGCAGCTCAATGAGTCGCGCCCAATGGAATGCAAGGGTAGAGTTCACTGGCTTTCCGCCGAGAGTGTCAAACATCCGTTTGTATTCCTTTTCTGCCTGTGGGGTTGTCATACCCGCGGCTGCGTTCAGCCTTCCCAAGGGACCAACGCGGTAAATACCACTTTTTTTCCCATCCGAAAGACCATGCCATCCGATGCTTTTGAGGTACGGGAATTTCATGTAGCTCCATTCTTCGACATGCTCGGCGATGTGTTTGGCGTAGTTCTCGCCTTTGAATTTCTCAAGTTCGTTGCCTTCTTGATCCGTGACTCGGATGAGTCCGTCGTAGAAATTGACCTTGTTGTGGGCATCGACAAGTCCCATGTTGTAGGTTTTAAGCGTGTAGGGGTCTGAACGAATCAGATCAACATAGGCTTTGTTCTTCAGAACGATATCATCAAACAGGTTTAAGGTGAATTTCGCAAAGGTGTTACAGGACCCGACCATGTCTTTGATTTCCAAGACTTCGTCCTTGGAAAGCCCTTTTGAAACTCCACCCGGAAGTCCGCAGACCGGATGCGTTGCTTTTCCGCCGAGGATCGCGGTGATCTTCTGGCCGTACGCGCGATGTTTAATCACATCCTTTGCAACATCGATCCCTGCTTTTTCTATGACCCCCAGGATGTTTCTTTTTGCTGCTGGTGCATCTGGACCGACCACGAAATCAGGTCCTCCAAGGAAATAGAAATGTAAGATATGGTCATAGATGATGTATCCACAGTAGAGGAGTTCACGGAGTTTCTTTGCAGCTGCTGGCGGGTCGACATGGAACGCCGCGTCCAAAGCCTTGGTGGCAGCAAAATGATGAGCGACCGGACAGACCCCGCAGATGCGAGAGGTGATCTGAGGCATATCCTCGGCGCGTCGTCCCTCGGAGAATCGTTCAAATCCTCGAAGCTCTGGGATCTGCAAGTAAGCGTTTTCCACGTTCCCGCTATCATCAAGGAAGATGTTGATTTTCCCATGGCCTTCTAACCTGGTGATGGGATCAATGGTGATCGTCTTCATTTCATCACCTTACGGTTAATCAGCGATGCTGGTAACGTGTATTTGTAGAATGTCCCAACCACGTCACGGACTTCTTCGATAAGTCTGTCAACCTCTTCATCGTTCATCCCTTGTTCAGATTCCACACCCAGGATTGATGCAAGCGCGGAGATCATACTTGCTCCCTGGTCAAGAGCGTTGGGGAGTATTCCACCACATCCGGTACAGGGCATGTTTCCCTCCATGCATCGCCCGCGGCATCCGGATCGTGTCGCAGGCCCCATACAGATGACGCTTTGTTCCAGGAAGCATTTCTCCTCGATTTTTTCCAGTTCATAAATACGTTTCACTGAGTTGATCTTCTTTTCCGATAGTTTAAACCGGCATTCGTCACAAACTGATTTAAGAGGCGCAAGCACTGAGCCTTTCGCTGGAAGCTTGTTTTCTACAATAGCGTTAAATGCATCAAGGATCAACCATGGTGGAGGTGGGCACCCAGGAATATAGTAATCGACGTCAACGACTTGATGAAGGGGTTTTACCGCGTCGTAAAATTCAGGGATAGTCAGGTCTCCTTCTTTTACCTTTGATTTGGTTTTCGGAAGTGTCTTTTCAGGGTTTTCAGTTGAAGGGTTCTCAAGATAAGCTGTTTTGAAGACTTCTTCACGATTAGCCATGTTGGCTAGACCTGGTACTCCGCCACTGACCGCGCAAGCGCCAAAGGAGACGAGAGCCTTTGATTTCTTCCGGAGGAGTTTTGCGAGATGTTCATGCTCTGAGGTGCGGATGCCACCGTTGAAAAAACAGACATCAATGCTTTGATCATCGAACGCTTCAACGTCTTTGTATTTTATGTCAAGGGCAACCGGCCAAAACACGATATCGGCAGCTGCGGTCACATCAAGGATTTTTTCGTCAATGTCAAGCATCCCGATTTCACAGCCGCCACAGCTGGCAGCCCAATAGAATGCGACCTGGAGTTTTTTGGTTGAGTCTTTCTTCTTCTTTTCTGTTGTCATTTCGTCACCATGATTCTACAGGATTACAAACGCCTCCCTTCATGATCTGTACGAATATGTTTCTGAAGAGATCCCCAAGAGCGATATGATAGCTTTTGATGTAAATACCAAACAGATATATTTGCTTAACTGTCCAGGGCTGCTTGGCAGGAACCTTTTTACATCCTTTACGATTCCCTATCAGGAAGCATGAAACAAGCAATCGTCTACCACGAGGATTATAATAAGTACGACCTGGGGATTGATCATCCGCTCATTGGCGACAAACCAAAGAACACCATCGCAATTCTGAAAGAAAAGAATATGCTTTCAGAATTTTCTCTGTTCACACCTAAGAAAGCAACAGAAGCAGATTTGCTACGGGTTCATGACGCGTCCTATGTCGAGCATGTAAAACAACTCAGTCAAACCGGTGGATGGCTATCAGAGGATACACCGGCGCCCAAAGGGATTTTTGAAGTCGCAAGCCTGGCTGCTGGAGGAAGCATGTTTGCCGGTGAAAAATTGTTCGAAGGGTATAATTGCACGGTCAACCCACTCGGTGGTTTTCACCATGCAAGCAAAGGGCATTCCTCAGGATTTTGTTTCTTCAACGATATTGCAATAACCATCGAATACCTCAGAGATAAACATCACCTGAAGCGGTTTATGATCATTGACCTGGATGTTCATCATGGGAATGGGACCCAGGACATTTATATCGATGATCGAACCGTCCTTAATCTGTCGTTTCATCAGGATGGACGGACATTATATCCTGGTACAGGGCGTGTCGAGACGATCGGCAGGGATGATGCTGCAGGGTATACGGTCAATCTCCCATTTCCCCCAGGTACTGGTGGCATGAGTTATTTGAAGGCATTTAAAGAAATCGTGCCGCCCATCACACGTCAGTTTCAACCGGAGATCATCCTGTATCAATCTGGAGTGGATTCGCATCATGCAGACCCACTTGCCGATCTGAATCTCACATATCAGACGTACTATCATCTCGCAAGACAAATCACAGAGCTCTCCCAGGAAACCTGTAAAAAGCTGCTGGTTCTCCTCGGTGGAGGGTATAACAGTACCGCCTGCATTAAATCGTATTATAATATCATCTGCGGTGTTTTAGGAAAACAAGACTACTTGGAGGAAGCAGACATCCCTGACACTGACCCTGAAGGAGTAAAAAACATCGTTTCCCAGCTGAAACGATTCCTCGGTGATTATTGGAATCTCTAGCCCTTCTTCTCCTGGTAACCAAATATTTATCTATCAATCCAGAATACCGGTTAGTTAGTTGACGATTCCTTATAATGAAAACGTATGAGAGTTCTTCTCATGAGGTGTTTTTCATGACCAAACAAGAAACCATGATGGAAACAAAAAACAATAAGAAAAAAACTCTGATAAAAAGTGTTGATGGAAATACTGCTGCGGCGCATGTCGCCTACGCGTTTAGCGACGTTACAGCTATCTACCCTATCACGCCGTCATCTCCGATGGGTGAAGAGGTCGACGCATGGGCTGCCCACGGACGGAAAAACATTTTCGGCCAAGTCCTCAAGGTCTCAGAAATGCAATCGGAGGGTGGGGCTGCTGGTGCAGTTCACGGTGCGTTGAGTGCTGGAGCCTTTGCTGTAACATTTACCGCTTCCCAAGGGCTACTCCTGATGATCCCTAACATGTATAAGATCGCCGGGGAGCTGATGCCTTGCGTATTCCATGTGACCGGTCGTGCCATCGCCGGACAAGCATTGTCGATTTTCGGTGATCATCAAGATGTCATGGCGACACGAGCAACAGGATTTGCGTTACTTTCATCAAACTCCGTGCAGGAAGCAATGGATCTTGCATTGGTTGCGCATCTTTCCACACTGCATGCAAGTGTACCCTTTATGCATTTCTTCGATGGATTCCGCACCTCTCATGAGATACAGAAAATCGAACTGATTGACTATGAGGATATCGCAAAAATCGTCGATTGGGATGCGATTAAAAAGCATCGGCAGCGTGCACTCAACCCGGAACACCCCCATCAGCGGGGTACGGCACAGAATCCTGATATCTACTTCCAGGTCACTGAAGCATCAAACAAATATTTCCAGGCGGTCCCTGGGATCGTCGAAGAAGAGATGCAACGGGTCAGCACCATGATAGGACGGTCCTATCATCTCTTTGATTATGCTGGTGCGCCTGATGCAGACCGGGTCCTTGTCATGATGGGATCTGGTTGTGAGACTGCTGGTGAAGTCGTCGAATATCTAAACAAAAAAGGCGAGAAAGTTGGTCTGGTTAAAGTTCGGTTGTATCGGCCGTTCTCTGCAGATCATTTCATCAACATTATTCCGAAAACCGTAAAAAAGATAGCAGTCCTTGATAGAACCAAGGAAAGCACGGGATTTGGGGAACCGTTATACCTTGATGTGTCAGCGGTCCTGCATGATAGAAAAATGAACATCCCGGTGTTTGGTGGGAGATATGGTCTTGGGTCTAAGGAATTCACTCCGACCATGGCAAAAGCGGTGTTTGACAATCTGCAACAAGCACAACCGAAGAACCACTTCACGGTCGGCATCGATGATGACGTCACCAAGACATCCCTTCCGTTAGGTGAACAGATTGACACTGCTCCTGAAGGCCTCATCCGATGTAAGTTCTGGGGGATGGGATCTGACGGAACGGTTGGTGCAAACAAAGATGCAATCAAGATCATTGGGAACAACACCTCGATGTATGTCCAAGGATACTTTGCGTATGATTCGAAGAAATCCGGTGGGGTTACCATGTCTCACCTCCGGTTTGGAAAAAACCCTATCCACTCACCTTATCTGATCGAAAAAGCTGATTACATCGCCTGTCATCAGGCATCCTATGTCGATAAATATGAACTCCTCGAGGGCATCCGTGAGGGTGGGACCTTTGTGCTTAACTCGCCATGGTCACTGGAGGATATGGAGTCTTGTCTTCCGAATTCACTGAAGAAGACGATTGCGCAGAAACATCTGAAATTTTATAACATTGACGCCGTGAAAATCGCTGAGGAAATCGGTCTGGGTGGTCGGATCAACATGGTCATGCAGACCGTGTTTTTCAAACTGTCCAACGTCCTGCCAATTACTGATGCGATGAAATACCTGAAAGACGCTATTGCAAAAACCTACGGAAAAAAAGGACAAAACGTTATTGAGATGAACTGGAAAGCAGTCGACGCGGCTGCCGCAGGTATCAAAGAAATCCAATATCCGTCGTCATGGTCAAACCTACCCAATAATAAAACAGAGGTTAGGAAAGAACCAGAGTTTATTACCAAGGTCATGCGACCGATGCTCGCACAACAGGGGGATAAACTCCCGGTTAGCGTCTTTGCTCCTGGCGGTTTTTTCCCCGCAGGCACCTCGCAGTATGAGAAGCGAGGGGTCGCTATTACCGTTCCCGAATGGCTTATCGACAAATGCATCCAGTGTAATCAATGTGCGATGGTCTGTCCGCATGCTACCATTCGACCAGTGCTTCTGACACAGGAGGAATTGAGCAAAGCACCGAGTGGATTTGATGCGAAAAAAGCGGTCGGTAAAGAAGCGGAGGGACTGTTTTTCAGAATCCAGGTCTATGCTGAGGACTGTCTTGGATGTGGCAACTGTGCCGACATCTGCCCCGCTAAAGAAAAGGCTCTGGTCATGAAACCGATAGCTTCGCAGGTTGAAAAACAACGACCATTACAACAGTATGCGGCAACGATACCTATTCGATCTGGAGGGTTTGACAAATATTCGGTGAAAGGCTCTCAGTTCCAAAAACCGTTACTTGAGTTCTCCGGTGCTTGTGCTGGATGTGGTGAAACACCGTATCTTAAAGCGGTAACGCAGCTTTTTGGTGACCGGATGATCATTGCAAACGCGACAGGCTGCTCCTCTATCTGGGGAGGTTCCGCCCCGTCAGTGCCGTTTACCGTCAACGCCAAAGGCTTTGGTCCAGCATGGGCCAACTCGCTGTTCGAAGATAACGCTGAGTATGGATTTGGTATGATGCTTGCCACCGCGCAACGTCAGGCAAAACTCGCTGATCTCATCACCCAANCCGTGCAAAAGACCCAAGGGGAGCTAAAAGACGCGTTCACCGGCTGGCTTCAAAACATGCACGATGCTGATAAATCAAAGGAATCCGGAGATGCGATCAAAGGATTGCTTGAGAAGAACCACAAAGAAGAGATGCTGAACCAGATCTGGGAATCGCGTGATATGCTGACAAAGAAATCGATCTGGACTGTCGGTGGGGATGGCTGGGCGTATGATATCGGCTATGGTGGTCTTGACCATGTGCTTGCGATGAACGAGGACATCAACATCTTGGTGCTGGACACCGAGCTGTATTCGAACACCGGTGGGCAGTCTTCAAAAGCAACGCCGGTCGGATCTATAGCAAAGTTTGCAGAGTCTGGGAAAAAGACGAAGAAGAAGGATCTAGGTCTTATCGCGATGAGCTACGGATACGTGTATGTCGCCTCGGTGGCGATGGGTGCAAATAAGAATCAGCTGATGAAGGCACTCAAGGAAGCAGAATCGTATCATGGTCCTTCGCTGATTATCGCCTATGCGCCCTGCATTAACCATGGTATAAAGGCAGGTATGGGCAAAACCCAGGAAGAGGAGAAACGTGCGGTAGAATCAGGGTACTGGTCGTTATATCGGTTCGATCCCCGTCTTGCCGCTGAAGGGAAAAACCCGTTCCAGCTTGATTACCAGCCGCCGAACGGCTCGATCCATGATTTCCTCATGGGTGAAGTCCGGTACGCTGCGCTTGTGCAAACCTTCCCGGAGGAAGCAGCAAAGTTACATAAACAACTGGAGGAAAGCACGCTGACACGGTATAAAGCGTATAAGAACATCAGCGAGCAGAAGACCTAGGTTCGGGAAAAGGAATTATTTTCCTTTTTTTCTTTATTTTTTTAACAATAAAAACAGAGGTGGCGATATCCTTATATAATCGCTTGAGTTTTGAGGTTTTGGTGCTCTACAGCTCATTACTATGGAGGGAAACACGATGAATGGTGCAAAATTTGATAAAATATTCAAACCAAAAAGTATCGCAGTGATTGGCGCAAGTGAAACCATCGGGTCCGCTGGATACAGGATTTTTCGAAATCTCATAGGATCGGGGTATGAGGGCGTTGTCTATCCTGTGAATTCAAAACGAGAGAGCGTGCAGGGGGTACAAGCCTATCCATCCATCAATGATGTTCCCAAGATCGTCGATTTGGCGATTATTGCCACACCCGCGTCTATCGTCTGTGATATAGTCGAACAGTGTGGGATACGAGGCATCAAAGGTATTTTGATCATCTCTGCTGGGTTTAAAGAGATCGGACCTGAGGGTGTTATTCGGGAAGAACGACTGCTTGAACTGAAGAAAAAATATGAGTTGCGTATCCTGGGTCCGAATTGTGTCGGTTTCATCATGCCGTATCTGAATTTGAATGCGACCTTTGCCGGCTCCATGCCTGAGAAAGGGTCGATTGCGCTGCTATCTCAGAGTGGTGCGGTCTGTGGGGCGATCCTTGACTGGGCTGCAGCCGCGAAAGTCGGGTTCAGCTCGTTTGTTTCTGTCGGCTCGATGCTTGATGTCGATTTCGGTGACCTCATCGATTATTTCGGGATGGACATTCACACCAGAAGCATCGTGTTGTATATCGAGTCGATTACTGATGCGCGGAAGTTCATGAGTGCGACTAAAGCGTTCGCTCGTGCAAAGCCGATTATTGTGATTAAATCCGGGCGCTATAAAGAAGGGGCAAAGGCAGCGGCGTCCCACACTGGTGCTCTTGCCGGTGAGGACATCATCTATGAGGCTGCGTTCCGAAGGTCAGGTGTTGTCCGTGTCATGGATATCATGGATTTGTTCAACTGCTCATCTATTCTTGCCAAACAGCCGCGTCCGATGGGGCCGAACATCGCAATCGTGACCAATGCTGGAGGACCCGGAGTGCTTGCCACGGATTCGATCATCGAGAAAGGCGGTAAGCTTGCTACGTTGTCCCCTGAGACGATCGATAAGCTCAATAAGGTGCTGCCGACCCATTGGAGCCATGGCAACCCCGTGGACATCATCGGAGATGGCGACGAGGAGCGGTATCAGAAAGCAATCGAGATTTGCCTTGAGGATAAGAACATCGACGGTCTGTTGATCCTCTGTGTCCCTCAGGTGATGGCTGACCCGCAGAAACTCGCGGACCGACTTGTGGATATCGCGCGAAAATCAACCAAACCTATTCTCACCTCTTTTATCGGTGAGGCAAGCGTGTATCACGCAAGGGAGATCCTCAACCGGAACAACATCCCGACCTATGCATCACCCGATGAAGCGGTTGAATCCTACATGTATCTGTATCATTATGAACGTCATTTAGGCCAGCTGTATGAGACCCCGGAGGAGTTAAACATCAAAACCCCGGCTCATACCGAGATTATCAAAAAAATCCTAAATGCAGCAGCAAAAGAGAAAAGAGTCCTGCTTAATGAAAGCGAGGCAAAGACATTTCTTGAGCTCTACGGGATTAACACAACATCGCCGATCATAACAGAAAATGAAGAAAAAGCAAGGATCGCAGCAGAGAAAATAGGGTACCCAGTGGTGATGAAGATATTATCTCCACAGATTAGTCACAAGAGCGATGTCGGTGGCGTCGTCCTTGATCTACGATGTGGGGATGATGTGAAAACCGCATTTAGAGCAATGGTTAAGCAAGCGAAAGAAAAAGTCCCGGGTGCGACGATCCTTGGGGTAACCATTCAGAAGCAGATTAAGAATCAGGGGTATGAACTGATCCTTGGATCAAAAAAGGACCCGGTGTTCGGGTCGGTGATCCTCTTTGGATTGGGTGGTATTTATACCGAGTTGTTTAAGGACCGTGCGATCGGTTTTCCCCCGTTGAACCAGACCTTGGCGCAGCGTATCATTGAAAAGACAAAGGCATATGAGCTTTTGAAAGGATTCCGAAACGTCCCGCCTGTTGATATGAAGAAAGTCGAAGAAGCGATGATTAAGTTTTCACAGATGCTTATCGATCATCCTGAGATCAAAGAAGTCGATATCAACCCGCTAATCCCGCAGGGAAACGACCTTATCGCGGTCGATGCCCGGATCATCCTTGATCCTGAGCCTGCGAAACATCCGCATCTTATTATTACGCCATATCCAGTCAAATACATGAAGCCGATCGTCCTGAAGGATGGGAAAAAAGCCCTGCTTCGGCCGATAAAGCCTGAGGATGAGAACATGTGGCTGGAGATGTTTAAAACATTCTCTGAGGAAACCGTTCGTTTCCGGTTTTTCCGAATCATCAAAGACACACCACATGAGGTTCGAACACGATATTGTAACATAGACTACGACAGGGAGATAGGTATTGTCGCAGAAATGGAGGAAAATGGGAAAAAACGGCTCCTTGGCGTCTCCCGGCTTATCCTTGATCCTGCCCGGAACGATGAAGCAGAGTTCGCTCTGGTCGTCACCGATGAATGGCAGCGGCAAGGCCTCGGCTCTGAGTTCCTTGATTATCTCATAGAAATCGCAAAAGACAAGAACCTGTCAAAGGTCACCGGGGTCGTCCTGAAGGATAATTACCCGATGATCGCGTTATGCCGTGAGAAAAATTTCAGGTTCTCGGAAGGGGACCCTGGTGAATACAAGGTAGAGTATGACGTCATCCTTGATGACGGGCTTGTGGATGGGACCCTTGAGAGCGGCAAAAAGATCAACGATTCCGACGAGTCCGATAATGGAAAAAAAACAAAAAAAAACCCTAAAAAACCGGTCGGGCTCGTAAAATCATAGATCTTACGCACTGTCCGCGTCAGTAGCTACGATATTTACCCAGAAAATCGGGATGTCAGTGGGGACGGATTTCTTCACCTTTGTCTTTTTCTCCATCTTCTTACACCTCTCGTAGTTGTAAGGCAAGGGCTCGTGCGCGGTTCGCGACGACAAAAGATTTTGCAATAAATTCTACTTCGGTTGCTTCCTCGGGGCTTGATACTTGACCAACAATCATCATTTTTTATCACTCCTCGATTCCTATTTTGTCTGTTTTCTTTAAAGCGTCTTGTTGTACACTTCGTACCCTAGTCCTGTACACCTCTTACCGAAACCGAATAAACCACTACTAACCTGGTCGTAGAACGAGGAAGGATACACGTTCCGTTCCTCTATACAAATCAAGGATCTGTTGTATCCTGAACGGAAGTATTTTAAAGTTTTTTCTTGTCGAAAAATCACAGGGGATATCGTTTTATAACACCGTTTCTGTTTATCGGTGCTCATGAACAGGAATCTCCTTATCGGATTCATCCTTCTTCTTGTTGCTTTCGTCTGGGCAGGGTCGTTTATTGTCGTCGATATCACCACAAAGGAGATGGACCCGATTGATCTGGGGTTTCTGCGGTTTCTTATTGCAACCCCCTTGATGATCCTTCTTGTGGTCCTGCGAAGAAAACCTTTACTGCTTCCAAAAAAAGAGCTCCCCTGGCTAGTCGTCCTGGGGCTGACCGGTGTCACCCTTTTGTATCTGTTCCAGTTCCTTGGCATCCATTACACGAATGCTCCGACCGCTTCGGTGCTCATCAACACCAACGTGATTTTCATCGCGATCCTCTCTGGCTTATTCCTGCATGAGACTCTGACAAGAAAAAGGATTGCAGGGATCGTTCTTTCGTTTGTCGGGGTTTTCGTCATCATGTTTTCCGATATCTCAAAACAAGCACTGACCTTTGATAACCTTTTTTTCATCGGCGGAATCCTGATGTTGCTGTCTGCGTTCTGCTGGGCACTCTATTCTTTTGTCGGGAAACGGCTGTTGAAAACCTATGATGAGTTTGTGATTACCACCTATGCGTTTGGTTTTGGTACGCTTTTTTACATCCCCTTTGTTCTTATGCATCTTGGCTCGATCCTTCAACAGACATCATTGAATGGATGGCTTGCGGTCCTGTATCTGGCTCTTACCTGTTCTCTCTTCGGGTATCTCGGGTGGTACTATGCGTTGAAGCACATCGACGCCAGCAAAGCAGCGGTCTTTTTGAATTTCATTCCACTCTTTACGATCCTGATGTCGTTTTTCCTCGGTACACCACTGACATGGTTTTTCCTTCTGGGCGCAGCATTAATAATCTATGGCGTATATCTCACCCAAAGAACCTAACAGGAATGGAACACAAGCATGTTTTGCGTTGAATGCGGTAAAGACGAATCGATCTTTCGAAACGGCGTCTGCATGAACTGCTATCTGAAACACACGCAGTTTTCTAAAGGACCACCAATCCTTGATGTCATGCTCTGCCCGCGTTGTTCCTCATATAAATACAAGAACACCTGGGTTGCAGAGCCTTTTGATGACATCCTGAAACGACACATTAAAGATGCGTTTTCTATCAGCCCTGAACTCAAAGGTGTTACGATTCAAACCCGGTGCAACGAAAAGGATAGAGTCATTACCTGCATGGTGTTCATCTCCGGATCCCTCGAGGGTTACACCATTACTGAACAACATCCGCTCACCGTCCGCATCAGACATAACACCTGTGAGATATGTTCACGGGAAGCAGGTGGGTACTACGAGGCGATTTTACAGATTCGATCCGAGCATCGGACATTTACCGACGTGGAGCTAAAAACCCTTCGATCTGCTGTTGAAAAAATGGTCGGGCAATTTCAAGAGAGTGGCAAACGAGGGTTGTTCATCACGGACATCGACGTAAAACGCGAGGGTCTTGATTTTTTCCTCAGTGAAAAAGGAACTGCACTGTCGATTGCCAAAAAGGTCCAGGAGCAGTTCGGTGGGGACTTCAAACAATCAGCATCATCAGCAGGAATGAAAGACAGCAGACAGGTGTACCGGATGACCTATCTTGTGCGCATTCCGGCGTATCGTAAAGGGGATTTCTTTGTATTTGATAGCGTGTACTACTATCTTATCTCTCTTCATGCAAACAAGGTCCGTGCCATTGATCTGTCCAGCTGGGCGGAAAAAGTCATCGAGGGAAAGGATGTCCTGCCTTCAAGGATTTTTGGTGGCCTTGAGATGGTCAAGGAAATGATCGTGGTGAGTCAGTCGAAAAACGAAATTCAGCTGATGGATTCGAAATCTTATGCTACTGTTGAGATTCACAAACCAAAGGACGCTTCTGTTGATACCGCGATGGTAAAAACCGTAAAACTCGATGGTTATCTTTTTTTATTCCCTGAAAAGTGAATCAGAACGGTTTTTATGGAAGAACGTCTTGTGGTGTTTGTATGCGATTTGCGGTGAAGTTCGCCTATGACGGGAAACATTTTTCTGGGTACGCGCGACAACCTGGTCAACAAACCATTGAACAAACGCTTTTGGATCTGCTGATAAAACAAGGAATTTTTGATGACGCACGGATCTCTTGTTTTCGTACCGCGAGTCGTACTGATCGGGGGGTTTCTGCTTTGGGTAATGTGTGTGCGTTTGATACGACCCTTTCCAAAGATGAGATTATTACAAAGCTGGCAAAGGGAACATCAGATGTTTTCATCTATGGAATTAAAACGGTAGATTGTGGCTTTTATCCTCGTCATGCGAAAAGGCGGGAGTACCGGTATTATCTTCGGAGTACCGGTCTTGATGTTGATGCGGTATTGTCTGCTGCTGGGTTGTTTACCGGTGAGCATAACTTTCAGAATTTCGCACGGGTTGAGTCGTTGAAAGACCCGGTTCGGACCATTGACAATATTGTTCTGTCTGAAAAAAAAGGTTTTTTAGTCCTTGATTTTTATGCGCAGACATATCTGTGGAATCAGATTCGTCGGATCGTATCCGCTCTTGAAAAACGAGGGAAAGGGGTCTTGTCCAATGAACAGATTCGTACTGCGTTAGAAAACCCTGAAGCAAAAGTTGATTTTCAGATGGCAGCACCTGAGCCGCTGATCCTCAAAGATGTCGTGTATGATTTTTCGTTTGAGTATGTGAACGACTACAAAAAGAGCCTACAGAGTCTTGAAAACAGGATTGTCGCTTCGTTGTGATGATTCGTTTTCAATGAACAGAAAATCGCTCTATGTCCTTTATGCGACAACTTCGACCGATTTTTCCTGTTGGGCTGCTAAGATTTCGTTCATTTTCAGATAGGTCATGTCCATGTCTTTTTTCTTCGTCCATGTCTCTTCGAGTGGCGTGAGCGTTGCTTTGTTATTGGCCATACCGACCATCTTATCGTTTTCGTTGTTCATGACTGCAAGGACTGATTCGTATCCTAACCTGCTGGCAAGCACCCGGTCAAACGCAGAGGGGTCTCCTCCTCGTTGTACATGACCAAGCACGCTTATCTTGATGTCCCAGTCAATTATTTTTTCTATTGCTGTTTTTATCTCCAGTGCCCCGCCTGCTGTTTCTCCTTCTGCGATGACAATGATGCTGCTTTTTTTCCCTGCTTTGTGCTGGGCGTTCAGTTTTTCTGTGAGTTTCTGTATCTCCATGGGAGCCTCGGGGATAAGAATGTCTTCAGCACCGCCACCGATACCGGTGTACAATGCGATGTACCCTGATGTCCGTCCCATGACCTCGATAATGAAGAGTCGTGAGTGTGATGAGGCGGTGTCCCGTATCTTATCGATTGCCTCAAGTGCGGTGTTGACCGCAGTGTCAAAACCAATGGTAAAGTCAGTTCCATAGAGATCGTTATCAATCGTCCCTGGTATTCCTATTCCCTGTATGGGGAACTCTTGGATGAGTTGATGAAGTCCGCGAAACGAGCCGTCTCCTCCTATGACGACGATGCTGTCGATGCCAAAGCGTTTGATGTTTTTGAATGCTTTTTCCCGGCCTTCTTTGGTGAGAAACTCGCTGCTTCGTGCGGTCTGCAGACATGTTCCGCCGTCTTTGATTATGTTACTGACGGAATAGCGGTTCAGCTGCTCAATGTCACCTTCGATCATTCCTTGATACCCGCGGTTGATCCCAAACAGCGTGTTACCATGATAAATCCCGGTCCGTACGACTGCGCGTATCGCTGCATTCATCCCAGGGGCATCACCACCGCTGGTCAGTACTCCAATATATTTTTTCTGGCTCATCGACATTCTGCCACCTTTCTGCTATACTGAAATCATGTCTACCATATAAAACATTCCGGGAAAAAAAATGTTTGGAGTCCTGCGATATGTTGTCTTGTCATCAAGCGTGATTCAACCTAAATATTTATTATGAATGAACTGTTCTTGTGTTTCTTGTGCAGGGGTAGCCAAGCCTGGTCTACGGCGACAGACTCAAGATCTGTTCCTGCAGAGGTTCGGGGGTTCAAATCCCTTCCCCTGCACTAATTTACTAGTTTGTTTTGCACAATAAAGTCTATTAATCAATAACTAAAAAAAATTGAGGAAAATCAGGCGGGGTTTATATGCCTGACTTCCGTTGTTTATAATCGCTGAGAATTACTTCGTTACGTTTTGCTGAACTGCCACCAGGCTTTCAACTCAACCCCGGTGTTTGTTTTCAGGATATTTCCGTCTGGATCTCTGAATGCGGTGTAGACTCGATAGGTTCCTGTTCCATGGGTCAGATCTGATGCTCGGACATGCCCGTTGAAGATGGTGTCGAGTGCGAGTTGATTGCCGCTGTTGATGGTCCGTGGTGAGGTCTCGTTGATGGTATCGTTGTCTACTATCCATTTGCTTTGTGAGGTGTTGTAGAACTGGACTTGTATGAGAAGGTATCCGTTGATGTTCGTCGATCCAGTGTTCTTGATCTTCGATTGGTTCCGATACACGATGACCAATTTTGGTGGACAACTACCTAGAAATTCGTTTGAATACACGTTTACATATTCGTTCCCGGTCGGCGTCGTCCCACTGATGTCCCTGCTGCTCCGCAGACATAGTTTGGTGGTTCCTGTCGTATTGATCCAGCTGAGGTTGTTCATTTTAATAGCGTTGTATCCGCTTGTAAACATTGATGTATTCAACGCTTCTCCGTTCCCTGAATAATAGTTTTTATTGTAATCGGTTGTTTGTAAGGGATTATGCGGGTAGGTCGGCTGTCCGTTCTGAATGGTGATACCGAAATCCGTGGTTGAGTAATCATCCTTCTTGTACAGGGCGAGTGTTGCTGTATCGAGGTACGCGTTCGATGGTAATGCGGAGGTGTTGAAGAACACGAATCCTCGGTAGATGTAATACGTAGCAGGCTGACCAGGACCCTTCTTCTGTCCGATTGTGATGTATGTCCCGGAACTGTTGACGGTACCGGACGATGCGGTTCGTACTGTATTGTAGTTGGTGCCAGAGTTAGAGATATAACCGTCGCTGGAGGTTGAATACACAGTTAAAGTTGGGTCTATCACCACTGGGAACGTCATCGCGTTCAAATCTGAGACCTTCAACCCGGAAAGCAAGTAGGTGTTGCCGTTCAGGTGTACGATGCGGTAGGTCAGTTTCTGTCTCATGGATTCGTTATTCAGTTCGTACGCCTCGCCAAGTGGCAGGGCGCATTTGAAATGTCCTAGTGCATCCTTGAAATCAACCCCTGCGTTGGAGATCGTTACGTTTCCAGTGAGCATTCCTGAGGCATTATACATGCCGAGGTTCTGATGATCCAATTTAGTGATGAACACGAGATACGAGCTTTGGTTGTTAAGGCCGTACTGTGATGGTGGGTGGTTCTGCAATACAGTCTTCGTCGCATTGCTGAGTGTGATCTCTTCTTTGAGTTCGGTGTTGCCGTAGCTCCAGGTGACATCGGTGCCAGTAAAGACATTTGAGTAGGTTATCGAGTTGTCATTTGTTTGTCCTTGGCTGCTCTGCACGTTCTGCAGATACTGATACGCCCAGTTGCTCTGTGGATCAATGTATCCTACACCGACGAGCTTACTTCTGATGACGTTGGTAGTGGGGTTGTTCGATCTGTTGTAGGTGAATGCGACGGGCCAGTCGCTCTGGATATTGGGTTTGAAGTAGACACCGAATAACCCACGATCATTCCCTGTCTGATACCCATAGTTGTAAGCAGGATTATCAATTGTTAACTGTTTTAGGGAGACGTTGATTGGGTTCCAGGTGTTGTTGTCTTCTTGGTAATTCACTGGTCCTTGGTATGTTTCGAGAATGTTTTCACCAGAGGATACATTGTAATAGGTATTCCAGGTGAGTCCCCGACCAACCAGTGTATAGTCCTCAGGTGGGTTCGGAGGGTCGGTGATGTTGATGTATTGGCTGCCGCTGTAGCTGTTCTTCAGGGTGGCGATGCTGATGGTCGCCGTTACGGAGACATGGAAATGATGCCCGCCGCTGCTGTTACTATTATTGGAGTTATCCACAGCCCAGATGGTAAGGTTGTACTGCCCGGTCAGCCACGTATCATTGAACACATACTGATACGTATCATTAGTGACATGGGTCATTGTGTGATTGCTCGAATTACCTATACCACCAGGATAAGTAATCTGGATGTTAACAAGATCAACACCGCTATAATTGTCGATTACATCCGCAGAGATTGTGATATTGTACCCGAATCCGACGGTATGAGGTGAAGCGTTGACATTTATAATCGTTGGAGGCGTGGTATCAATGGTTACTTGTCGTGTCTCTGTTGTACTCTGATTTCCCGAAGTGTCAATCGCATGTGCATAATAACTATACGTGCCATCAGGAAGTCCAGTGAAATTATGATACAAATGGTTCAGCCCATTGTTATAGGAGGCGTTGATCTCCTCTCTGCTGAGGACTCGGTTGTAGAGCTGCGGCTCATCAAGCATACCATCGAAGAAACACCAGTTCGATGTATGTCCATCATAGGCGAGGTAGGTGTGCTGTGTGTTCGTGATATTTTTTTCTGAAGTCAACATCCCATTAGCGTCAAACGCGCCATCGACATATATTGAATAGTCTCCTTCATGGTTCACATAGGCGATATGATGCCAGGTGTTGTCGGTCACATCAGTAGTCCCCTGCACCGTCACATTATTTCCTGATGATTGAGAGACAAAAAGATACGCATGATTGGCAACACCGAAACCATAGCCTTTCCAGCTCTCGCCCGCCGGACTGTTGGTGAGAATCATCGCTTTCTTCGAGTAAGAGGATACATGGCTTTTCTCCCAGGTCATGAACGTGAAATCACCGCTGCCAAGATCCAAACTATTGCTGGTGCCGACATCAACGTAATGATCGATTCCATCGAACTCCAGTCCTTTCCCGTATTTCCCTGGTATAATATTTCTGTTGTTCAATCCACTTTGGAATGTCCCGAAATTGTCATAGGTGGAGTTATCATACACACCGGTGTCATTATAGGAATCCATCGGCCAGTAACCCTTGAGGCTGTGGTCCCAGTCGATGAACGCGGAGGTGTTCAGAGGATCAAGGATGGTCACGTTGACATCTGTCCATGGGTCATTGGAAACGGTGCTATTGGCAGGAGTTGTTGTCGCATATAAAAGGACCGGCGGAGTCGGGATTGTGAAAGAATATCCGGTAGCGCTGTTCGTATTATTTTCATAGTCGGTCACCCAGACCGTATAATTGTACTGACCAGGAGCCTCGGTGTCGTTAAAGACATAGCCGTAAATCGTGTTGAACACATGCATCATAGTGAAATTCCCATGAGACCCATCTGGATACGTGATGTTCACAGAGGCGTTTTTAATACCGCTTTCCGAGTCAACGAAATACCCTGCAAGGGAGACAACCAGCCAGCGGTCATCAACGGAAATCTCATCTGCGACCTGCTGGATCTGCGGCGGGGTCTCATCGATGGTCACAAGGATACACTGGGATGTGATGTCCGTGTGTGTTTGGTTGTCTGTGACCGTGAGAGAGACGTTATACGTTCCGGATTCCATGAACACATGAGTGGCATTCCGATTGTAGGAGCAGGTACCGTCATCGAAATCCCATGTCCAATTTGTCATCTGGTATCCACTGGCTGCCGCTGACGTGTCCGTGAAATCAATCTCCTCATCCGGGTTCGCATATGGTGACGGGACGCTGAGGTTGAAGCTTGCGCTTAAATTCACCACGGAGACATTGACAGAAAATTCTTCAGAATACCCGTCATTATCAATGACATTTAAAGAGACTGTATAATCGCCTGTTTCCTCGAACTGATAATACACGGTTTTTTGTTTCTCCGCGTATCGCTCATGATTGAACATCCATTGATAGGAATGAGGCTCATTGCCACCAAATATGAGAGCGTCATACGTCGAATTTATTTGTTGAATGGATGGCAACTCTGTGGTAGATTGAGCGTTTACAGCGGATGAAAGAGAGGTGCATGACATGCTAAAATCGGTGAAAAAACTTACATATATCAAGAATGGTTCTGACCAAGTATCATCGCTCCAATTGCCATATCGATTCCATCCTAGGGGGGTGCCATCAAACAGGTACCCGTAATCATCCCGTGCTCTCACCTGTATGACTCGTGGTCCCCATCCGTAGTATGTATGCTCCGTAGTGCAGTTATCATCGGAATCATATGGACCAACCTCGGTGGTTTCAAACAAATCTCCAAGGAGTACATTCCAATCCCATTGATACTGCAATTGATCCTGATTCGTATCTGTCGCAGACGTAGTAAAGTTCGCCGGGTGTAATATTTGCACCGTAAACGGACCGGTGATGTCATTGGGTTTATATGGTAGAGAATTTCCCCGTGGACAGAGATATACATGACCTGTCTGGGTGCCGGTGTCATTATATTCTCTGGTATTGAGAGCGATGTCGTTGATCCTGCCTGTCGAGTTTAACAGTGCGAGTGACAGGGTATAATTTCCGCTTGTTGCCCCAGTTGAGTTGGGCGGCAGGGTAACGGTGAATGTCTTTTGAGTTGTCTCTGAAGTGACGTTGAAATCATAGTTTTTCCAGAAGACTGTGTCGTTTGAAGGCCAGCTTTTCAACGTCGCATTCACTCTGACTTTATCATTTGGAAGCACTGATTTTACTGATACTGTTACGTTAATAGAATCATTATAGGTATCGGTATCGTATGGGGAATCCTCTATGGTGTAGGTGGCTGGTTCGTTGAACCAACAATCTGGATTTACCGTGCAATATTTTATCACGTTCCATGCTAACTCGAACGTTACGTTGACATCATTTCGATCGGTATGATTCAGACTATCACCCTCGGAATAGTTTTCACCCGAACGATGGTAGTCATCCCACCTGGATGAATTGTCTCTCCCAAAACAAGTCGTATTACAAAATGGATCTTTCCGGGTACTAAAAACTTTATCTTCAGAGCCATAATCATCAGGGATATCAACCCCGATACCGTAACCTGTTCGATCAACGTAATGTGTATCATTTGCAATCGTTTTAATGATGGCCTTTGACGTATTATCTAACACATTTACTGTTAAATTTATTGTATCATCGGATGTCGTATAATAAAATCCCAGTTGATCAAACCCGATCCATCGTGTGATAGTATCATTTGCATGGCTGTCGTTATAATGCTGGGCGCCACGCATGCCGTATTCCTCCCCGGTGGTAAAGAGAAACCTCAAGTTACTATTGGGTTTGATATTATAATCATTAAAATATTTGGCAATACCGAGAAGAATCGCGCCACCTACTCCGCTGTCTCCTGGTGTTTGTCCCCACCAGCCATCAATTCTGTTTGAAAGAATGACATACGGATCAGAACGATTCTGTGTAACATCTAGATACCCGATAAAATTATTGCTTATCACACCAGGTTCTGTAGTTGTTTGGCATCTATATTCCTGTTCGATGGAACCATTGACGCTCACAGTATTTATATTATCCAGTAAAAATTTCCCGACGGATTTGTTTACTGAAAACATTGGCAACCACCATCTGTCGCTGAATGCTCCTGAGAACCAACCCCAACCCTTCTCTGTATGTGTCATAAAATGAGTAGTATTAGAATAATCAGATAGAATTAAACCCACGCAACCTTTCGAATAATCTTCATCTCTTCTGTTATGATATATATACCAAAGATTGTTAAAAATGACTAATCGTAGATAATCATAGTAATATCCATTGACATTTCCAAAAACATACTCAAGAAAGGGTCTAGGCTCAAACGATTGTGGATCTGAGGGGGCTGTTCTTTGTACAACCCCAACAAAATCATCACCTTCCGGGATACATGTATCATTACTTAAATTAGTGAATACCAACATATCTGAATCATAAATATTATCTACAAAGAACACTGATCCATTTTCTATTTCCGATACCACTTCTGAAAGATTATCATTGGTTTCATCCACGCGAAAGATCGAAAACTGTTTCTCATCCGCCTGTTCGTAATTGTAGAAAGAATTGCCTTTAATTAAGATACATGCCGAGGCATCAGTGATATTATCTAGTTTATCCTCGCAGTCTTCTGTTTCATTCATGATGAACACAAAGCCATCCTGGTTCTCTGGTACTTCGTCATTCTCGTCAAGATAGATAGGAGAACCATAAACTAATTTATAATCGTTTAAGAACTGAGTGGGTACATTCAGGTGATCAGGAAAATATGATCCCCCTAAAAAATCACGTGCAAAGAGTTCTACTTTCTCTATCCTTGAATTGTTAAACCCAAATGTTTTGTTTAAATCATTATCTGGACGGACACCGATACCGATGGGAAACATTTCACTGATTGGTATGGTTACTGAAGGATTTTCAGTCGTCAGACCAAAATTTTGTATGACAATCTTGTTTGAATATAATCTAGTACTACCATTGATGGGGCCGATGAGTAATTTTTGAAATTCAAATGCAGGATTAGTGAAATTCTCCCATTGATATTTTAAAATATTATCAATGGTGTAGTTCTCCCCTGCGGTCGCCCATGATCGCCCTTTAGGGATGTTATTCTCATGCGACCAATCAGTATCACGTGTCACATTGCAAAACCGCTTTACCATTTCCCAGACATAAGTGGTATTGAGGCCTATTTCATTTTCTCCGCTTGGATGTTGATATGCATCTGCTCGGACATCCGTGTTCTTCGGCATCAGCATTATCCCGCTCGCAATCATTAGCGCGCATACTAAAAACGCTACAATTTTTTTTCCTCGCATATTTTTTCACTCCCCAATTAATATGAAATGGTAATTTAAATTAATTTAAATAGTTTGTTTTTTTTTCAAACTTTTAATGAGCTATTTTATGCGAAAAAGAGAACAGTATCAATAAAAAATTGAGTTTATCAAATGGAAATCTATATATAGAATATCCGATATATGTATTGAACGGAAGAAAAAACCTATGAACAATACTATTTGGAGAACCCTTCTAGCAACCAGTTTATTATTCGTCCTTCTTGTCCCAGCATCTGTTTCGATGCTTTCAACTCATCTGGATGATCCAATACAACAGACATTCAATAAAGCTGATTATCGCGCATATGAAAACTCATGGAGCATCAACTGTGATAGTACCTCAACAGCGGATGAACCAGCATATCAAGCTGAAACATTGATCCATGAATCCGTTGGAGGAGATGATCGTGGCAGGGAAACCGGTGGTCTGCAGAACTCCTCATGGCCGATGAGCTGCCATGATACATATCATACCTGTCAAAGTCCAATCAGCACCGCGGACAACCCGGGAACGGAGAAATGGCGGTATAAAACATTGAAAGATGCAGGAACAATTGAATCAGGCGCAATTGTCGACAAGAACGGTATCATCTATTTTGGGAGTATGGGGGCAGATCATAACCTCTATGCAATATATCCTAATGGGACGCAGAAATGGTATTACAAAATACCTGGAGTAATATGGTCTACGCCAGCTATTGCAGAAGATGGGACCATCTACGTTGGAGACTGGTATGGCCGTCTCTCCGCTCTTGACCAGAACGGTTCATTAATATGGGATTTGTACCGTAGTGGAGAGTTTCATTCTTCCCCGGCGATAGGTGATGACGGGACGATTTATCTGGGTCACTCGGGTGGTTGTCTCTATGCGATAAATCCTAACGGGGTCGAAAAATGGCATTATGAGACAGGATACTACGTAACCTCAGACCCTGCTATCGGCGAGGACGGTACCATTTACGTCGGTTCCGCTGATGATTATCTTTATGCTCTCAACCCTAATGGCACGCTCCGCTGGCGGTATCTTACCGGCGGGGATATCAAAGGGCATCCTTCTATTGCCCCTGATGGCACGATTTATATTCCCTCGTTTGACGGGTATCTCTACGCCCTCAACCCCAATGGGACGTTGATTTGGCAGGCGAGCACTGGTGAAGAGGTTGCGGCTGCATTAGCAGCGGTTGCGTCTGATGGGACGTTGTATGTCGGGACTGAACAGCTTAGAGCATTCTATCCAAATGGGACCTTGAAATGGGTTGTTGATGTCGGTGGAGATATCTATGGGACGGCACCAGCGGTCTCCGCGGATGGCACGATTTATGTGAGTGCAGGGGTCAGCCTTGTGGCGGTGAACCCAGACGGGACAATCAGATGGAAGAAACTGATTTCCAACGTTGCAGTGCTTTCATCACCGTGTATTGACGGAGACGGTAATCTCTATGTTGGATCTTCATGGAGGAATCATGATGGTACACTTACATGGGGGTATCTCCATGCGTTCGGCGACGCGTCTTTATCTGTAGATGCAGGTGGACCCTACAGTGGATATGCTTTGGAATCAATCTCTTTTATGAGCACAACATTTGGCGGAGCACTCCCGTATACGTTCCAATGGGAGTTCGGTGACGGGAACACCTCAGATTTAGAGCACCCGACGCATACCTACACCAGACCAGGTGAATACATCGCAACGCTTACGTTGATTGATGGTGAGGGGAATGCCAGTAGCGATACTGCAAATGTGACAGTAGGAACTTCCCTGCCAACGGTGCGAATTTTACGCCCAGAAATAGGCTTGTATTTATTCAACATCAAACTTTTACCTTTAATACTACACCCAGTGATTATCGGAAAGATTTCCATCAGAGCTGAAGCGATACAGGAAGATGTAGGTATACGAGAAGTGATATTTTTTATCGATACCAATCCACAATTTACTGATACTGAAGAACCATACGAATGGACATGGTCAGAAAAAGAATTTGGAGGACATTCAATTGAGGTTGGAGCATATTCAAATGATGGCAGATGGGCATGGGTTGGAATCGAAGTATGGAAGTTCTTCTAACAAATTAAAAAAAACAACTCTGTTAATTCTTGCCTCCAGATACTATAATGTTTGCAGAGACTTAATCAATAATGAAATAAACGTTTTTATAGGGGATTATTGTTATAAAGTATTTATAAGGGCGGAAAGTAATGAATACAAAACCTTTGATTGGAATAAGCATCTGTGCTGTGATTCTTCTTGTGCTTGGTTCGTTGACCAATGTTGTTGGTTATCAGACGTTTCAATCATCAAATCAGAAAATCATAAATGAAGAGATCAACCAGAAAGAGTTGTTATTCCAAACCATCGTTGATATTGCGAATAATAAAGATATCCCGGAAATTGTACTCAAATCCCAGATAAACAGAGAAGGATTGTTCAATCCAGACGTAAAATTCTCTATATTCAACACTCCTGCTTTAACGAAGAACCAACTCAACCATATGTATCTTGTTGGTTTGATGCTTTCAAAGATTATCAGTAAAACAAGAATACATCCGATGGTTGAGCAATATCAAGTGAATAATCAAAGGATGCAGAAAGAAATATCCGTTGTTATTGAAAAAGATGTTTTACTCAAGGGCGAAATGACAGATTTATCGAGCTTACAATGTGATTGTGAAAACAATAATACAACAGTCTGGCATTACCCAGTTATATGTGCACTACTGTGGCCGTTAACAATATTTGCTATTTGGTTAGCCCTTGCAGGTATTTATTTCTTAATTGCCATAATTTCTTATATAGAAACGACACTTAATTGTTTGTGGTAATTAATTGTAGCCTAACCCATTCTAGACATAGAATAAAGAGGTAAATCAATGAAAAGGAAATGTTTGGCGGTTAGCATCATTCTCTTGTTCGTCGGAACCTGTATCATTCCAACGACTGCCCAGGATGCTGAGAAACCTTTACCGACATCACGAGGGAATTGGTTGTATGTTGGCGGGAATGGACCTGGAAATTACAGCACTATACAGGATGCTGTCGATAACGCAAGCGATGGTGATACAGTTTATGTATATCATGGAATCTATAATCAGACGCCATATAGCTCTGAATGTGTAAAAATTTTTAAATCAATTAGCCTCATTGGTGAAGATAAGAACACGACGATCATCAATGGGACCCGTAAGTGGGATGTAGTTTGTGTTTTAACAGATGGAGTGCATATCAGTGGATTTACAGTACAAAATTGCGGTACTGGCACGTATCCTGGAGCAGGTGTTCATATATTCGAACCAACTGGAATCAGCCGGATCGATGATATTATCGTCCATGATATGATTATTGTGAATAATTCGATCGGGGTGACGATGTACGATTGCTTCAACACCTCCTTTTTTAACAATATTTTCATCAGCAATGGCGGCGGGTGTCGTGTTATCGATAGTAATAATTGTTCAATCCATCATAACGTCTTCATAAAAAATAGCGTTGGAATAGATGTGGTTGACGAAGGATCGATTGATATTCATCATAATGAATTCAGAGAGAGCCTAGAAGAAGGGGTATATTGTGCAAATTGTCGAGGAGTCACAGTACGTTTAAATAATTTTATCGATAATAAGGTTCATGCCTCCTTTCTGAAGTACCAAAGTCTCCTTGGATCCCCTAGTCTCATAAAATATAAACAACACTGGGAGAGCAATTATTGGAGTGATTGGAATAAAACTACTCCGAAACCCATCCGAGGTGATATAGTCATTTTTCTATTTTCTTATTTTTTAGCTTTCCTTTGGATTCCACTACCTCTCCTTTCCTTTGAATTCGACCTAACACCAGTTCAAGAACCTTATTATATATCAATAAACGTATATGAAAATGTTTTACAATGAAAACTTGAATGGGAACCCCCAGCGGACATCAGGTGAACGCATATCGAATTACGAGTGATTGGAATGAAAAAAACGTCACGTGGAATACCCGACCGTCCTATGTCACAGAACCATCTTCATTTGCTATCATGCCAGCGACGATTAATAGCTGGGTTTTTTGGAACCTTACTGGAGACGTCCAATTGTTTGTTAATAGTAGCGCTCCCAATTACGGATGGAGGATGATGGACACGAGTGGAACTCAGAAATGCTCGTGCTTCTACTCAAAAGACTATAGTGAGTTTCATCCTCTTCTTATTATCGGTTATAAATAATACTTCAGATTAAGAAAAACAACAGCTAACTGACTAACGTAACAAGCCAACAGTCGGGCGCTGAAATTAGAATACTTACTAGTAATTTAATAAAATCAAAATCTCCCTGAGGAGAGAGATACTAGTATACTAGTAAATTAGTGTTCAAATCCCTTCCCCTGCACTTTTTTTCTCTTTTCCCAGAAGAAAATCGCCATGAGACTAAAAAATGATTTGAACTCCTAAATACAGGTAAATTACTTGGAAGGAAGATTTTAAATAGACAAGAGGTCTTTATTTTTCATATAGGAAGAAAAGGATGAAGAAGTATCCTCTGATTGGAGTCAGTATTGTTGCCGTTGTTGTTCTCATTCTTGCTTCGTTGAGCAATGTTGTTGGATTTCAGACGGTTCAAACATCACATCGACAAGCCAAAAAAGAAACAGTCAATCAGAGAGAGCTTTTATTCCAAACCATCTTGGATATAACAAATAACAGAGAGATCCAGAGAATCATTCTCAAATCCCAGATGAGTAGAGGAATATCCCCAACATCAGAGATTCCTGTTTTAACAAAGAATCAACTAAAACGAATGTATTTGATCGGGTTGGTTCTCTCAAAGTTTTCTAGTAAATCAAGGATTCAATCAATGATCCGGGCACATCAATTGATTAATCCTGAATTACAACAAGAAATAAATGCTGTCATAGAAAAGAACGTTAAATTACAAGAAGACATAATGCAGTTGTCAAACTCAGGATGCGATTGTGAAAGTAAGGATGCATCAAGTTGGCATTTCCCAATAATTTGCACACTTATGATTCCTTTGTATGCTGTGGGCGCGTATATGTTATTAAGTGGGTGGCGATGGGATCTTTATCTATGCGAAACTATCGGGGCTCTTATCATTGAATCAATAGAGAAAATTGCTAGTCATCTTGGCTGTAAGTGGTATCTAAATCAAAATAACCAATTCCCATATATTTCCGATATTTCACCTGCAGATGGAGAACAAAACGTTTCTCTTTCCCTCACCGAGCTTAGTTTTAAAATCCACGATATTGAAGGTGATCTCATGAGTTATAAGGTCACAACAAGTCCGGACATCGGTGGTGGAACCGCTACTTTGATACCAAATGGAACCTACACCATTCCCATTGTTCATCCGTTGCAGAACGGCACCACATATTCTTGGTTGATCCTGATCTACGAAGGGGATACTTCGGGGACGCCGGTGGGGAGAACACGCACATTTACTACAGAGACGTTGTTTCCATTAATTAGGAATCCGTCACCAAACCAAAACGCTGAGTTTGTACCAATATCTACGTCAAATGTGAGTTTTGATTTGACCGATTATCAGGGGGATCTGATGAATTGGACGGTTGAGACACAACCAGATATCGGATCAGGAGCTGGGACTGGCGTCGGCAACGGTCGATACACTGTTCCTATCAGTGGCCTTGATTATTTTACCTCTTATACGTGGTTTGTGAATGTCACCGATGGAAGGTACTGGTCAAAAAAAATGTTTTCATTCAGGACTAGTTCTGAAAATACCGTAGTCCTTGAACCAACTGATGATGCCACAATTTCAGAAGTAAGTCCTAATAGTAATGCAGGGACCAGTGATCCGATTGATATCAGATCTCACATTTCTATCTCTTGGTTGGAATTGGACGGACTCATCAAATATAATATAAGCACTCTTCCATCTAATGTGACCATCCAGTATGCCTCCCTTCAACTGTACTATTTTCATAGCTCGGATGGAAACCCTGGTGGCCATCAAGTGAACGCCTATAAAGTCACCAGCGATTGGGATGAAGGAACAGTCACCTGGAATACCCAACCATCATATGACCCAGAACCATCTTCATTAGCAATCGTGCCATCGACGCTCAATACTTGGGTTTTCTGGAACCTTACTGGAGACATCCAATTGTTTTACCTTGGCGGTGCTCCTAATTACGGATGGAGGATGGTGGACACAAGTGGGAGCCAAGAATGCTCATGCTACCACTCAAAAGAATACAGTGAGTATCATCCACTTCTTATTATTGGTTACAAATAATACATCAGATGGAGAAAAGCAACTGGTAACTGACTAGTGTAACAAGCTTAGAGTTGAGTCCTGGAATTAGGATATTTACTAGTAATTGAATAAAATCAAAATACCTTAAGGAGCGAGATACTAGTGTACTAGTAAATTAGTGTTCAAATCCCTTCCCCTGCACTTATTTTCAACTTTTCCAGGAGAAACATGCCATAGGACTAAAAAATGATTTGAATCCGTAAATACCTGTTCATTAGGAGGGCTATGCATATAAACTCCTCAAACATCTCCTGGACTAACACGTAAATATTATGAACCAAGCATTTACACAAAATCTCATTTACCTAAGCATGATTCTCTTTCCTCCATAACTAATTTTTATAAATTATAATGGTCTTCTTCATTCAATCAATGATATTAATATAGATGGTGAAGGATACTTTTAATCCAAGGTAAAAATTAATATGAACATTACATTGATCAATTGTGCCAAAGGTAATTACGAAATTGCGGTAAATAAAAAAATGCAATTTAAGCCATCTTTCCCCCCATTGGGATTATTATATCTGGGAAAAATCCTTGAATTGAACAATTATATTGTGGAAATCATTGATGGATCTGCTGAACAGATAAACGATAACAGAATCGATGAGATAGCTGGAAAAAACGATGTCGTCGGCCTCACTGTTTATAGTCAACCTCAGGATAAACAATTTGCATTAGATATTGCTAAAAAAATTAAAGAAAGAAATCCTAAAATTAAAATTATAATAGGCGGGCCGCACGTATCGCTTTTAACAGAAGAATCGTTAAGAGAATTTAATGCAGATGTCGCAGTTCGAGGGCCTGGAGAAACCGTCATCGCATCAATAATGGAATCAATTAAATTAAACAAACCAATAAAAAATCTACCTGGAGTTTGCTATAAAGAAAACAACAAAATCGTTCACAATTTAGGAAAAAACAAAATTGAGGACTTGGACCAATTACCTTTTCCAGCTCGTTATCTTACAGAAAAATATACCTATGGGCACATCATGAATATCAAGTTTGGGAAAGGTAAAGTAACATCAATACTCACATCGAGAGGCTGCCCGCATCGATGTCGTTTTTGTGGTTTGAAGGCGCACATTCCGTATTATCAAAAGAGATCTGTAAAAAATGTTATAAACGAAATCGATGAGATTGTATCACAAGGTTATGAAACCATAGCGTTTTCGGATGACAATCTCCTCGCCGACAAAAAAAGGATAATGAAAATAATGGAACACATCATAACAAAGCAATATAAATTAGATTTATGGATAAATGAGGCGAGAGCTGATTCTGGCGATGAAGAGTTATATACTCAACTGAAGAAAGCCGGGGTGAGAATTATCAACTACGGAATAGAATCAGGGAACCAAGATGTTCTCGATTACTACAATAAAAAACTCTTGATTCCAGATGTTGTAAAAACAATTGAACTAAGTCATAAGATGGGTTTTCTAACAACAGGAATGTTTATTTTAGGTGCTCCGATTGAAACAGAAAAACATATTAAAAGAACAATAAAATTTGCGACATCATTGCCATTAGACATGGCGAGTTTTTTAGCTCTTCGTTACGTCTGCGGCTCAGACTTATGGTGTGAAGCAGAGAAAGAAGGGAAAATAAGTTATTCTAAAGATGGGCATTTCATTTATACCGACTCATCAAAAAAACTGGGAAATTTTACATCGAAAGAGATCATAAAGTACACTATCAAAGGATACAATAGGTTTTTTTACAATCCGATTTTATGGTTAAGATACCTCAAACGATTCCTACGAGATAAGGACCCTCGATGGTTCATGATAGGTTTTAAATTTTTAATAAATAATTTAAATTAAACTCCAGGTTTACTCACTGATTCATCCTTGACATTAGGCTTGCGAGCAAGGTTTCTACGACGAGGAAGACTTACTCAACGTCTCCTTCTACTGCCACGGACTGCCTATCACGTTCGCGTAATTTTTTCAAACCATCTGGGAGCTTTGAACTTCCAGCAAGTATTCTTCCAGAGGGGTTTTATGCCAGTCTTTCACTTCCTTCCTCCCGAGGGCTCTGAAGAATTGGCACGTAATCCCGACAGGAGCATCGATGAGACCACTTATATAAATGACATAAACCAAGCTGATAGTTGACCGGAACGATTATGTTTATACTGATAAAAATATACTTAGATCAGCATAACAGGGAGAGATTACTAGTAAACCTTTGTAGCTTCGAGTTGATAACCCGCTCAAAAATGATGATGGTATCGTATCAGGAGAAAAATGAGGAGCATACTAGTAAATTAGAGTTCAAATCCCTTCCCCCGCACTTTTTTTTAGATTTTTTCATTCATTGTTGTACAAAAAGATAATGCATTCGTTAATTGTGAAGAATTTGTCCAACTTTCTTTAGCGTAAGATATAAATAGTATATGTTATATTTACATAACATAATGTTAGAAATAAATAATAAAAAGTTATTACTAACACACATTAATATTAGGTGAAAAACATGAAAGACAAAAAAGTGGTTGTTTTAAGCATCATAATTGTCGCTGCGGTATTAACGACACTGTTTTTTTATCTCAAGAGTGCAGGTGATATTGAATTAAACGAAATCTTACTTGTTGGTATCGTGTTGGTACTAGTTGCTTTAGCAATGTACATCGTCTGGGACCGATTAAAGAATGTACAAAAAGGATTACCAGCAAAAGATGAACGATTGATAAACATCAACTATAAGGCAGGATACTACGCGTTTATTGCAGCGATCTGGAGCGCAGTGTTTACCCCAGTACTTTTCGACATACTCTTCAGATACGAACCTAAAGGCGGGGATGTCGCAGCAATCGTGGTGATGGTCTCAGGATTTGTATTCGTCATATCATATCTCTATCTCGCTCGAAAAGGGAACTAATTATGAAAACACGCATCAAGGAACTGCGGGCACGATACAACCTCACCCAAGAAGATCTAGCAAAAAAGGTGGGAGTCCGACGAGAAACGATCCTTTTCATTGAGAAGGGAAACTACAATCCTTCCCTTCAATTAGCCCACGATATTGCAAAAGCCCTACAAACGACCATTGATGAGCTGTTTATTTTTGAAGATGAATAAAAGAATTCTCACCATCATTAATGGTCTTACCGATACTCTCGTGTTCAAATCCATCACTTGCACTTTGTACAGATTCATTTAAATCACGAATCATCATTTCTAAGTCGATGAGTGAAAAATCCCTTCCTCCATCAAAGTATTTCATACGCAGAGCATGTGAATTGGGAGCAAAAGATGCAAAGCTGATTACTCCACAACAGGTCTTTACCGCGGAGTGGGTCCGACGAAAATGTCAATACGGCTGTGACGGTTATAGCGAACATCTCACCTGTCCTCCGTACTCTCCTACACCACAAGAGACACGACGAATGCTCGATGAGTACAAAACCGCTATCTTGATACATCTCCCATCAAAGGAATGGACCGATATGAAAAGCATTGTCTCAACCCTTGAACGTGAGGCGTTTCTCTCAGGATATTATAAGGCATTTGGTATGAGTGCAGGCCCCTGCGTTCTGTGTGAAAAATGTAATGTGGAAAAAGGCTGCAAGCATACCGAAGAAGCACGCCCTTCCATGGAAGCTTGTGGCATAGATGTCTTCCAGACGGCTAGAGTTGCAGGGTTTCCCATCGAAGTGGTTTCTGANCATAGTTGCACTCAAAACTATTATGGATTGCTCTTGCTACTCTAAANATGATCTNTGGAAATAGACGATACATCAGGTAATCGTCAACCGTCATCATCGGCCATGAACATCGCCNNCCTGGTAATCTTGGATTCAACTCTCTCCCATCACTTTTTTTGTAAACAAATCTGTTGTTGATTGCAAATATCACGATATGTTACTTCTTCTGCATAATGAAAAATTCATAGCCAAAAAAATCGGAATACGTCTGATATATTTTAATTTCTTTTTCGCATTTCTCAAACACCTGCAAAGCAGCGGTATTATCATCATATTTTTTCTTTAATTCTTGTATCCTTTTTTCCATCGGAGAATAATATTCATCGATCCAGGATGATTTTGGTAAGGTGAAATGGGCAGCTAAATCATAACCTTCATTTTGGATCAGGATGATATTGCCATTTACGTCTTTTATATCAGGGTATTCTTTATCCCAGAAACTCTGTAGTGGTTTTGGAATATTTGGTAAAAGCAATACTGCTTCTGTCACGACTAGATATCCTTTCTTTTTCAGAAGCTGCTTACATCGTTTTAATCCATGCTGAAACCCCATAATATAAAGCGCACCCTCTGACCAGATAATATCAAATGAGCTTTCCTTAAAATCCAACTCAAGCATGGATTGATTTTTTGGGATGACCCTTTTTCTCAATCCTTCCTTAGCTGCGTTCTGCATTAAGCGATCTAAAAATGGCTGATGGTTATCTAAAGCGATAATGTTCCCTTTTGAGATTCTTGCTAGCTCAAGGGTCTGTAATCCGGGTCCGCAGCCGATATCAAGGATACGTGGCTTGGGTGGTAAATTTTTCAGATAGCCAAATGCCTTTTGAGTAGATACATTATCCCCAGGTCCGCCGCGAGGAAGACCAGTGAATAGCTCATAGAAATATTCCATGCCCTTCATGCTATCTCTTCTCCATATTTTGTATGCGGAAAGCAGTTCAGAATTTATATAAATTATTAAAAAAAGTGGAAGTCCATTTCTCTATTTATTCTTTATAACCGAGAGATTCCTTGATAATAAAGGATAATATTCATTGATATCAAGACTGATTAATTTGGCAGATAATGTCTCAGAGATATTCTCTCGTGGGGTTTTGTTCAGAATCATTGCAGATTCTTCCTCTGAAAAGATGACGGGTTGTTCCTTTGATACAATGACTGATCGATTCTGTGGACACACCATTTGACATCTCATACATCCCACTAGCGCATGGTGGCATCGCCGATCGACCCATGAGGGGAACTCTTCTTTGTTTTCGTTAAAATACGTTAGGCAATGTTCTGCATGAATCAAAAATCGGTCTGTAGGGATGCAGTGGGTCGGACAGTTCTGCTGGCACAATATGCAGCTGGTACATCTCTCCATTACTTTTTTCTCCTGCCAATCATATGAAGGAAATCGATGATCAGTATAGAATCCTTCCAGCCTGGCAAAGCTTCCCATACCGTCCACATAACAGATATTATTTTTCCCGTATTCCCCTAGCCCGCTTCTCACCGCAAGGAGTTTCATGGGGAGTATTGCTCGCACTACCGAGTGATTAGTTTTTTTCAGCTCTTTTGTTAAAATCTCTTTGCACGTGTTTCTCACAGAATTATAGACATAAGTCGGTGGTATGATGGTCTGATAGTGTTTCCCATTAATGAGAAAATCTAAAGGATGCATTTTTTGTGGTAATGCAATGATAACAATGGATTGTGCATCAGGGATTTCATCAGGTATCTGGAAGCGAAAGTCACCATAATTCTGTGTAAAAAACGACTCTGTGATGATTCTTTTATGTTTCCATTCAAAAAGTTCTTTGTGAAGATCCTCCAGATGATCTATGGAAATTGTTCTAAAACGGGCTTGTATTTTCCCAAATTCGGATGTAAGGATATCAGCAGTTAATCTCATGATATTATTTCCTTTATGGTAGTTATAAAATATTCTTTTGTGATTTAACTATTTTATGGAATGCAAAGCATGGGTGTGTGATGAATTTTCTAAGATTGAAAAGTTTCCTGTTATACAGCTGATGCTTTAGTGTTCAAATCCCTCTAAATTGTTGTTCTTAAAAAAGTTTCTACTCACAGCAGAAAGCGTTATTTTTTGACCTATTTTCTTCATTAAAATCGAACAGATGATAATCTCAATATTTATATATCGATACACTGTTTTATTTTTTGGATTGGCTGGGGGACAATAGGCCTATGAGATATGATGTTGTCGTGATAGGAGCTGGACCTGCAGGTTCGACCGCAGCAAAATTTCTTTCAGAAAAAGGAATGCGCGTCCTTCTTCTTGATAAAAGTACTTTTCCCCGGGATAAACCCTGTGGCGGAGGATTGCCTGCTCGGGTGTTAAAGAGATACAGATATATCGAAGAAAATGGTCTCGTGGATTCCTTCTCTTATGAGGTAAGCCTTCATTCTTTTGCTTCGAAATATAACGTAGATATACAAAAAAATGAGCCAATTGTAGCTATGATCCTGAGGAAAAAGTTTGATGCGGGACTTGTAAATCTTGCGACACGAAGTGGTGCGACGCTTCTTGCGGGAAAAACGGTAAAAAATGTTAAGATGTCTGAGGAGAAATCACGCCTCGTTCTCACTGATGGAACTGAAATCGAATCAAATTATGTGATCGTGGCCGACGGTATGTGGGGTTCGATCGGAAAACAGCTGGGGACTCGTCAGAGTTGTAGGAATATTGGTGTATGTGTTTTCGAAGAACATCCCTTAAGTAAAAGAACGCTTGATCAGTTTTTCAGCGAAAAAAGACGGGTTCACATCCATATGAATGCACTGGGAGTCGCTGGGTACGGATGGGTATTTCCTAAGCACAAACATGTTAATATCGGTATCTGCGAGTTTCGACAGGCGATCGGTTCAAGAAACGAGAAGAAGAACATCAAGGAAATCTATGAAAATTATTTGAAAACTCTTAAAGAAACCAAGATCATACCGTCGAATCTTAAGATTAAAAATCCTAAAGGAGGGGTTTTCCCAACATACCCAGTTCAACGAACAGCCCTTCAGAGAGCATTTATCTGTGGGGATGCCGCAGGGATGGTCAATCCACTCACCGGTGAAGGCATCTACAACGCGATGGTATCAGGAGAGATCGCCGCAAAGGTCATCACAGAAGCCTTAGATTCTAATCCGAAGAACAAAATGGTTATCTCGTCATATCCTGTTCGTTGGAGAAATGATTTTGGAAAAAATAATAAACGTTTCTTCCGCTTGTCACAACATTGGGGGATGGGAGAAGACAACATCATGCGGCTTTTCGAAAAAGACAAACAACTGGTTGATATCGCGATGAGACATATTCTCACTCTTGATAGCATGAAGACCATTTGGCGAAAACTTTCGCTACGTTTTATCTCAGTCTACCTGAAGGATCGTTTCGGATTACTATAGACTGTCGCTAAGGAATCCTCCTATATATTCTTGTTTTTTTGCTGTTATCGTAAGAAAAGTATATTAATATAGGAAATATCTTATAAATATAGGTATTTTATTTCAATAATGGGAGCTATGAAAAAATTAATAGTGATTATCTTAGTTTCAGCTACAATCCTCAATATCATAGCAGGAGCATTTATTTTTCTTGATATTCAGACCATGAATCTCCCGGAAACAACCATAGCACTCAAGCTTATCGATCTTGATGCAAACGAAGCAGTGCTCCAGACAACGCTCTGGGTCAACAACCAAAATCCATTCTCCATATTTGTACAAAACATCACGATAGTCACAATGACCGACAGCGGGGATGTCATCAACAACCTCTTCATAGAAGGCGGGGAGACCCGCTCACATGAAAACAGGACGTTTACCTCGACAGCAACCATACAATTCAACGGGACAATTCCCAATCAACTGACGAGTAGAATCACCGGAACGGTCGGTGTTCTGTTCCTTGGATTAATAAAGAAAACGCTTCCCCTGAAATTCTCGATGATTACCTCTCTGAACAATATCATTGATCAATTTACACTCCCTCAAATCTACCTGGCGGGTAACTTTAGCGAAATCACCCAAGAAGGTGTAAACTTTACCGGTATCCTGGAAATCACCAACCCGTACTCGATTGACATGGCGATAGAAAACCTCTCTGCAAACGTTGAAACTGAAACAGGGACTCAGGTAGGAACCGTCACAATCCCTGGAAAAATGATCCCTGCAAAAACATCTCAACAACTGGCAGGAAGCGGACAGCTGCTGCTGAAGGCATTAGATGCAAAGACACTGCGAATGACCCTACATGGTGATATTACCGTCTTCGTTGCAGGCATCAGAAAATCAATGAACCTTACCGTGGATGCAGACATCGTTCCCCCTCGTCTCGAAAAGCTTCTTTCAGATCTCCCAACCGATGCGTCTCTTACCGGTAAATACAAATACACTATTAGAGGAGGATTACATGATCAGATCATTTTCGAGATAAAAAATCCGAATAAACTGACGTTCCTGGCGACTGATATCACTGTGAAAATATATCGGATTGATAGAAACAAGACGCGACTGTTAAGCAACGGTACATTGGCTGACGGTGTTATCTCTTCACAGAATACCACGATTCTCCAAGGGGATATGCTTATCCCGTTATCTCAACTTTGGCCTCGTTTTGGGGAACGATTGCTTCCTGATCGGCTTCAACTGATTTTACGAGCGAACATAACAATCCCGGGGTTCAATCAAACTATATGGGTCGGAGTAATCGGGTATCAGGATTTCCCGTTTCACAGAATATTATAACAAAAGGATTTATTAATAAAAAAATGGTTAGAGACTTTCATGCGGGGAGAGATTTTATGAAGATTCTCTATGGTGTCTGCGGGGAAGGACTGGGGCATGCAAGCCGCAGTCGAATACTGATCCGTTTTCTCCAACAACATGGTCATGAGGTTTACATTATCGCAGGCGGGAAAGCCTATTCGGTGTTATCAAAAGAGTTTGACCAAGTCCTTAAGGTTGAATCGCCACAAGCATTCTACCAATGCAATCAAGTAAGGATACTCTACACACTCCTGCATAACTTGTATAAAACGATGGTCCGCACCCCGGTTTCATTCTTCAAAGTCAGGCATCTTATGAAAGAGTTTCAACCTGATCTTCTCATCACCGATGCTGAACCAATTAGTCATTTTGCTGCACGATTCAGCGGTATTAAACGGATAAGCATTGACAATCCCTCTGCGTTACTCTATCGGAAGTATCCGATAAAAAAAAGGGAATATCCCTCTTGGCTTTTCCTATTTTTCGCATTAAAATTATCTCTTTTCGGCGCTGATAAATACATCATCTATGATTTTTTCGATGAACAAATCAATAATCCCCAGGTGTTATTTTCAAAACCATTGATTCAACCAGGGATACGGAGTCATACGTCAACATCTGAGGATCACATCTTTGTCTATCAAACATCACTGTCCTTTACATATCTTTTTGATTCTCTGAAAAAGTTCGATGAAACGTTTGTCATTTACGGCTTCAACAGAGAAATAACTACGGGGAATCTGATTTTTAAACGATTCAACGAAGATGAGTTTTATCACGATATCGCATCTTCGAAAGCAGTGATGGTGAACGGTGGTTTTACCGTCATTAGTGAAGCATTATATCTGAAGAAACCGATTTTTTCATTACCGATCCGCCATCAGTTTGAACAAGTTTTCAATGCAAGATGTATCGAGCGGTTGGGTGTCGGGATTTCACACCAGAAGTTCTGTGAAGACGACCTTCGACACTTCTTATCCAACCTAGGATTCTATTATGAAAACCTGCAGCGGTACGATGCCGGGAATCAGAATAAAATCTTAGCAAGAATCGAGCAGGAAATCCAAAACGTACACAAATAAAAAGAAGTAATTCTCTCCTATCCCTCTCTCAGATAATGAAACATATCAAAATAAGACTTCATTGACTTATAGATATATACTCGAAGTTTTTGAACAGAACCATCGACGTCTACGGTACGCGGGCTCATAAGTGATGCGACATCGACTTTTTCGCTCATGCGCAGGGACAGTCTTTCCATGATGTATTCCAAAGTTTCCTGCGGATGTTCACATAGCTCTTCATAGGTAATGGAGAGGTAATCCTCTGACGGTAATTTCTCAATATTTTTCAGATAATACTTTACCGCTTTTGCAGTGATTCTGGTGATAAGGACCACGCCCCATTCTGGGATGGTGCAAAAGATGAACCGAAGCGGCCAAAGCAGCAGGGGATTGTCATAGGATCTGTCATATAACCTGGACAACCGTGCAGTATATGGGTTTTTTTCGTTCAATATCATCCGGATGGCGTTCAATGTCGAACTTATGGTCTTGAGCGGATGGCGATGGATAAAAACAAATCTGGCGTTGGGGAACACCTGTTTGATGGAGAGGAAATTCAGAAAATCATAGGGATTCTTAAGAAGGATTGGTTTGTCATTCCCTGCGATGTACTGGATTTTTTTGCACATCTCTGTAAAGAGTGCGACGTTTTTTCTGGTAAGGAACATCTGCATGGTCCGGGTATTGAGGAGAAACCCGTATTCTTCTGCAAAATCCGCGGTTAGTTTCAATTGGTCAATTCCTCTGTCCGTCAAGCCTTTATTTTTGAATGATTGCGTCAGGTGCTGTTTTGCAGCTTCTTCCTTTTTCAGATGATGATTTGCAAGCAGTTCATGGTAATTGATTAGATGATACGCGGTGACCGGATTAAAGGACCCTGTCGCGGAGAGCATCTTGTATAAAATACTGGTTCCTGAACGATGCAGCCCGAGGATAAAAACCGGTTGGAAGGAAACCTGCTGTAGATCCTGGAGGAATTCTTCATCGGGGTTGATTCCCATGTCTTTTCCTTACCGGGTGATATACCCGAGTTCTTCTATTTTTTCTAAAACCTTTCTGACGCTTTCTTCAACGGATTCTGTATCGGTATTCAGGATGAGCTCCGGATGCTCAGGTTCTTCGTACGGATCATCGACACCCGTGAAATGCTTGATTTTTCCTTCAAGGGCTTTTTGGTACATGCCTTTGACGTCGCGCTTCATGCAGATCTTCACAGGGCATTTTACATACACTTCGATGAAATTTTTTATTTCCTTTCGTGCTTTTCTTCGTTGTTTTTTGTACGGTGATACAAAGCTTGCGAGCACCACTACGTTGTTACGGGTGAGCATTTTTGCAATAAAAGTGACTCGTTTGATATTTTCATCTCTGTCTTTTTCCGAAAAACCGAGATCATTGGCAAAGCCCTGGCGAACGATATCACCATCGAGTCGTTCTACCATGTAATCCTTCTTTTTTAGAAGTATGGCTAATTGGTCTGCGATGGTTGTTTTTCCGCAGCAGGGCAGACCTGTAAACCAGATAGTGAAACCCTGATGTTTGTTCATTTTTCTTGTTCCTTTTTTTTCTTTTCAGAAACAGCAGCGGAAGGTTCCCGGATCATCCCTGCACCAACCGTCTCATTGGTTGTTTCATCGATGAGGATGATGCTGCCAGTGGCTCGATTATGCTGATAACTATCATAGAACAATGGTTGTGCCGTTCTCATCGAGATACGTCCGATTTCGTTGAGCTCTAGCTTTGTTGCATCAGGGATCCGATGCAACGTGTTGATATCGATTTTATATTGGATCTCTTTGATTATCCCTTTTGTTTCCCTGGTAGTGTGGCGTACAATGTACCTGGTCCCCGCGGTGAGTGGTTTTATGTTCATCCAGCAGATCATGAAATCAAGGTTCTGACCGATAAAAGGAGTGTTATGCTGGCGGACAAGCATATCCCCGCGGCTGATATCAAGATCGTCAGTGAGCTGCATGACGACAGACATCGGAGGGAACGCTTCAGTGATTTCTCCTTGTGGGCCTTCAATCGATTTGATCGTCGTCGAAAAACCGGATGGAAGAATAGTGACACTGTCCCCAGGTTTGAAGATCCCGCTTGCGATTTTTCCTGCGTACCCTCGGTAATCATGGTAAGTGTCGGATCGTGGTCTGATGACAAATTGGACGGGGAACCGACAATCGACAAGGTTTTCGTCACTGCCGATGTGGACGTCTTCAAGATGGTATAGCAAGGTAGGACCATGATACCACTGCATGTTTTTTGAGGCATGGACCACGTTATCGCCAAGTAACGCACTGATAGGAATGAACGTGATATCTGGGACCGCGAGCTTTGAGATGAAATCCTGTATTTCGTTTTTGATGGCGTCATATATCGCTTGTTTGTAGCTGACAAGATCCATCTTGTTTATGCAGATGGCGAAGTGTGGGATCTGGAGGAGCGAGGCAAGGAAAATATGACGGTGGGTTTGTTCGGTGACTCCATTACGAGCGTCCACAAGGATCAATGCAAGGTTCGCCGTAGATGCTCCGGTAACCATGTTGCGGGTATACTGGATGTGGCCAGGGGTGTCTGCGATGATGAATTTTCGAACCGGGGTTGCAAAGTATCGATATGCGACATCGATGGTGATCCCTTGTTCTCGTTCTGCCCGCAGGCCATCGGTGAGCAAGGCAAGGTTGAGTTCTTCGCCGCGTTGCTGGCTCAGTCGCTCTAGGTTTTCCAGCTGGTCCTCAAAGAGGGTTTTACTGTCGTAAAGAAGCCTGCCGATCAGCGTGCTTTTTCCGTCATCAACGCTTCCAGCAGTGGTGAATCGAAGTAGATCCATATCAAGATAGCTTTTTTCATCCATGCTAGAAGTATCCCTCCTTTTTCCGGTCCTCAAGAGAGTTTTCCGATCGACGGTCGTCAGCTCGGGTTCCCCGTTCTGAGATGCGATAGGTAGCGACCTCTCGGACGATGTCTTCAAGCGTATGTGCCTTTGATTGTACTGCCCCTGTACAAGTCATGTCTCCGACCGTGCGGAACCGAACCGTCATGGGTTGTACTGTTTTCTTTTCAGCATCATCAAGATGGAGGTAGTCAGAGTAAGCGTAGATGACACCGTCCCGGATGATACAGTCTCGGGTATGGGAGAAATAAATCAGAGGGATCTGAATGTGTTCTTTGAGGATGTACTGCCAGATATCAAGCTCAGTCCAGTTGCTCAACGGAAATACCCGGAAATGTTCACCATGGTGTTTTCGTCCATTGTAGAGATCCCATAGCTCAGGCCGTTGGTTTTTCGGGTCCCATTGTCCAAAATCATTGCGATGAGAGAAGAATCGTTCTTTGGCACGGGATTTTTCCTCATCCCTTCGCCCGCCACCGATTGCCGCGTCGAATTTATACTCATGGATGGTGTCAAGCAGCGTGATCGACTGAAGATAGTTCCGGCTCGCATGTTTTCCGGTTTCTTCTTTGACCCGTCCGGTGTCAATGGATCGTTGAACAGAGCCAACAAGTATTCTGATGTCAAGGTTTTTTGCAAAAGCATCTCTGAAAAGGAGTACTTCAGGGAAGTTATGTCCGGTATCAATATGCAGAAAAGGATAGGGGATTTTCGCAGGATAAAATGCCTTTCGGGAAAGATGTCCAAGAACGATTGAGTCTTTTCCACCTGAGAAGAGCAGCACCGGTCGTTCGAATTGTGCAGCGACCTCACGGATGACGTAGATTGATTCTGCTTCAAGTTTCTGCAGATGAGTAAGGTTATATCGTTTCATAAGAGAGGTATCTTTATACAACAAACATTCAAAAACCTTCCCAAATAATGAATCAAGCAAAAATCATATTAATAACATAGGTAATTATCAAAAAAACTATGCCTGCTCCCAGGATTACTTCGACGATTGATTTAAAAGACCTCCCGCAGGAAAAAATCCAGCGGCTCCAAAAAAAAGTTTTTTCTTTTTATAAAAAACACAGACGAAAGCTGCCCTGGCGCAAGACGTTTGATCCATACAAGATCCTCCTCTCTGAGCTTATGCTGCAACAGACACAGGTGAACCGAGCATTGTTGTATTATGAGAAATGGATAACCAGATGGCCAACTATTGATGCGCTTGCCGCAGCTTCGCTTCCTGAGGTGTTAGAGGCCTGGATGGGTTTGGGTTACAACACCAGGGCGGTNAATCTGCATAAAGCNGCTCGAAAAATTGTTGCAAAGTATGAAGGTGACGTGATAAAGGCAATGAAACAATACAAGGATGTCCCTGGTGTTGGGAAATACACGTCGCAGGCAGTGCAGATCTTTTCAACAAACGCTGATCTAATCACGGTTGATACCAACATCCGACGGATACTCATCAAAGAGTTCAAACTTCCTGAGACGGTTACGGATAAAGCACTCTGGGAGCTTGCAAAACGATGTCTGCCAACGGGTAAAAGCCGGGACTGGCATAACGCACTAATGGATTACGGAGCGCTCTATCTTACATCAAAAAAGACAGGGATAAAACCAAAAACACAACAGTCTCGGTTCGAAGGATCAGATCGGCAACTGCGCGGCCGTATCATCAGGATCCTTTTACAGGACGATGTCACTTTTAAAGATATCAAAAGAACACTCAGCGCCGGTACTTCACGACTTCAACCGATCCTTGAAAAACTCATACGCGAAGAGATCATCTCAAAGAAAAACAATCTATATCATTTGAAAGAATAACCATTTTTTGGAAGGGACCAAATGTTTGATTTTTTAACTCGATACATCTTATTCTCAACAATATGAAATCATAAAAAATAGAGTTAAATCGGACGAAATCTACTGGAGATTTCCACGATATTTTCCCTTTTTTTCCCTATTTATATCGCAAGAGTAAATTTAATATATAAAGCATGTGTATATTAATTACTAGATATGAGACTAATTGGAAAAATATTACTCCTTATCATCATAGGAATGCTCCTTGGCGCATCAGCGTATGTCATTGTATTTACTGGTGACAAGGATACAGAACCTCCGCAGATTGACAATATCACAGGAAACCTTACGGTCACCGCGGGTCAGACCGCCACTATTTCTGCTATTTTTACTGATGATGTGAACGTCACAGTTGCGACTTTATATTATAAAGCTGCTGATGTAGCAGATTGGAGATCAACATCGATCCTTAATGGGAGTACCACCCTTGATATCCCTTCAAGTGCCACTAGTAACTATTATTACTATATCACTGCAGATGACGCTGCAGGAAACGGACCCGTCGGGGATCCTTCTATGGATGGCTCTCGATATTATACCATCACGGTGAATCCAGGTGGAGGCAACCCGGGGAATGAAACCCTTATCCATACCGTATTCATCGAAGAAGCAACCGCGACCTGGTGCAACAACTGCCCCAATGTCGCAAACATCCTTCATACCCTCTACGAGAGCCATAATTATCGATTTTACTACATCAGCCTCATAAACGCCACCAATACCCAAACCGCAGATCGTCTTTTTAAGGAGTACAATGTCTTTGGATTCCCTACAGTCTTCATTGATGGTGGATATTCGGTCATCATGGGCGGAGACAATCCTGAATCAGCCTATACTGCGGCAATTACAGCCGCGCAAGCACGGACGGTCCCAAAAATCAAGGTCACCATCACCGCACAATATTCGAATACCACCCAGGAGGTAACCGTTCATGCGCTAGTAGAGAACAAGGGAAACGATACGTATTCTGGTCAACTGAAACTTTATTTGACAGAGATTGTGTCACATTTGACAGGATATGATAGCAAACCCTTTTCCTATGGTTTTCTTGAGTATCTGATGATAAATGACGTCTCTGTGGATGGAAATAAAAACTTAACATTCTCAGAAACCAAAGACATCTCTGCATACGACTATGAAAACCTGATGATCGTCGGAGTGGTATTTAGCTCTGAAAAGCAGCAAGGATATGCGCAGCCTCCGAGCAAGAACCCCTTTGATGCGCACTATGCTGATGCGACCAACGCTACAAAAATAGTAGAAAAAGGAAATCTACCTCCACAGCTACAGATAACGTCCCCTCTGAAAGGAAAAATCTATCTGAACGGCAAACCAAGACTGGAACGTCTCCAACAAAGAAAATTAATTGGATTGATTCTCAATAATTATTTACATAATACGACCGTCCTGTTGGGAAAGAAAATTGTTACGGTGAATGCGAGTGATGATTCGGCTGTGGCAAAAGTTGAATTTTCCATTGATGGGGTCGTCATGTCTAATGATACGCAAGCTCCATACGAATTTAGCTTTACGAAACTGAAAACACTAAAATCATTCTTCCTCAAAAAACATATGCTCACGGTCACCGTTTATGATGACACGGGGAAGAAAACATCCTCAAGTATCGTGTTTAAGTCACGTATATGATCCCGTTTTTTCTCATTTGGAGAGTCGTCCTCTGCTCATCATCGCAACAAGGTTTCGTGCGAAAATAACCAAAAACGTGTACATGCCCCATCGGAGGCCACGGATTATTCTTTTAATGGTAAAAGACATCTCATAAAACTCGTTAAATATGCTCCGGACGCCTTCCTCAAGTTCTTTCGGGGTCATGTGGCTTGGTGTAAAAACCGCGTGTCCCATGTTGTAGAACTTCCAGTCTTTTGTCAGGATTCTCCCCTGGCTGTCAAGTCTATTAAACAGGGGGGTCCCTGGGAATGGTGTCAGTATTGAGAAATCAACGACGTCAATGTCTAGGTCTTTTATCATGGTGAGTGTTTTTTTGAATACCTCTGGCGTGTCCGTATCAAATCCGAAGATGAATTCTCCGATCACTGCCATGTGATTGGTGTGGATATTCTGCACTGCCAGTGCGTATTCATCAACCGCGTTTGTTGTTTTTCCGATAGCTTGAAGAGTGTTCTGGCAGATTGATTCAAACCCGACAAGCCATGCGACACATCCTGCTTCTTTGGAGAGGCATACGAGTTCCGGGTCATGGGCTAAGACATCGACGTTTCCGTTGCAGAAGAATTTTTTATGCAGTCCTTTCATTTTTTTGAACAATTCTTTTGTGTATGACGGGTCGATGGTAAGCGATGTGTCATAGAACATCAGGTTTTTCTGAGGAATTTTTTTGATTTCATCGATCACTTCATCAACCGGGCGTTTGAAGAGGTATGAACCACCTGGGATGTTGGTCTCAGGGCAGAACTCACAATGGTACGGGCAGCCTCTTGTCGCTTCCACAGCACCAGTCATGACGAACCCTGGGAGCTGGACATGTGTTGGAGGAAGCTGCATGGTGCGATCATATGGTGGTGCTTGATAGAAAGGCTGTAGTTTTTTCTGATGTATGTCCTGGAGGACCGATAACCAGCCGTATTCGTTTCTGCCGATGAGGACGCTATCTGCATGTTGTTTTGCCTCAACAGGCAGTCCAGATGCATGAAACCCGCAAAGGATGACGGGAACACCTTTTTTTCGGAAGCGGTCAGCAATCGCATAGGCTCGTGGGGCAGTCGAGGTGACAAAATTGATCAGAACAGCATCATACGCGGTGTCATAATCAATCTGTGAGTATCGTTCATTGACCACCGATATGGTATGTTGTTTTGGGGTGATTGCAGCAAGTTCCCGTGCCTGCAGGGTAGGAAGAATGGAGAATGCGGTGAGCAGCATCTTATCAAGGAATCTGTATCGTGCGCCTCCCATCCAGACGGTCTCAACGATGAGTATGTTCATTGCTTCTCTGTGGAGAATTAAGAGACAGCTATTTAAGGAATTGTACCTATTTCCTCTCTACTTTGGATGCTCTATGAATCAATTCTATAACCCTTTGTTCCTTGGTAAAATTCTGAAACGGTATTTGATTGATGTTGACCGGTTGGATAGAATAAGTGGGGAATCTCTGCGACGATATCAAGATAAACAACTCCGACGGCTTGTTCGATTTGCTGATACTGTGCCCCTGTATCACGAGAAATACAAGCAAGCAGGGGTTCATATATCTGACATTGCTGGCATTGATGATCTTCAGAAACTCCCCTGTATCACAAAAGATGACTTCAAACGACACTATCCAAATGGTATTGTTTCGTCAAAGATAAAAAAGAGTTCTCTTATCGAGGTTTCAACATCAGGAACCACTGGTAAGGTTCTTCCGATTTATGTCGATATGTTGGATATCGTCATGGGTCTTTTTGCGTATATACGGACGTTGCATGAATACGATATGAGCGTGTGGAAGGACCGGATTACGATAATCGGGGATTTCGCGCCGCATACTGCCGAAAGTGGCTATGTCACCAGAGGGCTGCAGCCTCGTTTTAATATATCGGGGATTTTTCGAAACATTCAATGGTTGAACACCAACGATGATCCAAAAAAAATCGTATCCGCGATCAATGAGTTTCAACCTGCGTTCATCGGTGGGTACGTCGGGATGCTTGGTCATCTTGCTTTACAAAAAGAGTCCGGATTTGGGGATAATATTTCACCACGATATATCGCTGCGACCGGCTCAGTCCTTGATCCGTATCTGAAATTATTTATAGAAAAGACATTTCATGCGAAGGTCTTTGAGGTTTATGGGGCGACCGAATCCGGTCTCATTGGTTTTCAATGTAAAAAAGGCAGTTATCATCTCATGTCTGATCTTGTCTATGCCGAGTTCCTGAGAAAGGGACAACCGGTAGCCTCTGGTGAAGCAGGGGAGATGGTCATCACAAAGTTCCATAGCCATGGGACGCCGATCATTCGCTATTCTGCGATCAACGATATTGTCGCTCCCCTTGATGGGCATTGTTCGTGCGGCAAGACTGGTGCACTCATCAAGAAGGTGTACGGACGAAATGACCTGGCGCTCTATCTTCCCGGGGGAAACGTGCTGCTTCCTTCATCATTTTCAGAAATCTACAGTAAAATCCTCTATCAGCTAAAAACAAACAAGGTCAAGAACACAAAGATCATCCAACATGATCTGACGACCCTTGAAATCCAGGTCGTAATCGATGAAGCGCTTCGACCCATCGGGCCTTCTGTTGAAGAGATTTTTCAGTTCATAAAGAAAGGATTTGAAGAAAAAACAGGGTCTGCTGTGACCGTGACTGTAAAAGAAGTTGATTCTGTTGATACGTCGCAGGGTCCTCGCATTGTCTCCATGATAGATAAGAAAAACTACACTATTGCCCGTTACATTTAGGAAAATGACCGGTTTTTTCCCAAATTTTTAGAAAAGTATTTAAATATTCATGGCCTAATAGACAGTTAACAATTGATAATTAGAGGGATAATATGAAAGTTGTATTATGCAATGATGGAGTTTGTGTCCCTCCGAAATGTCCAGTCGTGGATGTCCGGAGTGATAAGGTGATCATTGGCGAAAAAAAGAACGTGTGCACATTAACACGGGCACAATTCGAGATCCTCCGCACAAAGATAAAAAACGGCGAGATCTAAGGAAAATATCTGTTCCTTCGTTCTTTTTTCATTTTTTTTTACTTAGGTTGGCTGATACCCTGCTTTATTCTGTTGATACATCTCAATACTTTCTGTTAAAACTTCCCGCAGAAGGGACGATCTTTCAGCGTCTGTCGGAACATTCAACGTCCCATAAAGCGTCGTAAAATACGGTCTGACGGTCCCATGGTCATATCCCAAGGTGATGATGGTGAACATCGGTAACCCTCCGATATCGTCTTTGTCGTACATCGGGAATGAGTTTTCTAATATATCGATGGTATGGTCGAGATTGACGTAAATATACGTAATATTCCCATGGTCAAAAGTCACGGTCTTTGAAAACATATCTTGTTTCCCAAATTCGATGTTGAACAATTGTTTGACAATGGGAAACATGACCTCGCAGCCGGCACAGACGTCTTCACTATAATGTAAAAAAACAGGGCCTTTGGTTAAATTCTCTGTGACGAAATAAGGATGTGGAGCGTCATCAACTGTTTTGAAAGTAAATTCTTGGATTGTTTTCGGCTCAAGTTTGATACAACTCAGACAGAGGACTTCTACGATACGTGCCTTGACATCTTCGTAGACATCTGCCGTAGTAAGGATTCCAACAAATGCACCAGAGACGACAATGACTGCAGCGATTTGAAGGACAAAACTCCTTTTCATGTTACACCTTCTCAAAGGTTATCTGTTTCGTTGGACATGATGAGACGCATTTTCCACAGAGGATACATTCGGGGTCTCGATGCATGTTTGGGACATCAATCCCCATAGGACAGATATCTGAACAAACGTTACAATGAAGACATTCTTTGGTATGAACCTCAATGTGGAGCATGCTTATTTTATTGAACGGACCAAGCATTGCACCAACCGGGCAGAAATATCGGCACCATCCGCGTTCAATAATGAAGATAAGTGTGATAAATAGAACGAAAATAACAAGGGCTACTGGGAAAAAATAATTTGGCACAAACTTCCCCGGGTTCAGAATCAAAATCGGGAAAGTTCCCACTAGCATCCCGACCGGACAGATGTCGGTGAAGATAAATCCAATGAGCAGCGAGGTCAAGAAAACAAATACAATCAACATAAAATACTTTGTGTACCGGAGATATTTCTCCACACTATGTGCTCCGAGTCTCTGCGCGATAGGATGTCTTTTTACTTTTCGTGCAACACGGCCTGTTCCTCGTTGCAATACTCCGATCGGGCATGCCCAGCCGCAGATAGCTCGCCCTGTCGTAATTCCAAAAAATCCGATGATAAGGAGCGGATAGAGTAAAAATCTCCACTCGAAGCTCTGTTTGTAGACACTGTTTTCCAATGCTCGTATGGGGCATGCGGAAGTGGCAGCAGGACAGGCTTGACAGTAGAAGAACGGGTAGCAAAACCCGGTCTTTAGACCGACAGCGCCCAGATTTGCTGTAAAAAAGAGAATAATCTGAAAGTATAGACGTTTCAGCTGAAACTTCATCGGGATCTCTTTCTTCCTAATATGATGACGCTAACACCAACTGCTGCGACGAAGAAAAGAATTTCAAAACCTGGTTGTTTATTATTATTTGTGTTGTTTCCATCATCGTTTGTCACTGGTTTGAGTGAGACATTCACATACTCGGTTTTCGTCCACACACCATTGCTATTGATCTCGAAATTATACGTAATGTAGGTAGCCTCATCCCACGTGAGTTTTATCTTTTTTTCATAGGTGTTACCCGACAATTTTGTCATCGAGATGTTATTAAAAACCTTGCAAATTTGAACATTGCACTCTTTATAATGCAGATATACCGCTGAGATCCCGTCCCCTACGATGTTTACTGAAAAGTTAACAGATGATTGAGGTGCTGGTTCATTTGGGGTAATCGTGACCGATCCAATCGTCGGGTCTGTCGCAGTGACCGATGCAATGCATGTTCCTAAAATAATTGTCGTGAGAAATATTATCGATATTCTTCTGTTGTTTGTCATAGTCTTCATATCTCCCTAATGTCCTATTTATACTTTGCTCAGCATCTGATCAAGCTGAGATGCAAGCGCTGAATAATCTTCATAACCCACGTGGGAGTAATAAATATTTCCCTTTTTATCAAAGATATAGAGAGTAGGTACTCCCGCTGAAGCGTAAGTGTTTTGAATGGTTCCTTGCGGATCATCCAGTCCAAACGTCCAGTCTAACGTCATGTTAACCTGGTTTTTGAAAGCATCGATAGTGTCTTGAAGCATGGATGCGGTTTCTCCACTTGATACCCAGACATCTATCGAAAGGATTGTGACATTATTTGTTGAATAGTTTTCTGATACTTTTTTTAGCTCGAACATTTGAAACATACAGGGTTGGCAGTTCACTGCCATGCAATCAAGGACAATAATTCTCCCATAAAAATCATTTAGATGTTTCATCTTACCGTCCAAGGTTGTAAACGAAAAATCCTCACCAGCATTACCTTTTTTTTCTGTACAACCAGTAAAAATGCTGAGAAAAACAAAAAGAAAAACAAGGAAGGTAACAGATAGCTTTTTTATTGCTGAAATCGTCATCACCGGACAAATCGCTATAGAAACGGTTTTAATTTCTGCATGAGCATTTCTTTGGGCATTGCGCCAACGAAACGATCAACTAAAGATCCGTTTTTAAACACGAGCATGGTCGGAATACTCATGATTTTATACTTCATCGAAGTGAGAGGGTTTTCATCAACGTTTAACTTTCCAAAGATGATTTTTCCCTTCATCTCTTTTGCAAGTTCTTCAATGATTGGCCCGATCATACGGCAGGGGCCGCACCAGGGAGCCCAACAGTCGATCACAATCGTTGGAAATTTTTTTATTGTTTCATCGATATCGGCATCAAGAAGATGGATTGGGGTGTCTGGTATTTTTTTTTCCATGGTTTTCCCTCCTTTCATATACTGCTTCTTTAGTTGCTCAAGTTTTTTCATTTTTAACGTTTCAAGAGTATCCATTTGTTTTCGAATAGCAATATCTCCCTAATTAATATTTGGATAAAAAAGGGGTAAAAAGCGGTTTATTTAAAGGTGTCTTGGAGCCACTTTCGTATTCTCAGATATCCGATTTTTTTTTCTCCGTCAAGCCAGAGGATTGGTGCGGTTCTCTGGAGGTCTTCAAATACGTCATGGGATTTTGCTAAATTAAAATCCTCCTCGCGCCACTGATTCAGGTCATGAGGGAAGGTAACGATATCGACATCTTCTCTCCCGGCGAGCAATTCTTTTGTTTCTTGGCATTTGATGCATTGCTCCAAGGAAAACAGGATTGGTTTTGTAATAAGGACACCTCACAAGTGATTGTTTATTTTCCTACTATTATTGAGATGCTTAATGATTTTGTTTGTTTTATAGTTTATCTTGGATGCTTGATCTGAGTGACAAAACTATATCAACTCTTTTTCTTTTTCTGCTCTAGAAAACACATGGTTGAAGATCATAAAATCGTCAGAGACCCGATTCATGGTGATATTAAAATCACTGGATGTCTGGTTGATTTACTAGAGACTCCTGAGGTGCAACGCCTCCATAACATCAAACAACTCGGGTTTGCCCACCTTGTATTCCCTGGTGCGCATCATACTCGTTTTGAGCACTCTTTAGGCAGCTCCATGATAGCGTCTCAGATTGCGGATATCCTTGGTTTGAAAGAAACGGAAAAAAAATTGCTGACCTGTGCTGCACAATTGCACGATATTGGTCACGGTCCGTTCTCGCATACCTTGGAGTCGATTCTGTTGCAGCGATTTGGCGTTGATCATGTGGATCTTACCGAGAAACTGATTTTTGGGACCTATGATGTTTTGGATGCGACAGAAAGACCGTTCATTTCCGCACCCTCCGTTCATGAAATCCTCAATAAGCATCAGGTAAATGAAAAAGAAATTGTCAACATCATCCGGGGGAAACTATCAAAGAAATCATATCTCAGTCAGCTCTTGAACAGTACCATCGATGTCGATCAGTTAGATTACCTCATGCGTGATGCCTACTATACCGGTGTCGCGTACGGGATGATTGACCTTCAGCGTCTCTTGAGAACAATGATGATATATAAGGGGAATTTGACGATGATGCGCAAAGGGGTGAATGTCGTTGAAAACATTCTCATGGCACGTGCTTTGATGTATTCATCGGTGTATTTTCATAAGACGGTGCGTATCCCGGAACTTATGTTGTCCAAAGCTCTTGAAGAAATACCAGATGCCGAGCCGTTTGAGTTTTTCCGGATGACCGATGCTGAGATTATGATATCGCTGAAGGGCATGGGGCGGTTTCAGCAGGAGATCGTCACACGTCTGAAATATCGTGAACTCTTCAAACAGGCATTCGCGGTCTCACCCCTTGATTTAGATAAGGATGGAATCAAGGTCGTCAAGCGGCTTGAAGATGTCTCAGTGCGACGCCAAAAAGAACGTGAGTTGGAAGAGGCGTTCCGTATCCCCAAGGGTCATATCATTATTGATATCCCCCGACCTGAATTGTTGAGGGCAGAGCCTCGGATTAACAACACCGATATCCAGGTCATCGACCGAGATGAATTGAAAACATTAGATGAGTTTACTCCGATAGCCAAAGCAATTCGTTCACGCATATCTCCGGACTGGGCTTTTATGCTTATTACTGATGAAAAATATCGAAAAGCCGTTGCAAAAAAAGTAGAACGGATTTTGTTTTCCTAGTGAATAAGGAGAGAATGGGGAAGTTTGAAGGTGGTGAGGAGAGATTAAAAAAATTTTTGCCTCCCCCATTCTGCANTTGGTAAGGAGAGATAGTATATAAATTTTTTTATAGAATTAATATATATTGTATAAAAACCTTCCGATAAAATTCTAATATTTTTAGGGAGAGTATTACATAAAATTGTTAATTTATAGATTCATTTTAATAAAATTAATGACTGTGTCAATCGTCGATGGGACAATGTCGGGTGAAGAAATATAATGCCCGGCACATATGTTCGCAAACAACAATCGTTCGTCATCTGCAAACCCCAAAAGGTCTGCAAATATATTTGCTGCGTTCCACGAATCTCCCGCACCGGTGACTCGATATATTGTTTGGAGGGGGGCGGTCGGAACAACGGTAGATGTATTGTGTACCGAACAAGAAAACAGAGCGGTATGAAAATCAATACGTGCCGGAATCTTCTTTTTTAAAGATTCTGCTGCGGCGATCATCTCCACTTGTGTTTTGTTTGTACGCATACTGTAATAATTCAGTTCGTTTTCATTAAGCCCGAAGATATCCATCTGAGAATTCATCAGGACCTTTTCCATTAAATCAGGAATGTCCTGGACTCTGGGGGAGGGATCACCTGAATCAAAGAATGTCCGTACCTTGTGTTTTTTTGCAATCTCAAAGACCTTACAAGCAAGATCGGTACCGAAGCCATTCAGATTCCAGTTCGTCACTCCAACAAGGTTCGCTGATGTAATCAACTCAAGACTATGATCATCCAGCAGATCATAGCTAAATGTAGCAACTGATCCAGGATCCCCAAGCATAATGTTTGCATATTGTTCACGAAACTCAAGGGCGGTAGTGATTGCAAGCTTCCCATCGGTTCTGACCCCTGAAAGGTCCACCTGGTCCTTTCCTAAAAAATATTGAAGAAGGTGTAAACCAAGTTTGTTGGTTTGACAGATTAAATGAGAACTCATCCCGAGACACGCTAGGCCTAGTGCGGTATTTGCCGCGTTTCCTCCTTGATGAATCTGCTGTGCACGCCCTGGAATGTTACCGCCTCCTTGTGCTGCAACCGTTTTGATCGAATTACAGGTCTTATCAACCGTATCAAACGAGACGAAATGATCGACAAAGAAATCAGGCAGCATTACAACATGGAACGTCGAAAGCTCCTTTCGTTCAAGATCGAGTAGTCTCTGTAGTAATCGTTTCTGAAGGGAAGGCTCCATTCACACACCATCAAGAGTATCAAGCACCCTCTATTTTAGCTTAAACGCCTCTTTTTTTATATTTTTGACTTAAAAAACAATAAAAAACCTGCAAATGGAGAAAGTTATATATATAAGGTCCGTACAGATATATGGCGAATTATTTAAGAAAATCAAAGGCAGGAAGCGATCAGAAAAGGCTATGAAAACGTAATGGAAGGAAATTTTTATGACAATTATCACACTAGATGACTTATCAAAAGCAATAGCCCATCGTGTGGGTATCGACATTGAGGAAGCGCGACGTGATGCAGGGTTCGTCATGGATATTTTCGGGTTTGATGACCGTGTCATCGACAACGTGCTCGATCCCGAAGATCGGCAGCTATTCTATATCCTCGAAGAAGAGGGCATGCTGACGACCGAGCGGGAAGAAACCACACTATATGATGGTCGGGAATGGCGTACCCACTACTGGCGTCTGAAAAAAGATACGATCGCCCGATATTCCAAAGAGATTGGCTCGGAGCGTAGCGCGCTCATTGTTGATAAGAAACAGCCGAAGAATATCTCTGATGAGGATATCTACGGGTCCATCGAAGACGACATGTGGACTACCACAAGAAAAATAGGATAAGCATCCTTCTTTTTTTATTTTTTTTCCACATCCATTTCTTCTGTGATAAACTTAATAAATTACTTCTGGTTGTGGAATTCCATATACAATGGTTTCTTTATTGGGTGAGTGTATGGCAAAACGAAAGAGTATCATAAGTTCAGAATCTGTAACCGAAGGACATCCAGATAAAATGTGTGACCTGATATCTGATTCGGTGCTTGATGAAGCACTCAGACAGGATAAAAACTCAAGGGTTGCCGTTGAGACTGCGACCAAGAACGGAGGGGTCATGATCTTTGGTGAAATGACCACTGAAGCCTACATCGACATCCCCCATATCGTCCGCGATACCATCAAAGGAATTGGATACACCAAGTCTGAATATGGCATTGAATGGGAAACCTGTTCCGTGTGGGTTCAGATCACAGAACAGAGCCCTGATATCTCCCAAGGGGTCACCGCGGGAAAAGGTCTGCATAAAGAACAAGGTGCTGGTGACCAAGGAATGATGTATGGGTACGCGTGTAATGAAACCAAGGAGTTCATGCCTTTGCCTATCCTTCTTGCGCATAAACTGACCAAACGATTATCCGAAATGAGGAAAGCCAATAGGATTTCATACCTGCGGCCTGACGGGAAATCACAGGTCTCAATCGAATACGACGAAAAAGGAAAACCCATACGGGCTCATACGATTGTCGTATCCACCCAGCACGATGGCGGTGTTTCTCATGACCGGATACGAAAGGATGTGATTGAAACAGTGATTAAACCCATCTGTAAGGATTGGATCGATAAGGATACTATTTATCATGTCAACCCAACCGGTGCATTTATCCGTGGTGGTCCTTATGCGGACGCTGGTTTGACCGGACGGAAGATTATTGTCGATACCTATGGAGGTGTTGGCAGACATGGCGGCGGCGCTTTTTCCGGAAAAGACCCAACCAAGGTTGATCGCAGTGCTGCGTATGCAACCCGATATATCGCAAAAAACATTGTCGCCTCAGGGATAGCAGAGAGATGTGAAATCCAGTTTGCCTACGCAATCGGCGTCGCAGAGCCCGTTTCCATCAACATCGATTGTTTTGGTACAAATAAAATCTCGCTTGATGCTATCGAAGCTCTCATTAGAGAATTTTTCCCTGTAAAACCCGCTGATATCATAGAGCAACTTGATTTGAGGCGGCCGATTTTTAAGAATACCGCTGCCTATGGTCACTTTGGACGGGAAGACCCTGATTTTACCTGGGAGAAACTAGATAAAGTAAAAATTCTGAAGAACGAAGCAAAGGTTTAATTCTTCTTCATTTTTTCCCTTTTTTTGACGTATGAATAAAAGAACAGAGTGGACAAGCAAGCCGTTTATTTGAAATTAATCGGTGACGTCCACCTTATATAACTCATGGTGTCTGGGGCATTCTATTTTTTCATACACTTTCTTAATTGTATAGGTTTTACCATTTTGAAGTGCGGTATTTGTACAAATCCCAAATGCGTCACACCCGATATTCTTGCACTCTTTTTTTTCCACAGTTGTCGTTGTCCCCTCTGAACGTTCTTGTGGGATAGCAACGGTCAACGGGAGTTCTTCGACTTCTACGACGATGACCTTTCCTTCATGGATTGCACAGTCATGGTATTTGTCCCGTAGCTTGGTAATCCGGTAATTTCTTCCTGGTTTGAGATTAAAACATACGGTTTTCAATTGACAGTTTCTGCATTCGCTGTTGGAACCAAGATAGATGAATTCTTCACCTTCTCTGGCAAGTTGTTCACCGACGAGAGTCACAAGAACCATTAGATCACTCCTGTTATCTTCGCAAGTTTCTTTGCTGCGTCCTCGGTGAGCCCGAGTTCACCAAGGATCGTATAACGGTCCGGGCGTATCTTCTGCGCGCCCATAAGCGCCTGGATGATTTTTTTCTTTGGGATGTTCAGTTCTTTTGCGGTGGTTGGTGCTCCGATCATTTTTAATGCATCACGGATCAGCTGCCAGTCTCCTCCATGGAGATACATCATCATGATTGAGCCAACTCCACACTGTTCCCCATGGAGTGCTTTTCCTGGTGCGATGGAATCAAGCATATGAGAGAACATATGTTCAGCACCAGACGCAGGACGGGTGTTACCAGCAACGCTCATGGCAACACCTGAAACGACCATGCATTTTATTGCCTGCCAGACCGCTTCTTCAAGACCCGTACGAATGTCCTCTGCTTTGTCAAGTAACAGTTGAGACGATGTCATTGAAAGGGAGGCAGCAAAGGTACTGAATTCTTCGTCTTTTAGTCGATGGGCAAGCTCCCAGTCTTTGACTGCGGTGAGATTTGATATCACATCAGCACACCCCGAGGCAAGCATGCGATAGGGGGCTTTCATGATGACCGCGGTGTCAGCCAGGACCGCCATCGGAGATACCGCTGATTTTGAGATGGATCCTTTTTTGTCTTTCAGCGAGGCACGTGGCGAAGCCATCCCGTCATGCGAGGCTGAGGTGGGGACGCTCACAAAATTCATAGAAAGCTCATAGGTTGCGCATTTCGTGACATCAATGACAGAGCCGCCACCCACGCCCAGAAGGAAATCTGAGCCGGTCTTCTTGGCTTCTTTAATAACGATGTTGACTTCTCTGATCGTAGGCCACGCCGGGAGCACGTCCCGTTTTATCAAGGGGAGCGAAAGGACAACCATGTTGACTTCGTACCCTGCACCAGCAAGGATCTTTTCGATTCGATCACCAGATATTTTTTTGGTGTTCTTATCGCAGACGAGCAGCACATTATTACTTGGCGAAAGGTGATTGCAGATTCCTTTGATCTGATCGGTCGTATTATGACCAACGATGACTTCCCTGGGGAAAATCATAGTTTTGAATTTAGTAAATCGCTCCATGGTGGACTCAGGTGAGTAAACTACTGGTTTATTATATTTTCTTCTGGGTCGTAACCCTGTCATTATTAATAGTATATAAAGAAACGTCGGTTATTCAACAGGATAATATGAAAATAAGCTAACAGGGGGAGATATCACCAGAATGTCGGGAAATACCTTTATTTTTTTTGGGTATAAACCTGTTTTCTCTCGATATTGTTTCCATGGAATGGTTGTTTATTAGAAAACCACGTAGATATCTTCCATATCAAGAGAGGAGATATTATGAGCATTGGTCGCTTTCACGCTAAGGGTATGCAGACCAGGTGATGCTCGGAGCGCCCAGGTAAATGGTGCTTCCGAATCGATGGATTGCGAGACATCGTCAAGGAGGAATTCTACGGTAGTGGTGTTTTCAGCGGTGACTTGTACGGTGAGCGGCCCAAGAATACGTGCAGCTGCTGTCTGTATGGAGAGTTTTTTCAAAAGTGTCGGGATTCCTCTTCCAAAGAAATACGTATGATAATAGAGCGGAGCTTCTAGGTGGACTTTCGGTGCATCTGGTTTGAGGTTTCCATGCACACCGTCGATGTACATCACTCCGGTGTTATTCCCATACCAATCCGCGATCATGTCAGCATCATAGGACATGCGGAACCACCCGTCTTCTCCCCATTTTACGCCCCAGCTGTTTTTTACGATCCAACAGTTCTTACTGTCGTCATACCCAACGATAGCAACGACATGGCCTCCAGCATGGTTTCCTTCATGGTGTTTGTACACCCCTCCAAAGTAGTGAAAGAAATCTTTCCAGAAATGGATGCAGATGATGAGCGGTCCATGGTCGATCAACGCCTGTTTCATGGCACTGATATTATGGTCGACCCAGCCCCATCCGGTAATTTTGACGGTTCTATTCTCCCATCCGGGGAGACTTTCAAAGGGGTAATCAAACGCGCGATGAGGATCAGGAAAACACCCTTCATCGGGGACGCCATACTCCATGAGATAGTTCGCAGCATCAACGATACTGACATATCCTTCCTGAATACTTCCCCCCGCATAGAAATATAGGTGATTTTCAGAAAGATCCGGGTTGTAGCGTTCCTTGAGTTGGTATTGCATTTTTGTTTCCAAGACCGCACAAATAGCAAAAGCCTCGCAGGTTGGTGCTGGTGACTGATCTTTAATGGAGGTGGTATAATCGGTTCCATTGATATTTCGCCAGCTAAATGCAGCTGGTAACGCAGGCGTTTCATAAGCAGTGCCACTTATACCAGTGGTCATTGAAGCGATTGGCAGGAGTAATAAAACCACACCGAGAATTGAAATTGTCTTCTTCATAGTATTTCCCCTACATAATACATGATTTTTTTCCTTTATAATAATTGTCATACACAGGCAGAGGGTGGGTAAATTAATATATGGTCTTTTTCTTAGCCCTGAGCAAATGAATCTTCAAACGATTTCTGCACGACAGAAAAGAGGAGTAATCCTTGGTATTTTTCTTGGAATCATAGCGGTGATTGTCATTGGATATCTCCTGGCACCAACCCTGNTTTACGACCAGTGGATCTGGAAATATTACTGGGGGCCAGTGGTCGCTGATGCGTCAGGCCATCAGGTCGCCTTTCATGGTGTTGTCGCACAGGAAGGCTATACCCTTCTTTCGGAGATAACCTACGGAATAATTCTTGTCTGTGCTCTGTACGGATTATACAAACTTTTGAAAAAACTTGAAATCAGTATCGACTGGTATTTCTGTCTCGCACTATTTCCGTATATCCTGTTTGGTCCAGTCACACGCGTCTTGGAGGATACCAGCTATTTTGCTGATCCTTTGGTATACTGGTTCATATCGCCGCTGATTTACTTTCAGACGACACTCTATGTGCTGATCTTTCTTTTTTTAGGGTATTATCTATCAAAAAAAGCATTTACCCGAGGGAAAACTTTGTGTATTCTTCTTTCAGTGTTTGTCCTCATCGATGGGTTCTATACACTGCTTTGGGTTCTTGGAATCCACTATGGTGCTTCGATTATTGAGCCTGGTTATTTTTTCCTTCTTTCTGTTGTTGCGTTTCTGCCTCTTCTGTATCGTTTTATAAAAAAACAGACAATGACCGTAAATACCGTCATATTCTCAGGCGGGTTGCTCGTCGTCCTCCCCTGTTTTTTCCTTATCGGACGATGGATCACAGGTGGTCAATGGAGCGGCTCTTACGGCAATTATGTGAATGTTTTATTGCTGGTTATCGGAATTGTTGCCCTCATCATAACGATAGTAAATCTGATTGCGTGGGTCTATCGAAAACACGAGTCTATCGTAGTGTATAAAAATCCGTTGAACCTCTCGATGCTAGCAGGACATCTGATCGATGGAATTACAAGCTACATAAGCATCTATGATCCCTTGCAGTTCGGATTACCGTCGTATATTGAGAAGCACCCTGCTTCAAATGGCCTCATGGAGCTATGGCCGCCGCTCTTCCCCATTGTCAAATTCATCCTGATTATCGTGGTGATCTACGTCTTTGATGTGGTCTATAAAAAAGAGCTAGAGAAGTATTCACGGTTAGTCAATCTCCTCAAAATCGGCATCTTCATCCTTGGTGTCTCACCAGGGTTAAGGGATTTGCTGCGGGTCACCATGGGCGTGTAGAACAGTCTTGATGCCCTTGGAATAAAAGACAACAGCGTTATAAACACCATTGTTTTTTCATCAGACCTGATGAGACGGCATCCTGATTGGCTGAAAGTGCGAATTGGTGGTGGAGAAAATTTTTCAAAAGTAAAAACTCTCCTACGGACCGCGAAGCTGCATACAATCTGCGAAGAAGCAAGATGTCCGAATATCGCTGAATGTTTTGGAGGAGGCACCGCTGTTTTTTTAATCCTGGGGAACGTCTGTACCAGAGATTGTCGATACTGTAATGTGACGCATGGAGCCCCAAGTATACTAAACGATCATGAGCCTTCTGACATCGCAGAAAGTGTTCGAACGTTAGGATTGAAGTATGTGGTGATAACATCGGTGACACGGGATGATCTCAACGATGGAGGTGCTAGTGTTTTTTCGAAAACCGTAAAAGAGATTCGGCAGTTGAATAACAACTGCAAAATCGAGGTGTTGATCCCAGATTTCAGAGGAAATAATGAAGCAATACAGAAAATAATTGATGCTGCTCCAGATGTGATTAACCATAATATTGAAGTGGTGGAGGATCTATTTCCCTTGATTCGACCCCAAGGGGGCTACCAGCGAAGTCTTGATGTGTTGAAAACGATAAAAACGAAAGAGCAAAGAATTCCAACGAAGTCCGGTCTCATCGTTGGTTTAGGAGAAACAACAGAGCAGATATTAGCAACAATCCATGATCTGAGAGCCGCTGGTGTTGATTTTCTCACCATAGGGCAGTATTTACAACCGACGCGGGGTCATGCCGAGGTGAAAAAATATTATACACCAGAAGAGTTTTCAGAGCTAAAAAAATCTGCTTTTCAGCTAGGTTTTGTCCATGTCGAATCAGGACCGCTTGTTCGTAGTTCCTATCATGCGCAGAACGCCTTATCGTAGCAGGATGTAAATGGGGAACTTTATAAGATAACCATTGAATACGCGTACAGACTATGCAAGCTCACTCTGTCTATAAGATACCGCAAGGTAAACTTCTGAAAATCTCTTTAGAGTACGACGAAAAGAACAATGTTATAATGACTATTCGGATTGCTGGAGATTTTTTTGCGTATCCGGAAGAAGCTATCGAGGCAATGGAAAAAAAAATACGTGGCACCGTGCTGGAACAAAAGCACTTACTAGAGAAGATACAGGCGATCATTAGCGAAGATCATATTCAATTCATTGGCGTTGATGCGGAAGGTTTGACGCAAGGGATCCTGATGTGTAAACCATGAAAGAACAATGGCGACTGCTTAAAACAGGTTTCAACACTGCTTTTTCAAATATGGCGATAGACCGTGCGATACTGGTGGCAAATAGCAAGGGAAAAGTCCCTCCCACCCTACGATTTTACGGATGGGTCCCCCGAGCTATCTCTATCGGGTATTTCCAGAGTTTGACCGATGAAGTCGATATCTTGACATGTGAAAGGCTTGGTGTAGACTGCGTGCGGAGAATCACTGGCGGCGGTGCGGTGTTTCATGATAAAGAAGTAACCTACAGCATCATAATACCAGAGAATCATCCTGCCATACCAAAAAATATTTTAAAGAGTTACGGACGGATTTGTAACGCACTGATACAGGGATTGACACATCTAGGAATTTCCAGCACCTACGCTCCTATAAATGATCTCCTTGTGAATGGAAAAAAAATCTCCGGGAACGCACAGACACGTAAAGAACGCACGGTTCTTCAGCACGGGACCATCCTTATGGATGTCGATGTGGATACCATGTTTTCCTTGCTGAAGGTCCCAAATGAAAAGATAAAAGATAAACTTATCAAAGATGTGAAACAGCGAGTGACATCAATACAGCATGTTTTAGGAAAAAAGATAGGTTTTGAAGAGGTGGAAGACGCACTGAAGATTGGTTTTGAGGATGAATTTGATATCGAATTGATAAAAGGATCACTCACGAAAGAAGAAGAAACTCTAGCCAGACAATTTGAAAAAGCATGTTTTTCAACAACACAGTGGAACCAGAGAAGATAGGAAAAAAGCATCCGCGACATGATCATTTTTTTTTTTTAAGCTCGTCGTTGAAAATTAAAAACTATTTTTTATACTGGTCGATATCAACTTCCATGCCATCACGAGCGGCGATGACGGGGATATCAAGCTTTTTAGTAAGTTCTTCTGCAATCTCCCATGGTTTTGCTTTCACCATGCCCATTCCAAAATGCGTCAGAATCGCAAGTCGTGGTTTGTTTGCGATAATGATCTGTTCAGCTTCTTGTAAACAGAGGTGTTCAATGCTGCTTTTATCCTCCAACATCACGACATTGACAATGAGGATGTCTCCGTAAAAATGTGAGGCAAGGCCTGTAAAATAATCGGTGTCGGTGATCAGAGAAATTGAGATGTTTTTTCCTCTGATGTTCAGACCATACGTTTCAACCCCATGTTTCAACCGTATTGGTGTTTCAAAAGAGATGTTCCCTATTTGGTATTTTCCTTTTTCTTTGAGAATTTCGATGCGATCGACCTGCTCTCGAACGTATTTCAGGATGACCGGATCGCATTCCAAAGCATCCCTTGGAGCGAACACCACGCCTTTTTTCTTAAATCCCCCGTTAGTCATCGCTTCAATCAGTATGTTGATGTCATTGGAATGATCAAGATGACGATGCGTTAGTATAATTCCGTCTAAGTCCCGCGGGTCGAGTTTTGGTTTGCTGGATAGACAACGAACAAGCGCACCTGGACCTGGATCGATCATCACGTGTGTATCATCAAGTGTTAACCAGATTCCACCGGATGCCCTCAGCTGTCTCATTACCACGAAGCGTGCGCCGGCAGTTCCTAAGAATTTTATTTTGTTCATCTTCTTCCTGAATTGAAAAGAAAACTATTTGCAGCCCATAGCTTATTTCCCCATATGAATCTTTCCGAATACACCTATTATCTTGTGAGACAAATACCTGCTGGACGCATTTCAACCTATGGTGCTGTTGCAAAAGCTCTTGGAAATAAAAGATACGCGAGAGCCGTTGGAAAATATATGAATAAAAATCCAGATGCAGATACCATGCCCTGTTTTAAAATAGTCAAATCTGATGGAAGTCTCGGGGGATTTGGTCTTGGAATTGATGACAAGATACGACGATTAAAAAAAGATGGCATCGATGTTAAAGACGGAAAAATCATTAATTTTAAACAAGTGTTTTTTGATGACTTCATAACAGAGTATCCCTTGNAGAAAAACAAATTATAAAGCTTGTAGTTCTGTACTTGAAATAATGGGTATTCCTTTCTCCTCAAACCAATTTTTATATTGAGTCACCTGTGATTTTTTNAGCGCTTTCTTATGAAGATAGACACCAGATACGTTTGGCGTAGCTTGCATTGTCTGTTCGATCATTCCCCAATCGATGGCTCCAGAATCGATATGGTAGGATGGTATCATATGACCAAAAGCGACTTTTTTCTGAAATGCTACATCGGTGAATCGTGGTGCATAGTGTCCCCCGCCGATCCCCAGGATAACCGGGATGTCCTTTGGAAATTCTTCTTCATAATTATAAGTTGTAAGGAGTTCCAACAGTGATGTCGCAATGATCGATGCAGGTTCTTTTTGTTGCCATTGGACCTCGGTGCTGCCAACCTCCACAAACAGCGTGGGGATCTTCAGGAAGGGCCCATGGTGGGTAACTTCATAGCAGACTTGGTATTTTAAATCTGTTGGTTGAAGGTTTTTTTTGATGAGTCGAAGAAGATGGGTCATCATTCGTGGTGCTGCAGGAACTAGGGTTTTTGGTTGTCCACCGAACTCCGCGTCACCGTAATTGCCAATGGGATGCACCGTGAGCGTTGGCTGCTCCATTTTACTGCGATGTCTTGACAAAAAGATTGCTATCCTTGGGTNGAGGTGAAGTTGTTCTTTTACCTCATTGTCGATGTTTTCATGTCGTATTTTTTTATCAGGGACAGTTACAATAACAAGATTCTTCATCGTCGTATGTCTGAAAACTGGGGTGTTGTAAAAAGTTCCGTGTTCCTCCCAGGCTGTTTGTTCTAAAAGACTGTTTTTTATATTTATACTGGCAGGGTCCTCAGTTGAAGAAATCATCAGGACTGTCATGTAATTTGGGGAACAATATGGGTGTTTTTGTACTTTGCGTCACGTTCTGTTTTGTTCGTTGACGAGGTGTTTAATCCTTTCTACGTGAACGAGGTAACGGATACGATTTTCGACGGTGCATATTTTTGCGATAAACTGAATTTCCTGGGCTTCTTCTTCTGTCGATAAAAGTCCGATTACTATCATGCAATGAAGGGTTGTTTTGCTCCTTATAAAGTCTTGTTGTACAGGCGTTATCCATTTATATATTTACATGTATANAAATGGGGANGCACCAATGCCNTTATTGTACAATCTCAGCATTATTGATTTTTTTTTATGATTGAACACGGGGTTACGCATTGGTTTTTAATAGGTCGTCCTCATATTGGAAGAACGATGCAAGCATTATCACCGATTATCTGCAAGGAATATACCTTACGATTTGAAAAAACCCTGATAATGGGGATCCTCAATGTAACCCCAGACTCATTCTCCGACGGTGGATTTTTTGCTGATGCGGATACAGCGGTTGCGCAGGGGAAAAAAATGGTCTCTGATGGTGCTGACTGTATTGACATCGGGGGAGAAAGTTCACGACCCGGCTCAGCGCCTTTATCTGAAAAAGAAGAACTGGCTAGAATTTTACCAGTGGTGATGCGGCTCGTAGATGAGGTTTCTGTCCCTATTTCTATCGATACGTATAAACCCCGGGTTGCGGACGTGTGTCTGAGCGCTGGTGCGCATCTCATTAATGATATCACCGGGTTGACAAACCCGGATATGCGGAAGATTGCAATAAAGCATGATGTCCCTGTCGTCCTTATGCATATGCGAGGATCACCTAAAACCATGCAGCAGAACCCGGTATATCAAGATGTGATCGGAGAGATTACCACCTTCTTCCAAGAACAGATAACCTATGCTCGCAAAGAAGGTATCCAGCAGATCATTATCGACCCAGGGATTGGTTTTGGAAAAACAGTCGAGCACAACCTCCAGATATTGAAGTACCTTGGGGCATTCAAGACTCTTGGTTGTCCGATTCTTATCGGACCATCACGGAAGGCTTTCATCGGAACGATCACGGGTCTACCGGTAAAAGAACGTCTTGAGGGAACGTTAGCTGCGGTCACCGTAGCTATATTGAACGGAGCGCACATCGTGCGGGTCCATGATGTGAATGAATGTAAACGAGCAGTACAAATCGTCGATGCGATTCGAGGCGCCTAATGACGATTGTGTATGCTGGTCTTGGGTCAAACATAGGTGATAAAGAAAAAAATATCAACAATGCACTCGCCTTCATTTCCGAGTTATATGAGATAAAAAAAATATCTCATCTGTACCTCACTGAGCCGGTCGGAAATATCAAACAAGACTGGTTTCTGAATTGTGTCATTGAGATTGAAACCGGGGTTGATCCAAAAAAACTGTTATCTTCCTTCAAAGATATTGAACAAAAACTGGGGCGAAAAAAAACACTGAAAAATGGACCTAGGATCATCGACATCGACATCCTTTTTTACGGAGACCTTGTCGTAAAAACTAAAAACCTAGTCATTCCTCATCCGTTTATACAAGAACGACTNTTTGTTCTGCAGCCAATGATGGATCTCAATCCGGATTTTATCCATCCCGTACTGAAAAATTCGATATGGGGTCTGTATGAAAGTCATCCCNGGGTTCAGAAAGTTATTCTCCACAAATAGATGACGTTTATATTCCTCGTTTCTATTCTCTACACAAACAAAAAGGAGAATCTGCTCATGAGACTATGTCGAGAATTTTACTTTGAAGCTGCGCATTATATCCCTCATTATAAAGGGAAATGTGAACAACTCCATGGCCATACCTATAAGTTAGAAATCGTCATCGAAGGCGGTGTCAAAAAAGATGGAATGGTGATAGATTTCGCAAAAATGAAGGAAATTGTTGAATCTGCTGTCATTGAAAAACTTGATCATCAGGCGTTAAATGAACTTTTTGAAAACCCGACCGCTGAACATATTCTTGAATGGATATCTGTACAGTTGAATGGAAAGTTGCCATTGGCTTCACTACGGCTGTGGGAAGGGCAGGGGAAGTGGGTGGAGATACTCATCTAGAGAGGATTTGGGATCGTGGGAGTCGTAAAAGAATACGTTAAGCTTATTCGGCCATACGGCATCCTTTTTTTAGGGTTCACACCTGTTTTTGGAGCGTTATGTAATGGTGATTTTAATGCACTTCACCTTTCGATATTGTTGATTATCGGATTACTAGCCCATGTGTTTACGTTTGTCCAAAACGATTATTACGACATGGAGGTTGATCGTCAGTCAAAATATGTTGTGCAACGACCTCTTACCTCTGGAGTTATTTCAAGATCCCATGCAGCGTTTCTTTTTCTGTGTTCATTTTTTATCACGGTAATATTAGCCGCTTTCTTTTTCTTTTCTCTTCGCTCATTTTTTGTTCTATTGGGCGCTTTCTTTTTTGTGTCTCTCTATAACAAATACAGTAAACGTATCTCGGGAATGGAATTTGTATTAGGGGCCGCAGTGTTCCTGTTTGGGTTGTTCGGGGCATTGACCGTCTCTGATGTTATTTCACCCTTGGCTCTTATCATTGCTTGTGTCGGGTTCCTGCAATGGGTGTTTAGCGTAGGTGTGTCTGCGAATTTAAAAGATGTTGAATTTGATACGAAACTTGGGATTCGAACGACACCTGTTGTCTTTGGCGTAAAGGTGGTGCAAAATAAACTGAAAAAACCAGTCATATTCACTATGTATGCCTTCGGCATAGACATGGTTCACATCATCGTGGCATTTTTACCATTTCTTCTAGGATATACCTTGATAATGATAAACAGCTTTCCGCTCCCGATTCTTTGTTTTCTCCTTGTCGCTTTGATGATGATTTTTACCACCGGGCGTATTCTTATAATACCACTTGTGAAGAGAGACATCATGCTTCGATATGAAGGGATCCATGAAGGTCTTGCTCTACTGTTGATTCCATTGGTGTTGATGACCTTTCTGATAGACAATGTTGGTATAATTCCAACCCTTCTCTTGTTTCTCCTATTTATCGGATGGCCGCTTATCTCCTTAAGAACCCTATATGGAAAAAACCTCATCCCTCTTGAATAAATTTAGACTAAAGTGGTCTTTTCGAAATCATTAAATAGTTACTGATTATTTTTGTTTTAATAACAAATGTGAGGAGGTGAAAAATGGTAAGCATAAAAGAAATAAAGAGCACAATAGCAGTCGCGATAGCCGCAGCATTCGGATTTATCATAGCCTTAATCTGGAAAGATATCATAGTTGGTATAATGAAACTCGCAGGACTTTGGCTTGATGGTGGTCCAACGACGTGGACTGGCGCAGCTGTTGCTATAATCGTGGCAATCATCATAACTGTCGTCTCTGTGCTCGGAATTGTATTTATCTCAAAATGGGGCGGTATCGCACAAAAGTAGACACACCCCTCTTTTTTTTTAAAAAAATGGTGGAGATTACACTCTGCATCCACATTTTTTCTTCTGTAGCAGTTGTATTTGTTCTTCGTATGAGTTGATAAATATATTCTGTTGTTCTTCGCCAGTCGCAAAGGTAACATCAAGAGGACTGTGATGGTGATACTGTCGTAAAAGGATCTCCCCAACGAGTTGTTCATGTCTGAGATATAATGCTTTTTGTTTTCCTTTCCAACGGAGTGTCTCCGGGTGGTTCGCGTACCCTTTCTTGTTATGTATTAAAATTGACCAGATTGCGTGAAGCTCCCGGTGTTCACCTAACAAATGGTTTCGACAGAGTTTTTCTGGTGAGATGTCCCATATTCTCATAGTAACAATCCTTTCAAGTGGCTGAAAGTGAAGCGAGATGTTTGATTCTTTTTACAACATTGGGATGGGTGCTGAGCACTTCGAGGATTTTATCTCCGGTCTTAAGCGATATTTTTTTTGTAGAAAGCATCATCAGCTCGTTCTGATCGATCGTACCACTCATATCCAGGTCAATGTCCTTCAGCTCACGAACCTCGTACATTGCCCGTGAAGGATCATTGATAAAAAACGCTTTCATTCCTTCGGTTTGTTTTAATGCTTGCTTGGGTGTCCTTGCAGTACTCACCGTTAGTTTATAGAGTGCGGTTGCTAGGTGATGAGGTTGATTTCCTAGCTCAGCGCTCCCTTGATCAGCATAATATTCCCGGATTCGTGATCCGTACATCACGAGAAGACTGGTGATGAAGTAGACGACAAGGGCAAGGATCCCGATAGCGATTGCTCCCCCGCTGTCTCGGTCTCGTCGGCCGATACCGCCCCATAAAAACGTAATGTAGATCATATAGCAAATCATCGGAATGACACTCAGTATTGTAATAACGGCAACATCCCGGTGTTTGATATGAGATAGTTCATGGCCAAGGACTGCTTTTAACTCATCTTCGTTTAATAAGTCAAGAAGTCCTTTTGTGACACAGACCCGTGAGCCTTTTTTGGTTCGCCCAAACGCAAAGGCGTTAGGGATTGGTAGTTGTGAAATACCAATCTTTGGTTTGTTTGGTAATCCTGCTTTTTCTGCAAGTTCTGCGACCATCTGGTGAAGCTTGGGGTATTCTTGTTCATTTACGTATTTGACACGCATTGACCATTCGACGATTTTCGGTCCGATTGCATATTGTACAAGAACAAACCCTGCGGCAACTCCAATAATAAGAAGATAGAACGCTAGTCCGGTGATCTGTAGATAATAGCCGATGCCGATGAGAATTCCATAAAGGATGGCAAACATCGCTCCGACCAAAAGATATAATCGTAGTTGTAACCACATACTATTCAGTGCCTCCAGTTGGGTGTATAAAATAGAGGATTTAAAGGTTTCTCTCTGTTCGTTTCATCCAGCGTCATCATTCTTGATGTAAATCGGTATTTTCTCCTGGCTGGAGTACTTTTACCCGATGCTGTAGACCTTTTTTTTCCGCATAATCTAGCAGCCTTTTTGGTGGCTCGTCTATGGGTTCACGGGAGAGGATGAATGTTCCCCAGTGAATCGGGATAAGGAGACTCGCGTTCATCATCACCAGTGCATCTAGAGCATCCTCCGGGTTCAAATGATATTTCCGATACGATGATGGGTTATAACCCCCGATGGGGAGAAATGTGATGTCGATATCAAATCGCTTTCCTATTTCGTTGAAATGATTATTCATTCCACCGTCTCCTGCATGATACAACACTTTTTCTGCTTCAATGATGTACCCTTGATAATCTTTTGAAAAATGAAATGGAGGTCGAGCCGAGAAATGAAACGCAGGAACCGCGGTTATTTTTATTCCGTTGATCTCTGTGCTTTCCCATCTATTCAATGGTCTGGGTTTGTGCTTCGTTTTGCGAACGATCCGTTCCAATGTCGGATGACACACGACAGGCACATCTTGATCGATCATTTTCAGTGAGCGGAGATCGAGATGGTCAAAATGGCCATGGGATATCGTGGTAAAATCGATATCCTCAAGAGAACCTGATTTAACTTGGAGTGGTACCTTTCTTTTTGGGCCGATCCTTGCGATCCTTTTTACTAATAGTGGGTCGGTGATGAATTTACACGATCCGGTATCGATAAGAACGGTTGCGTGACCGATATAGGTAATATTCACAAGGACAGGAAATAAGTTTGATGTTCATTACGGTGTCGCTTTCGTAAAAATATCCGAAATCAAGATTGCTTTAATATAATTTAAGAAATGTATCAGGAATTGATATAGGTATACGAGATTTATTTTTCTAAATATTCTCTGTTACTCTGTTTATCCTTACTCTTTCAAAAAATAATTTACGGAATCATTGTAATAATTCTTACTAGGGGCTTTGGTTCTTACGAGTAATCTTTTATATACCGAAAGTATTTCATAGTACGCTCTATGAGATGGGATGTGATACAGTAACAAAACTGACGACAGTCAATAAAATAATCTTCTCATCTTACGAACAAAGGAGGGATATAAAATGTTATTAAATTATTGTTTTTTGAGGTGGTGTGATGAAGGGTGATCCTGAGATTGTAAAAATCCTGCGTGAAGAGGAACGATTAGGAAAACTTCAAAGTCAAGAATCAACGAGTTGCACCGAAAGTGGGGTTACAAACAACACCGTTGAGCAAAAAGAACACACTACCACAGACACCAAAGAACACTTTCATTACGAGCCAAAAAGAACCATTATTGATCTCGTAACTCCTCAAGAAAAATATGAAACCATCTTTCAAAATTATTCGGTTGCGATCACGTTAGTGGACAACGAGGAGCGTATCGTTTCATGGAATAAATACACAGAAGAGCTCTTGAATGTGCAGGAAAAAGATTTGTTCATGAAACCAGTCAGTTCCTTGTATCCACCGGAAGAATGGGAAAAAATACGTAAAGAAAATATTCGCCAGAAGGGAATCCGATATCGAATGGAAACAAAGATGCTTCGAAAAAATGTAGAACCATTTGATGTCGATATCTCCCTTTGTATCCTGAAAGGAATTGGAGACGAGATCGTCGGTTCAGTTGGTATTATCAAAGACATTACTGAGCAGAAACAAGCGGAAAAGGAATTAAAAGAATCTGAGAAAAGGTATAGAACGATTTTTGATAATTCTGCTGTCGCAATTACCCTTACTGATGAAAACGAGAAAATAATTTCCTGGAATAAATATGCAGAGACATTACTGGGGATGACGAAGGATGATCTATACCTCAGACCTGTTCAGGATCTCTATCCAACTACGGAGTGGCAAAAAATTAGAGCACAAAATATACGACAAAAAGGAATGCAGCATCATCTTGAAACAAAGATACAGCGAAAGAACAACGACCCACTGGATGTCAATCTTTCATTAAGTGTATTAAAAAATCATGAAGATAGAGTCGTTGGTTCTATCGGAATTATCAAAGATATAAGCGAACAGAAACGAGCAGAAAAAACCTTGAAAGAATCTGAAAAGAAATTCAAACTCCTTTATGAGAAAGCACCAGTCCCCTATCACACCTTATCTCCAATCGGGATTATTACTGACGTTAATGAGAAATGGTGTCACACATTTGGGTATGCCAAAGAAGAGGTCCTTGGGAATTCAATCTTCGATTTCATCTCTGAAAACGAAAGGATGCAAGCTCAGCAGTCCTTTGCACAGAAGATATCTGATGGAAAATCATATACTGATGGTCATGAGCGGAAGTACCGAACAAAAACCGGTGCGAAGAGACTTTTTGTGACCCATGATTTCTTCTTGTTTGATGAAAACGGTATCGTGATTTCTGTCTATACCACAATGGAGGATATCACTGAGAGTAAAATGGCGGAGCAGGCGTTAAAAGAAAAAATCGAAGAACTGGAGCGGTATAAGATCATCACGGTGAACCGGGAGATGAAAATGATGGAATTAAAAAATGAGATTAATGATTTATGCACGCAACTACATCAGGAGCCAAGATACAAAAATCAATAAAGGATGTCAGTGAAAGATTTTTACTTCTTTTTCCAACTCCGGATTAGTGATGTTTTCTCAATTCGATTGAAGAATGTACACTTATGATCAAAGCATATCATAATGACAGCATTACTCTTAATCATAGGATTGAAGATGGCGGGCAGATCCTTACTTCTTGATTGCTGGAGTTATCTCATCAAGGATATAACCCACGCCCACCAAGGTCGTCCCGACCGCCGTGGCGATGAACAGCATTTGAAATACTTGCTGCATGACTATTATTTCGCTATAGAAGTGACTGAAGAAAAGGAGCCCAAATCCCCACGATAGTCCAGAGATGATGCCAAAAATACCTGACGTGATGCCCCCAGCTATGAATATGAATTTTGCTTTTTTCATTTCACACCTTTCTTTCCTCGTCTTAGTATTAGTTCCTATTTCATAACCTTTTTGAACGTTATCATTTGTTGATGGAATGACAATTTACATAAACGACGACAAATAAAAATTGCTAAACCTATCTCTTTACAAAATACTATTTTATGATTAAAATGAATGTCGGGGGCGGGGGGGGGAGTGAGTGTTCATTCTTTAGTTCCCACCTGTTTTTGGCTGATATCTATTCATGTTTACCTTAGCCCCCCATTCTCATTATATTTAAATAATCCAGTCAGCTTAATTAAATCTTGGATAATTAGTTCAAAGCCGTAATATACGAAAAAATAGGAGAATGAGCAATGAAACTTTGGTATGAAGCTTTCTTTGAAAACTATGGAAATACGTATGAAAAAGAACCGTATACGAAAGGAACGAAGGGTGAATGTGACTTCATTGAAAAAGAAGTCGGATACAAGAAAGGTATTAAGATTCTCGATATCGGATGCGGTACTGGGCGGCATGCTATTGAGCTGGCAACACGTGGGTACCAGGTGACTGGCGTGGATCTCTCCGACTCAATGATTCAGAAGGCACGTCAGAACGCAAAACAGCAACAGGCTCACGTAATTTTTGAAAAACATGATGCACGTGTACTACCGTATACCTCGGAATTCGACCTCGCCATCATGCTTTGTGGGGGTGCATTTCCCCTGATGGAAACCGATGAGATGAACTACCGCATCTTGGAAAATGCTTCAAAAGCATTAAAACAGAAAAATAGTAAACTTATCTTTGCAACATTGAATGGACTCTTCCCACTGTTCCACTCCGTGAAAGATTTTATCAATTCAAAAGAAACGGATACCAGCTCTGATATGTCTACAACTACCTTTGATCTCATGACTTTTAGACAACAGTCGACGATCACCTTTGTTGATGACGACGGAGAAAAGAAAGAACTGCAGTGCGATGAACGATACTATGTGCCGTCTGAAATACGCTGGTTGTTGAACTCTCTTGGTTTTATAAACATTGATATCTATGGCGCAAAGCTAGGAGCATTCAGCCGAGAGGATCCCTTGACGACAGAGGATTTCGAGATGCTGATTATCGCAGAAAAATAGGGGAAAGCCTCACTGGATTGCCCTTTCGAACGGCATATTAAGCTAAAAAAATTATAATATCTGTTTCCTACGTCTTGTGAAAGGCATCGTTTACTATATTGTTCATCACCGCAGTAAGCATAGCCATTAATATGATCAGTCAAAAGCGAATCAATGATTGATAGTCTGCTGAAAATACCTATGGTCCATTAATTAATTAAGGTTCAATGACGTGGCAGAAAAAAAACGTATTTCTCCTGTTAAGTATTTAAATAGGTGTCGGGGGCCAACACTGGTGTTTATTCTACAGTTCCGAGCAGTAAAAAATGGATAAAATCATGCTTTTGCACATCATAGTCTTCTACATTCAAATAAAACTATTGATGAATGTCGTGCGGGAGATGAGATTTGAACTCGCTTCTATTTTTCCTGAAGGTCCACCTAATTAATTACGTAAAATTACGTAACGTATTTATACGTAATACTTATTATCTCACGTTATGCACGTGATAGAAAATCCGTTCGAATATCAACGCNTTGTCGCCGGAAAAACNTTTGTCGATCGANAAGAAGAATTAAAATCTCTTGTAGATGCATTGCTTTCTGGAGAAAACATCCTCCTGCATTCTCCAAGACGGTTAGGAAAGTCCTCGCTTTTAAAAGAGGCTCTTCAGAGAATTGGCAATAAACGCCTTTCTATTTATATCGATCTCTGGGAATGTCTCTCTGAAGAGGAAATTGCGGAAAAGTTGATTGGTGGAATCATCAACAATGCATTTACAACACTGGAAAAGGCAGCGGTTGCGATCAGAGAGATGATTACCTCGGCGCGACCCTTGTTGACGGTAGAACGCGATGGCAGTTTAGGCATAAAACTCGAATTTGTTGAAAAGGAGAAAACGCTGAAAGAAGCGCTAGCGATGATACAAAAAATTTCTGAAAGACGGGGAAAAAAAATGGTCGTGGTCATTGATGAATGTCAAGTGATTGCTGAGTTTGAAGGTCATCGTGTGGAGAAAGTCTTTCGAACAACACTTCAGGAACAAACGATGGTGACGTATGTGTTTTCCGGCTCAAAGCAACATGTGCTTAAAGCGATGGTGACGCAAAAAACACGACCTTTTTATCGTCAACTCAGACCAATGACACTCGGGCCAATCACCATTGGTGCATTTACTCCTTTTATAAAAAACGGTTTTACGAAAGTTGGTGGAATTGACCATAAAGTTGTCGAGGAGATTTATCGTTTTGTATCAGGNAATCCACAGAGAACCCAGCAGATCTGTCATTATCTCTTTTCAAGAGCGGTTTCAGGAGAACCCCTTACAGCTACCCTCGTCGAAAAGGTTGTTTTAGATATCTGCATGAGTATAGATAAAGAATTTGAGGATGAACTCGATGGAATAAAAAACACACGGCAACGAAGGATTCTTAAAGCTCTTGCAATTGAATCAACACAGAAACCTTTGTCATCAGAATTCCTTAAAAAATATTCGTTAGGTCCTGTAAGTAGCGTTCAAACGGCTTTAAAAGGACTCCTTGAAAAAGGAATTCTTGACGAAAAGTATGAGTTTGTGGATCCGTTGTTTAAAACATGGTTCATGTTCAAATATCGTAATGTTAAAAAACTATAACGACTGTGCTCATTCTGGTTTTTTACTGTTTATTCCTTTATTATGCACGCTAGCGAATCAATCTATTTGCTTAAGTAATCTTATCGGTAAGGGAACACAAATTTACCAACAAATCTTGTGTTTTTCTCCTGTTAAATAACCGTGATAATAAATAGCATGTCTGAGGAGGGAATATGTCCCTCGGGTTCAATGCTCTTTCTTATAACATCAATTTTCAATGGCATTTACCAAAAAATTCAAGGATAGAAAAGAAGATAAGAAAGATTATTCTGGAAAAATGAATTCACCCAGAGAGAAACTCAAAGGGAGATACTGGATTACGATTTCACCGTAACAATCAGTTATGATATCTCCTGCGGTGACGTTCCCGGTCGTTGGAACCATACATGTGCCTGTACCAATATTTTGGAAATCACTCCAGTGAAAATCATTAAAGTTCACTGATGTAACCGTAAGAGTCCGTACATAATAATTAGGAATGAAGTAAATTGCAGGGGGGACTTCTGATTCATGGATGAACGTGCAACAGATGANCTTCTGTGCAAGGAGCCCGAAACGTGTATGGTCATTTTTACTAATACTATATTTCATCGAATCGCTTTTAATATGGCCAANGTACCATCCATTTAAATTTGGGCTTCTTTGTGAGAAAAGGATGAAGACGTTTCTTACAGTGAACGTCCAACACTCGTCTACTTGCAGATCATCAATCAAACCAAAAAAGGACCATGACTCCGTCATCCAATGACTTGAATTGTCGATAGTAGGTTGTGGATGGATGAAGAAAGGCTCCTTGATGAACGTTTTAGGTGTAGGGAGCTGAGTCGTAATCGTAGCTTGGCTATTGAGAGCTAAAGCCGAAAAACACACAATAAAAACAAAGCATACCCGTATTTTTAAAAATTGTTTTTTCGCCATACAATCATTTGAATCCGTGATACTCTCTTATAAATTATACTATTCTATTTATATAAACTTTGTTCTTACCTTTTCAATAGATGGCTTCAGATGATACAATAGCTTCTTTTAAAAGGAGTTTTCACCTATTTGAATGTTTAAAAGGATGTCGGGGGCGGGAGTTGAACCCGCGGCCTCCTGATATCTTAGCGCGATANGCTCGACGAACCTTTGAGCTGTGCTTATGAGTCAGGCGCTCTGACCAGGCTGAGCCACCCCGACGCGACAGCATGCAGAATAGGGATTGTTTATAAAAACTTTCTTGGTGAAACGCAGTCATTCATCTAAAGCAAGTTTTTTCTTTCCTCGTAAAAAAATAACAGGAATTGATTCGTGTTTCAATCGTTTCCGTAGCTCTGTATCGTTGGTAGCAACGACCCCATGGGTTTTTCTCGCTGCTTCCATCGCGGCGTCATCCGCGTTTCCCGCTCTCGTATCTATTGTTTCGTACCGTTCAGCAAATTTCAATGCTGCTGCTGCCTTCTGTTTTCTTTGGCTGGCTGTTTGTTTAGAGAGGATTTCAAGTTCTTTAATGACCTCACTAGGCACAATGATTTTATATCCATCGAGCAATCGAAAGAGTTCTTTTTCCCAATCAATNGAGAATTCAAAAAATGAAAGAATAGCACTCGTATCCAGGATCACTGTTTTGTGGATTTTATCTCCCCGTACCCTATCAAATGCCATTTTCCTTCAATACGCCTGCTTACAGCAATACGCTGTCCTTGATCGGCACAGACCGGTAGTTTCAGTTTTACCCGGATCCAGTTCGGTCGCAGTTCACTGATGATACCAACCGTTGTCGCAGTTCCGACCGTAAGCATCAGTGGTTCATTGGTTTTCAGAGGTTCCACATTTTTCTCATCAACGGTTCCCACAGCACGTTTTAACAGGCACATCGATAAATCAAAAGTATCAAGGACTGGTGGGAGCTGGCCAGGTCTTCCAACGATTTTTCCAGCAAGAGAATCTGACTTTACCATGGTCGGATCAAGCTCAGTCCCGATTGCGATCAACCCGCCAGGCAGTGCGATGCTCGTAACAGTTCCACCGGTTATCAACGAATGCGCAGTGGTAAAGATGGGTTCGAGGACTTGCTTTCCTTCTACTTCCCGCTTTCGTCCTGGTGCAATCTCGATTTGCTCTCCTTTTTTAAGCGTACCCTGAAGAAGTGATCCTCCGACGACACCGCCTTTCAATTCACTCAGTTTTGTACCAGGTTTATTGACGTCAAAACTTCGAGCGACGTACATGAGCGGTGGTTTGTCCATATCTCTTTTTGGTGTTGGAATATGCTCCTCCATCGTTTTAATCAGCACGTCAATATTGATATCATGATGTGCGCTCACCGGGATTATCGGTGCACCTTCGGCACAGGTCCCTTTTACGAACTTCACGATTTGTTCGTAATTTGTAACAGCATCTTCCTCTGACACAAGGTCAATTTTATTCTGAACAATAATAATCCGTTTCGCACCGATTATCTCAAGTGCCATGAGATGCTCTCGCGTCTGCGGTTGTGGGCATACCTCATTTGCGGCGATGACAAGGACTGCACCGTCCATGATGGCAGCGCCGGAAAGCATGGTTGCCATGAGAGTTTCATGACCGGGTGCATCAACAAAAGACACTACTCGGAGCAATTCGGTTTTTCCTTTGCAATTCGGACAGGTTTTTTGTGTTGAATAACACGCAGGATCATCACAGGTTGAACATTTATAAAACGCGGCATCAGCATATCCAAGACGAATCGAAATACCTCGCTTCAACTCCTCGGAATGCTCATCAGTCCATTTGCCGGTCAACCGCTGTGTGAGCGTCGTTTTCCCATGGTCAACATGTCCAATCATTCCGATATTGACTTCAGGAGGTTTCGGAAAACTCATTATTGTTCCTCTTTCTTCTCCTTTGGTGCCGATGCGTCCTTAGATTCTGTCTTTCCCTCACCTTTTATAATTTCTTCAATGGGTTTCGCTCCAGGTTTCATGACCTTCATGTTTACCTGGACGATCTCCTGGTTTATCGTGTTTCCGCGAACTGATTTCTTCTTCCGTTTCCCCAACTCTGTTGGTTTATATCCAAGTCCTTTGCTTAAGAGTAATCGTCTTCGAGCAGATCCAGGGATGTCATGTCTCATCGGAAATCCGTCTTTATCGGTCCCGCCGGTAATCTGAAGCTTATATCCTGGGAGGGAGACGAATATTCCATCGACTTCGTCGTTGATTTTCTTGCCGATTAAAGAGTTCGCATGATGTCCACTTACAGGGATGTTGTATGATTTACCGGATTGTATGTCGTTTACAACGACTTTGAATTCTACCATGATTCTTTCTCCTTATAATTCTGCTCTCTACGGAGCGGTCTTCTCGCGTTGTGTTACAAGAAGGGGAATGGCCAGTATTTTATAAATCTTCTCCTTAACAGAGAACGACTTTATTTTCCTATGGTCTTATGAAGGGATTTTACCCTAATTTCAGTCATCTTTTACCACTCAAAAAGAATTTAAGGGATAAGACCATTCCAGTTCGAACTTTAATCATAAATAAAAAAGTGAGAGAATGTACGCCTTAGCAAAAATAAATGATACGGTTCGGGTGCCTCCGGAACGATTCGGTGAAGATTTAAATGAAGCCATAAAAGATATCGTTCAAAAAACATTCGAAGGGACCATCAGACGAAACCATGGATTAATTGTTATTGTTGATAACATAACGCCCCTAGGTGACGGTATTGTGATTCATGGTGATGGTGGGATGTATCAGAAAGTTGAATTCGAAGCCCTCACCTTTAACCCATTGTTACAGGAGCTCATCGATGGCATTGTCTGTGAAATCGTTGAATTTGGTGCATTTTGCCATATCGGTCCACTTGATGCCCTGTTGCATATGAGTCAAATTATGAACGATTATGTCGATGTGGATGCGGAAAGCGGGCGGATCCAAGGGAAAGAAACAAAACGAATCCTGAAAGTCGGTGACCCGCTTCGTGCACGTATCGTCGCGGTGAGTTTAAACGAATTGTCCGCACGGGAAAGTAAGATTGGTCTCACCATGCGACAGCCTGCTCTTGGAACCCATGAATGGCTGACTGAACCAAAAGATGAGAAACGGGGAGAAAAAAAGCGGGAAGACCGAAAGGAAAAACGGGATGAACGAAGGGAGCGGAAATGAAAAGTTTAAACGCGTGTAAAACCTGTCATTTTCTCACAGAGAAAGACCGTTGCCCAAATTGTTCTGATCAAACCGTGAACCGATGGCGCGGGTATGTGATAGTCCGTGACCCTGAGCATTCCCAGGTAGCCAAGAAAATGAACATCACAAAACCTGGAAAATATGCCCTGAAGGTTAGTTAAGGATGTATGTGTTACCCGATGATTTGAAAGACACATTGAAAGGGCATATCGGACAACTGGTGGATGAACCCGAGCTTTTAAAACTCCTAAAAACAGAGAAACGTGTTGTCTCTGTTGGAGATAAAGTGACCTATACCCTGCTGAAGCATGGGATTACTCCTGTTCTTTGTATTGTTGATTTTCTCCTGGAGCGAAAACCGTACACTCCTGAGATGAAAGCCTTCATCCAAAGGTCTAATATGGTTCATATNAAGATTACAAATCCCCCCGGGGTTATTACCGATGAGCTATGGGGTGCCATTGAAACTGTCTTTCAAAACCCACAAAATGGCCCAGTTTGCATCGAGGTGGATGGAGAGGAAGATCTAGCTTCCCTGGCCGCAATCTACCTTGCTCCTGGAGGCGTAACAGTAATATATGGATTGCCGAATAAGGGGGTCGTGGTCGTGAAAGCCACCACAACTCATAAACAGAAAGTAAAAGAAGTCTTAGATAGAATGTGATGTCCTATGGAAATTGAGATTCAATCGAAAACCGATAACCTCTTGCTTGGAAGGATAGAAGTTCGTTTTGTGATTCTTCATGAGGGCGAAGGTACTCCGAAACGGGAGTTGGTACGCAGTGAACTTGCTGATAAATTGAATGCGAAGAAAGAAACCATCATGGTTGACTTTATGCGATCTTCTTTTGGTGCACGAAAAACGATCGGTTATGCGAAGGTTTACAAGTCTATTGAAGATGCAAAAGCAGGTGAAGCAGACCCTATTTTAAAGCGGAATGGTTTAGGAACAAAGAAGAAACCAAAGAAGGAAGCGCCCAAAGAGGGCGAAGCGAAGAAAGAAGCGCCAAAGGAAAAACCGCAGAAACAGGAGCCGAAAGCAGCACCAGCGGAGAAGCCTGCCGAGGTAAAGAAGGAATAAATCATGATGAAACGTGAAGTGTTTAAGGTTGAAGGCGGTAAGATCGTTCGACAGCGGAAAAGCTGCCCGAAATGCGGTGATGGTGTGTTCCTTGCAGATCATAAGGATCGATTGAGTTGCGGGAAATGCGGGTATACTGAGTTTAAGGCAAAGAAGCAGGAAGACGAAAAACCAAAAGCATGATTCATCGCCGTTCCTTCCATAATTTTTATTAATAATCGATGATCGTCTGCACAATGGTTTTTAGGTTTATACTTCATCATAGCTCATAGGTGATGACAAAGAACAGCTGACAGTAAGCAAAACCTATTAATTCTTCTGCAGATTAGCCCGGGTGTCTTGGGCCTGTAGTGTAGCTTGGATATCACAGAGGCCTCCGGAGCCTCTGACTCGGGTTCAAATCCCGACAGGTCCGTCCCACCACTATGATGCTGAATACGAGGTTTGCTAACCATATCAATAAACTGAAAATACTCCTGTAGCTTGTTCTCCAGAAACCTGCTTATTATAAGCCCATGGTCCCTTGCTTTTTGAATCAAACCAGCCTCAACCAATAACGTCAAATGTTTTCGTGCCATACGTATGCAGAAGTATTACCAATGCATAAATAGCTTCGTATATCTCTCGTTATCTACATCTATAGATGGACATATGCTATTGTTAATAATTATCCCTATAGACGCGTAGCTTAGTGCCGTATACATCCAGTAACGTGATAGTGACGGAAATAGGAGGTAAAGTATCATAC
>JGI20214J51088_10000033_pt1 | contig 85982 bp, 77 predicted proteins | sample WetSurMetagenome_FD_51088 | JGI IMG/M metagenome (IMG submission 51088) | reverse complement strand
CCGAATCACTTTTAATTAGTGCTTTAAGACTTGTTATTTCGGAATTTTTCGATTCGAGAAGCCTTTTGAGATTATCTGTCAGATCATTTTTCCTGTTGTCAATTATCCCCTGTTGAATATTGATCACCTGTCTTTCAGTCCTTGTTTTATTCCAGTCAAAAATATTCCACTTTACTCCGGCACCTAATATATAGTAAGGAGCGAATTCGTCTTTGAAAAAATTACTTCCGGGAGGGTTTCCATAGCCGAGAGTAGCAAATCCAAAAGCTTTTGGCATTCGTTTACTTTGTGTTAGTTTCAGCCCTGCCTCCAGTTGCTCTTTTCTGAGGTCAAATAATTGTAGTTCCGGTCTTAATAAATCATTTGTCAGATCGCCTGTCTGTGACGGAAGAATAAACTCTGTTGAGGCATCAATATCTGTTCCTGTCATTCCTGACAATATCTTTATGAGTGAGCCTTTCCGTGTTTCGTTTTCGCTTAATTGTTGTTCAAGCTTTATTTTTTCAGCAGTGAGCACATCAATATCTGATTTTATAATTACTCCATTACTAAGAGCGGATTCCATTGATGAAATTCGCTTTTTTATTAATTCCAGGTAATTGTTTAAAAGCTCATTTTGTCTGGCAAGCAGAAGGAGATTAAAGTAGTAACTGTTTATCTGTCCGCGTAATTTATAGAGATCTGTTTCAGTCTGTTTTTCATTGATATTCCTGTCAGCTTTTTCCCAGGCTCTTGCTCCCTTTATTGCTCCCCCATCATAAAAGACCTGGTTAATATCGACAGTTATTTTGTACTGTTCGTGTGGGAGAGGTTTTATCGCATCGGCAATACCCGGAAATGGCAGAGATCCAAGAATACCACCCATATCAATAACAGAAGAATTATACAGGATGCTCCCGTTGGCATCGAGTGTAGGTAGCCATCCCCTTGACAGGTTATTATCCTTAAGCTTTGAAATGTTGAGATAGGCCTCTTTTTCACCGGCAAGGGCATTCGTTGTCATTGCATGATCATAGCATTCTTTTAAAGTTAAAATCTTCTGGGCTTTTATAATAAGAGTCCAGGGAAGAATCAAGATTATTATAAGCAACAATATCCTTTTCATGTAATAAGATTTTTAATATTCATAACTCTAAGCATTTCAGACACTCCCACATTCAGACATTTCTCATTTTGTTATAGCCTTGATCACAAACTCTGCAGCAAATTCCTTCCTTTCCTCAATATATTTATTGAAATCAATACCGACTTTCTCAAGGATTCCTTCGATTATGCCCCTCGCTGCAAACGGGAAAACGCTTAATGCTGCAATCGAAATCATTAACTGGGGCATTGTAGCTTCAGTAATGTTATACTTTTCCAGCTCTCCTTTGTGCTGCTCATAGATCCTTTGCCATAGTGATTCAAAATCAACATTCTTCAGAAGTTTCTTGATTCTGACCGGATTACGGTTGATTTCATTAAGTATAAAAGCAGGCAGTTTGGGATTTTCCTGGAGAAATGTAATATGTTCTTTGAAGAAGAACCTGATTTTAGCCTCCAGGCTGAGATTTTCATCAAATACAGGGGCAAATTTCTTGAGTATTTTTCTGGCAATCATCTCAAATACAGCATTGAAGAGTTGATCCTTTGTACGGAAATAGTAATGTAATAATGCCTTATTTATTCCTGCATGACTTGCAATATCCTGCATTCGTGAACCATCCATACCTTTATCAAGAAAGACATCGGTTGCTGCTTCAAAAATTTTCTCCTCAGTTAGCTTATCATTTTCTGTCATTGTATTAACCTGTTGGTTTAACTAATAGGTTTAACCGAATGGTCAAAAGTAATATATTTTTATATTTGATGCAAATTATTTGTGATTTTTTTTTCTGATCTTAATATTTAAATGAAGATTTTTTACAAAAGGCTGATAAATTGCCATTTTCAGAGGGGTATATAAATTTAACTTTTACAATCTTTTTTTCAGCGGGAAAGTGTTAATTTTGTTTTCGTACCTGATTATTAATTTAAGGAATCTGAATATGAAATGGCAAGGAAGGCAAGGAAGCGGAAATGTTGAAGACCGCAGAGGGATGTCCACAGGACGCATGGCAATGGGTGGAGGAATAGGGACAATAGTAATTGTTATAATTGTATTGTTACTGGGAGGAGATCCTTCCCAGCTTCTTAATAGTATACAGAGTGGTCCGGATACTGAACAGGTAGCAAATACTGCTGAAGAGGATCAGATGGCACAATTTGTTTCGGTAGTTTTAAAAGATACTGAAACGGTATGGGGTAAATTATTTGAGAATGCGGGCACTACATACCGCCTGCCGACTCTTGTTCTTTTCAGGGGTCAGGTAGAGTCTGCCTGTGGTTTTGCAAGTTCTGCAAGTGGTCCGTTTTATTGCCCGGGAGATGAGAAGGTTTATATAGATCTCAGCTTCTGCGATCAGCTTAAGACAAAATTTGGAGCATATGGTGATTTTGCAGTTGCATATGTTATAGCTCACGAGATAGGACATCATGTTCAGAAACAACTCGGGATACTCGAGAAGGTTGATTCGCAGCGGTCGAGGTTGAGCGAGACCAAAGCCAATAAGCTCACTGTCAGGCTTGAGCTTCAGGCCGATTTCCTTTCGGGTATGTGGGCACATTATGAAGACAAGATGCTGAATACACTCGAAGCAGGAGATATTGATGAAGCTATTAATGCTGCAGCATCGGTCGGAGATGACAACCTCCAGATGAAATACCAGGGGCGTGTTGTCCCTGATGCATTTACTCATGGAACATCTGCACAACGGAAGGAATGGTTTCGCAAGGGATATGCTTCAGGTGATCTGGAACAGGGTGATACCTTTGGCGCTGATATTTAAACCAAAATTATTATTTTAAAAAGCTGCCCGGACTAAATTTCCATTTGGTCACAGGCAGCTAAAATACTTGTTATTTCAAAACATTACCATCCGGGTCGAGCTCAATTATTTCGTATCCAAGCTCTTTCAATGGGGCTAATATTTTTAATTTGTCTCCTATAATAAACCATTTTACCTGCCCGGGGCTGACTACCTGTTTGCTTATTTGCTGTAATTCTTCAAGAGTCAGTTTTCGGACTGAGGCGTCATAATTTTTGTAATAGTCATCACTTAATCCGAATTTAACAAGATCACTAAGAGAACCTCCTACAGAATTGTTTGTCTCCCACATCCCTGGCAGTTGGAGTATCATATTCTTCTGAACCTTAATAAATTCTTCTGTTGTAATAGGCTTGTCATTAATTATGCCTGTCAGTTCCTTGTTTATTTCCTGCATTGCCTCCTTTGTTTTATCAATCTGCACGGACAAATATGACATTAGTGGCCTCTGACCCTTTGCATCAAGAATAATACTTCCGGCTCCGTATGTCCAGTGTTTATCCTCCCTCAGGTTCATGTTAAGTCTGGATGTGAAATCACCGCCAAGAATATTATTCATAGCAGTGAGTGCAGGCTGGGAGATCTTTCCATAAGGTACAATAAGAGAACCGGCGAGGATGAAGGACTGTGTTGATTCGGGTCTGTCCATTAAATAAATAGTATTGCCAGTTGAATTGTTGACTGCTGTAATATTGATTTTTGGTGCAGAGCCTTTCTTCCATCCCGACATCCGAATTTCAAGTTTTGCAACAAGGTCAGCCATCTGTACATCTCCAACAACAACCAGAGTGGCATTATTTGGCTTAATCCAGGTCGAATAGAATTTCTGAACATCATCAAGAGTAAGTGCATCCAAGGATTTTTCAAACCCCGATCCGTCGAAAGGATTTCCGTATGGATGTCCCTGGCCGTACAGTATCTTTGGAAATACCCGCAATGCAATGCCAAAAGGTTCAGCTTTTTGTCGTTTAATGTTATCAAGATGTTCTTTTTTTAGTCTGTCAAATTCCTTCTGCGGGAATGATGGATTTAATAAAATGTCTGCGAACAGATCCAGGGTAGGCTCAAATGTCTGCTTTAATGTACTAAATCCCAAATAAGAGGCATCCCAATCGGAATAAGCATAAACAGAGGCACCCAGAAGCTGGCGCTTATCGCTAATCTGTAATGCGTCTAAAGATTTAGTGCCTTCATCGAGCATGTCCATTGCCAGGCTGGCAAGTCCGGGCTTTGCAAGAGCATCAGATGCGAAACCTGCATTCAGAATTAAACTGCCTACAATGGTCGGAACTCCACTCCGCTGGGCAAGTATAATGTTCAGTCCGTTCTTTAATACTGTTTTCTGCAGTGTTGGAAAGGAAGAAGCAACAGGTATACCCAGGTCGGGCAGTTTGCTTCTATCAACTCCTGCCCCTGTCGCTTTAAGTGAAGGGAAAGGTTTGCAGACGAGGACAAATTTCCCGGTACCAAGCCATTCGCGGCAAACTTTCTGAATATCTTCAGTTGTTGCTTCTGAAGCATATCTTAAGTTTGTTTTGTAAAAATCGGGAGATCCTCCGTAAATTTCATTCGAAGCTAATATGTCAGATTTCCCGCCAAAACCGCCAATTCGTTCTATCCCTTTCAGAAAATTGGAGAAATAATTTGATCTGACTCTGTCCAGTTCCTCCCGGGTAGGCCCTTTATCAAGAAATTCCTTTAGAATTTCATTTATTTTCAGTTCTACTTCTTCAGCCGATTTTCCTGGTTTCACCAGAGATGTTATATTAAGGTTACCACTTATCTCTTTCATATCGATATAGGCATAAACGGAGCTGGCGATCTGATCCTCATAAATAAGTTTTTTAAATAGCCGGGATGTTTTTCCGGAAGACAAAATATCAGTTGCAAGATCAAAGAGCACCGCTTCTTTTGTCTCACTTTGTGGAACATTCCATGTCATTGTAATCTCCGCCTGTGGAACGCGGTCTTCATAAGAACCCCGGGTATCTTCATTCCTCTTTGAAATGTTTATTACAGGCTTAATGAGAGATGGTCCGGGAGGAATATCCCCGAAATATTTTTTGACTTTTTCCAAAACTTCTTCAGGTTTAATATCACCTGCAATGCTCAAAACTGCATTATTCGGGCCATAGTATGTTCTGAACCAGTCTTTTACATCATTAAGGCTTGCTGCAGTGAGATCTTCCATAGAACCAATGACAGTCCATGAATAGGGGTGGCCAACAGGATAAGTTGCCTTTGTAATAATCTCCTCGTCACGTCCGTATGGTTGATTGTCGCCTTGCCGTTTTTCATTTTGAACCACTCCCCGCTGTTCATCTAGTTTTGCCTGATCAATAACTTCAATCAAGTGACCCATCCGGTCGCTCTCCAGAAAAAGAACCTGGTCAAGAGCTGCAGTAGGAACAGTCTCAAAATAGTTAGTCCGGTCATTGTTTGTAGTGCCATTGAGGTCAGTAGCACCGATAGATTCAAGGGCCTGGAAATAATCTTTATTAAAATGTTCACTTCCGTTAAACATGAGATGCTCGAAAAGATGTGCGAAGCCTGTTTTTCCCGGGTTCTCGTTTTTTGAACCTACATGATACCATATGTTCACGGCAACAATAGGTGCTTTATGGTCCTCATGTACAATCAGTGTTAAACCGTTATCCAAAATGTATTTTTTGAACGGAATATCGATCTGATCAGGATTAAAATACGATTTCTGCTGGCAGAAGACCGGAGCGTTTAAAATCGTAAAAACAACTAACACAAAATAGATTTTGATTGTTTTCATGGAATTCAGTTATTAGTTTGATTAGACAGACATTAAGTTTGAACAAGGAATATAAATCATTAAACAAAAGCTATATTATTACTCTTGAGAAGAAGAGGGAGATTAGTCTACCTTAATCTGCAACATTATCCTTTTCACCGGTTATCTGGATCAAAGTTACAAACTTAAATAGATCATAACCAGCAGATGAGGAATATTTTTATGAAGATATTCAGGAATCGCAAATGTAAATATGTTGTTGTTTACAGTAAACTTTAGATGGATTAAAGTACTTATTTGACATTTTATTGATCAATTATGAAAAATATTTAATTTATCCTTGTATTATAAATAAATAATATTTTATATTTGCAATATATAAGTAACTTATATATTATATTATGATACCATCAGACTTGATCAAAGGATCTCTAAAGACAATTGTCCTGAAACTGTTAAAAGAGGAAGGACCATTACACGGATATGCTATTACCCAAAAAGTGGAGGAACTGACTGAAGGAAAGATGAAACTTTCTTACGGAGCATTGTATCCTATTCTTCATAAACTCGAAAAGGATGGCTCTCTGGTTACTGCTTCAGAAAATTTCAACAACAGAATAAGAATCTACTACAGTCTCACTCCAAAAGGCCATACTGTTGTCGCCGAAAGAATCAAAGAACTGAATGAATTCATAGAATCACTCCAGAGTATTATTAATACCAAACCAGGATTTAGCCATGCCTGAATTGAGTCTGCACCATATTGATCAGATCAGCAGCGATATAAGCAGGCAGGAGATTATATTTTCACATCTCCTTGAAGACCTGATCGATCATGTTTGCTGTGATGTGGAGAATGAGATGCAGAAGGGATTAGACTTTACAGATGCATATTACAGGGTTAAACAGAAAATGGGTTCTCGAAGACTTAAAGAGATACAGGAAGAAACACTTTATGCAGTTGACACTAAATACCGATATATGAAAAACATAATGAAAATTTCCGGCGTTGCAGGTACAGTGTTGCTTGGCTTTGCCTCACTGTTTAAAATCCAGCACTGGCCACTGGCAGGGATCATGCTAACCCTCGGGGCTGTATTTCTGGCTTTTGTTTTTATACCGTCAGCCCTCGGAGTTCTATGGAAAGAGACTCATAACAAGAAAAAGATATTCCTGTTCATATCGGCTATCATTGGAGGAATATGCTTAATCATAGGAACATTGTTCAAGGTACAACACTGGCCCGGTGCCGGTATTGTATTGAGCCTTGCAGCTCTTTTTGGAATGGCATTCTTCATCCCGGCACTGCTTTTAAGCAAGCTCCAGGATCAGGAAAACAAAGCTAAAAGACTTGTTTATATTCTCGGTGCAGTTGGAATTATCTGCTATGGTGGAGGTATGTTTTTCAAGATTCAGCACTGGCCTCTTGCAACATTACTAATGGTTTTAGGTGTGATAATTCTCGGGTGTCTTGCCTTTCCATTGTATATATGGTTTACGTGGAAGGAGGAAAACCATATCAGCTCACAGTTCCTGTACATGGTTATAGGCATTTTATTAATTGTAGTGCCAGGAGTCCTTATTAATCTTAACTTTCAGCATACTTACGAAAAAGGCTTTTATCCTCATCTGGAGGAACAACAATTAATGTACGACATTCTTTCGGCCAGGAACAATTCCCTCTTAGCCACGTACACTGATTCTTTGAGTTATCCTAAGATGGAACAGATCCATTTAAGGACAACTGAACTTGTTTCATATATCAGCAATATCCAGGTAAGAATGGTTCAGGAGTCAGAAGGAAAGCCAGGTCAGCCTGCTGTGAGTCCCGATCAGATTAATTTAACTGTGAACGGACCGATAATCCGGTACAGTCTTCTGAAAAAACCATTCGATCCGTATCCTGTAAAGGACTTTCTTCTACCAGGGACAAGCTCCCGTATAGAACTTGACACACTTCTCAGGGATTATTCAGGTTATGTTTCAGAATTATTGGATGGTAAAGATCTTCAGATGATCACTAATGTTCTGGTGCCTTCTAACTATCTGCCGGAAGAGCTTCCCAAAGACCGTCAGGTTTCAATGATGTCAGGTCTCCATTTACTTGAGCTAATGAAAAACAGCCTCCTGACTATTGAGTCATATTTATTGAATACCGTAGCAATGCGCTAATAATCACATTAATACACGAAATCATGAAACAGAAACTCTATATTTTCGGTGTGATTAATACCGTAGTAATTTTAACAGGCACCATTTTTAAGATAAGTCACTGGCCCGGAGCTGGTTATTTACTTGTATCAGGAATTATTACCCTGGTTCTTGTTTTTCTTCCTTTAGCATTGGTTGACCATTATAAAGGTGCAGGGAAAAGGCAGAATTTGCTGCTTCACATTGTGACATGGCTGACATGCTTTGTAATATTTACTGGAATGCTTTTCAAAATACAGCACTGGCCCGCAGCTGCGCCACTGACAGCAGTCGCAATTATTTTCCCTTATGTTGTTTTTCTTCCGGTATTTCTGGTAACAGTGGCAAAAAACAAAAACTTCAACATTTATAATACTGTTTTTGTGCTCCTTCTGCTTGCTGCCAATTCGGTAGTCTGCGCCATACTGGCATTGAATGTAACCAGAGAAAGAATCCATGATAGTTTTAATTTATCAGACAACTATAATAAAGTTGAATCTGTTCTGAACCAGCTCCCTGCCTTTGATCTACAATCTCCTGTCAATCTTAAGATCAATGAAGTTCTAAAGATAGTGGATGAATATCAAAAACTTATTTTAGCAAAAAATGGATCAACCGAAGACCAGTGGAACAGTGGTAAGGATATTTTAAGGTGGCCGGATATGAGAGGTTTTGCAGCAAAGGCATTAGCAGAATCCGGCGAATCACCCTATGGGACTAAGCTTCAGAACGGATTGAAGGACCTGATTTCACTAATGAAAGGTACTCCGGGATATGAAAAAATGGCAGAAAATGCGATCACTGTTTTTGATCTTGATCCGCCTTCAAAAGATGAGATGGCATGGCCAATCTGGAAGTTTAATGGAGATTACCTTACCTGGGTACTCATTTATCTCGATGGGCTTGAAACAAATCTGCGAATGATAAAGGTTTCGGGCAAAATGGATTAATATCACAGGGCCATGCTGAAACATGGCCCTGTTTAATTTCTTCCTGTCTACGCTGATCCTGATCCATCCCCTAAAACCGTCCTTCTGTCGATAAGATCAGCCTATTCTTCTATTATGTTTTTATCAGTTCATTCCTCAACATACATTTATCCCAAAATTGATAAATGTGATGAGAAAATTGTTATTGATATTTATCTTGAGCATGTTGGGAGGGAAATTCTTTGGCATGTCTCTGTTCGAACAACAGGATAGTACCTGGACACTCACCAGGTGTATCGAATATGCATATAAAAAAAATATTCAGATACGGAAAAGTGAACTCACAAACCAGAAGTTTGGATTTTATACTGAAGAGGCTAAAGCACAACGATTACCATCGGTAAATGCATCAATAGGCCAGAATTTTGAATGGAGCAGGAGCACGGTTACTGGAGCAGGACTGACAGGGTCCAATGGATCAAATTATTCAGTGAATTCAGGAGTAACAATCTTCAACGCTTCCAGGTTATCTAACCTTATAAAGCAGGCGCAGCTTGATATGGAAGGCGGGACATATTCTTTAGAAACGACTAAAGAGGCGATCAGTCTGAGCATTCTTGATGCATTCCTCCAGGTTTTATATGCTGAAGAACTGGTAAAGAACAGTAAAAAACAGATTGAATCAACCACCGGAGAGCTTAATCTTGCACAGGAAAGACTTGCTCTTCAGGTTATTTCACAATCAGATTATTTACAGGTAAAATCACAGTTGGCAAGTGAAAAATATACACTCGCCAGTTCGGAAAGTCAGCTGGCAATTGCAAAGGTAAACTTGATGCAACTGATGGAACTTCCTGTGACTTCTGATTTTAATATAGTAAAACCTGATCTTGGGGCATCTCTGAATGAGAATCGCATCCCTGATGTAAAAACTGTATATGAAACTGCACTGAAAATAAAGCCACAGGTTAAAAGCGCCGCTGTAAACAAGGAGATTGCTTCAATTGGAGAAAAAGTAGCAAAAGCAGAATACTTTCCCACTTTATCGGCAAGTGCAGGTATAAGTTCAAGTTTCTACGGGCAGACTGCCAATACGTATTTTGATCAGTTAAATAATGGAATACACCCGACAGCCGGTTTTTCGCTTTCAATTCCCATTTTTCAGAAAAAACAGGCTAAAACGAGCGTAGCAGTTGCTAAAATTGGTTATCAGGATGCAGAATTAAGCGAAACAGGTACGAAAAACGAGCTAAGGAAGAGCATTGAGCAGGCATGCCAGGATGTAATCTCAGGTCAGATTGAGTATGAAGCAAGTCTTGAAAAATATAGTGCCACAAAGGAATCATCAGCCCTCTCTGAAGAGAAGTTCGCGCAGGGAATAATTAATTCTGTTGATTATACGGTTTCGAAGACTAATCTCATTGTAGCTGAAAGTCAGCTCCTTCAGTCAAAATTCAACTTGATATTCAGTTATAAAATTCTCGATTTTTATATGGGAATACCATTATCACTTTAGTAATAAGATAAAAATGTAAGATTATGAACACATCATGTCATTTAAAAGCAAATTCAGATGAAATAATTTTATCTGTATGTTGTCTGACTGCCAGTCAGCAGATACATATAATACCTCTTAAAATTAAAAATATCTTATAATGAAAAAGAAAATAATTGTAATTATTGCAGTTGTTGTAGCAGCGCTAATTGCCATTTTAGTGTTTAAACCTTTCACAAAAAAGGTGTCGGCTTTTACATTCGATACCGTTAAAGTCGAAAAGGGAAACATCACGAACACAGTTACTGCAACCGGTACAATCGAGGCAATTACCACTGTTGAAGTAGGAACGCAGGTGTCGGGAATACTTCAGCATGTTTATGTCGATTTTAATGATAATGTAAAAAAGGGTCAGCTGCTTGCAAAGCTTGATGAGACATCATTGAAGGCACAGCTTGAACAAAGTCAGTCAACTGTCGATCAGGCACAGGCACAGTTAAACTTTCAGGAGGCCACATATAACAGATTAAAGGTTCTCTGTGACAAAAAGCTGATTGCCCAGGCAGACTATGATCAGGCATTGTACAATTATGAGAATTCAAAAGCATCTCTCAGTAATGCAAAGTCTGCTCTTTCAAGGACTAAAGTCAACCTGGAGTATGCAACAATAACCTCCCCAATAGATGGAGTGGTTCTGAACAGGGCTGTTGAGGAGGGGCAGACTGTTGCAGCAAGCTTTAATACTCCGACATTGTTTACTATTGTTAATGACCTGACTCAGATGGAAGTACAGACCAGTGTTGATGAAGCAGATATTGGAAAGGTAAAGCAGGATCAAAGGGTTGAATTTACTGTTGATGCTTATCCTGATATGAAATTTGTTGGTAATGTTTCAGAGGTAAGACTACAGCCGGTAACTACCAATAACGTAGTCACCTATGTTGTGATAATCAGTGCACCTAATCCTGATAAGAAACTTATGCCTGGGATGACTGCCAGTGCAACAATTTATGTAGAGGAAAAGGAGAATACTCTTTTCCTCTCAGGTAAAGCAATGCGGTTTACTCCTAATGCAGCTTATCTTAAAAAACTGATGGATGGGAAGCCACCAGTCGCTCCTGTTTTGAAGAGCACACAAACCACCGGGTCAAATCAAATTCCTGCAGGACAGGCAGATATTCCAGGAGCTATCCCCGGGGGGAAATCGCAGGCAGGGTTGATTCAGGGAGCAGATGAAGGAACTATTGCCTTAAAAAAAGTTTGGGTAAGAGACGAAAAAGGGGGAATACATCCTGTTCAGGTAACTATTGGAATTGACAACGGTACAAATGTTGAAATTCTTTCGGGACTCAAGGAGGGAGATGAAGTCATTATTTCTATGAGCGATACTGCTGTAAAAACTGCAGCGAAAAAGACTAGTGATGGTCCCCGCGGTCCATTCCCATTCTAAGGAAATGTGACTTACAGGATATTAAAATTCAGTACCATGAATAACATTATTATAGAAATAAAAAATCTTCGGAAAGATTACCATGTGGGAGAAGTTACAGTGCATGCATTGCGTGGAGTGGATCTTAATATCCATGAAGGAGAGTTTGTTGCAATAATGGGCGCAAGCGGATCAGGCAAGTCAACAATGCTTAATATCCTTGGTTGTCTCGACAAACCCACTTCCGGAGATTATTTGCTGGATGGGATTAATGTGAATACAATGAATAAGGATGCACTGGCAAGGCTCAGAAACAAAAAACTGGGATTTGTCTTCCAGTCCTACAACCTTTTAGCCAGAACAACAGCCCTTGAGAATGTAGAATTGCCTCTCTATTATAATCCTCAGGTTAAGTCAAAGGATCGCAGAGAATCAGCACTCAGGGCACTCGAAGCAGTAGGATTATCTGACCGTATACATCACATGTCGAACCAGTTATCAGGAGGTCAGCAGCAAAGAGTTGCCATTGCACGCTCGCTTGTAAATGACCCCGTATTGATTCTTGCTGATGAACCGACAGGAAACCTTGATACACGGACCTCCTTTGAAATTATGGAATTATTCCAGCATCTGAATGAAAAAGGCAGAACCATAGTTTATGTAACCCATGAGCCTGATATTGCAAAATTCGCAACCCGGAATGTAACATTCCGTGACGGGAAAATTCAGCGCGAGAGTATTGTAACAGACAGGTTAAATGCCACAGAAATCCTGAAAACATTGCCTGTGGAAATCATTGAAGAATTTGACGTATAAAATTAATTATCAGGAAGATGAACTTTTCAAATCTGTTCAGGATCGCTATAAGGGCATTGATTAGGAACAAGCTGAGAGCTTTTCTCACAATGCTTGGCATTATTATAGGTGTAGCTTCAGTTATTGCCATGCTTGCAATAGGGGAAGGTTCAAAACAAAATATCAGGGCAGAGATGTCAAGTATGGGAACCAATCTGGTAATGGTAATGCCCAATATGCAGCGACGCGGAGGTGTAAGTTTGGGTGCTTCAAGTTCTATGGCTCTTAAATACAGCGATGTGGTTGCACTTCGGAATGAAGCTACATCTCTTGCATCGGTTTCTCCTGAAGTAAGGGCAAGCGGTCAGGTTATTTTCAGTAATCAGAATACTCAGACGACCATATATGGAGTAAGTGAGGAATATCTTTCAATTAAAAAACTTGATATTTTAAGCGGAAGGTTTTTCAATGCCAACGAAATAAAGAGTATGGCGAAGGTCTGTATACTGGGACAAACGGTAATAGAAAACCTGTTTGGTGCCGGTGCAGATCCGACCGGACTGACAATCCGGGTAAAAAACCTGCCTTTCCTGATAATTGGTGTCCTGAAAGACAAAGGAGAAAGTGGGATGGGACAGGATCAGGACGATCTGATTCTTGCACCTTATACGACTGTCCAGCGAAGGCTGGCTGCCATAGATTATATCAATGGTATTTATGCCTCAGCAGTGAGTGAAGAAAAGAGCGCTGCTGCAATTTCTGAAATCAAGGAAATACTAAGGAGAACTCACAAACTCAAGGATTCGGCAGAAAATGATTTCAGGGTAATGTCGCAGTCAGAGCTTATAGAAACTGTTTCATCTATTACCGATATACTCACATATCTTCTTGGGGCCATTGCAGGTATTTCATTGCTTGTTGGAGGAATAGGGATTATGAACATCATGTTTGTCTCAGTTACTGAACGTACCCGGGAGATAGGATTGCGTATGTCAATCGGGGGCCGTGGAAGGGATATTCTTAAACAATTTCTTGTAGAATCGATGCTCCTGAGTATACTTGGAGGCGCACTGGGTATAGTTTTTGGCTACCTAATTGCAATACTGGCCGGTTCCATTATGGACAGTCCGATAGTGGTTACAACACAATCTGTCGTCCTTGCATTTGTTGTTTGTTTTGTAATTGGAGTATTCTTTGGATGGTACCCGGCACGAAAAGCTGCAAATCTGAACCCGATTGATGCATTAAGGTATGAATAACTTATGCAATTCAGGGTATCTCTAAAGATTTCTTAACAGAATAAAAATAAATTGTTATACTTTTAAATCCATGAAGAACTATTTCACTGGCAATAAAATTAAAATCTTCCTTCATCTTCTTGCCTGGGCAATTCTTTTAGGATTACCAATCTATTTTATTAAAAGATGGGCGGTTGGCCAGGACTTTATCTGGCTATACTATATCAACACAATCATTAGCGGTATTATTTTTTATATTAACTACCTGGTACTGGTCCCCTGGTCCTTTTTCAGGAGAAGACGCTATTATTACATATCTGTAATTGTTTTACTGGCATTATTCTATTTTATCACAGACAGGTCAAATGAAATGGTTTTTAAATATGTACCCAGACGCAATGATACTGAAAGGCAGGTAATACATCAGGAGAATAAAGATATGCCTGGCCCTCCGGGTCCAGGAAGATTTTTTGGACGTCCGCCATTCCGCGAAATACATCTTTTTAACTATACATTTACCTCTCTCTTCCTTATATTCTTCTCATTGGGATTACGGGTTCTGGAACGTCATTCACAAACAGAAAAACTGCAGAAAGAACTTGAAAGGGAAAAACTAAATTCTGAACTGGCCTTTCTGAAAAACCAGATCAGTCCTCATTTTTTCTTTAATACATTGAATAACATATATTCTCTTATAAGCATCAATGCTGCAGATTCGCAGAAGGCTGTGCTAAAACTTTCAAAATTAATGAGGTATCTGTTATATGAATCGGAACAGGGAAATACACATCTGAGCAATGAAATAGGCTTTATGGAAAACTATATCGATTTGATGAAACTCAGGATGAGTGATAAGATCAGCCTGAAGGTATCTTTCCCTGAGAAATTTGAAGATATTTGTATCCCTCCCTTGCTGTTTATCCCTTTTATTGAAAATGCTTTTAAGCACGGAATAAGTTATCGGGAAAAGTCGTTTATTGATATCAGCATGCTGGCGAACAAAGGGTCCATAGATTTCAGGTGTGTCAATAGTATGATTAGATCGAGGGAAGATGCTGAAAGCGGACGTTCAGGAATAGGGTTGGATAATGTAAATAAAAGACTTAATCTGCTATTCCCTGGTAGGTATGAATTAAAGATAAACAAGTCAGAAACAACATTTGAAGTACTTCTTTATATTAATTTTACCTGATGATTACAGTAATCGCTATCGACGATGAACCTCTTGCTCTGCAGCTTGTAACAGGATATATCGAAAAAACAGCGGGGCTGAAACTTATCGGGAAATTTGATAATCCTCTGGATGCATCAGATTTTCTGATCGATAAAAGTGTGGATCTTATTTTCGTTGATATTCAGATGCCTGATCTTTCTGGGATAGAGTTTACCAGACTATTAGAAAAAGGACCCAAAATAATTTTTACCACTGCTTATGAAAAATATGCACTGGAGGGCTATAAACTTGAGATTGTTGATTATCTCTTAAAACCTTTCAGCTATGAAGAGTTTTTAACGGCAATTCATAAAGTTCAGAAGATTCTCAGACTTGAACAGAAATTTTCAGAAAAAGTGGATGTTAACAATGAATTCCTGTTTCTGAAATCAGATTATAAGATTAAAAGAATAAATTTCAACGAAATCCTTTATATCGAAGGGTTGAAAGATTACGTAAAAGTATATATTCATAATACTCCAAAACCTATTCTCTCTCTGACTTCTCTCAAACTGCTGGAGTCAAAGCTCCCAGGTAATAAATTTATGCGGGTCCACCGTTCGTTTATTGTCAACCTCGAAAAAATCGACACCATCGATCGCAAAAGAATTGTATTTGGTAAGGAATATATTCCTGTAAGTGATCAGTATCGGGATAAATTCCAGGAGTTCCTGGATAAAAATTTTCTTTAATAGTAATTAGTGAACTATTCGTTAAACTTTTTAAGAATACCCTATTGTCATATTGAAAATTTCAAGACTGATTCATAGTAATTATAAAATTAAATTTGCTTTATCAAAAACAAAGTTTATTTTTGCATCTCAATAAGAAATGAAATTGAAAGCTATTTATACAAATTGGCGTTGGTGGTTAAGCATATTTCACATAAAAATGTGAGACTACCAGATATTTGTATATAATATTTAAAAATATTAAACAGCGGTCTGTCGTACTCACGACAGACCGCTTTAATTTTATGGTAATCATGTTTTTATAACTTGGAAGATCTGTGACAGAAATTTATAAACCTATAACGATGACAGAATTTAATATTAAAACAGTAACCAGGAAGCTTCTTGCTGATATAATGACACCTGTAAGTATATATCTGAGAATAAGAGATATATATCCAAATTCACTATTGCTGGAAAGCTCCGATTATCATGGAAATGAAAACAGTTTTTCATTTATTTGCATGAATCCGATAGCAGGCTTCGAAGCAGACAGCGGGTTCGTGACTGAAACATATCCTGATGGATCAAAGATCACAACACAAATAACAGATAACCAGATATTTAATTCCAGGTTTTCAGCATTCACGAACTCATTCATACAATCCGGAGAAGAGGAAGAAGTTCCGGTAAACGGTCTGTTCGGCTATGTGTCATATGATGCTGTAGAGTATTTTGAGAAGATTGAATTAAAATCAGGTTCCGATTACGCGCATAAAATTCCCGATGTCAGGTATCATCTGTATAAATACATAATTGCAATAAATCACTTTCTGAACACATTACAAATCATCGAAAACAAGATAAACGGAGAGCCGGGAGAACTCGACAGGATTGAATCACTCCTCAACAGCAGGAATCTGGCAATCTACTCATTTAATACAGAAGGGGAGGAAAGGCAGAACATTACCAATGACGAGTTTAAAGCGATTGTCAGCAAAGGTAAAGAACATTGTCATCTTGGAGATGTTTTCCAGGTAGTACTGTCGCGGCAGTTTTCAAGACAATTTAAGGGAGATGAATTTAATGTATACAGAGCTTTGCGTTCGATCAATCCTTCTCCCTATTTATTCTATTTTGACTATGGCAATTATAAAATTTTTGGCTCTTCACCGGAGGCACATCTGAAGATTAACAAGGGTAAAGCCTATATTAATCCTATCGCGGGAACATTCAGACGTACAGGAGATGATGAAAACGACAAGATTCTGGCGCAGCAGCTTTCAACAGATTTGAAGGAAAATGCAGAGCATGATATGCTTGTCGACCTTGCGCGTAATGACCTTAGCCGGCATTGCAAAAATGTGAAAGTAGAAAGATATCGTGAAATCCAGTTCTATTCCCATGTAATACATCTTGTCTCTGCTGTTTCGGGTGAGCTTAAAGAAGGGGCTTCCATAGCTGAGATGATATCGGCAACATTCCCTGCAGGTACCCTGTCCGGAGCTCCTAAATATATGGCGATGAAGATTATCGATAAATACGAAAACCAGAGACGGGGTTATTATGGAGGCGCAATTGGATTCCTTGACTTCAGGGGTCATTTTAACCATGCTATCATGATCAGGACCTTTCTTAGCAAAGGGAATATACTTTATTACCAGGCCGGAGCAGGGATAGTTGCAATCTCAAGTGAGGAAAACGAATTACAGGAGGTAAATAATAAACTTGGGGCGCTCAGAAAAGCCATAGAAATGGCAGGAGAGATTAAGTGATACTTAACTATAAAAAGATGGAAAAAATATTGGTTATTGATAATTATGATTCTTTCACCTATAATCTGGTGCACTATATAGAAAAACTTACGGGTAATAATCCATCGGTATTCCGGAATGATGAAATTCTTCTGGACGAAGTGAATAATTATGACAAAATCCTCCTTTCCCCCGGACCCGGCGTACCTGTTGATGCGGGCATATGTATTGATCTCATAAGACGATATGCAAAATCTAAAAGTATTCTGGGGATTTGTCTTGGACACCAGGCAATCTGTGAGGCTTTCGGAGGGAAATTACTCAACCTGAGTAATGTTTATCATGGAGTGGCTACACCTGTAGCAATTATTGATTCGGAGGAGCCTCTGTTCAGAAATATTCCCTCTTCTATCATTGCAGGAAGATATCATTCATGGGCAGTATCGGATGTTGATCTTCCGGGATGTTTTACGGTTACATGTAAAGATGAGAGCGGGTTAATTATGGGTATAAGCCATAAAGATTTTGATGTACGTGGCTTACAGTTTCACCCGGAATCTATTCTTACTGAACACGGTTTTGATATTATACAAAACTGGATTGATCTTTAAAATAGTGTTGAATATTCTCTATAAGGCATTGAATATATTAATAATACAATAAATTTATTACTAAACATGCGTGAAATACTGAATCATCTATTCGAGCACAAGACTCTCAACCGGCAGGAGTCAGAGAAGGTGCTTACCAACATAGCAAAGGGTAGCTATTCTGAATCTGAAATAGCAGCTTTTATCACAGTTTATCTGATGAGGAGTATAACAGTTGACGAACTTTCAGGTTTCAGGGACGCTTTGCTGAATCTATGTGTCAGAGTTGATCTTTCTGATTTCGATACAATGGATGTATGTGGTACAGGAGGAGACGGGAAAGATACTTTCAACATATCAACCTTAACTACATTCATTCTTGCAGGTGCAGGTATCAGTGTCGCCAAACACGGTAATTATGGAGTAACATCAGCATGCGGTTCCTCGAATATACTGGAGCATTTCGGATATGTTTTTTCAACAGACCAGGATAAATTAAAAAAGGAAATAGAAAAGAGCGGAGTATGTTTTTTACATGCTCCGCTCTTTAACCCGGCAATGAAAAATGTAGTTCCTGTCCGCAGAGCGCTCAAGGTTAAAACTTTTTTTAACATGCTGGGACCAATGGTCAATCCTTCTTTTCCAAAGAAACAACTCATAGGAGTTTATAGTCTGGAACTTGCCAGACTATACAATTATCTCTACCAGCATTCTTCAATGCAATATGTAATCATTTTCAGTCTTGATGGATATGATGAGATTTCACTTACTTCCGATTTTAAATATATACTCAACGGTGTTGAAAAGATAATTTCTCCTGAACAGCTGAATTATAAAAGAGCCTTACAATCCGACCTGACAGGAGGCAGGACAATTCAGGATGCAGCTAAACTATTTGTCAGGATTCTTAAAGGAGAAGGGACATCTGTTCAGAATAGCGTGGTGACAGCGAATACCCAGATGGCACTGAAATGTTATTATCCTTTGAAATCCTTTGAGGAGTGCCGTGAAATTGCTGTCACTTCTCTCTTCAGCGGCAAAGCATATCGCTCATTTATTAAACTGATTGAATTGCAGCAATGACAATCCTGGGGAAAATTGTAGCACACAAAAAGAAGGAGCTGGCAAAGATTGCCGGTTTAGTCTCCTGTGCGGATCTTGAAAAAAGTAAATTGTTTAACCGGGAGACCATTTCTCTCTCAGAACTTCTTCTCGATAAGAATAAAACAGGAATAATTGCAGAATTCAAGAGAAAGTCTCCTTCAAAGGGTGTCATAAATGCTGCCGCATCAGTTGTTGAAGTGACTACAGGATATTTCAGAGAAGGTGCATCCGGTATCTCGATTCTTACTGACAACCAATTTTTTGGTGGTTCTTCAGCCGATCTGTCTCTTGCCCGTGAAAATAATATATTCCCTATCCTGCGGAAGGATTTTATTGTTGACGAATATCAGGTAATTGAATCAAAAGCTATCGGAGCTGATGTTATACTGCTTATAGCTGCTGCCCTTAAGAAATCGGAAATTTTAAATTTTGCCCGATTAGCACGTTCGCTTGGAATGGAAGTGCTGCTGGAGATACATGAGCCATTTGAACTGGAAAAAGTAAATCAGTATGTCAATATAATAGGTGTAAATAACCGTAACCTGAAAACATTTGTTGTAAATTCGAGCATCTCAGAAGAGATTGCAGACAGGATTCCTTCCGGATTCCTGAGGATTTCAGAAAGCGGGATCTCATCACCACATACAATAAGAATACTTAAAAATGCCGGGTACAATGGATTCCTGGTAGGTGAAAAGTTCATGGCTACTCCCGATCCTGTTAAGGCATTTGCTGAATTTGTAAAGAATATTAGTTTAAACAATGGTCAGAATTAAAGTTTGCGGAATGTGCAATCCTATGAATGTTACGGAAATTGGCGACATAAAACCTGACTTTATGGGATTCATTTATTACAAGGGATCACCCAGGTATGTTGGTTCAGATCCGGACAAATCTCTTTTCTATAATGTTCCCCCCGGGATTACTAAAACAGGAGTCTTTGTAGATGAAAAACCGGATGAGATCCTTAGATTATCCGACTGGTCGGGACTGGGGATGATACAGCTTCATGGCAATGAGTCACCGGACTATTGTTCATATTTAAGATCATCCGGATTAAAAATAATTAAGGTTTTCAGCATAGCGGAATCGTTTGATGTTGAATTTATCAATATGTTCTCAGAAGTTTGTGATTATTTCCTGTTCGACACAAGAACAGGAAAAGCCGGAGGTAGTGGTATAAAATTCGATTGGAATAAACTAAAGGCTTACCAACTTGATAAACCTTTCTTTCTTAGCGGAGGCATAGGACCTGAAGATGCAGGATTAATAAAGACATTTGAAAACAGAGGTTTTTTTGCTGTTGATGTGAACAGCCGGTTTGAAACTGCTCCAGGGATAAAGAATGTCACTCTGGTTAAAACATTTATTGAAGCACTTAAAAATAGCGGGATATGAAATATAGTGTAGATGAACGAGGTTATTACGGAGAATTCGGGGGCGCTTTTATTCCTGAAATGATGTACCCCAATGTTAAGGAACTCAGGGATAATTATCTAAAGATTCTGAATGATGAGAAATTTCAGGATGAATATCATTCATTGTTAAAGCACTATGTAGGCAGACCTTCGCCTCTTTTTTATGCATCAAGGCTATCTGCGTTTCATAAAACGAAAATATACCTGAAACGTGAAGATCTCAATCATACAGGAGCCCATAAGATAAACAACACTGTGGGCCAGATACTTATTGCTCAGCGCCTTGGTAAAACAAGGATTATTGCTGAGACGGGTGCGGGCCAGCACGGGGTCGCCACTGCAACAGTTTGTGCGCTGATGGGCATGAAATGCATTGTGTATATGGGACAACTTGATATTGAACGGCAGTCACCGAATGTATCGCGAATGAAAATGCTCGGGGCAGAAGTAGTACCTGTTTTAAGTGGTAATAAAACGCTGAAAGATGCCACTAATGAAGCAATTCGTGATTGGATAAGCAATCCGTCGGATACCTATTATATTATTGGTTCTGTTGTGGGACCTCATCCTTATCCTGACCTGGTTACAAGGCTTCAGTCGATTATAAGCGAAGAGCTTAAATTACAGGTGAAAGAGATTACGGGCAAAGAGAATCCTGATTATGTTATTGCATGTATCGGAGGCGGAAGTAATGCTATAGGCTCTTTCTATCATTATCTGAATGATGATAAGGTCAGCCTGATTGCTGTGGAAGCAGCCGGGAAGGGTATTTACAGCGGTGAAACAGCTGCTACTATGGTGGCAGGCCGTCCGGGGATAATTCATGGAAGCAGGACAATGCTTATGCAGAATGAAGATGGTCAGATCACAGAGCCCTACTCAATATCTGCAGGACTCGATTACCCTGGAATTGGACCAATCCATTCATATCTTCACAAGATGAAAAGAGTTATTTTCGATCATGTCACTGATGACGAAGCGCTTGAAGCTGCTTTCAGGCTGACAAGGCTTGAGGGGATCGTGCCTGCACTCGAATCAGCTCATGCCCTGGCTTTTTTAGGGAAACGCAAATTTCACGAAAATGATGTTGTAATTGTTACAATTTCAGGAAGAGGTGATAAGGATATGGCAGCCTATATTAAATATATGGAAGAAAATGATTCCCACAGATTCCTCTGATCAGCTCTGATCGAATTTCAGCTATCTGCGAAATTCAGAGATATCAGAGGGGAAAGGAATTTGAATAAATATTTTTAATTGATCAATTTAATCCATTGAATATGAATCGGATTGACAAGCTTTTCGGAGAGAAAAAAAACAATATACTCTCAATCTATTTTACAGCAGGATACCCACATTTAGATTCGACTACCGGAATTATCAAAGCTCTTGAAAATGCAGGAGTTGATATGATAGAAATCGGAATGCCATTTTCCGATCCTATGGCAGATGGACCTGTTATTCAGCACAGCAATGAAATAGCCCTTCAGAACGGAATGAGTCTTAAAATGCTTTTCAGCCAGTTACAGGGCATCCGGAATGAGGTCGATATCCCGATGCTACTGATGGGATATTTAAATCCTATAATACAATTCGGCGTAGAAAATTTTTGCAGGCAATGTACGGAGATTGGTATCGATGGGGTTATTCTGCCAGATCTCCCACCTGAAATTTATATTGAGGAATATCTTCCGCTGTTTGAAAGATTTGAGCTGTACAACATTTTACTGATCACGCCTCAATCGGATGATGACAGGATTTCTTCTATTGACAAAATCAGTCGTGGTTTCATCTATATGGTATCAACATCATCTGTTACAGGTGTAAGAGGAAAATTTTCGGAGAATCAGTTGTCATACTTTCAAAGAGTCAATGCCATGGCTCTTAATCATCCGGGACTTATTGGTTTTGGCATTTCCGATCATGATACATTTAATATAGCTTCTGAATATGCAAGAGGTGGTATAATTGGGAGTGCATTTGTAAAATTATTGGGAAAGAAGGAAAATTTAACAGAAAGCATATTCCGGTTTGTTAAGGATATCAGAGGTTGAATACCAGGAGACGAATAATAACCTTCTCACTCATCTTAAGAGATATAGTTGGTTAATCAGTTTTTCATAATATGTTTATGGAAATTCAGTTCAATTTTTGACAATTATCAATATACCCTATAAAAAAATAGGGTCATGTTGCAAAAACATGCATAAATATATTATAATACCCCTAAAAAACACAGTGAAACACTAAAATAAGTATAAAATAATTTGGTACACCCCATAAAAGACGTATTTTTGTCCCGAAAACATATTTCTTGATTGGTTTATTTTAAATTTTTAACGAATGAGAATTTCAGGGAAAAGATATCTATTACTGTTCTTGCTGCTTTTATTCAGTAGTTCAGGGTTATTTGCTTCAGACGGAACGGCAATCGATACAGGGGCTACAGCATGGATGCTTACTTCAACAGCATTGGTATTGTTAATGATACCCGGACTTGCAATGTTTTATGGCGGATTGGTGCGCTCAAAAAACGTTCTTGGGACTATAATGCACAGTTTTGTTGCCATGGGGATCATCAGTGTTTTGTGGGTGATACTTGGTTACAGCATGTGTTTCGGTAAAAGTGTTCTGGGTGGATGGTTCGGATGGAATTCAGATTATTTCTTTCTGAAAGGGATCGACACCAATATATTGGATGCAGGGATTCCGGAATATGTTTTCACTATGTTCCAGGGCAAATTCGCAATTATTACTCCGGCACTTATTGCGGGAGCTTTTGCTGAAAGGGTCTCATTCAAAGCCTATTGTTTCTTTATTGCAATCTGGAGTCTTCTGGTCTACAATCCACTTTGTCACTGGGTATGGGCTTCCGATGGTTTCCTTTTTCATCTTGGAGCTAAGGGAGCAATTGATTTCGCAGGTGGAACAGTCGTCCATATTTCTGCAGGTGTTAGTGGCCTTGTAGCAGCTCTGTTTCTTGGTTCACGTCGCGGGTATCCATATCAGGTAATTCGTCCTAACAACCTTGTTATTACCATGCTTGGTGCCGGATTACTATGGGTTGGATGGTTTGGGTTTAATGCGGGAAGCAGCATCTCTTCAGGATTAAGCACCGCACAGGCTCTGACAGCAACACAGGTTGCAGCAGCAGCAGGAGCTTTGAGCTGGATTGTTATAGAAAGTATCCATCAGGGTAAAGCCACAGCTCTCGGATTTGCCTCCGGTATTCTGGCAGGATTAGTTGCTGTGACACCTGCTGCGGGAGTTGTTCAGCCATATGGGGCAATGATACTTGGTATTCTGGCTTCATTTATCTGTTATTCAGCAATCCAGGTGAAGAATAGACTCGGATATGACGATAGCCTCGATGCATTTGGGATCCATGGTGTCGGGGGAATTGTCGGAGCGCTCCTCCTTACATTCTTCATTCGTCCCTCCTGGATGCATGAAGCGGTGACAGCTGCAGGTGGAAAGTGGACAATCTGGAACCAGCTTGGAGTACAGGCCCTTGCTGTCACTATCGCCATAGTTTATGCAGCAGTAATGACTTTTATAATAATCTATATCCTTAATAAATTCATCAAATTTAAATCATCAGAGGTTGATGAAATGGCAGGTCTCGACAGATCTTACCATGGAGAAAGAGGATATGGAATGTTAAATCCCAGTTAATCAGATAATCAGGTACCAATACAATGAAACTAATAACTGCAATAATCAGAGAAGTCCAGCTCGATAAAGTACGGGAAGCACTCATCGAGGCTGATATTAAAAGAATCACTGTAAGCCGTGTATCAGGTCATGGCCAGCAGAGAATTGAAGAGATGTACAGGGGACAGATCATAGTTCCTGATCTGATCCCCAAGATTAAAATTGAAATAGGTGTCAATGATGCATTTGTCGATATAACTGTTGAAACAATTCTGAAGTCTGCCCGCTCAAACGGAGCAGGTTCTGTTGGCGACGGTAAGATCTTTATTACACCTCTTGAAGAATGTATAAGAATTCGTACTGGTGAAAGGGGAGGAACAGCAATATAAATTATGTTAAAATGGTTGGTTTTTTTACCCGGGCATAATTTGTCCGGGTTTTTTTATATCAGAACTCGATGTAGTAAATTACTTTAATATCAAACAGAAAGTCTTCCTTAAAATCTTATTTTTAATCCAATACCGTTTACCGAAGCTAAACCTTTAAACTTTACCAGTTCGGCATTTATTATGATTTGTCTCTCTTTTACCTTACCTGTTGCCCATAGAGGAATTCCCACAGCCATTAGCCCAAGTCCGCCAAGCATAACATAGCGGTATGTATCTACTTTATTCTCGGGAGGCTCTTTAGTACCATTATCATTATATAATTTCCAATACATTACATTACCGGCAAACAGTGTCACTCCACCAATTATTGATAAAAATGTTCCGGTTCTTTCCATATTTTTATACTTCACTAAAGCATTACCGAATATGAGTGAGTTTCTGGATTGTGCGTTTACTGAAACGGATAAGATTGTAAGGAGAAGAACAAGTATAAACGTTTTCATAATAATCATTATATACTAAGGGGAATCCCCTGATATCAAAGTTAAACATTGATTCCGATCATGTCTTTATCCGGTATTTTAACACTCCTGATACCTTCTCTGTTGAATTTGCCAAAATTTCAACTGATGCCAAAATGAGCATAACGTTCTCTTATCAGAACAGGCATGCTTAAGGTTGACATTTATGTTCCTGACCTGACCAGTTTGAAATCCTTATTGATATGCATAATCGGATTAATTTTTATAAACTCAGCTGCAGGACTGGAATTCTCATTAACTCCAAGCCAGAGATTCACTGCAGTTGGAGAAAGATATGTTCCAAACTCAGCACCCAGCCCAATTTTAAATTTAGTCAGTCCGTCTGTCAGAAATGGTCTGGTACCACCTACATCAAGATATTTGCATCCCATCTTCTGGCCCTCAAGTACGCCAAAATAGTATAGAGCTCCTATAACCCCATGATGTCTGTATTCATCGTTGCCATCAAGCAAGCCGAGACGGAGTAGCTGCAAAGAGTCTTCTGATTTTTTAATAAGTACTGCACCCACCATCACTCCATCCTCTTTGATAGCCAGTAATAAAGGGGGTGGATCTGATTTCCATACAAGGTCTAAATCCTCAATCCATGCTTCCTCCCCGTGACGTTTTGAGATATATGGCAGATAAAACTTTCTATTGAAATAATCAAAACTTTCCCTTTCAGTTTGTATTTCATAAGTCATATTATATTTCCGGATTCTTCTCATTACATCTGAAAAGTCAGATACCCCGGTCTTACAGATTTCACTTATAGGTCTATCAATATTTATTTTCATTCTAATCCATTCAGGAACTACATATCCATTCCATTTATGAAAATATTTCCTGATTATCGGGCTTATTTCAGAAATAACCATATCAAGATTGTAAGACTTAATTAAATCCGGAATCTGCCAAAACCATCTCCGCCCTAAAAAAGTCGGATTTTTATTCCCGTCAAGCAGTAATCGGACAAAGTATTTCTTCTTTATGGAAGAATATCCTACATATGCTATTTTCATTTTATCAGATTCATACTGATATATTGGCAGATATAATCGAGCCAGATTTTTAAGCCAATTTATCTCCATGTATTATTTGTATTAGGTGTTTTGAAAATATGTTTCAATAAGAATCTGTTATTTTATCAGATGCTTTTTAGAAATTCATTTTTATTTCTCTTTTAAAAACTAAAGTTAAATAAAGAGGAATATAAAACAAAATTTAGTAACCATTTGGGTAACCCATGCGCCAAATAAATTGTAAAAGAATTCTTCCAAATTTGTCAATAAATAATTTTTAAGACAGACCCGGGTATACAAGCTTATAAGGTTCTCTTCCAATTAGTTTTCATATTCCGGATGACTTAAATAATTATGATTGGTTGGACGTTCACACCTTCATTTTTAATCCCGTTAGCTTCTAATTGACCTACTAATTTTATTGCTTATTTCAATAATTTGTATTTTTTAACAACTTCATTTGCTGCTTCAGCAATCGACTTATCTTTGATTCTGCCTTGATATTTTTTTGCTACTTCTAATAACTCTTTTACCAGATCTTGTTTCAAAGAATATTCATTCGCTCTGTCAAACGGAGATTCATCTGAAATCCATTCTCCTTTCCAATCTATATGTCCCATATCAATTTAGCTTCTATACTTCAAAAATATTCTTTTATTTATATTTGATCTAATTTTTGAATGCCTAATTCCGGAAAATCTGCATTCTTCGATAACTCTATAATAAAATGAAATTAAGTATTTGGGGATTTTTAAATTTCAATTCACATTTAAGCCAGCTAAACAAATTCATAATCCAGTTTTGCATACTAAAAAAATTGGTCAGACCTATTAAATTGTATGATTCAGGAATACTCTGGAAATCCGATATTGAGTTTGCTCCTTCGAATAGCAATTTTCAAAGTAATTATGTGTTGAGAAATTAAATCAAAAAGTGCCGTGATCAGCATTATATCAGCAATCTGCTCAGTTTTAAGCTCAGGACATGATTAGTTTGCAAAAAACAATAAAATTGCCGAATTTAGCGTCATTGCCAGAGTATTTTTTTAGGTATTAAATATATAACTGATAATTATTAACTTAATATAAATTAATTATGGGATTGATATCATTTATTAAGACTGCCGGAGAAAAAATATTTGGCAAATCAGAAGAGAAAAAAGAAGAGGAAAAAGCTGCATTAATTTTAGCTCATCTTAAGAAATTTGGCTTCAATACCAGTGATATTCTGGTTAAGGTAGATGGAGACAAAGTAAGCCTTATAGGAAGTATTGATACGATAGAGAACAGAAACAAAATCATTGTGGCGGCAGGTAATATTGAGGGAGTATCTGCAGTTGAAGACTTTATAGTGGTCAGGCAACCTCCGGTTGTTGCACCTCCGGCACCTGAAAAGCAGTTTTATACAGTAAAAAAAGGTGACTACCTTTCAAAAATTGCGAAGGAGGTTTATGGTAATGCCAATAAATACAATGTTATTTTTGAAGCAAACAAACCTATGCTGAAAAATCCTGACCTGATCTATCCCGGACAGGTACTTGTTATTCCTCCAATTGTAAAATAAAATTGAGAAAATGCTGAAGAATAGGGCTGTCTTTGATTTATGTCTGCCTTTCTTCAGCATTATTCTTCAGGTTATTTTCTGGAAACCTGGAAACTAAGGATTTTCAGGCTTATCTTCTTCTTTTGTTTTGTTCTTTATGTTTTCAGCAATATCTTCGAGTTTATCGGCGGCTTTATTTGCCAGCTTCTTTCCTAAAACCTTAGCTTTGGAAAGTGCTTCATCAGCTTTATCTTCAGCTATGTCTGCCAATGTATCAAGTTTATCTTTCACACTGGTTTTTTTTAGATCTTCAATTTTATCATCGACAAAATCTCCTGCTTTATCGAATGTTTCTGCCACTGATTCAAATGCCTTGCTTTTTATTACTTTTTCGACATTCTCATCGATGAAGTCATCGGCTTTATCAACAAGTTTTTTCGCTTTATCAAGCAACCCTTCTTCTTCAGGTTTTTCCGGTTCTTTTTTTCCATTTTCTTCCATGATAATAATAATTTAAAAAGTACTATTCAGAAAATTCCTCAGGCTACTATAGTCCATCAGATAACTTATAAAGATAATAAACTCATAATTTTTATCAGAAGGGAAATGACTAAAATCGGGAGAAGAGCTGAACGATTTAAATAGCTTGCAGGCAGGCCTGCAATATTCTGTTTTGATATTGCTACTATTGTTGAAATACCTCTCTGTTATATTCCATTCGTCGACAATCTGCCGGATAGGATAACAATGCCAGTGGCAGTCGATGCAGGGATTATTCATCTAGTTTTTGTTTTTCCGGTAGATAATGACATTCCGGAATGGACACGTGAGAATTATTATGAATCTCCCTTCGCTGAGGTGGACATTTAATGCCAGATGTTGTCAATATTGACTTAACATTATCATGTTCACTTTATTCTGATTATGAAAGGGCAAAACTTATTCAAAAGAGTTAATGATTCGCTTTTTCCATAATCCTTTCTATCTCATCTATTTCTCTGGGGATGTTTTTAGATAGTACAATACATCCTGTGTCAGTAATCAATATATCATCTTCAATACGCACTCCAATATTTTTATATTTTTCATAGACAGGAGCAACATCATCAATGAACTGCTGGATCTCTTCATGGGTGGCTTCCTTGCCAAATAATTCAAATAAACCGGACAATCCGTTTGCTCTGAAGTAAAGACCGGGCTCCACTGTCAATACCATTCCCTTTTCCAAAGTCCTGCCAAAGGTTGTATCATTCATTGCATATTCATCATAAACAGAATAAGGGACACCAAAATCTCCGGCATCGTGAACATACAAACCTATATAATGGTTAATTGCAGGATATAGAATATAGAACTTCTTCTGCCACTTACTTTTAAGATCAGTAATCAATCCAAGTTTAAATAATCCTTGAGCAAACACTTCAGCAGATTTGTGGTCACCTCTGGTAAAATAATTACCCGGCTTCATCTCAGAAATTGCTGCATTTTGAGCTTCCAGTACAAGTTCATATATATCTTTTTGCTCTTTGGAAAATTTTCCGTTTACAGGGATGGTCCTGGTAATGTCTGAAGCATAGTATCCATATTCAGCACCGATATCTATTAGCACGAGATCACCTTCTTTCATTTTACGATTGTTGGCTGAATAATGAAAAATTACATCGTTTGGTCCGGAAGCTATAATAGGTGGAAAGGATGCCATAGGGCAACCCAGATTCAGGTAGGTGTAAGCAATGGCTGCTTCAATCTCAAACTCATACATAGAAGGTTTGCAAATGCGGCAGGAATTCATGAATGCTTCACCGATAATATCAACTGCTTTCTGAAGTCTTTTAATTTCATTGGTATCTTTGTGTACCCTCATTTCATTTAATATCGGTGAAATATCTTTAATTAATTTTCCTGATGATTTAAGTTTATGCAATTTATCCAATATGTCATTATTAAGTAATGAATCCTTAAAATCTATATAAATCGGAGTTCCGGTTCTGACATTTTCCCGGATGACTTTTGGAAGTTCACTGTAAGACAATACAGTGTCGGCCCTGTAAGTGACCATAATATCATCAATTTTTGGCGTTTCACCGTTATACTTGATTTCCCTGAAATTTCTTTCCTTGACAAAGAGCGTATAGGTGGGATAAGACTTATCTTTCCTGATTGCAACCGCAGAAAAGGGTTCTGTAAAACCTGTGATATAATAAAAGTTATCGGCAACCCTGAAATTATATCGTTCATCATCATTGACATCGCCCGATCTCAGAATGACAATCCCGTTATTAATCTGAACCATGAGATTCTCTCGTCTATCTGCATAAACCTTCTGTTGATCGCCTGATAATTCAAGATCACTTATGTCCGGAACCATCCGTTTATTTTCATTAACAGGTACAGATCTTTTACACCCAGCTATTAAGAAGACAGAAAGCAACAAGGGGAATAGATGTTTCATGCCAGAGTCTCTTGCAATAAAATACAAATAACCATCGCAGAATATGAGAAGAAAGCTATTTAAATATTTATTTCTCCTGTAATCAAAGTTACAACTTGTTTAATCTGAAGACAACTTTATTCTGCGAACACTAAAATATAAAATATAACATTATAATGATTGCTTATTTGATTATATCAGATAACTAATTGGAAATTTGAAATTTATTTAACATTCGAGGTTTATGTCATAAAGGCAGCTATTTTTAGAAGGGTTTAAACACCTGTATGAGGTTGTCGGATTTGAATAATTGGTATTTCAGGATTTCAACAGAGTTTTAAATATCTTATCTGGAGACTATTCTTACTCTTACCTCATCATCAATGGTCCTACCGTTAATTTCTGCCGGTTTCCAGGCGGGTCCTCCTCTGATAAGTCTTACTGCTTCCCTGTCAAATTCATCACCGGGACTATTTATAACCTTTATACTGTCGATGGTTCCGGAGGCAAGTACCATGAAACTGATAACGATAACGGAATCTTCTCCCGGAGAATTAGCCAGCGGTTTTATCATTTTTTCCTCAATGTACCTGTTGAAATTACTGACGCCTTCAGAAGGCAGGGGATTCCTGTATCCGGGTTGCTTATTTTCAGTTTTTTTTGATACCCCAAATTCCGTAGAAACATTTTTACCTCTGACATTCAAAGCTGTTATCTCCTGCGTTGCGGATTCCATTGCCGGAGCAGATATCTGATCTTTCTCCTTAGACAGTGTAGAATCTTTTCCCGCGGTAATGGCAAGAGTATCTGTACTTCCTGTAATTGATGTATTGTTTGTTCCGGCGGAAATTACCGTATCAATATTATTTTTGGTGGTTTCACTGTTAATCTTTAGTCCAGCTGAGTCCGGATTGTTTTTTGATACTGCCGGGATAAGTCCGGTAATATGGTTTGAATCGGTTACTTCCGGAAGCACTGGTTTAAGATTGTCAATAGTAAGTTGTTTTGAGGTTCTGTTTTTATCCGAGATTATAATTATCGAAGAAATAATCATTACCACTACTCCGAGAGCCGCAGCAGAGAAAAGAACTATTCTTTTTCTGGAAATGACCCACTTCTTAAGCAGCTTCACGGGAGAATCCTTATCATCAGCTGCTCCCCGTGGTGATATTCCTGAAAAACTTACAGTTGTCTTTTCGGCAAAAGGGTCATCCTGAAATTTCCTGAGAAAAGAATTCTCTTCTCTTTTTGTCATTTCTCCCCTTATATAGCGCTGATAATCGGAGAGAGAACTATTTGTATTCTTATCTTTTTCTTTCACCATGGCAGAAATTCATTATAATCAATAAACAAATGTAATTTCCTATAAATTGATCTGATAAAAGTTATGTAAGACTTTAACATTAGTTATGTTCATTTTGTTAAAAGTTCAGACGTATTTAATAAGCTGATCGGTAGACCAGGTAAAACTGAATGCCTTGCTCCGGAGCCACAAACTGAATTAGGTCAGTCACCTTAGTACTTTCGCAACCGGGTAAGCTTAATAAATGTCGTTTGTTGAGATCATAATTTACAAAATGTCGTTCAGGTTTGAAATAATTATCTTCATTCTCTAAAATTCAATTATTTAAAACGGATTTCTACTCATAAAATTAGGATTTTTAGTTTATATTTTGAATTAAGGAGTTAATTGAGACGGATTTTAGGCTTCTGCCGCACCCCTTTTCACTGTCACCCAAACCCCCTTTCAACTTTTATTATTCCACTTTAGTCTTTTATCTTATTATTCTCTGTCTCTGATATAGTGTTCCATAAGGTGTCGGTAATCCCAAGATTATGTTCTTAGGAACTTTTGCCAGTGAGGCAAAAGATATGATGTGGATTTTTCAGATTTAAGTGGACTGGTGAATGTGATGCAGGCTCTTGAAGAAGCTGATGCAGCAGGACAAAATATCAGGATGTTATATACATTTAATTCTTAGTTAAATGACTTGTTAAATAAAATTGACTTTAGCTTAACCGGGAAGTAACTTTGCAATTAAGTAACAAGCTAAAAATAAACAGAATGAAAAGACTTATCTTTCTTCTAATCACGATCATGGCTTTCGTTTTAAGCTACAAATCCGACGCACAGACTTCTACAGTCAAGGAAGAACTTGCTAAAGCTCAAACTCTCGTCCAGCAGGGAAAAACAGAAGAGGCTTCGAAAATTTACACCAGTCTTATGGAAAGCCATCCTGACAACAGGGAGGCAGTCCAGGGATGGATCATCGCAAACATGAAAAGAACACAGGGGGGAGAAGAAGAAATGATCGGGCAGCTTGACGGACTGGAAAAGTTGTATCCGAAAAATACTGCTATTTTGTTCTTCAAAGCCTATGTTCAGGGCGAGTACAAACATTATGATGAATCATTGGTAACTCTTGAAAAACTAACAACTCTCCAGCCAGATAGTGCCTTAAACTGGTTGTTGAAAGGACAGATTTTAGAAGAAGTGAACAAATATGAACAGGCGTTAAACGCTTACAACAAGGCAATCTCACTTGATGCAGCCAATTCTGATGCATGGCAAAATAAGGCAGGTCTGCTTGCGAAAACCAATAAACTCGATGAAGCAATTGACTCATACTCAAGAGCTATTCAGCTATCTCCCGGTGTTGCTGTTTTTATATATAACCGGGGATGTGCTTATTGCCGTAAAGGGGATAAAGCAAATGCTCTTGCCGACCTTAAAAAGGCAATCTCAATGAATCCTTCATTCAGGGAATCTGCCCGTAAAGATGAAGATTTCAAAAGCCTCTGGGATGATGAAGATTTTAAGAAGCTGACTTTATAGGCTTCTATAAAGAGAGAACTTTTTCAAAATTACACTTTATATATATTAAATTAATGACCTGTTAGTTAGTACTGGCTCTGCCATATTAATTCATATCAGATGCAGTAATAAATAAATATCCGATGAAATGATTTTAGTTTACATTAATTAAAATTAAATATCACTTACAAGTTATAATAATGGGATAAAACATTTCTTTAAACGCCAGACATTTTACCTGGTACAGATTTATTTGACTTCACTTTTTTGGTATTGTAACTTGCACTAAAAATATTTTAGTTTTATTAATTAACTAAAAATTAATCACATGAAAAAGTTTTATTTAATGACAGCAATTGCTGTATTCCTCCTTTTAGCCTTTTCTAAGGGAATACAGGGGCAGAACATTAGATCGAACCTCGACCAGCCTAAACTGATGTTACAGTTTCTTGGTAATTGGCAGGCGAATGTAGGGATAGATACTCTGGAGGTATGGGATTGCCAGGTGTTCGGGAAAGCATATACTTCAAATGTATATCAGGTTACCAAGGGTCATAAAACTCCCTTTTTTATAAATAATATCAGTTATGATCCTAAGGTAGGGAAGTTTTGTGGCTTTCAGCTATCTGCATACGGAGGTTACTGGACATGGATTGGTTCATTCACTTCTGAAAAAAAGCTGGAAGGAATCATAGTTCAAAACTTTAATCCTGAACAAGTTAATGGAAAATTTGAGATAATCTTCAAGAATCTTACTGAATTTACTTATTACAATTATGATACTAAAGGAGTAAAAACAGTAGAACTGCAATATGTTAAAATTAAATAGTCAGCAGTCCCACAAGGAGAGAGAGCGGACAAAATTCAAAATGGATGATTAAAAGTAATGTGTATTTAATGCCCTGAGATATCTATTTCAGGGCATTTTCATATGCAATTATTGAGGTCAAAAGAATCCTGTGCTATATAATATTAGAATACATATAATTAGATGGAATATTGCCTCATTAAAGTTCGTAAGAGGTGGCACTTGCGGAGGAGGAACTTTTTCTCAGCACTGAGTGATTTCCCTTGGATATAATGGTGTCTTGTTGCTTTATTTGTAATCTCCACACCAGGTAATAGAGATTCTAAAAAGGCCACTATTAGCTAATTGATAATACATTATTATCAATATGAGCAAAAATTTTTTTTGATCTAATATTTTTTCATGAACGTTGTATTCGCAATGCACCAATAAGCATTATAATTACTGTGGCTAATACAGCAAATACACCGATCATCCCAATCGGAGGAAAATTTGACGGAGCACCGGCCGCACCTTTGAGAACAAGTCCAACAGGTAAAAAATAGGCGAACAGGGTAAGAATTGAACATAGCTTTTTTAAACCATTCGAGAGAACCACCCGATCCAATAGAAGTCCAATGAAAAGATTAAAAAAGGAAATAGGCATTCCGTGCGAATGCCCTTCACGGAGATAAAACCGAACAATTGACAATACATGATTTCCATCCTGTACAGCAAAACGATCAAAAGTAAGTCCTAAAACCATTCCGCCACAGACTGCCAGTATAAGCCCGATAAAACCGGCAACAATATTAATTTTTCCGTAGTTCATAATGTATTTTTTAAGGATTTATAATATTTTCAAAAATACTATATGGCTATATTCAATACAGTTGCAGTAATTGACAATTATGTTAGCTGATTATGTCATTTTATTACTAAAATAAATTCATGACATAAGGTTTTTAGTCAGATTTATCTGACCATTTTCTTTATTATAATTTTAGAATCAGATTGAGGTTATGTTTCAATACACAATATTTTTAAATAGAATAATTTTTAGAAGTTAATTTTGATACCAAACTTTAATTAGATTATATTTGTTTGAGATGTCATATATGGCATCACAAATGTCGATAGTGCCATTTATTTTACAAAAAATGGGTATCATGAATATAGCTATAGTAAATTTCAGGGATTCCGTACTCAGTAGTGTTGTCGGACCTTATGAAATGCTTGGTAAAACGCCTTCTATTCTTGAGAATTTTGGTATTGAATCCAATAGTGTAAAATTTGAAGTTGAGATAGTTACCGATTTTAACACTTTTTCTCAATCAGGAGAGACTACTGGTCACCCTCAGTTATCCTCCGCAGCAACATTACAAAGCACTAAGGTTTACGACCTTATAGTAATTCCTGCAATGACTGAAGATAAAATAAATATTGTTTTAGAAAGGGAAAAAAGGTTAATAGACTGGATTAAATGGCAATATCATGAAGGCGCAGAAGTAGCATCCATTTGTTTAGGAGCATTTATTCTTGCATCAACGGGTTTGCTTCACGGGAAATGTGCAACAACTCATTGGCTTGGTGTTGATTATTTCAAAGAAATGTTTCCTGATGTAATACTGGTTGACGATAAAATTATAGTTGATAACGGTAACCTTTATACAAGTGGTGGCGCCTTTTCATTTACTTCGTTGATGATTTACCTCATCGAGAAGTATTGTGGACATCAGGCTGCCGTTACAATGTCAAAAGTTTTTCTTGTAAATGTTCATGATACACAGCAAACCAGTTACTCAATTCTTAGTCTTCAGAGGAGACATAATGATAAACAGATAAAACACGTGCAGCAATATATTGAAGAGAACTACATGAAAAGCCTGAAAACAGAGACCTTGGCTAAGATTGCTATATTGGGTGTTCGTACTTTTATCAGAAGGTTTAAGAAAGCAACGGGTAACACCCCTTATGAATATATTCAGAGAGTAAAGGTTGAGGTCGCAAAGAAAATGCTCGAAAAATCCAATGATGGTGTTGAGCAAATTAGTATGAATGTTGGCTACATTGATTTTAGCGCATTTCGGAAGGTATTCAAAAAAAATGTTGGTATAACACCATCTGATTATAAAAAGAGATATTCAAATATGTTTTTTCCGGGAGTTTCACAAGTAATGTTAATTGAGAAATAGCTGTTATTAAGAATTTTGTGTAAATGAATTGGTAGCTCCATCAGGAAACCCGAACGGTCTGGAATCGAATATTAAAAAGAACCCCCGACATGTCTGAATATCGGGGGAGTTGTATAGCTGAATAATCAAAGAGCCCGATGCCTTAAGAGCCCATCCAGGAGCTCTCATTCAGGAAACAATTCAGGAAACTTTCTCCTTTCTCTTTTTGCCTTTCTCCTTTTTAATTCGGCATGCTGCATGCGGCGTGTCGTTAAATGCTCTTCTTAAACTTTTATCTTTTTACTTTTGTCTTTTATCCTAAGAATATCTATTTTTGATAGAGTGTTTCGTTTCGTGCTAAAGACTTATCACTATGTTAGTAAGAACATTTGCGAGTGCCGTAACAGGTATTGATGCCGTTACAGTAACAATTGAAGTTAATGTGTCACGTGGAGTTCAATTTTTTCTTGTTGGATTACCCGATAGTGCTGTCAAGGAGAGTCAGCACAGAATTGCATCTGCACTTCGGGCGCTCGATTTTCACTGGCCGGGTAAACAGGTAGTTATAAATATGGCCCCGGCTGATATAAGAAAGGAGGGTTCCTCCTACGACCTCCCTCTTGCCGTTGGAATACTTGCTGCTGATGAAAAAGTTTTAAAAAGTGAGGTTGAATCTTATGTACAAATGGGGGAGCTCTCGCTTGATGGCACTCTGCAACCGGTAAGGGGAGTACTACCCATTGCACTGAGAGCCAAGGAGGAAGGATTCAAGGGAGTTATTGTACCTGTCAAAAATGCCCGGGAAGCAGCAGTGGTTGATGGACTGGAAGTATATGGAATGAAGAATCTCAGTGATGTAGTTGATTTCTTCAATGGTGTCAGAAAATTTAATCCTGTTAAAGTCGATCTGTTGGAAATTTTCGCCAGCGAGGCAAACAAGTATGATGTTGATTTTTCCGATGTAAGAGGGCAGGAAAATGTTAAAAGGGCTCTTGAAGTAGCCGCAGCAGGAGGACATAATATTATTATGATCGGGCCTCCCGGGGCAGGTAAAACAATGTTAGCAAAAAGGTTACCGACAATAATTCCACCTCTGACACTTGAAGAAGCATTGGAAACAACAAAAATACATTCAGTAGCAGGGAAGATAGATGATCATACCGCACTTATGACAAAAAGGCCATTCAGAAGTCCCCATCATACAATTTCAGATGTTGCTCTTGTTGGCGGAGGTACCTTCCCCCAGCCAGGAGAAATCTCATTGGGACATAATGGCGTTTTGTTTCTAGATGAGTTACCTGAATTCAAGCGGACGGTACTGGAGGTCATGCGCCAGCCTCTGGAAGACAGGGTAATTACAATTTCGAGGGCAAAATCTACTGTGGACTATCCGGCAAGTTTCATGTTGGTTGCAAGCATGAATCCTTGTCCCTGTGGCTTTCATAACCATCCGGAAAAAGAGTGTATGTGCTCACCCGGGATGGTGCAGAAGTACCTCAACAGAATTTCCGGTCCTCTCCTCGACCGGATTGACATTCATATTGAAGTAGTTCCGGTCAATTATGATAAACTTTCCGATCCAGGAAAGACTGAATATTCCTCGGTTGTACGGGATAGGGTTGTTAAGGCCAGATCTATACAGGCAAAACGTTTTGAGACGGTCAAGGGGATTTATTCAAATTCGCAAATGTCATCGTCAATGCAGAGAAAATACTGTCAGCTGGATGAATCGGGCGGAAGGTTGCTTAAGACTGCTATGGATATCAGAGGTCTTTCAGCCAGGGCATACGACAGGATACTGAAAGTTGCCAGGACAATTGCAGATCTGGGAGAATCGGAAAACATAACTGCTGAACATATCTCGGAAGCAATAAACTACCGGAATCTCGACAGGGAAGGGTGGGCGGGCTAGGGTTCGGCTTCGCTCACCCTAGTCTGCACGGCTTCGCTCACCCTAGCCATGTTCGGTTACGCTCACCCTAGCCTGCACGGCTACGCTCACCCTAGCTTTGCTTAGCTACGGTTACCTTGGTCAGGGCTCAATTACTCTCACCCTGGCCGGGCTCAGATAAGTTCCCCCCTGGCCAAGCTTAGAACCTCTGTTAGATGGTTATTACGATGAAAAAGAGAATAAAAAAACTGAATTTAGAAGGTAAATTTGAAAACTCTTTACGTATATATTCTTGAATGTTCGGATGACTCATTTTATGTCGGAGTGACAAATAATGTAGGCAGACGATTTATTGAACATACTACGGGACTTCATGAGAATTTATATACTTTTAAACGAAGGCCACTAAAATTGGTATACTGCAGGCAATTCAACAGTCCAATAAAAGCCATTAATTATGAAAAGCAGATAAAAAGATGGACAAGAGCTAAAAAAGAAGCATTGATCTGTAATGACATTAATTTATTACACGAGTTATCAGAATGCAAAAACACAACCAGTCATAAAACTTTTAACAGATCTCGATGAGCTAATTAATCTGGTTAAGACATACTCAAGGATTCAGGGCAAAAACGCTACAAATAATCATAATTGCAAAGGTTAACGGTGATCAAATAATATGGGTCAGGGTGAGAGGGTACACCATGCCATGGTGATCTTATACACAGGGTCAGGGTGATCTTATACACAGGGTCAGGGTGAGCGTAGCCGAACCCTGACCCTGTGTATCCCATTTTTTATTAAATTTGTTCTACTCAATACAAATAGGATGAAAAAGATCACTTTACTTGGGACAGGCCTCATTGGCACTTTCTATACAATGACATTGCATTCTCAGCGAAGAATGGACCTGATTCATAATGTATGTTCAATTCCGGAAGAATCGGCAATGGATTTTGCCCGCAAATGGAATATCCCAAGGTATACTACAAACATGAAGGAAGCCATTGAAGATCCTGAAACTGATGTGGTTATTGTTGCACTGCCAAACAATTTACATAAAGAAGCGATACTTATGGCCTGCAAAGCTAAGAAACATGTCCTATGCACAAAGCCACTTGCATTGAATTCTCTTGAAGCAAAAGAGGTATTGGAAGCAGTTGAAGAGGCAGGAGTATTCCATGGTTATCTTGAGGATCTCGTATATACTCCAAAAACATTAAAGGCTATCGAAATGGTTAAGAACGGATCATGTGGAAGGATCCTCTGGACAAGATCACGGGAAGCACATTCAGGACCTCATAGCGCCTGGTTCTGGGATAAGGAACAATCAGGTGGAGGAGCTCTGGTTGATATGGGTTGTCATTGTATTGAAATTGGAAGAAGTTTTATAGGGAAAGATATCAGACCAGTTGAAGTAATGTGCTGGGCTGATACTCAGGTAAAGCCTATTGAAGCAGAAGATCATGCTATTGCATTGGTCAGATATGAGAACAGGGCAATTTCTCAGATCGAGGTCAGCTGGAATTTCAGGGGAGGTATGGATCTGAGGGATGAAGTATCGGGAACGGAGGGTACCATAAGACTCGATCATTGGCTCAGAACTGGTTTCGAAGTGTTTACAACAGGAAGTACCGACAGGTATGTATCTGAAAAGACGGAGAGTGATGTTGGGTGGCTGTTTCCGGTCGGGGACGAAGTTCATGCCCTGGGATACCCGGATATGTTTACCGATATGTTTGATTCTCTGGAGCAGAAGAAAATGCCAAAAGAGACATTCTACGATGGTTATGTTGTTAATGCAATAATGGGCCTGCTATAAATCAGCCATAACAAAAAAGTGGGAACCTGTTGAACTTATAGGTTGGAGAGGAAAGGAAGGGATCTCATCAAATGTTGAACTGATTGAATTTGACGAACATTATTATCTGATTAAAAAAGAAAAAATGCCAGACGGGAAAACTAAGGTAATGTTAAAGGAAAAATCGACCGGAAACATTATCCAGAAGGTAATATCCTGATAAATTACTTTAGTGGGTTAATCTGGAAACAATAATATATAGCCGCAAAAGGCGAATAAAAATAATCAAGGTAGAATTTTTCCCGGCAACTTTCTTTCACTCATTTATCGGTAAGATATTGTGGCATATAATGATAAATATTGCTCAGGGTAACAACCAGAATGATTTCGCCTGATTATAATTGTTTTGGAAAGACCTTTTCATCCTTATCATTTAAAAGTAATGCGACTGCCTGCAGAAATTCTTTATGAACAAGAGGTTTTTGCATAACTATATTTGCACCGAAGATTTTTGCACTAGGCAGATATCCCTCAGGACCAATACTTCCTCCACCTGATATGGCAATTATTTTGAGTTTAGGATACTTTCTTCTTAATTCAAATATTGTCTCCAGTCCCTCTTTCTCCGGCATAATTATATCAGTTATAACCAGATCTGGCTTGTTTTTTTCAAAGAGTTCCATACCATCTTTACCGTTTAATGCTATATCAACCTCATGACCAGCTTTTTCAAGCATCTTTTTAATCATAAGAAGTATGGAATATTCGTCATCGAAAACCAGAATTTTCGCCATAGGTTATATTGTAAAAGAATTACTGTTATCAAGTACACGTCGTATAATCTTGCTGAAATCGTCCAAAACCATTGGTTTTAAAATAACCTCAGAAACTCCGTTCTGAGATAAGACCTCTTCCGACAAATTATCAGCAAATCCGGTGATAATTATTACTTTGAGCCCCGGATATATCTCTCTCATCCTTGATGCAAGTTCCGTTCCTGAAATACCGGGCATATTCTGATCGGTCACAAGCAGGGAATACTTCATTGGATTGTTCATGAATTCTTCGATTGCTGATTCGCTGTCACTTTGTATAGATACCTTATATCCCAGGTTCTCGAGCATTTTCTTGCCCATAAAAGTAATTTCCGGTTCATCATCAACAAATAAAATATATTCATCACCTTTCACAGGCTTTTTATCTGATTTATAGGAGCTTAACGGATCAATACCATATTTTGGCAGATATATTGTAAAAGTGGTTCCTTCACCTGGATTGCTGTCAACAACTATTGCCCCTCCGTAATTATTGATTATACCATGAACCACAGAGAGTCCCAGACCTGATCCTGAACCGACCTCTTTACGAGTAAAAAAAGGTTCAAAAATTCTCTCTTTGGTTTTGATATCCATGCCATGTCCGGTGTCAGAAATTGTAAGCCTGATGTAATCTCCTTTTTTCAGATTTGGAACCTTCAGAGCTGATTTCTGGTCAACAGTCAAAGCATCAAGTTTCACTTCAAGAATACCACCCGTTTTCATCATCGCATGATTGGCATTTGTGCACAGATTCATGATGATCTGATGTATGTGTGTCGGATCTGCCAGAACAGTACCAATTTTAGTATCTAGTTGTTGTCTGATTTCGACAGTGGGGGGGAAGGAAGATTTAAGAAGGTTAAGAACTTCAGCAACAATTGGCTGTATTTGAATTGGTTTTTTGTTTAAATCGACCTCACGGCTAAAAGTAAGAATCTGTTGTACAAGGTTTTTTCCTCTGAGGGCAGCGTTGTTAATCTGTTCCAGGTCGAACCGGAGATTACTCTCTTCAGGCAATTCTTCGAGTGCCATATCGGTGTAACCCATAATAGGAGTCAGGATATTATTGAAGTCATGAGCTATCCCTCCGGCCAGTGTTCCTATAGTTTCCATTTTTTGAAGCTGGAATAATTGTTTCTCAAGTTCAGCTCTTTCTCTTTCAAATTTCTGGCGTATTTCGATCTCCTTCTTCAGATCTTCGTTTGCATTTGAAAGTTGCATGGTTCGCTCATGTACACGTTTTTCTAAGGCGTTATTGGCAATCTTAACATTTTCTTTTTCCTGTTCCAGCTGTATTCTCATATAATATTCTATCCTTGCAGACAATTCAAGAAAGTAACTGATGAACATTCCGATGACGTTGGCACTTAAGAAGAAGTAATTATTATTAATCAGGATTGTAACAGGAGTGTGGGATACCCAGATTGCAGATATTTGATATGAAATAACAATTGACCAGCCGGCGATTGATGCATAGATGAACCTTGCCCTGCTGAAAGTATACCCAAAAATAGATATGAGGATAAGGCCGGCGTAATATGAATAATTCCCGACTTTTGCCGCATAAATTATCATGATTATTATCCCGAAACTTGTGCAGAATATAATGCAGGAAATAATGAACTGCATATATTTCTTGAAAATGTCGGAATAAGAAAATAAGAAAGCGGAAGTAAGTACAGGAAATACTATCCCAAACCTGATCACCCAGAATAATTCTTTAAGTGAAGGGACAGTAACTGCATCAAGAAATGCAAAAGCCCCGTAGAATACCATAGAGAGAATAAGTGAAAAACGGAAGGGATTTAGAGATCTTATGAAATAATCCTCATGGAATTCCTTTTCGTACCTGTTTAAATCACCGGTGAAAGATAGAGTCAGATAATTTATTGACAACGACTCCTGACTGGCAGACGGAAGTCCGAGAAAACTTGTTCCCAAATCTTTAAATATATTCATTGAGAATGTAATTATTAAAGACTCAAATATTCAAAATCAGGTTTTTCTAAGTTTTTCTTATTTTAAGAAACAGGTTAATACCAAGAGGTTCTTTTTCAACGCTGACCATCTCCTTATCGATATTGGCGTCCAGGGCTATTCGGAACAGGTCCGATTCTGTTCTGTGATTAAGATTCCAGTCAATGACATCCATGAACTTCTTTGTCGGATTTTTTGTGCTGAAATTACTTATAACCAATTCACCATCTTCGGTAATACAATTAATATACTTTCTGATCAGAAATGTAAAATGTTTATCTTTGAAATAGTCGAATAGCCCGGCACTCCAGATGAGATCATATAATTTATAGGAATTAAAACGCAATGCATTGATCTTGTTATAGACAATCTGTCCGTTAAACTTCTCATTTTTTTCCATGGAGAAATTAATTGCTGACTGGTCAAAATCAATCAATTCAAAGCTTAGCTTATTGCCAACTGAGGAGTTGGTAAGAAATTCATTGACATCTTCAGCAGGACCAGATCCAAGTATGAGGACTTTTGCATTCTCTTTTTTTAATACAAGTGTTTTGCAATACTCGATAAAAAAATCCTTCCTGTTTCTGACAGCATAAGCAGCAGGCTGATTCTGAAAAAAGAGATCCCAGTTCTTGTATCGGGGTTCCTTATTTAAATCGAACTGATAAATCTTGTCTATAAGGCTGAAATCTCCCGGGTAGCCATAAGGTTTCACAAAGGCATGACCTATCAGGGTATTCTCGTTAAGTATAGTTTTAATTTCCTTCCTGAAACTTTCTATCTCACCAGGATTAAGATTATTAACTAAAGATGCGAATTTTTCATACTCAAGTGGTTCAGGCCCTCCATTTTTGACTAATTTATTCAAGAATTCACATGAATTCTTATCAAGCTCAGTATTATATTCAGTTATATTCCTCTCCATGAAAGCTTATTATAGTTACTAAATACCGGTAAAATCCCCTCCTTCTGAAATAAGGCTTAAATGTAATTTTACTTTTTATAAATCCTAACATGATTAAAGACAATTTGACTAAAAATCTGATCAAATCTACATTCTAAACTGTAATAGGCTAAAAATATTTTGTCGACAAACCGAAAACTTTGATACATAAAATCATTAAATTAATATCAATATTAATATTTTCTTTACATTTGTTTTTAAAGAATTTGTAACCATGGGTCAAACTAAACACAAATAATTTAACTAAAATTCAATGAATATGATAGCAAAAAAAGGAATTCTTCTGATCTGCATGTTTATCTTTCTTGGGAATGTTATTACAGCCCAGACATTTAAATACATAGGAGCAGAAAAGTGTAAATTATGTCATAATAAACCTGCTACTGGTGATCAGTATGGAAAATGGCTGAAAGATCCTCATTCACAGGCTATTAAAACTCTGAGCAACCAGGCATCACTTGATTATGCCAAGAAAAACGGTATTGCTGATCCCGCAAAAGATCCTAAGTGCCTTAAATGTCATTCTACCTACGAGCGTGCGGATGCTAAATTGAGGGGAACCATCACTGCTGCTGAAGGAGTGTCATGTGAAACCTGTCACGGACCAGGAAGTTCCTATAAAACACCGGCTATTATGAAGAATGTAGCTATGGCTAAAACATTAGGAATGATTGTCCCTGACAAACAATTATGTCTGCAGTGCCATAATAAAGAAAATCCATTCTTTAAAGAGTTCAATTTTGAAACTTACTCCGCTAAGATAGCACATCCAAATCCTGCAAAAAAAATGTAGTAAGAACAGAACTGATATATATTTCCTAAAAAAAAGCCTTTGTTCCTTGTTACAGGGACAAAGGTTTTTTTTTAACGCTTTATGGACTTTCTCCGCTGAATAAAATATTACCTGTCTGAGCAAATAAGGTTTTCTCCTTAATCCTAATCCGGTTCGCCAATTATATTAATCCTGTTATAATGCTGATAGCAGAATATTACTGTCTCCCGGTAGATTTTCCATTTGACCTGTCTAACCGCAACATCTGTTATATCAGCTGGAGGAAAAATATAAAATCTCTTCATTAATTCAGAATATTTCAGCTGCTTAAAGGCATTTCTGAGCCCTGATCTATTCTATCTTATAACTAGGCGCCTGCAGTATATTATATTCAGACAACAGTGCTTGTTATTGTTTACCGGATTGTTAATATATTGATATTTCCGGAAATATTTCCGGACTATTCTATGGGGAATAATCAAGAAAATGTTGCATTATACAACAGGTGTTGAAAAAATATACAGTAACAATGAATCTATATGCCTGCTGCGGGCTGCAGGCATAAAATATATACAGTGTATATAAATTCAACACCTTGTAGGATTATTATAGCATGTCGAATTAGGCTAAATCACAGAAAAACAGTATATTAAGATATGCATTATTATTGGCACATTAGTTGATTACCCTTTACTGTAAATTAAAATCAAGAGGAAAATCTGTTCGTTGTTTTTGAATACAATGAGAAACCGGACTAAATTATTAAGACTATGAAAAGGACAATTATTTTATTAATCAACTTGTTACTAATTAATTACAGTATTATTAACAGCGCCGTGCCTGTAACTGAAGTCAATTCTGCCACGGGAGATTCGATCAGGATTATAAGTACACCGGATTTATATAACTTATCAATTACATGGGCAAATGAATACAACCGGTTAAATCCTGCAGTAAAAGTTAAAGTCATAACTGTTGAGGACACTAAAATGACAGATAATTTGTTAAAAGAAGGAAATATCGGCTTTGTTTCGAATGAATTTAGTCCGGAACTAAATAATAAATCATTGGTAAAAGTTGTTGTGGGACGTGACATAATTGTTCCAATAATGAATTCAAAGAATCCTGAAGCAGAGGATATTTCACTGCATGGAATCTCTACAGCAGCACTTATTCAGTTATTGACCAACACGGATTCCAGGAATTGGGGAACTCTTCTGAATAACAGTCATAATACTCCAATTCATTTTTATTGGATAAATGATGCATCAATAGCTACGGATTTAACCGAATATCTGAATACTGACAAGAAACTTATCAAAGGAATTGAGGTCAAAAGCGGGGAGGAGATGATTTCAGCAATAAAGAATGATCCGTATGCAGTAGGTTTTTGCAAAATGGTAAATATCCTGGATTTTAAAACTCAGGGTATAATAGAGAACATCAAACTATTGCCAATCGACAGAAACGGGAATAACAAAATTGATTACAATGAGAAGATATATGATGATTTCAATGTCTTTTCCAGGGGAGTATGGATCGGAAAATATCCAAAAACTTTATTCAGTAGTATTTATTCGGTCTCTTCAATCCAATCGGAAACTGAAATGGCATTTTTGAAATGGGTACTGACCGACGGACAACAATTTCTTTATGGTAAAGGCTATTCAGATCTCCTTGTAACCGAACGACAGACAGCTGTTGATAAACTTTATAGTGCTAAGATTTATTCAGGCATACCATTAAATAACAGGTCAATATTTAAGGTAATACTATTGATTATATCAGCAATAGTAATAGCCGGGATCACTATGGATACTATTGTAAAATACATAAGGCGAAGTAAAGAATCGATGCGTATTCCGGGTAATGCATCACAAAAAGTTCTGGATGAGAACTCATTAGTAATCCCCGGAGGTGTTTATTTCGACAAAACCCATACATGGGTATTTATGGAGCAGAATGGAGTTGTAAAAGTAGGTATTGATGATTTTCTCCAGCATATTACCGGAACTATAACCAGGATTAAAATGAAAGGTCAGGGGGAATCAGTAAAAAAAGGAGAACAGATCTTATCAATAATTCAGAATGGCAAACAATTAAACCTGTATGCACCCATCTCCGGAGTGATCAGAGAGCAGAATAAAATTCTGGATACAAATTCATCAGTAATAAATTCTTCCCCATATAACGAAGGGTGGATTTATAAGATAGAGCCAACAAACTGGCTGAGAGAAAATCAGTTATTGTTTATGGCTGATAAGCAGAAACGGTTTATAAAAAATGAATTTTCCAGATTAAAAGATTTTCTTGCTATGGCTCTGACATCTGAATCAGGTTTATATCCACAGGTTGTTCTCCAGGATGGAGGAGAACTCAGAGACGGTACCTTGTCAAATCTCGGACCTGAAATATGGGAAGATTTTCAGACTAAATTTATTGATCCATCAAGGCAAATATGGTTTTATGAGATATTTTAGATATTGACTGAGTAACATCTCCCAGATCACCCATGCTCTTCATGGCATAAAGTGAGGAAGGAGCATAATTAAAAATGGAAAAGAACTAAAGTCTGCAACATAAACAGAAAATATATCGATTTTTACAGTATCCTTTATGATTAAACCCGTCGGGAAGGTTACCATAAAGCAGAAAAATTGAATCCGTTACCGGTACCAGTGAGTTGATTATTTGATTATTTTTATAGAGAAAAAAAAGTAATTCTGGAATTGGGCAATGGGTCAAACAGAAAATTTAATACCTGGAAAGAATCCGGGGATAACATTTTTTACAAAGTATATTAAATTCCGGTCATCCATCTATAGCCGGGTTGTATATATTATAACTTTATCCTCAGTTATTCTTTTTGTTTTGTTCGGGGTCATTTTCAAATCAGTATATGAGCAATATTTAAATACTGTTATAAGGCAGAATGGCAATAATATCGGATCAATTGTTGAAGGATCTCTTTATCATTCGATGCTCACTAATGATAAAAGCACTCTTCAGAGCACACTTGATATTATCAATACTATGTCGGGTATTGATGATGTTAATATGTACGATGACCGGGATAATCTTGTTTACTCCTCCTTTTCTTCTGATACATTGAGCCACAGCAATCCAAATTGCCTGAGTTGCCATGAGAATCTTCAGTCGATGTTTCCCAGGAAAGAAAAATCTTACCGGATAATTGATGTGAAGAGTGAGTGTAATATGAATGAGAATGATAACAGTCACAGACATCTTTTGATAAGATCACCTATCCTGAATGAAAAATCATGCTATACAAGTTCCTGTCATGCCCATAAGGAGAGCGATGAAGTTCTGGGTTCCCTTGTAATAAAAATTCCATTATATGATATGGATGATGCTGTAAAAAAGTCATCAGCCAAGTTTTATCTTCTTGCAACTCTTACAACTCTGCTGCTTGTGTTAATATTGATTTTTTTCACAAGGAAAAAGATTAAAAATCCATTAAATGATCTGATTAAAGCAAGTATTGCAGTAGCCAATGGTAATAAAAGTACACGGCTGGAAATAAAGCCAAATCAGCTTGACGATATGAGAATGGTCTCCCAGGCATTTAATGATATGCTTGATAATCTTCAGTCGGCCACGGAAGAATTGCAAAACTGGTCACAACAGCTGGAGTATAAAGTTCAGAAGAAAACTGAAGAATTGGGCGCCGCTCAAAATGAACTTATACATATTGAAAGGATAGCATCTCTTGGAAAGTTGTCCTCTTCCGTTGCTCATGAAATAAATAATCCATTGTCGGGGATTCTGATTTATACTAAATTGATATATAAACAGTTGAGCGATCCTGATTTATACGCTTCGAAAAAGGATTCCATTCTTAAGCATTTGAAACTTATTGAGAATGAAACAAAACGTTGCGGGGAGATAGTCAAGGGGCTGCTTGATTTTTCAAGGAAAGAGCAGGAAGATTTTGAATCAAAGCATCTGCATAAGATTTTGCAGGAAACATATGAATTAATGACCCATCCTATTAAAATTGCGAATATCAGTTTTTTAACAGATTTTTCTGCTAAATCCGATCTGATATTCTGTAGTCCCAACCAGATCAAGCAGGCATGTGTTGCCATTCTTGTTAATGCTTCGGAAGCTGTTCTGGACAACGGAGAGATAATAATATCTACTAAAAACCCTGATGCGGATACTGTTAGAATTGAAATAACAGATAACGGAATAGGAATTCCGGAGGATGATATTCCGCATATCTTTGAACCGTTCTTTTCAACAAAGCATGATACAAGTGGCATTGGATTAGGCTTGGCAATAGTACATGGTATTGTGAAAAGTCATAATGGGAAGATCGAAGTAAAATCAGAGCTGGCAAAAGGAACCACAATATCAATAAGCTTACCAATAATAAAGAATTAAGGAGATCACTAATGGCAAAGAAGATATCAATACTCATTGTCGACGATGAAGAATCAGTAAGAGACTCATTATATAGCTGGTTCATAGAAGACGGATATCGCGTGGAATGTGCCGAAAATGCGAATAAAGCATTGGCTATACTTGAATCTGACACCTTCGACATCATCCTTGCAGATATTAAAATGCCCGGTATGGATGGATTGGAAATGCTGAGGAGGATTAAGTTTCTCAGGTCAGATTCAATTGTTATTGTTATTACTGCCTTTGCCACAGTAGATACTGCTGTTCAGGCATTGAAAGATGGCGCATTTGATTATGTGACAAAACCTTTTGATCCTGATGACCTGTCGCATCTTATCAGAAACGCCACAAAACAAATTTCATTGTCTGAAGAAAATGAGAGCCTTAAGAAAAGAGTTGTTTCACTTGAAAATGTTGAAGACCTGATAGGTAAAAGTGAGGCAATGAAAAGAGTTCTCAAAGATATCGAAAGTGTTGCCCAATCAAGTTCCTCAGTTGTTATAACAGGAGAAAGCGGTACCGGAAAGGAACTGGTTGCACGGGCCATTCATTCCAATTCCACCCGTAAGTTCTTCCCATTGGTAAGTGTGCACTGCGGAGCATTGACTGAGAGTCTGCTGGAAAGCGAATTATTTGGTCATGAAAAAGGAGCTTTTACTGGTGCTATGTATAATCGTAAGGGAAGATTTGAAATGGCTGATAATGGAACTATATTCCTTGATGAGATTGCCACAATATCCACGAAAATGCAGATAGATCTCCTGCGCGTGCTGGAATCCAAAAAATTTGTACGTGTTGGTGGTAACAAGGAAATTTCATCAGACTTCAGGGTAATCTGTGCCACAAATAAGGATTTAAAAAGCATGGTTGAAAAAGGCACTTTCCGGGAAGATCTCTTTTACAGGCTGAATGTTGTGAATATTTATGTTCCTCCGTTACGTGAACGGATTGAGGATATACCCCTTCTGGTTGATTACTTCATTAAAAAGTATTGTACTTCGATGAACAAACCGCCAGCTACTATAGATTCATCTGCCTTGAAACGCCTGGAAGAATTTAGTTTTCCCGGTAATGTCCGGGAACTTGAAAACATGATTGAACGGGCAATTGTTGTAGGTAACGGCAAGAAAATCTCACTCAAGGATCTTCCTTTGGAAAAAACTATCATAAGTAATTCCATTGAGAGTCTGGATGATCTCGAAAAGACACATATTCTTCAAATTCTGAATAAATACAGTTGGAATATTTCACGGGCGGCAAAAGCTTTGAAGGTCGACAGGGTAACTCTTTACAATAAGATTTCAAAGTACAAGCTGAAACCTGCCGATTAACAGTATTTATTCAGGTTTATCTGAATATTTCAGCAATGAAAATTTATAACATTCTGTTAAAGGATAGTAATTCATCTGATATTTTTTTTGAATGGATATTCAAAATATCACATTGATCCCTTTCGGGTATTTCGAGGAAGTTTTTCTTAAGAGCATATCTGAGGCAGTGAAACATGAATTCCACTTTCCCGTGAATATTAAGGAAGGGCACCTTGACCTGAGCGAATTTTATGATCCAATACGCAGGCAGTACAATGGAACTAAATTATTGAGGGAAATCGATTCTCTTTTCTCATCTGATACTGGTAAAACAATAGGATTATTCAGTGTTGATCTGTATATTCCTATTCTGACTTATATCTACGGGCAGGCATTCTTAAACGGGCGATCAGGTATAGCATCTGTCTACCGGCTTAGCAATGAACGTTATGGCATGAATATAGATGACAAAATCATACAGGATCGCTTTATAAAAGAGGTAATCCATGAACTTGGCCATGCTTTTGGGCTAATACACTGCTATATTCCAACTTGTGTAATGAGATCAAGCACCTATGTTGAAGACATAGATCAGAAAAGTGCGAACTTTTGCTTCAGCTGCAAAAACCAGATTGATGCAGGATTATCCGATTTATAAAATACACCTTTGTCAGGTATTGTTGGTGGAATACTCAAATTGTATTATTTTTATGGCTTAAATAAATTACCAGATCTCCTTTAAATGGAACTTACTCGCAGTATTCGCGATAAAATGATGAAGGAACACCTTATGTTCGTATACAGAGGTGAAGTAACAAGCGATAATTCTGTTCCTCTTCTCATGCTTCTGGAAAAAGAGATGGAGAATTCAGAATTTGGATTTGTTGGCAGGAAAAGGCTTTTCATGTTCGTTATAGAGAGTCTGCAGAATGTATCGAGGCACAGCCATAAGAGTATGCATAGCGATATGTCGCTGGTTGTTTATTCAAAAACAGACAATGGATATACTGTAACAACAGGGAATGTCCTTCCTTCAACTGCAGTTGATGAACTTAAAGTTAAGTTGGAAGAGATAAATAATCTTGAAACAAAGGAGATACGAAATCTCTACAGGCAGGTACTGAATTCCGCAGAATTCAGCAGCAAGGGAGGGGCAGGACTGGGTCTGATTGAGATGGCAAAAAAAACCGGTAATAAACTCGATTATGATTTTGTTTCAATTGACAACGAATACTCCTACTTTATTTTAAGCAAGACAGTTGATTCCAGTGGAGTTGGAATGCACCATGGCGAAAAGGTACCTCCGTTTAAAGGCAAGTCTGTTTTGCATCTGGAGAGATTGATGGCTGAAAATAATATCTATTTGATCTGGTCAGGACATATTTCTGTTGATGTAGGGAAAGAGGTTCTCTCACTTACAGAGACAAAACTTGTAGAAGAAGACATTGAATTAAGTCTCAGGAGGAGAGTGTTCAGTATTCTTGTTGAGATACTAGAAAATGTTGCTAAGTATAGTCCCGGCAAAGAGCCTGAGAAGCAGTTTGGAATGGCTGTTGCCATGGTCAGACTTGTTGATAAAGTTTATACTGTAACAACAGGCAATCTTATTTTAAATTCGAATGTTAAAGAGCTTCAGGAAAAGCTTGATACCATAAACAGATATGACAAAAAAAGCCTTAAAGAGTTTTTCAGAAAATCAATATCACGACAGACGGCAAGTTCCGATAGTACCGGAAACATGGGGCTAATTGAAATGGCCAGAAAATCAGGCAGTAAACTGGACTATGAATTTGAAAAGATAAATGACCTCTATTCTTATTTCAGGTTAACAGTAATGGCTGAAGACAATATTGATTAATCCAATGTTTTGAAAGTGAGGGCATTCCCATCCCATTCAGCATAGCTTCCATTTTTGATCCAATCTCCCAGAAATACAATTTCAGCTCCATCCTGAAGTTTGTATGTCATTGCCAGATGGCGATGGCCAAAGATGAAGAAATCAACTTTTTCATTTGCAAGTATACTCTTTGAATACCTGATAAGGTCCTCTTTTTCCTCGCCGAGAAATTCTTTTGTTATACCCTTTCCAAGCCGTGAGCTTAATGACCATCTGAGTCCGATACCAATCCCGATTGAAGGGTGAAGGGCTGAATACATAGCCTGAAGTGGTTTGTTCCTGAATATTGACAGGAGGATTTTATAAGCAGTGTCTCTTGTCCCAAGTCCCTCACCATGTGCCAGGTGGAATTTTTTATTGTTGAGAACAGTGGTTAATGGGGTTGTATGAATAGTGATTCCACATTCATTTGAGAGATAATCTCTGACCCACATATCATGATTCCCGGTAAAAAAATGAACGGGTATACCTGAATCGGTTATTTCAGCAACTGTTCCAAGGAACCTTGTAAATCCACGGGGAACAACAAGCTTATATTCCCACCAGAAATCAAATACATCACCCAGCAGGTATATTTCTTTAGCATTAACGGCTACAGAGTTCAACCACCTTACAACCTTTTTCTCTCTTTCAACAGGAGGTTGTCCTGCCGGTAATCCAAGGTGAAAATCAGAAGCAAAATATATTTTCCCGGATTCAGTCAATGTTTACATTTATTTGTTAAATAATTGTTCAAGTCTTAACTGCAGAGACTTGCCATAAAGGTTTGATGCAATAATTTTGCCTTCCCTGTCGAACAGGTAATTGGCAGGCAGATTTTTCACATTGAAGAGCATGGCATTTTTGGGATTTTGAGGATTATCTTCCCTGGTACTGATCCAGGGTAATTCATCAAACTTAACAGCTGATATCCAGGCTGACTCGTCTTCGTCGAGATTAATCTGATATATCTCAAATCCTTTTTTGTTATAGACTTTGTAAAACTCTTTCAGCTGAAGATTATCTGCAATGCATTCATTAGAGCGTATTGACCAGAATGTAAGAAGCACATATTTTCCTTTAAGGGATGAAAGAGCAATCCGTTTTCCTGCTGTGTTTTTCAAATCAGGATCGAGTGTAGTCTGTGGTAAGCTACTGGTTAATTTTCCAAGCTGATTGACATACATCTGGTTCATCTCCTTTTCAAAGTCCCTGGCAAGGGCCTGAACGGGTTTTGAGTTTGGATAATGACGTGTAAGAGAGTCAGTAACTATTTTAAGATATTGAAGATCGTGGGGATCAAAAAGAACATATGTATCCTGATCGATCCTTTGATACAGTGCTTTTATTGATGCAAGAGAGGTAGTATTATTTATAATGAATTCAATATTCTTCTTTCGCTGATCCTTTATCACTTTAGTAAATTCACTTTCAAGTAATGGACCTTTTACTTCAAATCCGGGCTCTTTTGAGGCTGCACTGTAGGCTCCCCTCAGGGAATCGAGTTTACTTTTTGTTTCAAAAAGGGTAAAATCAAGGATCTGTAACTTTTCAGAACCGGCCGAACCGCTGACAGAATACTTTTCAAAAAGATTTTTACCGTCAAACACAAGTTTGATCTCTTCACCTGGTTCAGCTAAAAGAGTAATAAAATCCGCGGCAGAAAATCCCAGCTGATAAAAACTGGCTTCAGAGGCTTTAACCTTAAAATGAAATCTACCTTTCCTGCTAATTTTTGAAGAGTCAATCAATACAGGAGTATCAACATCAACTCTGTTCAGATGAATATATTTTGCTTTATTACCCTTGATAACTCCATTGACAGTGAAATTGCTCTTGTCTTTGCATCCTGAAAAAATCAGAATCAGAGCCAGTAGAAATAGTATTCGTTTCATTAAATGCAGGTTTACCAGATTTCTATCAAAAGTTCATTCATTATTTGTTGAAAAGTTCAGCCAGTTTGGTTTGAAGCTGTTCGCCCCTGAGGTTTGTTGCAATAATCCTTCCATTTTTGTCAAGAAGGAAATTAGCTGGAATAGATTCAATCTTATACAGTGGAACAACCACCGAATTCCAATACTGAATGTCACTTACATGAATCCATTTCCCTAATTGGTCATCCTCTATCCCTTTTGTCCAGCCCTCTTTTGTTTTATCAAGCGACACCTGAAAGATCTGAAATCCTTTTTTATGATATAAATTGTAAGCTCTTACAAGGTTTGGGTTCTCCTGTCTGCAGGGAACACACCATGAAGCCCAGAAATCGAGTAAGACAACTGATCCCCTGGTGGAAGATAGCTTGATTGTATCACCTTCGGGTGAAGGAAGCTTTATCTCCGGGGCTTCAGCCCCTTCTTTTGATAATGGGGAGGCTGATGTTTCCCCCTTTACGTTTGAAACAAACTCCTGAACCTGTTTGTGTAATGAAGTAACAGGCTCATAATCAGGGTAAAGTTTCGACATTGATGAGTCTACCCTGATAAAATAATCAAGATCCTTTGAAGGATTAAGAACATAAACATTTGGAGCAACCTGCTGATAAAGAGCAACAAGGCTTACAAGCGATTCGAGATTTTCATCTATATAATTCTTTGTATATAAGTTTATATCATTCAGATAGGTCTGTGCCATGCTATCAAGCGATTCCATCACAGCTGGTAATTTTGGGTTATCTGTGTTTTGCATATATATTGTTTGCAGACCTGTCAGTTTATTAATTGTTTTTCTCAGAGTTCTGTTATACTCAGCCATCGATTCAGATCCTTTCGATCCCTTTATAGACATAGGATAATTCAGTGAATCGTAATATGCATTCAGACTGATTTTTTCGCCCTTGTCGACAAGCATTGTCAGAAAGTTCTTTTCATTTATTTTGAGAAGGTAGAAAGAGGGAAAAGTGACGTCTATTTTAAAGTTAAATGTTCCATTTTCCGAGACTTTTACCGAATCAATGGTTTTCAATTCATTTGACTTCAGTTCATCAAGGAAAATATAATTTCCGGAAACAGGATTTACAAGTGTTCCTGAAATGTGAGCGGTATTGTTTTTGCATCCCGCAAGAAGTAATGGTGCAATCAGGTATAGAAAAAGCTTCTTATTCATTAAGTAAGATGTTAATTGATAATTATTTTAAATTATTGAAGTGCAAAGTTATTCTTTTTTTTATCCGGCACTACTTTTAGGAAACACAGATGATTGGTCATAATAACAAAGATTCGAGAAAGCAATTCATTATCAATAATGTATGCTATCATTATTGATATAAAAAAAATAAAAATAGTTGCTCATAAAATTTTATTAATTTACTTTGTATCAGAAAGGTCTGTTTGCAGGGTTCATTTTTTTTTGTTACCTTACATAGCCTTTTCCAGATAAAACAAACAGTAATTATATGAGTTACATTAAGTTCGAAAAGAGTCAGATAGTAAACCTGGAGTATTCGCTCGCCAGGGAGATCATAAGGACAAACAGGGCAGGGTCTTACTCTTCCAGTACGCTTGTTGGTTGCAATACACGTAAATATCATGGATTGTTAATTTGTCCGGTTGATGAACAGGGCGGTGAAAGGTTTGTTCTTCTCTCCTCAATAGATGTTATAGTAGTAAATAACGACAAGAGCTTTAATACAGGAATCAGAAAATATAAAGGAGATTATTTCAATCCCAAGGGGCATAAATACATTGAGGACTTTAATGCTGATACCATACCTTCAAGAATTTACAGGGTTGGTGGAGTTATCCTGAAACAGGAAAGGCTTCTTGTACATTATGAAGAGCAATTTCTTCTTAGATTTACTGTTCTTGAAGCTTCTGAACCGATGAAATTGCAGGTCCGTCCATTTCTTGCATTCAGAAATATTCATCAGCTGACACATGCAAACCTGGCTGCCAATACAAAGGTTGATTTCATTGAAAACGGCATTAGATCAAAAATGTATGAAGGATTTCCTTCATTAAATATGCAGTTTTCCACCAAAGTTGATTTTATTCCTGTTCCTGACTGGTATCTCGGGGTGGAATACCCGGAAGAACAAAAACGAGGATATGATTTTTCTGAAGATCTTTTCACTCCCGGTTTTTTTGAGGTGGAGGCTAAAGAAGGAGATATTATTGTCTTCTCTGCATCGACAAAAGAGGAAAAACCTTCAGGATTTAAACTGAAGTTTTCAAAAACAGTTTCAGGAAAGATCCCCAGGGATAGTTTTATTAATTGTTTAAGGAATGCAGCTCAGCAATTTGTTGAAAAACGGGGAGGGAAAACACTTATTATTGCCGGCTATCCGTGGTTTGGTGCATGGGGCAGAGACACTTTCATTTCTCTTCCAGGCTTAGCCCTTGCAAGACACAAACTGGTTCTTTACAGGGATGTGCTTGATACACAGGTTGAAAGGATAAAAGACGGTTTATTCCCCAATATGGGTAATGCCAATAATCCCGCTTTTAATTCTGTCGACGCTCCTCTGTGGTTTTTCTGGGCTGTTCAGCAATATGTTGAACATGGCGGAACAGATGGTTGGGAGCGATATGGTGCAGCAGCAAAATCCGTTCTGAATGCTTATAAAAACGGTACAGGTTTTAATATTCACATGAGAGATAACGGACTTATTTATGCAGATGCACCGGGGAAAGCATTGACATGGATGGATGCAGTTGTTCATGGAATTCCGGTTACCCCGAGAAAAGGCTTTGCAGTTGAGATCAATGCCCTATGGTATAATGCTGTCTGCTTTTCGCTTGAAATGGCCAGGAAAGAAAGCGATAAAAAGTTTATTAAAGAGTATGAAAAGCTTCCGGACCTGATAAAAGAATCATTTCTTGACACTTTTTGGGATACCAGATTAAGTTACCTGGCTGATTATGTTAATGATGATGAAGGGAAAAATCTTTTTGTCAGACCAAATATGGTCATAGCTGTTTCTCTCCCATATTCTATGCTGAATAAAGATCAGATGAAATCGGTACTGGATATAGCAGACAGAGAGCTTCTGACTGTCAGGGGGCTGAGAACCCTTTCACCTCGTAACAAAATGTACAAAGGTGTATGCGTCGGGAACCAGGAGGAGCGCGATAGTGCATATCATCAGGGAACAGTATGGCCATGGCTTTATGGTCCATTCTGTGAAGGATGGCTGAAGGTTTACGGCAAGCAGGGTGTACAGAAGGTAAAAAAACTGATTTATGGTCTGGAGGCTGTAATGAGTGAACATGGAGTAAGTACAATTTCCGAGATCCATGACGGTGATCCTCCTCATTCACCTCAGGGATCTATATCCCAGGCATGGAGTGTAGGTGAAGTACTTAGAATAATTGAGCTTCTTGAAACTAAGTTTGCAAATCAATAACAGAGACAGTCTATGCGCGTGTTAATGTTTGGGTGGGAGTTTCCGCCACATATCTCAGGCGGTTTGGGTACTGCCAGTTATGGCCTGACAAAGGGCATGGCAACCCTTGATGACCTGCAAGTGATTTTTGTTGTCCCAAAAGCATGGGGAGATGAAGATCAGTCTATGGTCAGACTTGTTGGAGCAAACAAAATACCGGTAGCATATAAGAAGGTTTATTATCAGGGATTCAGATACCCTCTTGATAAAATCGAAGTCTCATCAAAAATAGTTCCTTATACCGATCCCGAAGATTTCTGGAAAATTGTAAAAACAGAATCTACAGGATATAATCTTCTCATCCATACCAACAGTACAGGAATGGTCGATTTCTCAGGGAAATACGACCTTAATCTTATGGATGAAATCTACAAATATGCAATTGTTGCTTCTGTGATTGCAGAGGAAAATGAGTTTGATGTGATCCATGCTCATGACTGGCTTGCTTATCCGGCAGGAATAGCTGCTATGGAAGTGTCAGGTAAACCTCTGGTGATCCATGTACATGCAACTGATTTTGACCGCAGCGGTGGTAATGTAAATCCTGAAGTGTACCGCATCGAAAAAAGTGGAATGGATGCAGCTTCAAAAATAATTACAGTTAGTAACCTTACCAGGGATATTGTAATTAACAAGTATAATATCAATCCCGATAAAGTTGAAACAGTATATAATGCAGTTGAACCGGTAAACATCTCTGAAACCCCGGGTATTAAAAAGGGTTTTGATGAAAAAGTGGTTACATTCCTTGGCCGTATTACACTTCAGAAAGGTCCTGAATATTTTATTGAGGCAGCTTATAAAGTTCTTCAGGTAATGGAAAATGTAAGGTTTGTAATGGCAGGTTCAGGAGATATGATGGAGAGAATGATGAGAAGAGCCGCTGCACTTAAAATAACTGACAGGTTCCATTTTACCGGCTTTCTTAAAGGTGCAGATGTATTTACAATGCTGGATATGAGTGATGTATATATAATGCCTTCCGTATCAGAACCTTTCGGGATATCTCCTCTTGAAGCAATGCAGTCTAATGTACCTGTTATAATAAGCAAACAGTCGGGTGTTGCTGAGATACTTACTCACGCAGTAAAACTCGATTTCTGGGATATTGATGCTATGGCTGATGCAATTTACGGCATCCTTAACTATCCTGCACTGGCTAATATGTTTATTAAAAATGGTAAAGAAGAAGTAATCAGGCTTAAATGGGATAATTCAGCCAGACATGTGAGAGACATATATTATAGAGTTATTGAGAATAATTAAGTATAAAGATATGAGTGCATCAGGCAAAAAAGCAATTTGCTTATATTTTCAGGTTCACCAGCCTTTCAGGCTAAAGAGATACAGGTTTTTTGACCTGGGTCACGATCATTATTATTATGATGATTATTCAAACGAATCTATAATGAGAAAAGTGGCAGAGAAATGTTATCTCCCTGCCAATAACATTATTTTAGACCTTATCCAGAAACACAAGGGGAAATTTAAAGTTACTTTTTCTCTTTCAGGTCTGGCAATCAATCAATTCAGGCTTTATGCTCCGGAAGTGCTTGACTCTTTCAGGAAACTGGCAGAGACAGGTATGGTCGAATTCCTGGCTGAAACCAACTCCCATTCATTAGTATCACTAAAAAGCAGGAATGAATTTGAACGCCAGGTTAATCACCATAAAGAGATGCTGAAAGAGTTCCTTGGAGTTGTTCCGACATCTTTCAGGAATACTGAGTTAATATACTCTGATACAATCGGATCGTGGGTTGCTGATATGGGATTTAAGTCCATTCTAACTGAGGGTGCCAAGCATGTATTGGGTTGGAAGAGTCCCAACTTTCTGTATTGTAATTCAATAAATCCCCGGCTTAAAGTATTATTGAGAAACTTTGTATTAAGCGATGATATTGCTTTCCGGTTCGCTAACAGAGATTGGAATGAATGGCCATTAACAGCCGATAAATATGCATCCTGGATAAATAAGCTTGCACCCAAAAGTGAATTGCTGAATATTTTCCTGGACTATGAAACTTTTGGAGAGCATAACTGGAAAGAGACTGGAATATTTGATTTCCTCAGCCATATGCCGGGCACAGTTCTTAAAAAAACACCATTCAAATTCATGACTGTTACTGAGATTGCAGATACCCTTCAGCCGGTATCGGCTATCAGTATTCCTTCTCCTATCTCATGGGCTGATGAAGAACGCGATATCACTGCATGGCTTGGAAATGAGCTTCAGGTTGCAGCACTTGATAAATTATACAGTCTGTCAGTGAAGGTAAATAAATGTGAAGATGAACTGATTAAAAAAGACTGGGAATATCTTCAGTCGAGCGACCATTTTTACTATATGGCAACAAAATTCTTTTCCGATGGAGCTGTTCATGCCTATTTCAATCCTTATGAAACACCATATGATGCATTTATGAATTATATGAATGTGCTCAGTGATTTTGAGATAAGACTGAAAAAAATATTCCCCGATACTGCAGAGCAAGACCAGATTTTTAAGCTTGGTTCTCAGCTCATTGAAAAGGATATGCTTATTGAAAAACAGGGAATGGAAATTGAGAAACTGACTAAGAAATTCGCGAAAATAAAATCCGGTAGTAGTTCAGCTGAAAAAAACGAATTGAAATCTGCAAAGATCCCACCAAAGAGAGAGACCAAAAAGAAAACAATAATACCAGTTGTTAAGCAAACCAACGCATCAGCAAAGGTACCAGTTAAAAAAAGTGTTGGGAGACCTCCAAAAGCAAAAGCTAAAACCGTAAAAAAGACAACTCCTCTGAAACCAGGGAAGAGGTAAAATAAAACAGGAAAACTTAATATTATTAATTTAAAACAAATAAAGACTGAGGATGAAGGTTGAATTTATATTTGAGACCAGTTGGGAAGTATGCAACAAAGTGGGAGGAATACACACGGTCATCTCTACAAAAGCACTAAATATTGTTAATGAACTTGGAGATAATTATATTCTTATCGGACCCGATGTATGGAGGGAAGAGGTGACTAACCCCGAGTTCATTCCTGACGAATCGCTTTTTGTTGAATGGAAGGGCAGAGCTGCATCAGAAGGATTAAGAGTAAAAACTGGGAGATGGAATATAGCCGGAAAGCCAATTGTTATCCTTCTGGATTTTACGCCATATTTTGGTCAGCAAAATGAGATTTTTGCAGGATTCTGGGAAACATATAAGCTCGACAGCATATCTGGTCAGTGGGATTATGTTGAACCGGCACTTTTCGGGTATGCTGCAGGTAAACTAATTGAAAGTTTTACCACATTTTATCATGAACACCATAATATAATTGCTCAGTTTCATGAGTGGATGACCGGTACTGGTGTATTGTACCTGGAAAAATATGCACCCTGGATTGCTACATCATTCACAACACATGCTACAGTATTAGGCCGTTGTATAGCCGGGAATAATCGTCCGTTGTATGGTAAAATGGAACAATATAATCCGGCACAAGTCGCACGCGAATTCAATGTTGTGGCGAAACAATCACTGGAAAAAATATCAGCAATGGAGGCTGATGTATTTACAACAGTTAGTGAAATCACCTCACGTGAGTGCAGCCACTTTCTTGGAAAGGATGTTGATATTGTTACACCCAATGGTTTCGAAGATTCTTTTGTCCCTGCCAATGACAAATTTGCAGAAACGCGAAACAATGCGAGATTGAAACTGAAAAACGTTGCTGAAGCTGTACTTGGATATTCCCTCTCCGACGATTGTGTATATGTCGTTAACAGCGGGAGATATGAATTCAGGAACAAGGGAGTTGACATTTTTATTGATTCTCTGGGAGAGTTGCAAAAAGAGGGTAGTATTAAAAAAGATTGTGTTGCTTTTATTCTTATTCCTGCCTACCATAAAGGACCTCGTCAGGATATTGCGGATATACTTTATAATAACGGACCAGGAAATGGTGGCGACAGATACCTAACACATAATCTGCATTACCCGTTAACAGATCCTATTTTACAGAAGATAGCAGCGAACAACCTCTATAATGATGAAAAATCAAAGGTTAAAATCATTTTCGCTCCCTCTTATCTGAATGGGAATGATGGTATTTTTAATATACCATACTTCGACCTTCTGATAGGATTTGACCTTTCTGTCTTTCCATCATATTATGAACCATGGGGATATACTCCTCTTGAAAGTCTTATGTTCTCCATTCCTACAGTTACTACTTCGCTTTCCGGATTTGGTCTGTGGGTAAAGAACTACTTTAAAAATCCGGGTAATGGCATTTCAGTTATAGAGAGGACTGATGATAATGAGAACCAGGTTATTGACGAAATCAGGGATTTCATGTCGATGTTTATCGGTCTTAATGAATCTGAGATAAAAGAAGCCCGTGAAAAAGCTCATGAAGTATCCAGGATAGCAATGTGGGATACCCTGGTCGAACATTATTATGAGGCTTATGATCAAGCGCTTATCCATAGCAGCGAAAGGAGAGACGAACCAAGGGAATTCGCACAATTTGTTGAAGCACCCGGGCTTCAGGTCCGTAAACCCCATCAGGTACCCGTATGGAAAGATATCTATGTTCAGAGCGATGTCCCGGAAAAACTGGCCAATCTTAAAGAGCTGGCAAATAACCTCTGGTGGTCGTGGAATACAGAAGCAGAATTATTATTTAAGAGTATGGACCCGTCTCTTTGGGAGCAGGTTCAGCATAATCCTAAACTGCTTCTTGAAAAAATAGATTATAAAAGACTTCTTGTTCTTGAGGATGATGATGATTTTGTGACTGAACTGAAAAGGATCTATGGTTTGTTCCTTTCGTACAGAGACCGCCCATATGACGCTGCAAGTCCTTCGATTGCCTACTTCAGCATGGAATTTGGCATACATCCATGCCTTAAGACATATTCCGGTGGACTTGGTATTCTTGCAGGAGACTATCTTAAGGAGGCCAGCGACTCAAATATGAACATAACAGGTATCGGACTGCTTTACAGATACGGGTATTTCAAACAGAAACTTGGACCGAGAGGGGAACAACTTTCAATTTATGAAGCTGAAGAGTTTTCGCGACTTCCAATCAGCCCTGTTAAAGATTCAGCCGGAAACCATCTCTGTGTTATCCTTGCATGGCCGGGACGTACTGTAAAAATTCGTGTATGGGAAGCTATGGTTGGGAAAGTGAGACTGATACTGCTTGATACTGATTTTGAGGATAATTCGCAGGAAGACAGGACTATTACTCATTTTCTGTATGGTGGTGATAATGAAAACAGATTGAGGCAGGAACTCATACTGGGTATAGGTGGTATAAGAGCAATTGCAGCTATGGGACTGAAACCTGATATATTTCATAGCAACGAAGGACATTCTGCATTCATAAGCCTGGAAAGACTCAGAAGCCTCATAAATGATTACCATCTGACATTTAGAGAGGCACTTGAAGCAGTCAGATCATCTACTCTGTTCACCACACACACACCTGTTCCGGCAGGGCATGATGCTTTTGATGAAGACCTTCTCAGAAAATATATCTCTCATTATCATAGCCGGCTGTCAATCTCATGGGATGAACTGATGGCTCTCGGACGCTGTGAAGGTGATTTTGATAAGAAATTCAATATGAGTTATCTGGCTACACGAATGTCACAGGAGGTGAATGGCGTAAGTAAACTCCATGGAGAGGTAAGCCAGGGTATGTTTAATAAATTATGGCCTGGTTATTTGAAAGAAGAACTTTTCATCGGGTATGTTACTAACGGGGTTCATCATCCTACATGGACAGCTCCTGAATGGAGAGAGGTGTATAAGGAATTGACTGGGACTCTTAATTTTGATCAGAGCGACAGGGCTCTCTGGGAAAAACTATATACTGTTGATGATAAAAAGATTTATGAAGTCAAAACGGGTTTGAAAAAAGGCCTGTTTTCAAATATCAGGAAAAGACTTCAGGCCGACATGATCGATAAGCATGTAAGTCCGCGGACTCTCCTGAATATCAGCAACCATCTTGACGAAAAAGCTCTGACAATAGGTTTTGCCAGAAGGTTTGCAACATACAAAAGAGCTTCACTTCTTTTCAGAGATCTGGACAGACTGGAACGGATTGTCAATAATCCCGAGAAGCCCGTCCAGTTTATTTATGCGGGGAAGGCACATCCAAACGATGGAGGAGGTCAGGATCTGATAAAAAGAATTTTTGAGGTGTCTCAGATGCCTCAATTTTCAGGGAAAGTCATATTCCTTGAGAATTATGATATTGAACTTGCCAAATACCTTGTCAGGGGTGTTGATATCTGGCTTAACACACCTACCAGACCCCTTGAAGCCTCCGGTACCAGTGGCGAGAAAGCAGTTATGAACGGTACCATCCACTTCAGTGTCCTCGACGGATGGTGGGTAGAAGGTTACAGAGCCTTCGCAGGGTGGGCATTACCAAAGAAAAGGACTTTTGAGAATCAGGATCTGCAGGATGATATTGATGCTGAAACTATTTATAATATGCTTGAATATGAAATAATTCCGGCCTATTATGCATTTAATGATCAGGGAGTACCTGTTGAATGGATAAGCCTTGTAAAAAACACCATGGTAAAGATCGCTCCTGAATTTACGATGAAAAGAATGATTGACGACTATTATGAAAAGTATTACTTAAAACTATTTACACGGAATAAATACCTGATTGATAATAATTTTGAGAAAGCAAAAGAGCTGGCTGCCTGGAAGAAATCGATGATTGAGGAGTGGGATAATATTGAGGTCCTGAATTATAGTTTTGAACGGTCAGCCGATAATGTTTACAGATCTGGTCATGATTACAGAGCTGAAATTGCTCTTGATGTCAAGAAAATTCCAAAAGAAAACGTTGGTGTGGAATTTATTGTTACTCACATGAGTAAAAAGGGGGAACATGAATTTGTCGACAGCGAAGAATTCAGGTTGGTCAGTTGCAAAAGCGGGAAATGTCTGTACAGGGCTAATCTTATACCTGAAAAAGCAGGTTCTTTCTTCTATGGAATACGCATTTACCCCAAGCATAAAGACCTTCCTCATAAACAGGATTTTTACCTGCTTCGATGGATTGACTAAAGATCGGTTGCTTTTCGGACTGCTTCTTTCTTAAATACAAGAGCAGTTCTTGAGGGCAGATACAGATAAAGGTATAAAGGAGCATTAATAATGTTCCTTTCTGCTTTTCTGACTGAGAGGTAAACTGTATTCCTGTCAATTCTGTTAAACCCGCCGAAAACCGGATCATCTGTATCAAGAACAATGCGAAACTTGCCTTTCAACGGAATTCCATAATCGGTAAATGAAACAGTGGGATGAAAGTTAAAAACAAATAGCAGCTCACCTCTTATGTAAGCAACAACCTTATCGGCATTATTCTCATATATTTTTTTGACAAAGAGGCTGTCGAGTATTTTAAAGTCATTGTGAAGACCAACCATCTTCCTGTCGAATTTTGCAAGCTGGTAATATTTAAGATCTTTATTCTCTGAAAGCTGCCATTGCCGGCGTGCGAATTTGTAACTCCAGTTATTTCCTTCCCTGGGAAAATCAATCCATTCCGGATGACCGAATTCATTCCCCATGAAGTTAAGGTAACCACCTCCGGATGTGCTAAAGGTGATTAGTCTGATCATTTTATGAAGAGCAATACCTCTGTCAATAGTTACACTGTGAAATGATTTGGCCATTCCGGAATACATTTCCGCATCTATCATTCTGAAAATAAGCGTTTTATCTCCAACTAAGGCCTGGTCGTGCGATTCGCAGTAAGAAATGATCTTCTCTTCAGGGCGATGCTGAGTCAGTTCATGCATCAGTTTCCCAATATCCCAGTTTTCATCTAAAGTCTCTTTTACAAGTTTGATCCAGAAATCAGGCACTCCCATAGATAACCTGTAGTCGAAACCATAACCTTTACTTTGAATGCCAGCTGCAACACCCGGCATACCACTCATTTCTTCGGCTATTGTCAGAGCCCCCGGCTTGTAATTGTGGATCAGTTTATTGGCAAGATAGAGATAGACCAATGCATCTTCATCCTCATTCCCATCGAAGTATTCATCATACGAAGTAAAGTTTTTTTCAAGACCGTGGTCATAATAAATCATGCTTGTTATACCATCAAACCTGAATCCGTCAAACTTATATTCCTCAAGCCAGTAACGGCAATTGGATAGGAGGAAGTGAATTACATTATCTTTCCCATAATCGAAACATAATGAGTCCCATGCTCTGTGGTTTCTTCTTTCATCAGTATGAAAATACTGTCCTGTTGATCCATCGAACAGTCCAAGTCCTTCATTTACATTTTTAACGGAATGAGAATGCACAAGGTCTATAATTACCCTTAGCCCTGATATATGTGCTTTATCAACAAGTTCCTTCAGTTCTTCAGGTGTTCCGAATCGTGATGAGGCTGAAAAAAAACTGGAAACATGGTAGCCGAAAGATCCATAAAAGGGATGTTCCTGTATAGCCATCAACTGGATAGTATTATACCCCGATTTAATGATTATAGGAAGGACATTTTCGGTGAATTCACGGTAAGTTCCAATTTTTTCCAATGGAGTTGCCATCCCTATATGTGCCTCATATATTACAGGGGCAGTTTCAGGCGCCTTAAAATCTGCTATTTTCCATTTATACTGTTTTGCCGGTTGCCATACCTGTGCATTAAATATTTTAGTCTTATCATCCTGTACTACACGGTTTGCATATGATGGAATACGTTCTCCTTTACCGCCTTCCCAATGAATTGACAATTTGTAAAGATCTCCATGTTTAAGGGCTTCAGGAGGAAGAATTATCTCCCAGTCACCCTGCGTATTGATCCTTTGCATCATGAACTCCGGCTTCTCTTTCCATTCGGTAAAGATTCCGGTGAGAAATATTTTTTTTGCATTTGGAGCCCACTCTCTGAAAACCCAGTTTTTATCGTTCCTGTGAAGACCATAATAATAATGGCCCATTGCAAAACTGATCAGAGAACCTTGCCCGGTCAGCTGCTTCTCCTTTATTAGACATCTGGCGATACGTTTATCAATAATACCTGCAAATGGTTTAAGCCAGGGATCAGATATATAGAAACTGGCAGAACTCATATAGATAGCTTAATGTGAAATCTTTCTATAAAAGTACAAAAACAAAATCATTATTTAAGCTCATTTTCATTGGCTTTACTAATTTTGCAGGCATAATCTTCAGTTATGGTCATTCATGAAGGATATGAGGGTCTGAATCTGGTTACACCTGTTGTAACCCTTGGAATTTTTGATGGAGTTCACCGGGGGCACAGGGCTCTTCTTGATTGTCTCGTTTTACGGGCCAAAGAGACAAGTAGTCAATCGGTTGTAATTACTTTTTCTCCTCACCCCAGGCTGGTGCTGGATCAAAATAGTGATAAACTCTCGTTTCTCACTACAATGGAGGAAAAGAAGTCTCTTCTTGAAAATGCAGGAGTTGATCATCTTATTATAATTGAATTTACACTCCAATTCAGCAAGATCATAGCCTGTGATTTTATTAAAGATGTACTTGTAAAAAAGATTGGAACAAAGCATCTTATAATCGGGTATAATCATCACTTCGGAAGAAGCGGAGAAGGTGATTTTAGTACAATTAAACAATGTGCAGAATCTCTTGATTTCATTGTTGAACAGGCTCAGGGTTTTCATACTGAAGAAGGAGCAATAAGCTCATCTTCCATACGTGACGCTTTACTAAATGGAAGACTCGATGAGGCAAACAGGTGGCTGGGTTATTCTTATTCTGTTAGTGGAACTATTGTGGAGGGTCGTAAGATCGGAAGGTCAATCGGATTTCCAACTGCAAATATTAAACCAGATAATCAATATAAGCTGATTCCAGCAAGCGGAGTATATGCCGTTGAAGTTCTATTTGACGGGAAAAGGCATCCGGGGATGCTGAGTATTGGTTCCAATCCTACTGTCAATAATGATATCAGTTACAGGAGTATTGAAGTGCATATTATAGATTTTAATCAAAGTATATATGGACAGACACTAACTGTTATTTTCAGGAACAGGCTGAGGGATGAAATTAAATTTGATAATACTGATCTGCTTATCAGGCAGATGAATCTTGATAAACAACAGGCCCTGTTGTTATTGAGATAAACATTATTAACAGAATAATTGTTATCTTTGCACTCTTTAAAATCAGATCATTTATGAATGTAACAATTGATACAATGCAATACGAAGTAAAGGATATCAGCCTGGCGGATTTTGGCAGGAAAGAAATTGAAATCGCAGAAAAAGAAATGCCAGGATTACTGGCAATCAGGAAGAAATATTCTTCTGAGAAACCATTAAAAGGAGCCCGCATAACCGGATCTCTGCATATGACAATTCAGACTGCAGTGTTAATTGAAACACTTGCAGAACTGGGGGCAGAGGTGCGCTGGGCAAGCTGCAATATATTCTCAACACAGGATCATGCAGCAGCTGCAATAGCTGCCAGAGGTATCCCAGTGTTTGCATGGAAGGGGGAGACACTGGAAGAGTATTGGTGGTGTACTGCACAGGCTCTTTCATTTCCCGGGGGGAAAGGTCCGAATTTGCTTGTTGATGATGGTGGCGATGCTTCTCTTATGGTACACCTTGGCTATAAAGCAGAAAATACACCGGAAATACTCGATAAAAAACCTTCAAACAGGGAAGAAGCTATTATTCTTGCAACATTAAAAGATCTTCTCGGAAAAGAGCCTGGAAAATGGCATCGTACAGTAAGTGAGCTTAAAGGTATCTCTGAAGAGACCACTACAGGAGTACACAGGTTATACCAGATGCTTGAAAATGGAGAATTGCTTGTCCCTGCAATAAATGTAAATGACTCTGTTACCAAATCAAAATTCGACAACCTGTATGGATGTCGTGAGTCGTTGGCTGATGGTATTAAAAGAGCAACCGATGTAATGTTAGCTGGTAAGGTAGTAGTTGTTTGCGGGTATGGAGATGTTGGAAAAGGGTGCGCTAAATCTATGAAATCTTACGGCTCCAGGGTAATCGTAACGGAAATAGATCCTATATGCGCTCTGCAGGCATCAATGGAAGGCTTTGAAGTTAAGACAGTTGAAGATACTCTGGATGAAGGAAATATCTTTGTAACAGCAACAGGTAACAGAGATATTATTACTGTTGAGCATATGAAAAAAATGAAAGACCAGGCTATCGTATGCAATATCGGCCATTTTGATAATGAAATACAGGTCGACAATCTTAACGAAATAAAGGGAATAAATAAAATCAATATAAAACCTCAGGTTGATAAGTATCTGTTCCCCGACGGGCATTCAATTTTTATTCTGGCCGAGGGAAGACTTGTTAATCTGGGATGTGCAACAGGCCATCCTTCATTCGTTATGAGTAATTCTTTCAGTAATCAGACACTTGCACAGATAGATCTCTGGAAAAATAAATATGAAATCGGTGTATACAGGCTTCCGAAAGATCTGGATGAGGAGGTTGCACGTTTACATCTTGAACAGCTGGGTGTAAAACTTACCAGGCTGACCAAAGAGCAGTCGGATTATATTGGTGTTCCAGAAAATGGTCCTTATAAGCCTGATCATTACAGGTATTAGGTTCTGCTCCGGTTCATCATAGCTGGCAAGTGAATGGGAGAGGTGGTCTCTTAGTTCCAGACGGTGACATAGTTACCCTGTAAACTTGTCTTATAGTTTTTTAGAGGGTATCTCCCTATACCTGAGGAGGGAGTGCCTCCCACTGTAAGTGCATATTTTGTACCGCATTTTGGACAAACGGCAATTGTGGAATTTGTTGGATCAATTATTACCTTTATACTCAGACTATTGACAGCATAATCGTGCGGACATGTACGGTCATATGCGTAATACTCCTCGATCCCATTACATATTATTATACCGTTGCCATCATATCCGGCAGCACCTGCACCCCAGTTATTGGTGCTGGAATTGACCAGAACAGAACCGCCAAAAGCAATCAGGCTAACAAACTCAGGATCATTAAGGTTAAGCGAAAAATTCACATAAACATCAGGGATAACATCGTTCTTTTTATGGCAGGAACTTAAAATAAAGACTAGTGCAATTGTAAATAAAAAAAATCTTATTTTTGAATCTGATCTCACTTGTAAATATTTATATATACAAAATTAATATTACCTGTGGGAATTTAATAGCATTATGATAATTTATTATAGTAGCAGAAAATGAATAATTTATCTGTAAGAAGAATATTTTTTTTAATTTTCATTTTATCGTTGGCAGGCAGTTCAGTCAATGGTCAGATTTTTCATAAAAACAGTTCGCGGAAAGTTGAAAAAAGATTATACGGTAAAACAACTCTTGGAAATAAAAAAGCAGCAAAAGCAGCAGAACCCAGGTCTGTAACCAGAGCTAAAAAGAAACAGGAAGCAAAAAAAAGAAAACTTGATAAGAAATATGCACAGTCAATAAGTAGCTCGCGGAAAAGAACTGTTGAGATACAATCTCCTGAAGTACAGGAGCGTATGAAACAAAATCAGAAAGAATCCATCACCAGGGATAAAGAAAAAAAGAGAAATATTAAGACAAGCACAAAAAAAGCAGGGAAGAAGTACAAATGAACGTCGTTTATTAAAGATAAATACTTGTTAAACACCTGTTCACAGGATTATTATTTGTAATTAAATAAAAAATTTTATATATTTGTTCTTGAAGAGTTCCGGCAACCCCGGAATTCTTCTTATTTTTTAAATATAAGAGGGAAAAATGTCAGAGGTTATATATGTGACAGAGGAAGGTCTCCAAAAGCTTAAAATGGAACTCGACCAGTTAAGGAATGTTGAGAGACCATCAATATCCCGGCAGATTGCAGATGCCAGGGATAAAGGTGACCTTTCTGAAAATGCTGAGTATGCCGCTGCAAAAGAGGCTCAGGGTATGCTGGAAATGAAGATCAATAAACTTGAAGATATTGTGGCACGCTCAAGGATTATTGACGAAACAAAAATTGATATCTCATCCGTTAGAATACTTCACAGAGTTAAGATCAGGAATAAGACTAATAATTCAGTAATGGAATACCAGCTTGTTCCGGAAAGTGAAGCAAATTTCAAATTGGGGAAGATTGCCGTCAGTTCTCCAATCGCAAAGGGCCTGATTGGGAAGAAAGTAGGAGATGTTGTGCAGATTAACGTACCTTCAGGAATAATTCCTTTTGAAATTATTTCCATTTCGCTATAACAAATCATTTCTTAAATCATCATGGCAACTATTTTCACTAAAATTATTAATGGGGAAATTCCTTGCTATAAAATTGCAGAGGATGAATATTATTTCGCATTTCTCGACATCAATCCTCTGAAAGCAGGGCATACCCTTGTTGTACCCAAAAAAGAAACTGATTATATTTTTGACCTGGCAGATGATAAATTGGCCGGTCTTGCTGTATTCTCAAAAAAGGTAGCAGCCGCAATAAAAAGCGCTATTCCATGTAACCGTATAGGTGTTGCCGTACTTGGTCTTGAGGTTCCTCATGCCCATATTCATCTTGTTCCTATGGATACAATGGAGGATATAAACTTCAGGAATCCAAAACTAAAATTTACACCGGAAGAGTTTAAGTTAATTGCTGCTAAAATTAGCAGTAAGGTTATTTATTGATCATTCTTCAATTTAAGACTACTTCTCCTAAGGAGTTACTGGCTACGCTGTTCCACTGTGCCTTCACTCTTTCTTGGCACAAAGAGAATATATTTTGCCATAAGGCACAAAAGCAACAAGTTTCACACTGAGCATTCATTTTACATTGCATTTTTATATCTTTATAGTATTAGTTCTGCCCGCTGCATGAATTACTTCTATGATTTGTTAGACGATTTTATTAGTCTTCTGTTTCCCCGGCTATGCTATGGATGTGGAAATCATCTGCTTAGAAATGAAAAACTGATATGTACTGAATGCTATGTTGTTATTCCAAGAACAAATTACCATTTGGAACATGAAAATCCTGTGGCACAGCTCTTCTGGGGAAGATGCCTTATAGAGAGAGCTGCAGCATTCTCATATTATAATAAGGGTAGCAGGATAAGGAATCTCATTCATAACCTCAAGTACCATGGAATAAAGGAGATTGGTTCTGAACTGGGAAAAATATACGGACTAATACTTAAGTCATCGGGCTTTACAACCGGTATTGATATCATAATTCCGGTTCCGCTTCATCCCACAAAAAAACGAAACCGTGGCTTCAACCAGAGTGAAATTATCTCAGAGGGTCTGGCAGCTGTTAGTGGTTTGGCAGTTGTTACAAATGCACTTATCAGAACAACACTATCTGCAACACAAACCCGGCGATCACGGTATGACAGATGGACAAATGTGGAGGGAATTTTTAATATCCCTGATCCAGAAATAATCAGGGGCAGACATATTCTACTTGTCGATGATGTTATCACTACCGGATCAACAATAGAATCATGCGCAAATGAACTGCTGAAGATTGAAGGGGTAAAAGTCAGTGTGATAGCTTTAGCTTATGCAGTAATGTGAATAAGCTGAATCTACTTTACTCTTTTGGGATTTTTTGACATAAAGTCCTTCCAGCTGTTGTAGGCTTTCTCCTGGACAGGATTATTAGTCTGGTAAAAATGGCATAATGCAGCCGCCAGACCGTCGGTGGCATCCAGTTTTATTTCGGCAAGACTGAATTTCAGGATATTCATAAGCATAGCAGCTACCTGCTCCTTTGATGCAGCTCCCTGACCAGTAATTGACATTTTAATCTTTCTGGGCGCATATTCAAATATTGGTAATGAGCGAGTTAATGCTGCAGCTATTGCGGCACCTTGTGCACGGCCCAGCTTAAGCATTGATTGTACATTCTTTCCGTAAAACGGAGCTTCAATTGCAAGTTCATCAGGATGAAATTCATCGATAATCCCGATTGTCCTGTCGAAAATATGCTTAAGTTTAAGGTAATGATCACCAAATTTTGAAAGATCAATAGATCCGATGGCAATAAGCTCAGGTACAGTACCGACAGTCTTAATTACTCCATATCCGGTAATACTTGTACCTGGATCGATACCAAGAATAATCCTCTCTTTGGGTTTGATTTTCAAATAACTGGAATTATAGAAATTAATTATTCTGCTTTTCTGGTCCAAAGGCATTATTCATCCATGACGGTCTTTCTGAAAACTGAGGATGGCGTTTGAATGAACTTATGCTTTTTGTGGAAAAGGAACCCGTTTCGAGATAATGGATAGCTTCTTTATAGCATAATTCTTCTCTGTCATAAAAGTCATGGGTTATGTCGTCTGTCAGAGCTTTTGCCGGGGCGATACCACCAAAAAAATCACCCTGATCCTGCGCATTAACCACTTTAAATGTGACAGGGAAAATAAAATATTTTTCTCCTACATCAAACTGGTTCATTCCGGTCGGTTTTCCGTCGGTTGTATCACCAATGCTGACCACATTTACGAAAGGTTTCAGTCCATTCATAACATCTTCACTTGCTGAAGCAGTAGAACGGGAGGTGATCACAACAAGTCTAGGAAGATCAACTGAATAGGAAGTTGATTTAAATTTGAAAGAACTGTTTACTGCCTGAAGCTTGTCATTATATGTCAGTTTTGCAAATACAGATCCTTGTTTGGAGTTACCGGCAATATAACTTGCAAGCGTCTGAGCTATATCGAGTAAACCACCTGAATTATATCTCAGGTCAAGAATAAGGTCTTTAATATTATTTGTTTTGAAATAGGAAAATGCAGTGGCTAGTTCTTTTGGAGCCGGTTCAAAGAAAGATTCAAAGACAAGGTGTCCGGTTATTCCCGTCGAAAGGTGAAGTGTATCATACCAAAGGACAGTGTTAATATCGATTACTTTTTTAGTTGAAGAGATTGACAACTCGGTTCCATCAGGTCGCTTAAAAAGGAAAGTATTTGTTATCCCTGCTTTATTTTCTCCGATAATGTTAGTATACGCCTGGTTAATCCCTGATTTAATAACAGGAGCAATGTCAATATTGTTAATTTTCTCTACTATCCAACCCCTGCGCACTCCGGCTTCATATAAAGGAGAATTGTTATAGATCATCGCAATACGGGCTTTATCCGAATCGTCAAGACCGATCCTGAAGCCATGTCCTTCAAATGTTCCATTTTTCTGGGCCATATACTCATCATAATTCAGAATAAAGCTCCACCGGTCGAGTGTTGCATAACGCATAGCATCCAGAAGCTTATACGGGTCATCATAATCTTCCTTGGTTACTTCGGGCATGAGATTATACCAGAAGTAGAACTCTTTCATGATATAATATAAACTATCCCTAGCCATTGCAGGTGTGACTCCTGTATCAACAGGCGTAACATTGTCCTTTTTGCATGAGGCAAACAGGGAGAGAAAAATCACAATTATTAGAAGCAGTTTCTTCATTTTAATCTCTTAAAAATTTAATCCTGAGTTGTCAAAGATAATTATTTATCTCCCTAGAGGTTTCCGGTTCTGGATCATTATTCCTGATATTATCAGCAATAATCCTGCAGGAGTTGTATAATAAACGGGTTCATGAAGAATAAAGTGTACAAAAACAAGTGAAAGAAACGGAGCAAGGTACACCAGGTTACTAACCTTGTCGGTGGTTGAAGCCATCTGAAGAGCTTTCAGCCAGAANAGGAAAGTTACTCCCATTTCAAATATTCCCACATAAACGGATGCAACTGCTCCNTTGAATCCGATTACATTGTGCCATTTCCCCGTAATTATCATCGCAGCAACAAGGTACACAGATCCGAAAAGAAAATTCAGAAACAGTTTAACTGCTTCGTCTCTCTTATCCCTTACATTAAGAATAAAATATACAGCCCAGAAAATTGAACTGCCAGTAGCAAGAATAACTCCTTTAAAATCAGCATGTCCAGGCTTAAAAAGATTCCCCTGTGAAGCGATTATATAAACTCCGGCAAAACTGATTAAAAGAGCTAAAAAACTTTTTCTTTCTATTTTTTGGCCGAGAATTATTACGGAAAGAATGACCAGGATAATTGGCCATATCATGTTCAGAGGCTGTGCTACCTGTGCAGGAAGCAGCTGGTAAGCCTTTAACAGGATCAGATAATACAGAAATGGATTAATGAACCCCAGGGTGGCTGAACTTAAGAGCTCCTTTCCTGAGGTTTTTCTGATGAGTCCGATTTTATCCCCGGTTAAAACTACTGTCAGAAGTACCAGCAATGAAGTAATTGCTGCAATTGTAAGCATTGGGAGAATCTCAAGTTCTCCAAGGCTGATTTTAAATGCAGTTGGAACTGTGGACCAGAAAAAAATAGCTAATAAAGCATAAACATATGATTGTTTGGTCTTGTCCATGAGATGTCTTAGTTACCTTTAAAGCAGTCGATTAACTCAGTTTTATATTCCTGTTTTCGGCCCTCCGCTTGAATTTCAACCCACCTAACCCCATACGTGAGTGTCAAAATCTCTTTCTCTTAATAGCCCACATTTGGATGGTTGTTGGGGAAGTACAATTGGAAGGAGATTAGGTATCTGATCTAATTTATTATATCAAATCCCGTATAAGGGACCAGCACCTCAGGTATTTTAATTCCCGCTTCGGTCTGGTTATTTTCAAGTATTGCTGCTACTATTCTTGGCAGGGCCAGGGCACTCCCGTTCAGAGTATGAACAAGCCGGGTCTGTTTATCACCTTTCTCCTTAAATCTGCATTTCAACCTGTTAGCCTGAAATGACTCAAAGTTAGATACTGAGCTAACTTCAAGCCAGCGTTTCTGAGCCGCTGACCATACTTCAAAATCGTATGTCAGTGCTGAGGTAAATGACATATCACCACCGCATAGCCTGAGAATCCTGTATGGGAGACCAAGTTTTGAAACAAGTCCCTCGACATGGGTTACCATTGCTTCGAGAGATTTATATGAATGATCGGGGTGTGCTATCTGTACTATTTCAACTTTATCAAACTGATGCAGACGGTTGAGCCCTCTTACATGTGCTCCCCATGAGCCGGCTTCTCTTCTGAAACAGGGTGTATAAGCTATATTTTTGACCGGAAGCATATCGGCGCTGAGTATAACATCTCTGTAAATATTTGTAACAGGTACTTCAGCCGTTGGGATCAGGTAGAAATTGTCAAGTGTGGCATGATACATCTGACCCTCTTTATCAGGCAACTGACCTGTTCCAAAGCCGGAATCCTCGTTAACCATAATAGGTGGCATAATTTCCCTGTATCCGGCTTTTTCACCTTCATCAAGGAAAAAACTGATGAGAGCTCTTTGTAATTTTGCTCCTTTACCAAGGTATACAGGAAATCCTGCTCCTGTGAGTTTTATTCCCAGATCGAAATCAATAATATCATATTTTTTAATCAGGTCCCAATGAGGAAGTGCTTTGTCTGATACATTTGGCATTAAACCACCTTCTCTGACAGTGACATTATCATCAGCACCATGTCCTGGTGCGACAGATTCGTGAGGCAGGTTCGGCAACCTGATGATCTCATTTTTCAGGTTATTATCGATTGGTACCAGTTTCTCGGAAAGAGATTTGATCTCTTCTTTAAGTTTATAGGTTGTTTCTTTGGCTGCTTCCGCCTCATCCTTTTTACCATCCTTCATCAGAGTGCCGATCTCTTTCGAAATCCTGTTCATCTCAGCTTGCATTGTGTCGGTCCTGGATTGTATTTCGCGGCGTGAAGAATCAAGTTCAAGTATTCTGTTAATTATTTCTTCAGCTTCAAAATTTTTTATTTTAAGCCTGTCAATGATAAATTCTTTTTTTTCGCGGAGAAGGTTAATTGTTAACATAATCAGTATGAGTTAATAAAAAAAGCAGGCCCGAAGAAGCCTGCTGTAAAAATATTAAAAACTCCCGATAATGGTTTCCTCTGAAAGAAAAGAATTTAGGGAGTCTGAGTCTTTTACGGGAATATGTTATTCGCTTACCGGTTTAACCGATACGTATGTTTTATTATCTCTCTTTCTTTTGAACTCAACTTCTCCGTCGGTAAGAGCAAAAAGAGTGTGGTCTTTACCTAAACCAACATTGAGTCCTGGATTATGTTTGGTTCCTCTCTGGCGAACTATGATGTTGCCTGCTTTGGCTACCTGGCCGCCAAAGAGCTTCACTCCCAGTCGTTTGCTTTCAGAATCGCGACCATTACGTGAACTGCCTGCTCCTTTCTTGTGTGCCATAATTATATTTATTTATTTGCTAATATTTTTATTTAATTCTTATTTACCTTTTGGGGCTTTCTTTGCAGCCGGTTTCTTTTCAGCTGGTTTTTTTTCTGCTGCTTTTTTCGCTGCAGATTTTTTTGCAGGAGCTTCTTCTTTCTTGGCAGCTGTTTTCTTAGCAGCTGTTTTTTTCTCTTTTACAGGTTCTTCAGCAACTATAACTTCTGCCTTTTTAGGAGCTGCTTTTTTGGGTAAACTTTTTCCGTTTATGCTTACAATTTCAACCTGGGAAAAGTTCTGACGATGTCCGTTTTTAATCCTGTACCCTTTTTTTCTCTTCTTCTTAAAGACAATTACTTTGTCGCCTCTCATATGGTCGAGAACCGTTCCGACAACAACTGCGTCTTTAACTGTTGGTTCTCCGACAGTAATGATACCCTCATCTTCAATTAAAAGAACCTGATCAAATTCAATATTATTTCCCTCTTCATCTTCGAGGCGGTGAACAAAAATCTTTTTGCCTTGCTCTACTTTAAACTGCTGGCCTGCAATTTCTACGATTGCGTACATCTCTTATCTTTTTTACGTTACTCCGTGAGGCGTATATGATCATGTGATAATATAACTTCTGTTTGCCCCGGTGGATTTATCCAAAATTGGACTGCAAAGATATACAAATTAGATTATTTACAAACCAATAACGGGAATTTTTTATTGTGATATGCAAATCAAAGATCATCCTGACTGAAATGTTAAATCTACCTTGGAGAGGATATAAACATAAGTGCTTATTTTATTGAAGAGGTGTTAATAAAAAAGAATATTGATAATCTTAGTCTTACGTGTAATATCTTTATATTTGTCATATCCGATATAAATACCGGTTATTCATCTGGCGCATAAACATTTGATATGAAGAGAGTAAAGCTAAAAGTGATGGGTATATCATACAGTCAGACTCAATCTGGAGCTTATGCGTTGATATTAATAGAAGAAAACGGCGAAAGAAGGATCCCGATTATTATCGGCGGGTTTGAAGCCCAGGCAATTGTAATTAAGCTTGAAAACCTCGATCCTCCGCGACCATTAACACACGACCTTTTCAAAAAATTTGCAGATGAGTTTGATATTTCTATTGTTGAAGTCATGATATATAAACTCGAAGAGGGTGTTTTCTTTTCAAAACTTGTTTGTAATAATGGTGTAAAAGAATATTCAATCGACAGCAGAACTTCTGATGCTGTGGCAATTGCACTGAGGATGGGCTGTCCGATTTTTATTACTGAAGAAATATTGGAGAAGGCCGGAATTATAATTAATCCGACTGATGCAGAAATATCCTCAGTAAATGAAGTTGACAGCTTGTTTGAGCCAGAAAGGACCAAGTATGATACATATTCAGATGAAGAGCTATATAAAATGATAGATGAAGCCGTCAGAACTGAGGATTATGAACGTGCAGCGGCTGTGCGTGATGAAATTGAGAAAAGAAAGAAAATGAAGGATTGATACCTCCTCCTCTATATTAAACCTGATAAATTAAAATCCACTATAAAATGAGAAGAAAACTATTGCTGGTTACTTTATTTCTGTTTATTGCCGGTTACTCTTTTGCAAAAGAATATAAAATTGACTCTCCCTCTGGTAAAATTTCACTGGCTGTAAATGTTGGGAATGATATAAAGTTCTATGCAACTTTCGAAGGCAAAGAAGTTATCAGCTCTTCAAAAATTGCCATGAAACTTGCCAATGGCACCGTACTCGGAGAAAATGAAAAGATAAAAAAAGTAAAACTAAGCCAATTGAATGAGACCATAAAACCTGTTGTGGCTTATAAAAGATCAGAAATCGCAGATAGGTGTAATGTTCTTTTAATTTCATTCAGTTCGGGATTTTCACTTCAGTTCAGAGCATATGACGATGGAGTGGCTTACAGATTTGAAACATCGTTTAAAGAAGATATTACAGTTAAAAATGAAATCTCCCAATTCCTGTTCCCTGCTAAATCTCATTCATTTTATCCGGTTGAAGCGAGTTTTATGTCACATAATGAAAGAATATTTATCTATTCTTCTCTTGATACAATAACCGACAAGCATCTGGCAAGTCTGCCGGCACTCTTCCAGGTTAATGGCATAGACGTTCTAATCACTGAATCTGATATTGAAGATTATCCGGGCATGTGGCTGGTTGGTGGCGGCTCAGGAAAAATATCAGGAATATGGCCACAATATCCGGAAAATGAAAAACTTAATGAAGATCGCAACTTGTTTGTAACAAGCACTAAAGACTTTATCGCAAAAACAAAAGGAACCCGGGCATTTCCATGGAGAGCCTTCGTGATTGCAGCAAATGATATCAAATTGTTAGAAAGCGATCTGGTATTTAAACTCGCACCACCCAATAAAATAGAAGACACAAAATGGATTAAACCTGGGCATGTTGCCTGGGACTGGTGGAATGCCAACAATATTTACGGTGTTGACTTCAGGGCAGGAATAAATAATGACACATATAAATACTATATTGATTTCGCTTCAAAGAATGGGATCGAATATATTATTCTTGATGAAGGATGGTATAAGTTAGGAAATGTTCTTGAACAAGCTCAGGATATCAATGTAGAAGAACTTTGTAAGTATGCAGAAAGTAAGAAAGTAGGTGTGATCTTATGGGTTGTCTGGAAATCTTTCTGGGATAAAATGGATGAAGCTGTAGTTCAGTATGAAAAATGGGGGGTTAAAGGAGTAAAAGTCGATTTTATGCAAAGAGATGATCAGAAGGTAGTTAATTTTTACCTTGAAGCAATAAAGAAAACTGCTCAGCATCATCTGTTAATTGATTTTCATGGTGCTTATAAGCCTGATGGAATTGGCCGAACCTGGCCTAATGCGCTCACACGTGAAGGGGTAAAAGGGATGGAAAACAACAAATGGAGCAAGGATATTAATCCTGACCATGATGTAACAATACCATTTACCAGGATGGTCGCCGGTCCGATGGATTATACTCCCGGAGCTATGGTAAATATGGACAGTGCTAACTTCACTCCTCTCTTTACCCGGCCTGGAAGCCAGGGCACCAGGGCACATCAGGTAGCATTATATATTATTTTTGAAAGCCCGCTGCAGATGCTTTCGGATAGCCCTTCAAACTATATGAAAGAGCAGGAGTCAACCGACTTTATAGTCAATATTCCGGTAGTATGGGATGATATTATTGGGTTGGATGGCAAAGTAGGTGATTACCTCCTTCTCGCAAGACGATCTGGAAAAGAATGGTTTGTTGGAGCTCTGACAGACTGGACAAGCCGTGACATGGAGCTCAATCTCTCTTTCCTCTCTGCCGGGGAATACAATATGGAAATATTCCGAGATGGCCTTAATGCCGACAGGTATGCCGGCGATTATAAACATCTGAAAACAATTGTTAAATCCGGTGATAAAATGAAGATTCATCTGGCACCAGGGGGTGGATGGGCTGCAAGAATTTCTCCAAAATAGCAAATATTTTTTCCGGGGATGAAGCAATATCTTGATCTTCTTGATCATGTAGTAAAAACGGGCGCTGAGAAGAAAGACAGGACCGGAACAGGAACTATCAGTGTATTTGGATATCAGATGAGGTTTAATCTTAATGAAGGGTTTCCTCTGCTGACTACAAAAAAGCTACACCTGAAGTCAATTATTCATGAATTGCTGTGGTTTATTTCCGGGGACACTAATACAAGATACCTGAACGAGAATGGAGTGAAGATATGGGATGATTGGGCTGATAAAGATGGAAATCTCGGACCTGTTTACGGATACCAGTGGCGTTCATGGCCGGCTGAAGGAGGCAGAAAAATCGATCAGTTGCTGAATGTAATAACCTCAATCAGGAAATCTCCTGACTCCAGGCGGCATATTGTAAGTGCATGGAATGTTGGTGAATTAGATAAAATGGCTCTGCCTCCATGTCATATTATGTTCCAGTTTTATGTTTCAGGAGGTAGGTTATCATGCCAGCTTTACCAGCGAAGTGCAGATGTTTTTATTGGTGTCCCGTTCAATATAGCTTCATATTCGTTACTTACTCTTATGGTTGCCCGGGTAACTGATCTGGAGCCCGGAGATTTTATTCATACACTGGGTGATGCTCATATCTATCTGAACCATCTCGACCAGGTTAAACTACAGCTTACTAGGGATCCGTTCAAATTACCAGGAATGGCAATAAATCCTGCAATAAATGATATTCTTAAATACCGGTATGAAGATTTTATTCTGACAGATTATATAGCTCATCCGCATATAAAAGGTGATATTTCAGTATAATATATATTTTATGATTTCAATAGTAGTAGCTGTTTCTGATGATTGGGGTATTGGCAAAGAGAATGATCTTTTATGGCATATTTCCGAAGATCTGAAGAGATTTAAAAGACTTACTTTAGGAAATACTGTTATTATGGGGAAAAAAACATGGGAATCCCTGCCCCGCAAACCTCTTCCCGGACGTAAAAACATAGTACTCACAGATGACCCCAAAGAATGCATAGATTGTTCTGTTACTGCATACTCGGTTGAGGATGCACTGGGCAAATGTGAAAAGGGAGAAGAAATATTTGTTATAGGAGGAGGGAGCGTATACAGACAGTTTATGCCAATTGCAGACAGACTTTACATTACTCATGTACATAAAAAAGCCCCGGCAGATGTCTATTTTCCTGAAATTGACCTTAAAATATGGGAAATCAGGGAAAAAGAGGAGTTTAAGGAAAACGAAAACAACAATATACCCTACACCTATACTTTATACGAAAGAAAAAGTAAGAAAAGTTAGGGATACCCTCTTGCATATACCTGCATCCACGACCGGAAAATAATCGTTTACCCTTTTGAAAAAGCAGAGTCGTTAAATGAAGGTGTAAAGGATATCTCAAAAGTCCTTTTTAACCGCAAATCACGCCAAGTTGTCGCATAGAGCGCAAAGTTAAAACATTGACCTATAGTTCTCTGCGATCTTTGCGGAAAAACTTTGCGACCTCTGCGGTTAATGGATTTTGACTTTTGAAACAGCCTCATCTTTTCTTGTAATAAAATGGGGAATTCAGACACCTCTGGTAAAAATCTCTCGTGTGTATTTTCTTGGCACAATATATTTCCAACTTTTCCAATTTTTTTGTGACTCATTTAAACCTTTTGTATTTGCTTACATCTAAAAGCTTGTTAATCGATATTATCAATTTAAAATAGTAATTATGAAAACAAAAATTCTGATGATGATAACTGCCCTGGCAGTAATTTCATTCCTGTCGTGTAAGAAAGAATCTGCTTCAGGAGTAATTGACCAGACCAGTCTTAATTTGGCGGATGATGATGCAGTAACCGAAGTGGTATTTGAAGATGTTTTCAACACAACAGATAATGCAACAATCATTCTCGACGATATGATGAAGAGCGGTGATTTGAAAGGGGAAACTGTTAAATCCGATTCATGTCCGGTCATAACAGTTACCCATCCTTCAGCAAACACCTGGCCTAAGATTATCACAGTTGACTATGGAACTGGCTGTACCGGGTTCAATGATAATACACGGTCAGGTAAGATTATTATAGAAGTAACCGGACCGCGTATGCAGGTTGGTGCAAAAAGAACAGTCACATTTGATAAATATTTTTTCAATGAAATAAAAGTTGAAGGAACTAAAGTACTTGAGAATATGGGGTATAACAGTAATCAGAATCTTGTTATCGCTGTTAAGCTGACAGGTGGTAAACTAACACTTCCCGACGGCACTACAATTGAACGTTCAACCGACCATCAGAGAGAATGGACTGCCGGTCTGCTTACAAAAAACATCTGGGATGATGAATGTCTGATAACAGGAACCGCAAGTGGTAAGAATATTGAAGGTGTTGCCTATTCAAATACGATAATGACAGCTATGCACTGGACACGGGCATGCAGATTTATTGTAAGCGGTGTTGTTAATATTGTCAGAGAAGGTATGTTACCTGTTCAGATAGATTATGGTACAGGCGATTGTGATGCCAAGGCTGTTGTTTCAAAAGGAGGGGAGTCAAAAGAGATACTTCTGAAGAATAAACACCGAAATTTCTGGAACAGGTAGAAATTTTATGAGTTTAAGGTAATAAAGGTAAAGGTTGAGGTAAAGGTTGAGATTGAAAAAGCACACAGTCTTAACCTATACCTTAACCTTAGCCTTTTATATTGTCAGGCTGGAATGAGGATTATAAGAATTTATGATGCTTTCAGTACCTTGAGATTTATTCTTTCAAGCTTCCGGTTTGCGTAGTCAATTGTAATTTCAAGCTCATTTGTTTCGATTGATGGCATTTCGAACATGGCGTCGAGCATAATTGCTTCGCATATTGATCTTAGTCCTCGCGCGCCGAGCTTAAATTCAATTGCTTTATCAACAATATAATCGAGAACTCCCTCGGCAAATGAGAGTTCAATATTGTCCATCTTAAAGAGTTTAATATACTGTTTTACAAGTGCGTTTTTTGGTTCTGTCAGGATTGCTCTCAATGCTTTTCTGTCCAGAGGGTTGAGGTGAGTGAGTACAGGGAGTCGGCCGATAATTTCCGGAATGAGCCCATATGCTCTGAGATCCTGGGGAGCAATATACTGAAGAAGATTATCCTTGTCAACCCTCTCACGTATCTTTGAGGCTCCAAAGCCAACTATCTGAGTATTAAGGCGCATTGCAATTTTCTTCTCAATTCCTTCGAAAGCGCCACCACATATAAACAGGATATTTTTTGTATCTACGGGTATCATTTTCTGTTCAGGATGTTTACGTCCGCCCTGTGGTGGAACATTCACAATTGAGCCTTCCAGTAATTTCAGAAGTCCTTGCTGGACACCCTCTCCTGATACATCACGGGTTATTGAAGGATTATCACCTTTGCGGGCAATTTTGTCGATTTCGTCTATAAACACGATACCCTTTTCAGCTGCTTTAACATCATAATCTGCATTTTGCAGCAGCCGGGTCAGAAGGCTTTCAATATCTTCTCCGACGTAACCTGCTTCGGTAAGTACTGTAGCATCAACAATTGTGAAAGGAACATGAAGCATTTTCGCAACAGTTCTTGCCAGAAGAGTTTTTCCGGTACCTGTTTCACCAACAAGAATTATATTTGACTTTTCAATCTCAATGTCTTCCGGATCAGGCTTTTGCATCAGCCTCTTATAGTGGTTGTATACAGCAACTGAAATTATTTTCTTTGCCATATCCTGACCAATAACATACTGGTCGAGAAAATTCTTGATTTCGACAGGTTTAAGGAGATTAATGGTATCAAATGATACATTCTTCTTGCTGCCAAGTTCTTCGTTCATGATGCTGTGAGCCTGCTCTATACAATGGTCGCATATATGGCCTTCAAGACCTGCAACGAGCATATTGGTCTCTTTCTTTGTTCTCCCGCAAAATGAACATTTATCCATGATCCACTATTTTTGTGTTTTCATGAGTATTTCGTCAATCATCCCGTAGTCTTTAGCCTCCTGGGATGTCATCCAGTAATCTCTGTCAGAATCCTTTTCAACTTTTTCTACAGGATTGCCCGAGTGGAATGCGATTATTTCATAGAGCTCCCTTTTCAGTTTCATTATTTCCCGTGCCTGGATCTCTATATCCGAAGCCTGGCCTTCAAATCCGCCAGCCGGTTGATGAATCATTATCCTTGAATGCTTCAGAGCTGATCTTTTACCTTTTTTCCCGGCCGTAAGTAGCACGGCACCCATTGAAGCAGCCATCCCGGTACAGATAGTGGCGATATCGGCTGAGATATATTGCATTGTATCATAAATTCCCAGCCCGGCATTTACTGATCCGCCCGGTGTGTTAAAATATATCTGTATATCTTTTCCGGGATCAGATGAATCGAGATAAAGCAGCTGAGCCTGGATTATATTAGCTACATAATCGTCTATTGGGAGACCAAGGAAAATTATCCTGTCCATCATCAGGCGTGAAAAGACATCCATTGAAGCTACATTCAGTTGTCTCTCTTCAATAATCGTCGGTGATATATAGCTGCCATATACTGAGGTGTACCTGTGCAGATTAAGACTGCTGATACCACGTTTGCTTTTTGCATACTTCCCAAAATCGTCAAGAATACTCATATTTTTAGGATTAAAAATTAACAAACAAAGATAATAAAATTAAAATAAATCATCGCAATGCGTTGATTACTATTCAAAAAGCTTATTAAATTCCTCGACTGTAACACTCTTGTTTTCAAGTTTCACAAGGTCCTTAATAAGCAAAATAACTTTCTCTTCGAGAATCTTATCAGCAATTCTTTTTGCATCTTCTTCCCTTTTAAGGGTCTCTTTTGCGTAATTGCTTATTTGTTCATCATTAGCATAGAACAAACCATATTGCTGGAACTGATACCTGGTTATGTTTTCAGCTTCTTTTTGCAACTCTTCCTCGCTTATTTTCACATCGTTATCCCTTGCGACCTTGTTCCTTATAAGCTGCCATTTAAGATCTTTTCTGAAACTGTCGAATTCTTTTTCAATCTGCTCCTCTGTGGTTTTATCATTTACTTTAAGAAGCCATTTCTTAAGAAATTCCTCAGGAAGCTGGAAATCAGTTTTTTCTATAGCCAGAGTTTTTATATCCATCATTAACCTAAAATCACTTTCACGTTTTAGGTTAGCAGCAATCTCCTCTTCAATCTTATTTATGAATTCTTTTTCCGAATTCACAACACCTTCACCATAGATTCTGTCGTACAGCTCTTTCCCTGATTCTGCAGGATGAAAACGACTTATTTCATTTATTGTAAACCTGAAGTTCCCGTCAAGCTCTGAAATCTCTTCTTTCTTCTTATGCAGAATGCCTGCTATTTCAGTATCGTTAGGGAAAGCTTTCTTCAAATCAAATTCAATACTGTCGTACTGACTTTTTCCGATAAACTGTTTTTTGATTTTTTTATCCTTAATAATGTCAATACCCAGAGATGTATCTTCTACAATAGGACCTTCGGGAAGGGCATTGCCATCTTTATCAATAGCTTCAATCTTGCCCTTTACAACATCCTTATCTTCAGTGAGATCGGCTTTTCTTAATTCCCCGTATCGGCGTTTGTAATTATCAAGATAATCGTTTTTCATCTTTTCATCGATGATAATCTCATATTGATTGACTTTGTTCTTTTTGCTTACTTTAAGTTCTATCACCGGCGCCAGACCAAGCTCAAAGGTAAAAGTAAAATCTTCCTGGGTATCGAAATCTATTTTCTCCTGGTCATCAGCTTTTGGAAGAGGATCGCCTAGGACTTCTATCTTTTCATCAGAGAGATATTTCTGTATACTTTCAGTTACTACTTTATTAATCTCGTCGATCTGTACTGCTCTGCCATACATTTTTTTTACCAGCCCTATTGGAACCATTCCCGGACGAAATCCTTTAATGTTTGCTTTTTTTCTGTAATCCTTCAATACGTTTTCAACCTTTTCTTCATAATCGGGTTTCCTGATCTCAACTTTTAACAAAGCATTCAGATCGTCGATGTTTTCTCTGGTGATATTCATTTTTTAATTCTAATTTATTGCACAGTTAAAAAAACCGCCAAAACGCACTATTAAAGAGGTTACGGGCGGTTTGTTAATTTGTGCGGATGAAGGGACTCGAACCCCCACGTCACGAAGACACAAGATCCTAAGTCTTGCTCGGCTACCAATTACGACACATCCGCGGTAAAATTCCCC
>JGI20214J51088_10000032_pt1 | contig 89198 bp, 80 predicted proteins | sample WetSurMetagenome_FD_51088 | JGI IMG/M metagenome (IMG submission 51088) | reverse complement strand
GCGCTCGTTCTACAAGCGCCTTTGTCAGATGCTTCAGCAGTCCGTTCTCGCCTACAAGATCTTCGGGGTTCTTGTAATCCTTAAGCAACTCATCGATCAACAGTGGCTCAGCCGACCTTAGTATAGCTTCTCTTATTTCCCCGTCCTCGAAATCTTCAGTATCTCATACTTCAGCACCCCCTTGGGCACCTTAATCTCCACCTTCTCTCCCTCCTTGTGCCCAAGAAGTCCCTTGGCTACGGGCGACGACACCGAAATCTTGTCCTGGGCAAAATCGGCTTCCAGCTCCGAGACCAGCATGTATTCAATCTCTTCGGACGTATCGAGATCACGGAGCCGGACCGTGGTTCCGAGAACGGCCTTTCCCTGAGGAAGGTCTTCCTCCTTGATTATGCGGGAGCGCGCCAGCTTGTCTTCAAATTCCCGGATACGTATCTCGTTGAAGGTCTGTTCTTCCTTGGCGGCTTCGTACTCGGCGTTTTCACCGAGATCGCCGTTGGCCCGGGCCTCATGTAGCTGCGCCGATATCTCCTTGCGGCGGGTGGTCTTGAGCGTGTTCAGCTGCTCCTGAAGCTTTTCAAAGGCTTCCTTGCTCAGATAGATGAGACCGTCATCCATGCGTTCCTCCCTCATCAAGCGGACGGGCAATAAAAAAATCCCCGTCCCTTTCGAAGAGGGTACCGGGAATTTGAATCAACGGCCCGAAATTGATTCCTGCTTTCTTAAATAAAATAATACCCCATCCCGGAGTCAAGATAAAAAAATCCCTTGCGTATAATTTTTCTCCAGCTCCCCTTTTTCTTCAAAACACCTGTTTTCCTCCAGCCAGTCGAGGTATCAGAATAAGTATATAAAACGAAACAAAAATGGGTCGTAAAATTTACAAAATTCACTAATATTATGAATTTACTATAATATATATTTTAGCACTATGTTTCTATCGCGGATTCGTCTTGATAACTTTAGAAATTACAAAGAGTTATCTATTGACTTTCCCGAGAAAGGAATGCTTCTTTCCGGAACGAACGGCAGCGGAAAGACAAATCTGCTCGAAGCGGTATTTCTCCTATGCACAGCCCGTTCCCAACGCGGCTCGGCAAGAAACGAAATCATCGGTTTTTCGTCCGACTATTGTTACGCGGAAGGCGTTTTTTCGAACGGTCACGCTGGCGGGCAGATGCCGGTTTCAATCGGCTTCAACCGTGATCAGAAAGTATCCATGACGGCCGACGGCAGGCCTATCGCGTCGTTCTCCCAATGGCTTGGACACGGCATGGCCGTGTCATTCGGCCCCGAAGACATCGAACTTGTCCAGGGTGCGCCCGCCGCCCGAAGAAACTTTCTGGACATTTTTATCAGCCAGGTAGACCCGCACTACCTTGCGTCTCTCATTTCGTATAAAAAGAACCTCGCCCAACGCAACAGGCTCCTCGCCCAGAAGATATCCGACGCCCAGCTTGACGTGTACGAAGAAGCCATGGCCGTCCGGGGCGCCGCCGTGTTCCTGAAACGAAGAGAAATCTGCGACGTGATGGCCCCTCTCTTCGCGGAACTTCACGGCGACATCAGCGGCGGGGGGGAACGCGCCACCATGGAGTACCGACCGTCGGTGCGTTGCGGGGACGACGCGTTGGAATCATGGAAAAGCGCCTTTCTCGGAGCATTGCGAACCTCGCGGGCGAGGGACGTCGCCATGGGATTCTCCTCCATCGGGCCCCACCGTGACGACATCGACCTTTACGTAAACGGAAACAGTGCCCGTTCATTCGCCTCGCTCGGCCAGGCGACCACCATCGCGCTCTCGCTCCGTATGGCGACCGTGATGCTTGGTGAACGCCGTTTCAACGACACCATGATTTTCCTGTTCGACGACGCGATAAGCTACCTCGATTCCGCCAGATCGGCGCGGGTATTTCCGTTGCTCGAACACAGGGGGCAACTCCTGGTGACCGCGCCGACCGATCGCGACGGCGGCGTTTTTTCATTGCCCCGGTTCATCGTCCGGGATGGAACGGTGGCCGCATTATGAAACCCAAAGGCGGCCCGGAAACAATAGGCTCCATCGTGAACGCCGTACTTTTGGAGCGCGGATTTCTCGCGCCGGTCCGTGAATGGGGCGTCGTCAACGACTGGGCCAAAATCGTAGGTAACAAACTTGCCTCGGTCACCGAGTGCGACCGTGTCGAAAACGGCGTCCTGTTCGTACGGGTCGTCTCGGCGCCCTGGCGCCAGGAACTCAGCTACGTAAAGCACAAAATTCTCGAATCGATTCGACAACAAACTCCTTGCACCACCATCACCGACATCGTGTTTTTTTAAAACCGCCGGGAGGCACACGCCCATGAGCGAAACCATGCTCGACCAAAACCAGTACAGCGCGAAAAGCATCAAGGCTCTCAAGGGGCTCGACGCGGTGCGCAAGCGTCCCGCCATGTACATCGGAAGCACCGGTCCCGCGGGCCTGCACCATCTCGTCTACGAGGTCGTCGACAACTCCATAGACGAGGCGCTCGCGGGATATTGCAAAAACATCGACGTCGCCATCCACAAGGACAACTCCGTTTCGGTGCTCGACGACGGCCGCGGCATCCCCGTTGATTATCATGAAGAGGAAAAGATGTCGGCGCTGCAGCTCGTGCTCACCACGCTGCACGCGGGCGGGAAGTTCGACAACAGCTCCTATAAAATCTCGGGCGGGTTGCACGGCGTGGGAGTATCGTGCGTCAACGCGCTTTCGGTGACGCTCGAGGCCGAAGTATACCGTGACGGCAAGGTTCACTACATGAAGTTCAACCACGGCGACCCCGAGGGCGACGTGAAGGTGATCGGCGAAACGGACAAAACCGGCACCAGAATTACCTTCGCGGCCGACCCGGCCGTGTTCGAAACCACCGAGTACAGCTTCGACGTCCTGTCGAAGCGTCTGCGCGAACTCGCCTTCCTCAACAAGGGAATACATATCACCATCGTCGACGAGCGCGCCGAGGATAAAAAGCACGATTTCTGTTACCCCGGCGGGCTCGTTTCGTTCATCAAGTACCTCGACGAGAACAAGGTGCCGATGCATGAGGAACCCATCTATTTCCGCCAGGAACGCGACGGCATGGAGATAGAGATCGTCATGCAGTACAACGATTCGTATCTCGAAAACATCTTCTCGTTCGCGAACAACATCAACACCGTCGACGGAGGAACGCATCTGGTCGGATTCAAGCGGGGGCTCACGCGCGCGATAAACGGGTACATCACGAGCTACAACCTTATCAAGAGCAACAGCCAGGTGGAACTCAAGGGCGAAGACCTTCGCGAGGGACTTACGGCGGTGGTAAGCGTGAAACTGCCCAACCCGCAGTTCGAAGGCCAGACAAAAGGGAAACTCGGAAACTCCGAGGCGGCGGCGACCGTGGAGGCCGTGGTGGTTGAAGCGCTCGGCGCTTACCTGGAGGAAAATCCCTCCGTTTCGAAGAAGATCGTGGAGAAATGCGTCAATTCGGCCATCGCGCGCGAGGCGGCGCGCAAGGCGCGGCAGCTCGCCCGGCGCAAAACGCTCATGGACGGCGGCGGCCTGCCGGGCAAGCTCGCCGACTGCCAGGAACGCGATCCCGCCAGATGTGAGCTGTTTCTCGTCGAGGGAGACAGCGCCGGCGGCAGCGCCAAAATGGGCAGGGAACGCACGTTCCAGGCCATATTGCCGCTAAAGGGAAAAATCCTCAACGTGGAAAAGGCCCGCATAGACAAGATCATCGAACACGAGACCATCCAGGACATGGTGCAGGCGCTGGGAACGGGGTTCGGCAACACCGACGACGAGGACGGTTTCTCGTCCGACAAGGTACGGTACCACAAGATAATCATCATGACCGACGCCGACGTCGACGGCTCGCACATCCGCACGCTGCTGCTCACGTTCCTGTTCCGTCACATGACCGGCCTCATCGAAAAGGGTTTCGTCTACATAGCCCAGCCTCCGCTGTACCGCGTCAAGGCGGGCAAGGAGGAGAAATACCTTTTTACCGACGAGGAGAAGGACAGGGTGATCGAGGAATGGAAAGAAAAGAAAAACGTCTCGGTACAGCGCTACAAGGGCCTCGGCGAGATGAACCCGGACCAGCTCGCCGCCACAACCATGAACCCGGAGACCCGTTCGCTATTGCAGGTGAAGCTGGAGGACGGCATCGAGGCCGACAAGGTATTCTCCATGCTCATGGGCGAGGACGTGGAGCAGCGGAGAAAGTTCATCGAGGAGAATTATTACAAGGTGAAGAACCTGGACATATAGTTAAGAGTTTACGGTTGACGGTACAGCACAAGCACACGCAAAAGGGTGAGTTTCCTTAACCGGTACGAGCAATCATGAACCAACGCCCCGCCATTCTCTTGACCAACGACGATGGCTGGTCGTCCCCCGGTCTGCGAAGCCTCCACGCCGTGCTCGACGCGGAGTACGACGTGACGGTCGCGGCACCCTCGCGCGAGCAGAGCGGCATCGGCCACGCCTTTACTTTCAACAGGCCGGTGCGTTACGCCGAACTTCCGAAGGAATCTGGCATCAGGGGATACAGCATCGACGGCACGCCGTCGGATTGCGTGAAATTCGCCATAAGCCACCTGCTTTCCCGCGTGCCCGACCTCGTCGTGTCGGGCATGAACATAGGGGAAAATTCGGGTATTTCCGGGCATTATTCCGGTACCGTTGCCGCGGCCCGCGAGGGCGCGTTCTGGCGCGTTCCGAGCATTGCGTTTTCGCTGTGCGTGGAGGCAAACGAGCACCTTGACGCCTACTGCCGCCGTGCGCCCGACATTCTCCGCCGCATCGTGAAGACGGGGCCCGGCGGCAACGGACGGTGCATATTCTATAACGTCAATTTCCCGGGATGCGCGCCTTCGGCCTGCCGGGGCATAAAGGTAACGCGACAGAGCATGGCGTTCTTCGACGACCGCTACCGCCGCGTCACGGCCGACGGCGCAACCGACGGCTACGTGGTGTACGGCGACAAGAAAGACATCGAAGCGCTCGACACCTTCGACTCGCGCGCGCTTCTCAACGGCTATATCACCGTGACGCCGCTTTCCTTCGACGCCACCGCGGAATGGGCCCTGCCCCTTCTCGCCGGACTCGAAGGCGGCGCGCGACCACATCAAGGAGAAACGACCTGATGCCAGACGACGTTGGAACACCCAACATTTTTCCGGTCTTCATCGAAGACGAGATGCGGAAATCGTATCTCGATTACTCCATGAGCATGATCACCGCCCGCGCCCTGCCCGACGTGCGCGACGGACTCAAGCCGGTTCACCGCCGCGTGCTCATGGGACTTTCCGACATCGGCCTTCAGCACAACAAGCCCACCAAGAAATGCGCCAACGTGGTGGGGCACGTGATGGCAAAATATCACCCCCACGGCGACGCGGCCATCTACGATACGCTCGTGCGCATGGCGCAGGACTTTTCGTTGCGCTATCCCATGGTGGAAGGCCAGGGCAACTTCGGCTCCATCGACGGCGATCCGCCCGCCGCCTACCGTTACACGGAGTGCCGCATGACCGAGCTCGCCGAAGAGATGCTCGCCGACATCGACAAGGACACGGTGAACTTCGTGCCCAACTACGACGATTCGATGCAGGAACCGTCGGTGCTTCCGGCAAAGCTTCCTTTTCTGCTCCTCAACGGCAGTACCGGCATCGCGGTGGGAATGGCCACCAACATGGCGCCCCACAATCTGGGCGAGGTGATAGACGGCATCGTCGCGTGCATCGACAACCCGAACCTCACCGTGCTCGACCTTCTCAATTACATTCCCGGCCCCGACTTCCCTACCGGCGGCGTTATTTATGGAAAGAGCGGCATCCTCTCTGCCTACAAGACCGGCAACGGCAAACTCACCGTCCGCGCGAAAGCCGAGGTCGAAAAGGACGGCGAGCGGGAGCAGGTGGTGATCACCGAGATCCCCTACATGGTGAACAAGGCCGCGCTGCTGGAGCGCATGGCCGAACTCGTGCGGGAAAAGACGATGGACGGCGTGGCGTTTCTGCGCGACGAATCGGATCGTTCGGGCATGCGCATCGTCGTGGGCGTAAAGAAAGAGAGCTTCGCCGACGTGGTGCTCAACCAGATGTACAAGTTCACCAGCCTCCAGGACACCTTCGCGGTGAACAACCTCGCGCTCGTCAAGATGCAGCCCCGCCAGCTCCCGCTCAAGGATATCATCGTCCATTTTATCGAGCACCGCCACGAGGTGGTCACACGACGCACGCGGTACGATCTCGCCAAGGCGCGCGAGCGCGCCCACATCCTGGAGGGTCTCAAGATAGCCATCGACAACATCGACGAGATTGTCGCCCTCATCAAGACGTCGCCCTCCACCGACGAGGCGAAGCGACGGCTTATCGAGCGCTTCAGCCTGTCCGAAATACAGGCCGCCGCCATTCTTGAAATGAAACTTTCGCGGCTCACCGGTTTGGAGCGCGACAAGGTTGAAAACGAGCTCGCCGAACTCGCGCGGCTCATCGCCGAATATACGGCGATCCTCGAAAGCCGCGAACGGAGGATGGCCATAATCAAGGACGAACTCCTGGATATCAAGAAACGCTTCGGCGACGAGCGGCGCACCCAGATCGTTGACGCATCGGGCGACGACGCGGACATCGACATGGAAGACCTTATCCCCGACGAAGACGTGGTGGTCACCATGTCCCATTCCGGGTATGTAAAACGTTGCCCCGTGGGCACCTACCGTACGCAGGGCCGCGGCGGCAAGGGCGTGCTGGGAATGGATTCGAAAGACGACGACTTCGTGGAATCACTGTTCGTGGCCTCCACGCACGCCTACATCCTGTTCTTCACCACCGCGGGGCGCTGCTACTGGCTCAAAGTCTACAAGATTCCCGAGGCGGGGCGGCAGTCGCGCGGGAAACCCATTATAAACCTCATCAGCCTGCGGCCCGACGAGAAAATCGCCGCCTTCGTGGCGGTGCGCGAATTCGACGAATCGCATTTCATCGTCACGGCCACCGAGCGCGGCGTGGTAAACAAGCAACCGTTAATCGCGTATTCCAACATCCGCAGGGACGGCATCAACGCCATGCACCTCGACGACGGCGACCGGATGATAGAATGCAAATTGACAAACGGCGACAACGACATCATCCTCGGCACCGCGCAGGGCCAGGCCGTCCGGTTCCACGAAAGCGCCGCGCGCGAGCTGGGCCGCAACACGCGCGGGGTGCGCGGCATACGGCTCGTGGGCGACGACCGCGTGGTGAGCATGGTGATCGTCGACGAATCGAACCTCGTCCTTACCGTCACCGAAAACGGTTTCGGCAAACGAACCGCGGTTTCCGAATACCGCAAGACGAACCGCGGTGGGTCGGGCATCATCAACATAAAAACCACCGAGCGCAACGGCGCCGTGGTGGGACTCAAGCGCGTCTCCGACGATCACGACATCATGCTCATCACCAAAAACGGCATCGTGATACGCTGTGATGTGGGCAAAATTTCGGTGATAGGACGCAACACCCAGGGGGTCCGGCTTATAAATCTTGAAGAAGGCGACAATGTCGTCGACATAGCGGTGGTGGCAAAGCAGGCGGAAGACGGTGAGGAGAACGGCTCCATCCAGGGTTGCCCCGATCCCGGCCCCGTCGACACGGGAGCCGCGCCAACGGAAAGCCCGGCGCCCTCACCGGCTCAGGGGTCGGAGGAAGTGCCTCCATCGCCCGCCGGATAGGGTCGGGCACGCGGGACGTTGAAACGGAAAAGGCGTTTCTCCCACGCAGGTAGAAACGCCTTTTCTTCTGCAACCGATTTTCCGCGGGAACGCGGGGAATGCCGCTACTTACCCGCCGCGTTTATCGCGAGTATCAACGCCGCCACGGTAGACAGGATGGTCGCTATCTGGAATAGCGCCGACACGGTGTCCATGAACACCTTGAAGTTATTCTGGAACTGGATTTTCGGCGGCACCACGACCACGTCGCCCGGCAGCAAGGGAAGCGAAAGAACATCGGCCTTTTTGTTCGAGACGATGCTGCCGTTCGCCCGGGCAATATATATGTTTTTCCGGTCGGCGGTTTCCTTGAAGCCGCCGGCCATTTCGAGGTAGTCGGACGCGCGTATCCTGTCGGCATCGAGCCGGAATGTAGCCGGATTGAACACTTCGCCGATCACCGACACCGTCCCGCTGGGCTTTGGAACCGTAATCGTGTCGCCGTTTTCGAGGATGAAGTCCCTGTATGCCGACAATCTGGTGAGATCGATGACGATCCTGCCAATGGGTTCCAGCGCCTTTAGTTTGCCGAAGAGCGCCTCCTGTTGGGCCAGAAGTCCTTGAGCCTCGCTCACCTGCTGCCCCTTCGCGGCAAGCTCGGTGCTCATTTTTATCGCGTCGCCTTCGAGCCTGTTGATGTACTCTTCGACCCGTTTCTGCTCAAGAATCTTCACCGAGGCCCGCGTTACCACCGCGGCGGGAAGATATGCTTCGGACGTGAAGCCGCCCGCCCGTTCTATGAGATGTCCCATGGTCTCTTTCTCGAGTATGACGTATTCGCCGGGGAACATGAACTCGCCCTTGAGAACCACCCTGCACTCCTCCTGCCATCCTTTTTTGGTACGGAGGTACACACGGTCCGACTTCCTGAGGGAAATGTTGCTCGCCGAATCCCCATCGAGCGCGCAGCTCACGCAGAAATCGATTTTTTCGGTCTGCACGAGTTCACCGTTGAAAGTGCGCCGGTACAATTCGCCGTGGGTCGGGCTCGCGTCCTCGGTGGGACCGCCGGCCTTGATGATGAGATCGCGTATCTTCATGTTGTCAAGCAGTTTCTGCTTGCCGGGCGTGGTCACCGCCCCGTCGATATATACCGTCCTGTCGGGTTCGAAATAATCGCGCGAGTAGATGATGACCTCGTCGCGGGGCCGGAGCACGACGTTGCCCGGGGAAGCGTGATCCGCAAGACCGTCCTTGAGATTGAAGGGAACGAGACGGGACTCAAAGGTCGGCGGCTCCTGGCGCAGGATAAGCGCGTACGCAAGATAGGTTTCCGGCAGAAGCGCGTCGAAGTCGGGCAGGATGTCCGAGAGCCGCATACCGGGCTTGTATTCGTATTTACCCGGGCGGGTGACGTTGCCGGAAAGATATACCGCGTTCTTGTTTTTCTCCACCACGGGAAAGACCTTGATTACATCGCCGTCCTGCACCTCGAAATCGGGAACGGCCTGGGGCGTCTCGGTGGTAAGATCGAGAACAACCTGCATGGCGTTGTCCTTGAACCGCTCGATTTGTATCCTGCTTCCCCAGCCCGCCGGCGAGATGCCGCCGGCCAGGCCCAACGCCTCCTTGAGCGAGGCGTTCGACTTGATTTCGTACAACGCGCTCCGCCGCACGTTACCGGCGACGGCGACCATTCTTCTGGCAATCGGAACCATGACGACATCGCCCGATTTGAGCCTCACGTTGGCGTTGTCTTTTCCCGAAAGGAGAAAATCGTATAAATCGACCGTGGCGACAACCGCGCCGTTGCGTTTGATCTGCACATTGCGGAAGGAGCCGCGACGCGAAGGCCCGCCCGCCGCGAACAGGACGTTCGTTACGCTCGACAATCCGCTCACCGTGTAGTATCCGGGCGCCTTAACTTCACCCACGACGAAGACCCCTATCGAACGGAGCTCTCCCAAGGAAACGGTCGCCTGCACGCCTTCGATATTCTGGACCCTGTCGAGAATGTTCTTCTGCAGCGCGTTGAACGGCAGGCCGGCGACCGCGATTGGGCCGATACGCGGAATATTGATTTTTCCGTCATGATCGACGCGCAAGCGGTACTCTCCCTCGTTTATCCTTCCCCACAAAAACACCACCACCTCGTCGCCGGTGCCGACCACGTAGTCGGCCGGGGTTGCGCCGTAATCCGCGGGAACGAAGGTTGAGGGCTTCGCTCCCGTAAACAAGTCGAGCCCGAAGACCGTGAGCGTGCGCAGCAGGGAATCCGGATCGATGGTTTTGTTCGTTACCATCGCCTCGTACACCGATATCTGCCGCAGCGTATCGAGCCTGAGACGGGCGTTTGTGGCGGCCAGCGCCGCCGCGGACGCGCTGTCGAGCGTGTCCGAAGCCTTCGGCGCCCTAGGCAGCGAGTCCCGCTTCGCATAAGTCTTTGCAAGATTTCTCAGGTCGCCGGTGGCAAACCCCCGCTGCTGCATGTACTGTCTAGCAAGCAGGCTGTCGCGTGTGCTGTACTGGGAAAATGCGGTTCCGGCGGAAAGGAGAAAAAAAGCTGCGGTGATCTTCACCAACGACTTCATTATGTCAAGCCCTTTGATGGTGTGCGCCGCGAAAGGCAAGCGCGGCGGTGCAAGAATTCTTATCGGTCATTATAAATTTACAATATAGCATACTCGGAAACACGGACTTTTACGGCAGGCCGGGGCGTCACACCCCGTAATACGCTCGATACCATCGTATAAAATTTCGCACGCCCACGTCGATATTGGTCTTCGGCGCGTAACCGAGCTTCGACAATTTCGAGATGTCGGCCACCGTGGCCGGAACGTCGCCGGCCTGCATGGGCTTGAAATCGATGACCGCCTTCCTCCCGAGGTTTTTTTCAATTTCCCCGATGAAATCCATCAGCTCTTCGGCGCGGTCGTTGCCGATGTTGTAAATCTCGCAGGGCGCGGGGTGGGAAAGCGCAAGCAGCACGCCGTCCACGATGTCGTCGATGTAGGTGAAATTCCTTTTCATGTTTCCCCGGTTGAACACTTCGATGGGCCGCCCTTCGACAATTGCTTTCGTAAAGATGAACAGCGCCATGTCGGGCCTGCCCCACGGGCCGTACACGGTAAAAAAACGCAGGCCCGTGCACGGAACGCCGTACAGGCCGCTGTAACAATGCGCGGTGAGCTCGTTGGCGCGTTTGGTGGCCGCATACAGGGAGACCGGGCTGTCGACCCGGTCCGATTCCGAGAACGGCAGTTTCGTGTTCCCGCCGTACACCGACGACGACGAGGCATACACGAAGTTACGCACCTTTTCGCGGCGCGCCGTTTCGATGACGCTCAGAAATCCTTCGTTGTTCGCCTTCTGGTAGGCAAAAGGGTTGGTGATGGAGTACCGTACTCCGGCCTGGGCGGCGAGGTGGCAGATTTTTTCCGGGTGCCGGCGCGCCGCGAGCGCCGACAGTCCGTCGAAATCGCATATATCAAGCCTGTGAAACTCGAACCCCTTCGTTTCCCCGAGGAGCGCGAGCCGGGCTTCCTTGAGGGACGGATCGTAATAGTCGTTGACGTTATCGACCCCGATCACCTCCTCGCCCTCGGCGAGGAGGCGCCTGCACACGTGGAACCCTATGAACCCCGCGGCGCCCGTCACCAGAATCATGCGAACGTCCTTCCGATTTTGGGCCGGACCGTGGTGTCGCCCCCGTGAATCAGGGCGCCGCGCTCCAAAACGAGCTCCCGGTACCGGTATTGCCGCTTGAGAAATTCATCGTGAGTCGCCATGATAACGGTGGTTCCCCAGCTGTTTATTTGCTGGAACAGCGTCATGATTTCCTTCGAAACGGCCACGTCGAGGTTGCCCGTGGGCTCGTCGGCGAGCAGAATCCACGGATCGTTGACGATGGCCCGAGCGATGCAGACCCGCTGCTGTTCGCCGCCGGAAAGCTGAAGGGGAAAATACGCGCATTTGTGCGACAGCCCGGTGAGCGCGAGCAGTTCGAAGACCTTCCGCTTTATCTCGCGCTCCTTGCCACCCGTCGCGCGCATGGCGAAAGCCACGTTCTCGAACACGTTGCGATCGGTGAGCAGCCTGAAGTCCTGGAACACGATGCCCAGTTTTCGCCGCAAAAGCGGGATGTCGCGCGCGCGCATGTAGGTGGAATCGTAGCCGCCCACGAACACCTGCCCCTTGGTGGGAAATTCCTCCATGTAGATATGCTTGAGCAGCGTGGTTTTTCCCGCGCCGCTCGCGCCGGTAAGAAAGACGAACTCTCCCTTGTCTATAAACACCGAAACGTCCGACAGCGCCTCGAACGATCCGCCGTATACCTTGGTCACGTGGGAAAACTGGATCATGCCGCGTCCTTCTTCCGCAGCAGGAAGTGAACCCGCTCGGAATGAAGTGTGTGCTTCTTGAATGAAAAATCGTCCCACACGCCCACGACGTCGAACAGGGAATCGGGGACGAAGCCTCGCACCTCGCTCACGGGGAAGACCTTCTGTTCGTGGTGCTCCATGCTTTTGACGTAGAGGCCCGTTTCCTGATCGCCCGGCGGCGCGGCGAAGCCGTCCGCCCCGCCGCCGGCGGCGCCGCCGCGCCGGGTGAAAATGGTAAAATCGTTGTACTGCATCCCCTGGGCGGCATGGTAGTAGCTGTGCCTGAAATAAAAACAATCGCCGAAATCGTCGGCGTCGGTATACTCGCTGAAGTTGTTGACGGAATTGAAAACCGTGGTGATGTCGAACAAAAACAGCCCGTCCGTCGCGAGACACGAATGGACCCCGCCGAAAAGCCGCCCGTAGGAATCCGCGTCGCGGAGGTAATTTATTCCGTCGTACAGGAACAGGACGAGATCGAACCGCCGCGGCGGCTTGAACGGAAGATACCTGCCGTCGGCGCACACGACGCCGCCGAGCCGCCGGCCGGCCTCGCGGCACATCGCGAAGGAAAGGTCGGACCCCACGTACCGCATTCCCGATTTCCGGAGCCGCTCTCCCAGAAGGCCCGTACCCGCGCCGATTTCGAGAATGGATGGACGTCCCGTTCGGCCGTATCTGCGTATCACATCCTCGATGAGGGCCTGCCATCGGTGATAGCCGACATGCGACATCAGCCTGTCGTACAACGGTGCTAAGGCGCCGTAATTCACGGGTGCCCGCCTGGCTTATTCATAATCATCACCGCACAGCCCCGTGTTGAGCCCGGCGAAGCACGCAGGGAACGCAACGTTTTGTGGATGTATTCCGGCCGCCGAAAATTCGTCGCTGCGTCCTTTACGGTGAGGTTTTGCACGTTTACGAATTATCCGCGGGCTACAGCCTTATATCGACGTAAACCTCACGGCGCCACTTCCTCACGAGATCGAGCAGTTTCTTCTGCGCCATGATCTCCTTCGCTTTTTCGGAAAGCAGGTCGAAATCATCCTCGAGGGTAAGCGGCCGGTTCTTCATCCGATCGTCGATCCGGTACAAGGACACTTCGTTGCCTTCGCGGAGGGGCGCGGCGATGCCGCCCACGGGCAGGCTGTCGAGAGCAGCGCGGGCCGCCTCGGAGAGGCCGAAGAGCGGCACCCAGCCCACGCGTCCGTCGTGCGTCTTGGTCTGCGGGTCGGTGGAAAATTTTTTTACCGCGTCGATGAAATCGGCACGGGTCTTGGCGGCGAGGCGCACCGAATCGAGCAGCGCCATGCGGGCGCGGACTTCCGCCTCGGGCGGGGTGAGGCTCACGAATATCTGCCGTATGTGTACCTTCTGATCCTTTTTCTCAAGCACATTGACGATGTGGAACCCCAGGCGCGACTCAATGATGTCGCTCGTCTGTCCCACGTTGAGCGAGAAAACAGCCTCCTCGAACTTGAGCTCGGAGAGCGTCCCCTTGCCGATGAAGCCGAGGTCCCCGCCGTTTTCGGCGTTCGGATCCTCGGAGAACTGTTTCGCGATCGCCGCGAAGTCCCCGCCCTCGTCGAGGCGGCGCTTGATGTTTTTCGCTTTCGCGTACGCCGACTGGCGCAGCGAATCGGGCGTGGTAAGCCTGAGCACCACCTTGGACAACAGCACGCTCTCGCCGATGGTGGGAAGGCTGTCCTTGAACTCGCGGTAGAATGTCTCGACGTCGTTTTTGCTCACCGAGACCTGGCCCACGTACTGCTGCGACACCTTCTGTTTGATAAGCTGTTCCTGTATCTGCGACCGCAATTGCGCCTTGAACTTGGTAAGGCCCATGCCGTACTTTTCGCGCAGTTCCTTTTCGAGTTCATCCATGGTAAGGTTGTTCTGGGAAAGAATCTGCGAGACGTGCGCCGCGACGGCTTGTTCCACCTCGTTTTCCTTGATGACGATGGTGGAGTCCTTGGCCGCGTGGACGATGAGCACCTTCCCGTCGACGAGGTCGCCCACGAGTTGCTTGCGCAGCGACTTGAACCGGCTGGTGTCGAGTTTGGCGCCCATGCTCGTCTCGCGCATCACGATGTACGCGTCGAGCTCCGACTGGAGGATGACCGAATCGCCCACCACGGCGACGATGCCGTCGAAACGTTCACGCGCGGGCAGCGCCGCCGCGGACGCGGCGAGCAACAGCAGGGAAATGATTGCTTTGGTGACCATGGCGTTATTCCTCGCTTTCCGTGGATAAAGAATCGAACGGTACCGGCGAACTCTTTTTTTGAACGCCTTCCTGCGCCAACGGCCGCCGCTCGCGTATCGCGTCAAGATTCACCTCGACCGCCATCCGCGCGCGAAGCGACGCGATGAGGCGTTCAACGGCGGCGTTCTGCATGCGCGTGGCGAGAAGGCCAGCAATGTCGTCCCTCACCTCCGGAAGCGGGCACGGGGCTCCGCGGGGCTGTTTGTCGAGCACGCGCGCGACGCAGAAGCCCGCCCCGGTGCGCACCACCGGCGTAATGCCGCCTATCTTCGTCGCAACGATTTCGCGGGCAAGCTCGGCGGGGACGTCGCCGAACTTGACGTATTGGGCCTTCTTTTCGTCGGGCACGGGAACTTGGGAATAGTGCGCGGCAAGGCTTGAAAAATTGTCCCCGGTGGCCATGCCGCGCACCTTCGCGGCGGTGTTCATGTCGGCGCACGCGATGCAGAGGTACTTCGCCGCGTCTTGTTCACGGATGAACTTCGCCTTGTTTTCGTTGTAATACGCCTCGATGTCCTCCTCGCTCACCGCGGCCGGCTGCGTAGCGGCCGTGCAGCGGCTCACCATCTCGGCGCACAGCAGGTCTTCCTTCATGCGTCTCAGCCGTTCGCGGATGGTTTCCTCTTTGTCTATTTTAAGCCGCAGGGCCTCCGCGTACAGAATTTTGTTGTCTATCCACTGCCTCACATATTTGACCAGTTGCTCCCGCGTAATATAATCGCTGTATTCGGGGGGAATGTTCTGGTAGAGTTGGTCGAGGGTGAGCACCGATTTGCCCACGCGCGCCACGACCGGACTATGGGGCCCCTTGGCGCACCCGGCAAAAACACAGGCGGCCGCGATTCCGAAAACGACAAGCGTTCGCAGGTTCATATCCGCAAAAAAAATATATGATGGGGCCGCCTGATGCCACGCCTCAGGCCCGGGGCGAGAGCAGGCTTTTCACCTGCACGGCCATGTCTTCGGCCGGCCCCGCGTCGAGCCGCGTGCGGAGCACCACGGGAGGGCCGTTGGCGATGTCGAGCTTGCGGCGCGACGCCGCGACGACGGCGCCGATCGACTCGCGCACGCGCGCGTCATCGCCGGCAAACCACAGGGAAAGGTTCCCGTCGGGCGTGAGGCTCACCTTGACGCATCCGAGGTTCCGCGCCAGGAGTTTTATCCGCATGAGCAGGAGAAGCGACACCACGTTTGCGGGCAGGGGGCCGAAGCGGTCGGCAAGGTCGCGCTCCATCCGGTCGACGTCGGAAGCCAAGGAGGCGCCCGACAGTTCCTGGTACACCGCGATGCGCGCCGCGCCGTCCTCGACGTAGTCGTTGGGAATATACGCTTCGAGCGGAATGTCGAGGGTGACGTCCTGCGCGGGCGGCCGCTCGGGCTTTTCGCCGCGCAAGTCCTTCACCGCCTCGTCGAGGAGCGTGCAGTACAGCTCGAACCCGACCGCGGCGATGAACCCGTGCTGGTGCACGCCGAGGATGTTGCCCGCGCCGCGGATCTCCAGGTCGCGCATGGCTATCTGGAACCCCGAGCCGAGATCGGTGTACTGTTCGAGTGCCCGCAGCCGGCGAAGCGCGATCTCGCTCGCTTCCCGCATCGGCGGAGTGAGAAGATAGGCATAGGCCTGTTCCGACGACCGCCCCACCCTGCCGCGGAGTTGGTACAATTGCGACAGTCCGAGCGCGTCGGCGCGGTTTACGATGATGGTGTTGACGTTGGGGATGTCGAGCCCGTTTTCGATGATGACGGTGGACACGAGCACGTCGAAGCGCCCGGCCACGAACTCCTTCATGATGCGGGCAAGCTCCGCCTCGTCCATCTGGCCGTGGGCGCACGCCACGCGCGCTCTCGGCACGAGCGATTCGACGGTGTTGCGAATCGATTCGAGGGTCTGGATGCGGTTGTGGACAACGTAGGCCTGGCCGCCCCGGTCGATCTCGTTTTCGATTGCCGACTTGATGACATCCACGTGGTACTCGAGCACGTGCGTTTCGATGGGCAGGCGGTTGCGCGGAGGCGTATTGATTATGGAAAGATCACGCGCCCCAACCAGCGACAAATGCAGCGTGCGCGGGATGGGCGTGGCGGTCATCGACAGCACGTCGACCGTGTACCGGAACTGCTTGAGGCGCTCCTTGCTGCGCACCCCAAACCGCTGTTCCTCGTCAATGACAAGGAGCCCGAGGTTTTTAAACGCGATGTCGCGCGACAGGATGCGGTGCGTGCCCACGAGGACGTCCACCTTCCCTTCCTTGACTCGCGCGACGACGTCCTTTTGTTCCTTGGCCGAAAGGAAGCGCGAAAGCATGGCGACGCGCACGGGAAAGTTCGCCATGCGCTCGATCAACGTGGCGTGGTGCTGTGCGGTGAGGATGGTGGTTGGGGCGAGGAAGGCTACTTGATAGCCGTCCATTACCGCCTTGAAGGCCGCGCGCATGGCCACCTCGGTCTTGCCGAAGCCCACGTCGCCGCACACGAGCCGGTCCATGGGACGCGGCGATTCCATGTCCTTCTTCACCTCGGAGATTGCACGCTCCTGGTCCGGCGTGAGCTCGTACACGAAAGAGTCCTCGAACTCCTTCTGCCACATTGTGTCCTTCGAAAACGATATCCCTTCAAAGTGTCGCCGCTTGGCGTAGAGCTCGATGAGTTCCTGCGCCATCGCGCGCAGGGACTCTCGCGTTCGCGCCTTGAGCCGCTCCCACGACTCGCTGCCGAGCCTCGACAGCGCCGGAACCGCCGATTCCTTCCCAATGTATTTCTGGACCTTGTGGAAATCCTCGACCGGGACGCTCAGCTTGGCGCCGCCCTGGTACGCTATGAGCATGCAGTCGCGTCCGGCGCCGGCGGCCGTGATGTGCTCTATTCCCAGAAATTTGCCGATCCCGTGGTCCACGTGGACCACGAAGTCGCCGGGCGACAGCGCGTCGTAGGAAGGCAGCGGCTGACCGTGCCTGATTTTCTTGTGAACTATCTGGCGGGTGGGCGGACGGTTGAAAAGCTGGAGGTCGGAATAATACAGCCGCTTGTTGAGCTTGTCCACGAAACCGCGGTTGAGGTAGCCGGCGCACACCTTGACAAAAGGACACGACTCGCCTATAAGTTCGAGCAGCCGCTGCGCGTGGCCCTCGCTGCCGCACACTACAACGGTCTCCTCGCCGGCGGCATTGTGGGCCGCGAGATCGGCGGCGAGCGGCTCCACCGACTGCGGGAACGCCGGCTGCTCCGTCATGGAACAGACGTTCGTCCATCCCGCGTCGGCTCCCCCGACGGTATCCGCGTACACGCGCGTGAACAGCGACAACCCTTCCATTGCTTCCTGCGCCGGAACGAGCAGCCGGTCGGGGGGCGAGACGAAGGCCGAAAACGCTCCCGCGACGCGTTCGAGGTGCCTCCCGTAATTTTGCCCGCATTCCTCGAATCGGCGCTCCGGCGGCAACATGTCGTCCCACACCAGCACCGCGTCCGACGGAAGGTAGTCGAGCATCGAAGCCTCTTTGGGCGCAAACCAGTGGAGGAACCATTCGATGCCGTCGTGATCCAGAAGCGTCTTCCACTGATGGGACAGCCGCGCGAACTCGGGTGCCAGCTCGGGCCTGTCCGCGGCGAACTTTTCCATCGCGTCGAGCCCCTGCTGCACCATGCCGGCGGTAAGACTGTGCTCGCGCATGGGGAATATCTCGACCGAATCCCTCGGTCGCGAGGTCTTCTGCGAAAACACGTCGAACTCCCGGATGGAGTCTATGGCGTCGCCGAGGAACTCCACGCGCACGGGGTTGTCGGTGAGGAACGGATAGACGTCGACGATGCCGCCGCGGATGCAGAACGTGCCCACGTCGGCCACCGCGGTTTCGCGCCGGAAGCCGTTGTCGGCAAGCCACGACGAAAGCGTTTCGATGGTTATTTCGCGGCCCGGCGAAAGGCGGATAATCCTGTTGAACAGGTCGCGCGGCGGCGGCACCTTCTGGAGAAGCGCCGCGTGCGGCGCGATGTAGACGGCCTTCTTTCCGTCGAGCAACTCCGAAAGCACCCGGTACCGTGCCTCCACCACCGGGCCGAATGCCGATTTCATGTTGTAGGGCACGGCGTCGCGCGAGGGGAAGAGCGAGACAGAGTCCTCCCCGAGCAGCGACGCGCACTCGGCCGAAAGAATCTCGGCCTTCTTCCCGGATTCCACGAAAGCGACGACCGTCTTGCCCGCGGCGGAGAACAGGCTCGAAACAAGAAACGCGTCGCTCGATCCGGCCAGGCCCGTAAACAGCGACGACTGGGGCCTGCGGCCCAGCCACTCGCTGAGGCCGGGGAACGTGCCGCGGGACCAGAGTTTGGAAAGGGGTTCTATGGGCATTTGCAAATTCTTATTTAGCAACTTACACCAGGCGGAAATGAAATGATGCAGATAATGCAAGCAGCCTGGGTATCGTTATGAAAAATAGTTTCTGGTAGAATGTCGCCTGAATGATGTACCATAATTCATGACGATAAGCCTTTGAAATTTAATGCGATGAAATTCTGCGGTTTTGTCGGAAAGTTTTATGGAACTTTCCCCGCCGTGCCCTGTCTATACCACCATGAGTCCCCGGCAACGCCACAATCACTGCAAGGAGGTTTATATGATCACGCGCCTCGTCCTCACGGGAATCTGCGCCGCCGCCCTCTGTTCAACCGAAGCGGCAACATCACGGTTTCAGGGTTATAATTTTGAATCTCACGTGGTCTCAAGCGGACAGGGCCGCTTTCCCGAAATCCGGAAGAACGGCAGGCCCTGGATGCAGGTGCGGGAAGGGGCGGAATATTCCATTGTCGTGACCAACCCGCTCCCGGTGCGCGTGGCGGTCGCGGTGTCCATAGACGGCCTCAACAGCATCGACGGAAAGCGCACGTCGCCCGACGAGGCGCAAAAATGGATATTGGAGCCGTACGGTTCGCTCACGCTCCGCGGATGGCAGACCGATCGTTCGTCGCTACGGCGTTTCGTGTTCACCAAATCCGACGAATCGTACGCGGACTGGAAAGGAAAAAAGGACGGAAGAAAATATACCAAGAACCTCGGCGTCATAGGGGTGGCCTATTTCTGGAACAGCGCCGAACTCGAGGCTGCGCTCAACCCGCCGCAGCCCTTCGCGCAGCGGGCGGAGGAATGCGCGAAAGACAATGCGCTTGCGGGCGCGGCCGCGCCGGCGGCAAGCGCGGCGATGGACAAGAAGGAATGCGAAAAATCCAGGGCCGGTACGGGCATGGGCCGGAGGGAGGCCAACAACGTCGTAAGCGTGGAGTTCCATTACGACACGGGGATGTACCGTAACGCCGACGTGCTCACCATCTATTATGAATTTGCCTCAGTCCCGCCCGTTCCGCTGCCGTTTATCGACACCGACCGCGACGACTTTGCCCCGGAAATGTGATACGGCTTTCCAGAGGGATTTTCCGGCCCTGCCGAAGTGAGGCAGGGCCTTTTTTATGTAGAGGGGCAACGAATATTCCGAGACGCTATAAAGGCCCAATCGCGGAGCGGCGCAGGGGCGAGAGCGCGCATGTCCCCGTTGAGCCGACCTGTTTTTGGAGACGCACTTTTTTTCAGTAATCAATACCCCCCCTGCCCGTAATCATGATAAAAGGAGGTTCCCATGAAATACGCCGTAACCGGTTCCACGGGATCATTGGGTCGTCTGGTTGTTCATCATCTGATTGCAATGAAAATCCCGCCGACGTCCATTGTCGCCCTTGCGCGCAACCAGGTCAAGGCCGAAAACCTCGTGAAGCTCGGCGTGGAAGTAAGGATTGCGGATTACGACAAACCGTCCACGCTTGACGCAGCCCTCAAGGGAATAGACCGGCTGCTTCTCGTGTCGGCAAGCGAAGTGGGCAAACGGCTCTCCCAGCACGAAAACGTGATCGCGGCCGCGAAAAAGGCCGGGGTAAAGCTGCTGGCATATACCAGCTTGAGCCACGCGGACACCTCGATAAGCCCGCTGGCGCCTGAGCACAAGGGCACCGAAGAGATCATTAAACGGTCGGAAATACCGTTCGTCATCCTGAGAAACAACTGGTACACGGAAAACTATCTGAATGACGTCAAAACCGCAAAAGCAACGGGAGCAATCCAAGCCGCCGTGGGAACCGGAAAGGTTTCCTCGGCGTCGCGGATTGATTACGCGGAGGCTGCGGCAAGGGTACTCGCCGGCGAAGGCCACGCCGGAAAAATCCATGAACTTTCCGGAACCCCGTGGGATTACAACGACCTTGCGAAAGCCGCGTCGGAACTGCTTGCGCGTCCCGTCGTTTACAAAGCGGTGAGCGCGGAAGAACGAAAGCGGGCGCTGCTCGCCGCCGGCCTTCCCGACGGCGCCGCGGATTTCGTCGTCGCCATTGACTTATCCATACGAAACGGCGCGCTGTCCGCCGCAAACGATGACCTCGAAAGGCTACTGGGCCGCAAGCCGCAAGGGCTGAAGGAGGGACTAATCGCGGCGCTGAGATGAGTGGCGTTAAACCAACCAGCGGCGAACCGAGGGCGTTTGCAAATGCGGACGGTCATGATTTACCGCGTTGTGCGGACGGTCATGATTTACCGCGTTGTTAGGCTTTCTTTTCTTTCATTTGCCACAGTTGCATAGTCAACTTCAGAAATTTAATCCCGCCTCAAATCCAACCCAATTTGAAAATGATATCGGCGAAGCTATTGATACATTTGATATTATTCCAAGTTCTAATCTCTTTATCCTCAGTCCTAATTGAGGTGATATACCAAACCCAACCGAAGCACCTGGTTCGGTGCCCGGAGTTATAAATATATTTACAGATGGTCCAATTTTTGGAAATAGGTATATGTTTTCATTTAGAATCCATCGATATATTAGCCCGGGAATAATATTTGCGACAAAACAACCCGGGATTGTATTTCCATTCTTATCTGTAGGATTTGATACGGCCATAATATTAGCACGAGCCAAAAAGCCAAACTGTCCTAAGGCAGGTATTTTTTTTAATGATGTTTTGCGGGAACAATAAAAATTATCCTAAAAATCCGTCATTTATTTCTTTTTGAAACTCGGACATATTCCATACACCTTTGAGAGCGCTATTGCCGCCTACTTGATCTTTCAGCCATTTCATGGCCGCACGTTTAAAACCACCACCATCAAGAAGAATTACCGTAGGAATACCAGTTTTTACGATATTATGCAAAAGAAAGGGGTATTTTTCATCTACCGAGCCGCCTGATTGTTGCCATTTGCATTCAATAATCAAATCGTTTTCAAATTTATCCCGGTTGACGATGAAAAAGTCGCACTTGCGTGATGTACTATAGATGGTTTCGCCGACGCGCAATTGTTTGAGATATTGTTTGCCGCCTATCGTTTTCCTGTTGTCAAACACTTGTAGTTTATGTCCAAGAAATTCTATATAGCCTGCATCTTGCAAGGCTTGTTCCACAAATTTTTCAAGACGGTTTCCTGTTATATTTGCTTTTGTTCCGCTGCTAATAGTTCCGGATGATAATTTCATTTTCTTTTCCTCTTTGATTGCCTTGGCAGGAGATGGAGCGTAACGACTGAACCTCTTCGATGGAAAAACCGGAATAAATAGACCGAATCAGCTTAGTGTCGGAATTTGAAAGCATAAACATTGCGCCTGATTTGTCGATTTTTTTACAAAATTCACATAGCTCTTTATGGTCATCATCACCAAATCCATTACCATTATAACCATCGTATGTTTTGTGATATGGAGGGTCAAGATAGAAGAAATCGTCCTTTTCAATAGCGGTTTGCGAAAATTCGTGTTGTTTGAGCGTAACATTTCTAAGAATCTCAGAATCTTTCCGAAGTATTTCTTCGTTGAATAAGGAAGGATCTATATAGTCCCCAATGGGGACGTTGAATTCGCCATTTTTGTTCACGCGATAAAGACCATTATAGCACGTTTTGTTCAAATAGATGAATAGTGCAGCAATTTTTAGTTTATCGTTTTCCCGTGGAAGCCTTTTGCGTGCTCTCAAATAGTAATCCTTATTGTGCAAACGCGCATGGTACTTTAGATTTAATATCAATCTATCAAGGTCTTCTTGAACAGCTTGGTAAGTCAGAATAAGAAGGAAATTAATATCGGAAAGGTAAGCTCTTGACGGCTGGGTGGCGAAAAATAAAGCGCCGCCTCCCAAAAAAGGTTCTTTGTAGACATTGTATTTTTTCGGCGTCCGTTCAAGTAACTTTGGTAGAATAGACCTTTTCCCGCCAACCCATTTTAAAAAGGGCTTAGCACAAATATCTTGTGCTTCAGGTATTTCTTCGTCGGCCATTGTTCCTGAAGTTTTATCGACGCTGAATGACGAAGTAGATAGTGCTTTCTGAGGCTGTCCCATCTTTCTTGCTACCAGGGGCCCGTTAAAGTCCTTCGTGAGATATCTTGTTGAGGCAAGGCTCTTTTTCTGTTCCACCAATATAAGTTTCATCCATTTCGATAACACAAAAAGTTTTCCGGCTCATATCAGTCTTCGCGCAATCTCATCCCCAATCATTATCCCGTCTTCCGTCAGCCTCCATTTCGTGCCGTTAAAAACGATAAGCGCGTCGTTGAGCAATCCATCCAGGATTTTCCTCCTTGCCCCAGAATAGAACGCCTCTCCCGCCGCGTCTTGGAAAACCTCTTCATCCAATCCGTCCGCGGTTCTTAGCCTCAGGAAAATCATTTCCGAAGTCAGTGTGGCCTTGTCGATTGTCTCCTCGAAATCCACCGCCCTTTTTCCGCCGTTTATCATCGTAAGATACTTTTTGATGTCGCCCGCGTTCGCCCAGCGTTTCGAATGAACGTACGAATGCGCCGCCGGTCCCAGGCCTATATACGGTGAATGGTTCCAGTATGCCTCGTTGTGTCTGCACCGGTGGCCCGCTTTTGCGAAATTGGAGATTTCGTATCTTTCAAATCCGCGTTCGCGGCAGGTCGTGAATAACGCTTTAGTCATTACCACGATCCCATCCTCGTCCGGCAGCGGAAGATTTGCGGTCGCAAAGGGCGTATCTTTGCAGATGGTCAATTCATAGGCCGAAAGATGTTTGATGACCGGTCTGGACAGTATGGCGCCGATGGATTTTAGAAACGATTCCGCTGTTTGTCGGGGAATGCCGTACATGAGGTCCGCGCCGATGGAGGAAAAAATCCGGAGGATGGGAGAATCAAGCGCCCGTGTCGCCTGTTCCGCGGAATGAATCCTGCCGAGCCATTTAAGTTCTTTCTCGTCGAGCGATTGTATTCCGAAAGTAAGCCTCGTGACGCCCATGGAGCGCCACAACTCAGCTTTTTCTCCATCGAACGAATCCGGGTTGCACTCGATTGTCCATTCGGCGTCGTGGGTGATGTCCATGTGTTGCATCAATGATGAACGCAATTTTTGCCACTGAGCGACGGACAATAGGGACGGCGTACCGCCGCCGCAGAAAACGGTCTTGATGACGGCGTTTTCAAGCCCGAGGTCTTTGCTTACGATAGACCATTCTTTCACCAGCGCGGTCACATATTCATCGGCGAGAACGTCTTCGTACGGAACGGAATAAAAATCGCAGTATCCGCATTTCCGCCCGCAGAATGGAACATGAATATAGAGAGATATCTCCATGTGCAGCAAAATAGAATTCGCACGGAAGGGCCGATAGGGCAGATACATTGAACCCTTCGGCGGAATTACATTCTCATACGATTCCGCCTAAGGGGAACTGGCAACTCTCTAAAGTAGAGGAAAACCGACTTCCACGCTAACCGCACTTCGAATATCCGCACGTCTTGCACACCGCGCATCCTTCCTCATGCACGAGTATGGTGCCGCATTGCGGGCATTGCGGACAGAATCCGAGGTCCAAACCGGTGTACTTTATCTTGGCGGTTTCGCCGCTTGCGTTGTCCTTTGTACCCTCGAAATCCGCGATTCCCTGCTCAAGGACATGGCCGATTGCGTCGGCGCATGAAAGGATCATTTCCCCCTCCATCCACGTGGGGATGGGGCAGCGGATGCCGCGCAATTGCTCCGCAATGGATTTCGGGTCGACCCCGGCGCGCAAGGCCAGCGATATGAGCCTTGAGACGGCTTCGGAGTTCGACGCGGGGCAACCGCCGGATTTCCCCATCTGGGTGAAGATTTCACACAGGCCAACGCTGTCGGCGTTGACGTTGACGTACAGGTTGCCGCACCCAGTTTTGGTCTTGTAGGTGCGGCCGTGCGTGACCGTGGGCCGCGGCCGCGGATGGATTGAGCCGGGGGCCGCCACGGCATCGATTTGTACCGCGCCTTTTTTGGCCGATGTTCCGGAAGTTATGACCTGATTCTTGCGGGTCCCGTCGCGGTACACGGTGACTCCCTTGCACCCCAGTTCGTATGCGTACAGGAATACTTCCTCCACGTCCTTGACCGTGGCCTCATGCTTGAAGTTGACCGTCTTCGACACGGCATTGTCGGTGTATTTCTGGAAGGCCGCCTGGATGCTGATATGCCAGCGCGGCTCGATGTCGTGCGCGGTGACGAAGATGTCGCGGATTCGTTTTGGAATGCCGTATATCTTGCCGAGCGATCCCGAATAGGCCACCATCTTCATGAGTTCCTCGGAATAGAATCCTTCCTCCTGCGCCACGCGTTTGAACTCGGGATGCACTTCGAGCAGGTGCTGGCCGTCGAGCACGTTCTTCTCGTAGACGATGGCGAACAACGGCTCGATTCCGCTCGACGCGCCGGCTATCATGCTGATGGTTCCCGTGGGCGCGATGGTGGTGACCGTGGCGTTGCGCACCTTGAGTCCGTCCTCGCGGTCGTAGATGGAACCCTTGAAATTGGGGAATACCCCGCGCTCCTGAGCCAAAAACGCGCTCACCCGGCGGCCTTCCTCATCGATGAACTTCATCACCTCCTCGGCTACGTTTGCGGCGGCCGGCGAGTTGTAGGGCACACCGAGTTCGATGAGAAGGTCGGCGAAGCCCATCACGCCGAGGCCTATCTTGCGGTTCCCTTTCGTCATCTTTTCTATCTGCGGCAGGGGGTAGGAATTCACCTCGATCACGTTGTCGAGGAAACGCACCGCGGTGCGGATCGTGTTGCCCAGCTTGAGGTAGTTTATTTCCTTGCGGCCGTTGGTTTCGGTGAGCATGTGCGCGAGGTTGATGGAGCCGAGGTTGCACGATTCGTAGGGAAGCAGCGGCTGCTCGCCGCACGGATTGGTGCTTTCGATCTCGCCGAGGTGCGGAGTAGGGTTGTCGGCATTGATTTTATCCAGGAAAACAATGCCGGGCTCGCCGTTTTTCCAGGACAGTTCCACGATGCGCTTGAACACCTGCGAGGCCTTGAGCTTGCCCACCGGCTCTCCAGTGCGCGGGTTTTTAAGGTCGTACTCGCCGTCGCGCTTGAGCGCCTCCATGAAATCCTTGGTGATGCCCACCGAGATGTTGAAATTGGAAAGTACGCCGTCCTGCTCCTTTATCTCGATGAAGTCCAGTATTTCGGGGTGCGTACAATTGAGTATCCCCATGTTGGCCCCGCGTCGCGTACCCCCCTGCTTCACGGTTTCTGTGGCGATGTCGAACACGCGCATGAACGACAGCGGCCCGCTCGACACGCCTTTGGTGGATTTCACCATATCGTTCTTGGGACGTATGTGGGAAAACGAGAAGCCGGTGCCGCCGCCGCTCTTGTGGATGAGCGCGGTATTCTTGACGGACTCGAATATGTCGTCCATGGAGTCGCCCACCGGCAGCACGAAACAGGCGGAAAGCTGCTGCAGTTCCCGGCCGGCGTTCATGAGCGTGGGGGAGTTGGGGAGAAAATCGAGATCGGTCATGATGTTGTAGAACTTTTCGGTCCACACGTCGGCGTTTGCGCCGGAGTTGAACTTCTTCTCGGCCGACGCAATGTTCTCGGCGATGCGGAAGAACATCTCTTCCGCCGTTTCGGTGACCGCGCCGGCATCGTCCTTGCGGAGATACCGCTTCTCGAGAACCACGCGGGAGTTATCGGACAGCTTCACTTTTTTCCTGAGCAGTCGCTCTTTGAGTGACTCGTTTTTCTCTTCGGCCTCCGCAGGCCGCACCACTGTCGACTTCACGGTCTTGTTCGCGGTTCCGAGCGACGATTCTGGGGACATTTCTTCCTGCTCCTTCTCTTTGAGAATTTCTTGTCGCGCTGGTTCTGTTCTTTGAGTACGGGTATGGTAAGGGAGTGTTTTAAAAATATGAACGGAAAAGCTGCCGGTCAAGCCAAAAAACAGATGGGGGCTACAATATATGGTATAGGCTTTGCTTTGCAACAAAATATATTGTGCTTTTTAAATGACCGTCCCTTTTGTAACGATTGCAGGCGCCATGTCTCTCATCTGATTCTCGATATTGTATTTTTATCATTCCGTTTTTCATCATTTACCATCAGGAGAAGGAACATGCCAGAAAAACTCGAGAAGAATGCATTGTCCGATCTTGCGTCCCGCGTCGACAACCTCCGGAGGTATCTTTGACGTAGACGAGAAACGAAAATTCCTGGACGAATGCGAGAACGAAACGTCGAAGGAGGGATTCTGGTCCGACAACGAGAAGGCGCAGACCATCCTGAGGAAGATGAAATCCCTCAAGGATGTCCTTACCCTCTGGGACAAGGCGAAGAAAGACAGCGACGATCTTAGCGAACTTTTCACCCTTTCCAAGGACGATAACGACCCTTCGGTTTTCGCCGAGTTGCTTGAGCACGCCAGGGCCCTCGATAAGGAAGTGGCGCACCTGGAATTTGTAAGGAAGCTGTCCGGCGAGGACGACGACAGGCCCGCCATTCTTACCATCCACAGCGGCGCCGGCGGCACCGAAAGCTGCGACTGGTGCGACATGCTGTTCCGCATGTACTGCAGGTGGATGGAGAAAAAAGGCTATTCGTACACGGTACTCGACAGCCAGCCGGGCGAAGGCGCGGGCCTCAAGAGCGTCACGGCCCAGGTGGCCGGGGAGTATGTCTTCGGCCACCTCAAGGCAGAAAGCGGGGTGCACAGGCTCGTGCGTATCTCGCCGTTCGACGCCAACGCGCGGCGGCACACATCGTTTGCCTCGGTATATTCCTATCCCATCATCGAGGCCGCCGACGACTTCGAGCTTGACGAGCAAGACATCCGTATCGACACCTACCGCTCCAGCGGCGCGGGCGGGCAGCACGTAAACAAGACCGACTCGGCCGTGCGCATGACCCACCTGCCCACCAACATCGTGGTCGCCTGCCAGAACGAACGTTCGCAGATAAAGAACCGCGAGGTTGCCATGAAGATTCTCAAGTCCCGGGTGAGGCAGCATTACAAGGAAATCGAAGACAAGAAACGCCAGGACAAGCTCGCGACCAAGAAGAAAATCGAATGGGGCAGCCAGATACGCTCCTACGTTCTGCACCCATACAACCTGGTAAAGGATCACCGCACCGAGGTGGAAACGTCGAACGCGCAGGGTGTGCTGGACGGAGATATTGATATGTTTATAGAGGCGTATTTGCTGAATTTCCAGTAAGAAATATCGGGGGAGAGGTATTTCCCCCTGCCTCGGCCTTCGGGGGCCTCGGCACTCCCCTCTTTAGCGTGGCACCCTTGATGGAACAGTTGCAAGCGCGAAACTCTGTCGTGGGGGACACGCATAAACGGCGGTTGTGATGTGAAACCATCCGTCCGGGCTTTTAGTCAACGTATTGCTACAAACTCGGCAGGAGGCTCAAATGTCAATCCCGCGGAACAAGATCGTCAACTATCTGGATGCCTTTCTCCAGATTGACAAAATCAAAGACTCCTCATGCAACGGCCTGCAGGTGGAAGGCGTGAAGACTGTAAAACGTATCGGTTTGGCGGTCGACGCATGCATGGCGGTGTACAGGAAGGCCGCTGCGCTGGGATGCCAAATGATACTCGTTCACCACGGCATGATTTGGAACGGTCTCACGAACATAAGAGGCGCCTTGAAGGAACAAGTGAAGTTTCTGCTGGGCAAAGGCATCAATCTCTACGCGGCACATCTGCCGCTCGACATGCATTACGACGTCGGCAACAACGCCGTCCTCGCGCGCAGGCTCGGGCTCGGCTCGGTGGAGCCTTTCGGTGAGTACCGGGGTTATCGCATCGGATGCCGGGGCGTTCTTCCTTTGCCGCTTTCCGTGGCGGAGCTTGGCCGTGCTTGCAAAAAGATCGTCGGCGGTGGAGCGTGTACGACGCTGCCCTTTGGGAGAAAGAAATGCGGAACCGTCGCAATTGTGTCGGGCGGCGGTTCCGACGCCATCCCCGAGGCGGTTGAAAGGGGGATAGATTGTTTCGTCACCGGCGAACCTGCCCATTGGAACCATCACGCCGCGCTTGAGGCGCGACTCAACGTGCTCTATCTGGGGCACTATCATTCGGAGACGCTCGGGGTGAAGGCGGTGGGTAAGAAGCTTACAAAGGAGTTTGACGCCGAAACGGTGTTTATCGACGAGCCGACCAGGGTGTAACGTCCCTTTCCCGTATACCTCGCTCCTGCTGCCGTTTCCCCCGCGGATCACGGCGATCCCCTCCCGACTGGTTCGCGTTGCTCCGGTACTTCTATTTGCGAAGGTATAGTGCTTTTTCCGCAATCCGCGGTTCACCGGAAGGGCGGAATTTCGGAAGAAGAAAAAAAAATCCCGATGGGATGTTAAAGCCGTTTCCCGAAATCCCTTGGCCCCTGCTTACAATAACGGTACCCGCGACGCGCCCCGAAACATTCACAAGCGAATATTCGTCGGCCGGCGGGGATTTTGTGCCGCCCCGGCATTGCGTGGCCGGCCGAATGTGTCTTTGCTCGGACACGCCCGCCCGGCCCACGTAGTATGCCGTCAGATGGTACAGGGTCTTTCCGTGCGACACCGTCTTTATGATGCCCACGTCCGGCGCGTATATTTGCGTCAGGGAATCTTTTTCCTCGACCACGGCAAAGCAGGAATCAAACGTTCCCGCCGGAACCGTGACGTTGCCCCAGTAGACAAGTCTGCAGGAACGTCCCATACGATCACTCCAGGTATCGCCGGCCGCGGGATGGTGCTCCGCCAGTTTATAATAGCCGGAGATGGGGAGCATCGAATCGCAGGTAAAGACGTCGTTGCCCCTTTTCAGAAGGTAACCGCGGATGGTGTCGCTGCCGGCCGGGAGCGGATTGATATATCCCGACGAAAGGATCGTGTCGCTCCCTATGCAGGTGTCGCAAAAAAATTCCAGCCGCATCGACGGTGTCACCGCCGAATCTCGGGTTATCCGATAATCCCAATAATTACCGACGTCCAGGGGGAAATAATCGGCGGAACGGGCCGCGAGCGGAATGAACAGTAAAATGAAGAAAAGGTTTCTCACCATGGCGATTCCTTTCCGCAGGACGGCCGGATGCGCAGGGACGGCGGTGGGTTTTACTGTTCGAACCGTTTAAGGCAATAGCTTTTGCGTAACCTCCCGCCGGAATAGGAGAGGTAACCCACGCACCCCACGGCCGGATTGTAATAGTAATAACTCACATAATAGGGGCCCGTTTCTTTATAAAGATAGCACGACAGGAATCTTCCCGCGGTCATTGCCCGCTCGTCGGGCGCGAAAAATTGGGCGTCGGTGGAGAGAATTTCCATGGTCGCGGCGGAGGCGGTGTCCGCGGAATCCGGATGGAAGCGCCACGTTGTGCCGCTGTCGGCCGGGTAGGCAAGCCAGAGTTTTTCGGCCGGAAACAGGGAGGTCTGCGCGCCGCGATACCGTCCCACAACGTACAGGCCGCGGAGGCCGGGCAAATAGCTTCCCCGGTAAACCACGAGCGCGCCGCTGTCGCGGTCGTCCCATTCGTATTCGTAGACATACGCGTCAAAACTGTCCAGATAATTCTCCCGCGAAAGCGCCACGAGCTGCGTATCCCCCGCGAGGCCATATACGCCGGGAATGGCAAGATCGAGTTCCGTCGGGGAGGGGGAAAGCTTTTTCCCAAGCGAGTCGTAGGCCGTGAGCGAATACGTCCACGAGTTTCCTACGGCAAGCGGAAGGATGCTCGGCGTGGAAGGGAACGGAGGGTTTTGCGGCGACACGCCTCCCGGGGAGGCCGTGGGGTTGGCGCAGCCTGCTATGAGCACTGCGGCCGCGAGCACAAGGATTTTCCCAAGGGCCCTCATTGCCGCTCCTCATGCCTGTCGAACGACAGGTGAAGGTTGACGAACATGGCGCCGTCGAAGCCGCCGAACGTGCAGGAAAGCGGCGGCTGCGTCGGGGAAGCTGCCTCGGGGAGCGAGCCGGAATATCCGTTGTCGAACGCGGCGGGGCGGTACTGCCACCGGTAACGGATTTTGGCCCCAACGTCGAGGAATCTGGCCGCAGGCCAGGTGTAGCCGAGCGCCGCGTACGGAACCGCGACCGACGCGCTTCGCGTCTCGGCGCCCGACGTTTGGATGTCGTACAGCGAATCGTAGAATTCCGACGAGACGTCGAGCCGCGGCCGGTACAGGGCGACCCCGGCATGTACCGACGCGTTCCTCAAAAACCAGCCGCGAAACCGGTAACCCACGCCCGCGTCGATGATGTTCACATCGAGCCGTTGCGAGGCGTGCAGCCTGCACGCGTAGTACGATCCGTCGGCCGGGTTGTACCGGTCGCCAGCGCAGTCGGCCGAGGAACTCTGGGTGAAACCACCGAACCCGACATGGGCCTCGAATTGTTCGCGCGCGATCACTTCAATGGCAATGGAGGGGATCACCGGGTATTTCCGGTACGAAAAGTTCGGGCTCATGGAATACGCGCCGAATCCGGCGAACCGCCGTGAAAGGCCTTCCGATAATCCGGAGAGGTCGTACACGCCCGCGCCGCCCGAAATCGTTATGCCCATCTGCGCGATCCGCATCGGTTGCTTCCCCTTGGCCGTCGACGGCGAAGTCGCGGCCTGGTGAAAATCCTTCCTTCCAAGGGTCGTCACCGATTTTTCTGCGACCGCCGCCGAGGCCCGAAACCGCAGGCCGCCCTGTTCGTTCATCACCGTGTACGCGCCGGGCGCAAGCGCTATCATCACCGCGGTTCCCCGTTTTTTCGTCAAATCGGCCACGACCGCGTCCTTGTCGCTGAGTATAGTGACGTCGCCCTCGATGCCGCTTGTCAGCAGGATGCCTTGCGTACGGACGTTAAGGTCGGCGAGCACGATGTCGCCCTCGCCCTGGATGCGGAACTGGTACGAGGGATGCTGGACGCCGCCGGCGCTCCCCGCAGTGCTCGACACGGTGTGGTTGTAGGCGTACTGGTACGCCTCGTTCAGGGTGATGCGGCCGTCGCCCGCCATGTCGGCGCTGCCGCGCAGAGCATTGACGAAATGGAACGTGAACACCGAATTGCCCAGCAGGTCCGACTCCTGGGCGTTTTCGTTGATCGAGCTGGAGCACAGGATCACCTGCCCCTTTGCCTTGCCGTCGTCGCGGAACAGAAAAGGCTCCGAAAGCGAGCCTCCCTTGATACGGGTAAAGCTGCCGCTCTGGCACGCATCGAACACGCCGATGCGGATATCGGCGGGGAAGGAGGCGAGCGATTCCTTGATCTTTTCGAGCGGAAAATCGCCCGAGGCCATCTTGATCGAGGACGCGTCGGCATGGCCCGAATAATAGAAGAAAAAAAGGTTTCCCGCGGAGCCTGCGAGGCCGCCGGCCATCTCGGCAAATGCCTTTTCGAGATCGGCGGGAGGCCGGTCGTACAGCACCGTAACGTGCCGGGGCGAAAAACCGCAGAAATCGGTGAGTATGGCCCGCAGGGAGGCGCAGTCGTTCTTTACGTATTTGAGCGCGGCGAAGGATGGGCCCGGCGCCGCGCCGTTGCCCACGAGCAGCGCGTACCGCTCCGCGAAGGCGCCGTGGACCGCGGCGCATAGAACGAACCAGAGGAGCGCCCGGTATATCATCAGGGCGCTCCTTGCTTAATGGTAAGCAGGTATGAGACGCTGAAGAATTTCCCTCCGAGGAGGAGCGTGTCGGGCAGGCTGCTTTTGTCGACGGTCGCGACGATCCTGCGTCTGAGTTCGGCGCAGGAGAACCGGTGGTCGGAGAATACGCCCGCGAACAGTTCCGGCCCGACATAGGCGTCCAGTGTGATGGAATTGGGGAGGGGGATATCGCGCCCCGCTTCGAGGATCATGGAGGAATCGCCGGATGACGGGAAATAGGTGGTGACGACTCCGGCCGTGTCCATGCCTATGAGCGCGAAGTTGTTGCGCGCGCCGCAGGAATAGAGAAACTGGATTTTCTCTCCTGTAAAATATTCCCGTCCGTCGCGTTTCTCGATTTCGTCCCGCCGGTTTTTCACGAGCATCCCGAGCGACGTTTCCCCCTTGACGCGGAATCCCTGGCGCGCGCCGTTCGATACGTACACGAATCCCGCCGCGGCCAATACGACGAACGTGGCGGCGAGCGCGCAGACCTGCCCGCGGAAAAGAAAAAGGCGGGGTGTCCGGCGCGCAGGCAAGTGTGTGATGGTCGCATCGAACGGATGCCCGGCGAGAAACGCGGCTTTTTCCGATTCCACCGACGCGAGGAACGCGCGGCAGGTTTCGCATTCCGTCGCGTGGCGCTCGACGTCGCGGCGCTTCGCCTCCGTAACGTCGCCCGCCGCATAGGCAAGCAGATTCAGTTTATCAAAGGGATGTTTTTCCATATCAGACGCCGAGCCTCTTTTTGATGGCCGGGAGTCCGTCCCTGAACCGTTTGAGGTTTCTCCGGATGGTGGCGGGCGACTGGCCCGTTATCTTCCGGATTTCCTCCTGGCTGAGTTCCTCTATGTAGGTGTAATACACGGCGTCGCGCACCCGCTCGTTCTGGTTCGCGAAAATGAGCGAGATAATATCCTTGTCGTCAAGTTGCTTTCCTTCGTCGAGCCGCGCCGCGATTTCGTCCGGATCGACGTCGCGGGTGTATTTCCGGTTCTCCCTGAGCATGTTGAAACAGTGGCGTTTCGAGGCGATGAAAATCCAGGGGATCGTACGTTCCTTGTTGCGGATGGAGTCGTAACGATCCAGCAGTTTCAGAAATACCGTCTGCACAGCGTCTCTGGCGTCGTCGTCGGAGCCGAGGATGCGCCGGCAGGTTCGATAGATCAAAAAACCGTATCTTTCGTACAAATCCTTCGCCTGAACCGTTCCAAAATCCGGCGTCATGCGTTCACCATTCACCTTTGAAAGACACGCAAAGGGGGAGGATATCGCTCATTAAAAAGGAAAAGAAGCGGGGAACGCCTCAGAACTGCCGCGCGGCATGATCGGATGACGGCGCGGGGGCGCTTCCCCCGAAAGGATATTTCTTTTGCTGCGGCAGGCCGGTTACTTTTTCTTGAAGTTATCCTTCACGTACTCAAAGGTGATGAACCTGTCTTTTCTTCCGCCCGTAATCGTCGAATCGTAGGGGGGCTTTTCGGTCTTCACCCATTCTTTTTTCGCGCCGCTCTCCTTGAGGGCCATATACACCTGCTTGTCGCATTTTTCGCGATTTATGAACAGCAGAATGGTGTCGCCTACAAGGTCGTAGGTACCCCACGACTCGAATTTCCAGTCTTCCTTGAGGCCGGGGTTGGTGAGGCCTGTGCGCTCTTCCACGATCTGTACCTTGCCGTCCGCTCCGAAGCTGAAGGACTTTTTCTCCACCGCGTTCGCGCCGTCTTCCTTGATGGCCTGGGAACCCGACCATGTTCCCAACAGCTTGGGCCGCAGTTCCTGCGCGAGCCGGGTACTTTTCTCAAGGCTCATAAAAGCGGTGTCGGCTTCCATGACCTTGGCTTTTGCCTCGGGCCACTTGTTCCCTTGTATATACGAATCGACAACGGCAAGAAGGCTGTCGGCCTCCTTGAGTATCGTGCCTGTAAATGCGCTCTTCTTGTCTCCCAGCGATTTTCTGAGCGTTTCCACGGTCGGCTTGATTTCCGCGGTACTCGCGCTGAAGCGCGCCTCGGCTTTTGCAACAATCGACATGGCGGAGTCGTAATTGGCCTTGGCGCCCATGCCGTTGCCGAGCTTCTTGTCGGTGCGGGCCTGGACGATAAGAACCTGCGCCTCGGTGAGGAGGGAATCCGGGACCCCGACCTGTCGCAGGTTGTCCATGCGCTGCTCCGCGTCCTTGAGCTTCTTCTCGCTTACACATCCGGCCATCATCGAAAGCGCCGCCCCGCATGCCAGCGCGACGGCAAAGGTCCTCAACGAGAGTTTCATACTGTGCCCTCCGGTAAAGGTTTCTCCGTGATTCTTTGTGACGGGAGTCGGGAGTCAAGGATAAACTAATGCCGTTCTTGCTAGATGTCAAGGAAATAGAGGAGAGGAACCGGGGAGGTTCCCTTGGGCCCCCCGACAGGACGTGAACCGATGGCGGCGACGGGAATGAAAATAATCATTTCCGGGACAAATTCGAATTCGTCGCTCGGCGGTCATGGGAGCGTTACCGTCGTTTCCACGCAGCACACGACGTCGGCATTCCGAAATCCTTCGCCTCTGGACGAAGCAAGGCTCGCGATACGACAGGAAAACGGCTATGGGAAGCGCATTTTCTTGGGAGTTTTTCCGTCCGTTTCGCCATTGGGGAGTCGATTTCAAGTCGGTATAGTCGTAATAAGGCCCCACGCTTTAAAGCGGGAGACGGGTTATTTCTTGTTTTGCGCGACAAGGCAGAATGGATCAAGCATTGCCGCAGTATCATAGCATTCCATGGACGCTGCACGGCACCCGCCTTTGCAAATGTCGCTAAGGGGGTGGGTGCATTTTCCGCATTCGGGGGGGGTACTCTTGTCCCAAAATTCTTTAGAATTTTTGCCTTCTATAATCTTTTCGATGCTTGTCGTTTTCCTGAGATCGCCAAGTACCGTCGATGAATGGTTGCACGGCCTAACCTTGCCCGTTGTCCCAATCGTGTAGTATGAATTTTTGCCGCCTCTCGGGCACCATCCAAAATGAAGATTGGAATATTTTGTGATATCGACGACGCACGGCGGTATCGGGACCGAACACGCAGCCGGCAACTTGTAGCGCCCGGCCTTCTCGTCAAGCATCGAAAGACTTTCGGCCAAGACCGTCGCCGAGGGTACCAGGTCGGATGCGATCGCGACGGAACGTTTGTTTAAATTGACCCGATTGAACAGTATCCCCCGCGCGCCGAGCGCAATACCGAGATCCACCGTTTTTCCGACATGCAGGGCATTTTTCGCCGTGGCAATGAAGACGAGACTGAAAAAGGAATTGTGCCTGCCGATTCTCGATATGTTTTTGACGGTCCTGTCAAAGACATCGTGTCCGGCGATTTCGTTATGCAACACTGCGTTTGAAGCATGAAGGGTAACTTCGAAATGAATGCCCGGAGGCATCTTGCGCAACAACTCCTCGGTTAACAATACCGCATTCGTAATGATAATAACTTCCAGTCCTTCGGAAACGATGTCGGAGGCGATTAGGTGAATATCTTTCCTCAGCAACGGCTCTCCGCCGGAAAGGCCGATATGGCGCAGCCGCATTTCGCGTTTTGCGTTTCGGACGATGGCTGTTATTTCCGAACGTGAAAGAGGCGGGCTGTTTTCCCCGCCCCCGCTTGGGTTCTTTGTGCCAAAATCACGCCAGTAATTATAACAATGCAGGCATGAGTTCTGGCATTTCTCCGTTACCTCAATGCTGAGTAAATCATGGGGCAGCAAAAGTCATCTCCCTGCTTGGATGTCCTTGAGCAATTCTTTTCCCAGACTCGCGGGAATCGTCTTTTCGTTGATAAGCCCTTTTACCAACTGCGCCCTGATTGATTGGTCAATTGTTTTCCATTTTCGAATGTCGGCGGGATAGTAGCAGATGATGTGATAGCATTTTGGCGGTTTCAGGACGCTGACCACAATAACCTGGCCCTTGGCATCCAGAATCACGTTCGCGAGAGAACCAACCGCCGCTGAAATGTTGCCGCTCGCAAGAACGTTCTGCGGGTCAAGCGTGATTTTTTTGCCGTTGACGTTCACGGCATACGAGTCGCCTGATTTCTGTATTTGTCCCCGCACCGCTTTTACTCCGTACTTTTTTCCCAACTCCTCGGCGGTCATTTTGGAGATGGCGTTCTTTGACAGCATTGCGCCTCCTTTGGATGGTTGTGGTTTGGTTGTCCCTGTCGTTGCAGGGTGTCTATTTTTCGTCAGTGACCGGTACCTTTTCGGTTTTATAAGTGCAATACGGATTGTCAAAAAGATAGCCTTTGTTGAAATAGCTGTTCCCTTTACACCCTCCGCGGCAGAACACGCCCATGTCGCACCGGGCGCAATTTCCCCGCAAACTTTTTACGTCGAATTTGCGGTTATACGAAAAGTTGTTTTCATCAAGCCATATATCCCGAAGGGATTTGTCACGGATATTGCCCTCAATGAATTCCTCGGCGTACAACGATTCACAACCCTTGACGTTGCCGATACTGTCGATTCCGACGACCGTCAACCCCGCCTGGCAGCCAGGCCAATATGAGATTTCGCCGCATTTCCCGCGCAGGTATTTCTCGTATTCATGATAGTAGCCGATATCGTCGGCGGCATAAATATCCATTTTTTTTTCATCTTTTTTTTCTTTTATAAACTTTATTATGAGGGGAATTTTTTCTTTTTTTATTGCAATTGATTCTTGCCCGCGCATGTTTCCCATCAGGTTGGCAAGCTGTATCTGCCATGCGCTCACTTTATTGTCAAGCAAGAAGCGGTACAATTCCTCAAGGTCGTGAAAGTTGGAATCTATTAAAGTCGTAACCACGGCAATGTGGATGCCGTTATTCCTTAGCGTTTTGAGGCCGTCAAGGACTCGCCTGAAGGAATCGGCCTTATTGCGGATGTAATTGTGGTTTTCTTCCATCCCGTCTATGGAAAGACAGACATTGGTCAACCCGGCATGTTTGATTTGCCGTATTTCCTTGTCCCCAAGACGGTAGCCGTTCGTGATGATGTTCACGAGTATGCCGTTGTCCGAGAGTCGTTTCGCTACGGTTTCCCATCCGGCGTACAAAAAAATCTCTCCGCCGATAAGCGAAATCCGTTTGCATCCCAGAGAGACAAGCTCATCCGCCGTCCTTAAACATTCTTCGACAGTCAGTTCGTTTTCCCTTTTCTTGCCGGCGCTTGAACCGCAGTGAATGCACCTCATTGTACATTGGAGCGTCATTTCCCAAACGCAATTTACTGGGACATAAACCATAGGCAGCCGTTCCTTCTCTCAATGTGAAATCATGCGAAATTGAAATGGGAAGAATTGCTTTTCCCGCAATTCTTCCCGGTTGCTGAATTATGCCTGGGGACCCATGTACTTGACAACCGACGGCCCCATATATTTCACTACGATGGGGCCCATGTATTTCAAGACGCCCTCACCCGACGGCTGACCAGAATTCGCTCCGATCACGAGATCAAATCCCAGATTGCTGCGGATGTGCCAAAAGGGTTCTTTGGATTCCGGATGGGTAAGCGGCCAGGACAGGCTCATCGCGACGAAAACATCGCCGCAATTGGATTTCTTGAAAATGGCTATTGCATCTTTGTAGGTTACCTTGTACCCGTCAAAAGCGACAATCCCCAGGGGACAAGGGATGGGAATCGGTTGCGTCATTCCGATTAAAGGCGGCTCTGCGGCGTAGAAGGAAAGGCAAGACCCGTCCGTCCCTTTTATTACATAGTCAAATCCCAGTACATCCGACGCATCTCTTCCGGCGCCGTGTTTGATTCGAGCATCCTGCCGCATCAAACCTATTGTCTTGACCCCTGCGTTTTTTGAAATCTGTTCTATAAGGTTTTCAAAGTGTGTCATTATGATCCCCTTTCGGATGGATAAAAAGGTTCTGCATTGTGGAAAAGCCGTTAATGTACTGCGCACCTTTCAAATCTCTAATCACCCCCTCTCGGCTGGTTAAAGTTGCATAGAGAAGAGCCACGCGAGCGCTCGGTCTTGATTTGCCCGAATTCTCCCTAATAGACGCAGGCTTTGGTTTTTTGCCTGCATAGGAGGCTCGGGGCGACCGCCTTCAAAGCGGTTCCCTATGATGTCAGAAAACCGGAGGTAGCATGAGCTTTTTCTCCGAAACGTCTCTGACAGCAGCGACAAAATCAAAGTTTCCGAAAGCGGAACAGGCAGGGCAAGAGCGCAGAATCTTGAAATGGCGAGAAAATTGCAGTATACTATAGTCAAGCGTCTGTGCATGCCCTACATGTGCAACGCTCAGGGGGTTGGCAGTTCTTCTTGCAGAGGCTGCCAGCTCCCGCTCTATTTCGGATTGATATAAATAACGCACAGAAGTAGGTCAAGAAACATTTTTACAATTGTGCAAAAATGTCGTGAATTATCACTCCTCCTCTCTTTGATCCCCCTGTGTTTTATTATGGTAAAAGCCAGTCTGAATGTCAACGAAATCGGTTTCGTTCCGCGCTGAGTTTTTTTACCGACAAAAACATTCGCTCGCGTACATAGGGCTTTCTATGCTCATCCTTACGTTTACACATAGCAATATTGTTCGTTCGGTGCCCCGTACATGATGTTACTTTACCGTATGGTAGTATAACTTTGGATTGATTGCCCAGTCAACGAAATCGGTTTCGTCCCGGAAAAAATAAGCTTCAGAGCTTTTCGGGTTGATTATAATCCGGCTTTGCCCGGTTGCGGGATTTAAAATGAGTAGCGGCGGATGTCGGGAAAGAACGATGCCCGGTCCGATGCCGGAAAATCTCGTAAGCGTTAACAGAGGGGAATTATTACGCGTACAGCTCGTCCGAAATCATTTGGTCTATTATGTGCGCAAAAACTTTTTCCGGGTTGTCTTGGCCCTGCGGCGGCGGCAACTTTGTTATCGTTTTCGCAGCCCAGGAGGCGCAGTATCCGCAGTCGCCGCACTCCAGCCGGTGACAATCGTTGCGAACAAAGAAATCAATGAAAGAGTCGAGCGCGCCATTGTCGATGACCAATCCCAGATGTTCCCTGTAGGCCGCGTTTTTCTTTAAATCCAGCAGCATCCGAAGGAGCCCGGCAATTTCTTTGGGATTGATTTTTGTCGGTCGAAAATAATATTTGAAGAAATGCCAGAATTTTCTTTCCGAAATGAAACGGTATTTCGAATCCGAAGGGACAAGGTCGGCCAGGTTGCCGGGATAGTGCCGTTCGGTATAGGCCTTGACGATTCTTGCCAGCGCGTCGGTCGTGAGGCCCCGTTCGGCGAGTTTGAATGTACGAATTCCTATCTTCTCGTACGCCGGAAGGTCTTCGGGGCGAATCCATCCCGCGCGGATTATTTCTTCCGGGTCAAGGAATACCTGCGCGGAACAGGCGAGGCAGAAGTAGTCTGCTTGCATCAAGTCGAAACGATGGTGGTTTTGCGACGCGTGGGATTGGAAATTGGCGTGCAGCCCTTGCAGCGCGCAATTCCTTTTACAGAGCAGGTTGCAAAGGAGTTGTATTTCACACGAGCGCTTGTGCAGCATGATTCGCCGCAATTCCGGGAAATTTCTGTTCACCGCGGTATGGCACAAGGTTATCCGCTCAACGCCGAACGTTTCTTCCCAGTACCGTACCTTTTCCAACCGGTCGACCAACGCGTTCGTGGAAACGTTGATCTTGAGCCGCGGATAATAATGCCGGATTATGGCGGCGAGGGACGGGAGCACCACGGTTACCACCGGAATTTCCAGCGACGAAATAAAATCCAGGAGTTTGCGTATCGCACGGTGTCCTTTTTTCGTAAATTCCCTGTTGTCGATGCAGGTCGCGTTGAGAAGGTAGTTAAACCGTATTCCCCGCCTGTGCGCCTCTCCGACGTATTCCGCGAATCGTGAACGCGGCAGCCTGTAAAAAGTGATCGACGGCCGTCCGCCGCCCACTGCGTCCACCGGAAGTCTGCCGTACACTTCCTCGACGGACGAGAAATCTATCTTATCAAAGAAGGCCTGCTCGAAGTTGATCGGAATGGATAAGGCCATTGGTTTCCTTTCGTAAAGTGTACAGACGTTTGCCGTAACGTCGTAATCCGAGATTGGCAAGAACGCCGAAAATCCTGTTCTTTTTCAAGCGGAGCGAGCGTTTGGCGACGTTTTGCAACGAATAGGATTGCGACCACGCATGGTACAACGCGGATTGCAGGTTTTCCGGTTCGATGCGCGCCGGCCGAAACACAACGTGTTCGGTGTCGTACAACGACCAGTCGGTCGTAAGAATTCTTCCCTCAAGCTCCAGCCGCTTATACAACACCGTTCCGGGGAAGGGGGTAAGGATTGAATACCGCGGCAAATCCACCTCGAGATCGTCGACCAACGCCGGCAAATCATCCAGGTTTTCGGCGGTATCGTAGTCGAACCCGAGGACGAAGCACCCAAGAACCGAGATTCCCCCCTGATGCAGGAGCCGAATGGCCTTCGCATATTCACCGATCTGCGCGAATTTTTTCCGCGCCGAGGTCAGATTGTCCTGGATGAGCGATTCAAAGCCTATCAAGAGTCCCGCGCATCCGCTCTCCACCATCAGCTCCACCAGTGATTCGTCGGCAACCGCGTCCGCGGAGACAAGCCCGGCCCACTGCAAATGAAGCGGGATAAGCGCCCGGAAAAGTTTTTTTGCGTACGGTCTGTCCGCCGTGATATTCGGATCCAGAAACAAGATTCGGTTCCGGTCCAATCCGCGAATCTCCCGCACAACGTCTTCGATCTCACGCGCGGCCAATGCCGTTTGACCCAAACAGGGAATGGCGCAGAAATCGCAGCCGTTGGTGCACCCGGGCCGGGCGATAACGGTGGGAGCGTCGAGATATAATCCTTTCCGGATCAGGTCTCGTCGCGGCAGCGGATACGGCCCGTTAATTGAGGCGTCGCCATCATTCCGGTATATTCTGTTGGGACATCCGTTTTTATAGTCGGCGAGAAAAGCGGGCCAGATTTCCTCCGCAGGACCGACGATGACGGTATCCGCGTGGAGCATCGCTTCCTGCGGCATGAGCGTCGGGTGCGCCCCGCCAAGAACCGCGTAGGCTCCTTTGCGCCTCCAGAATTTGCACAGATCATACGCGCGATTGGCGGAAGACGTGGTACACGTTATACCGACGATATCATAATTCTTCCGCCCGTCGCCGGTGTGCTGGACACCCTCATCGACGAGGTCGATGGTGAAACCGTGGGACGCGGGCACCAGGCCGGCAAGCGTCGAAAGGGTCAAGGGGGCATACGAATAGGAACGGCGGAACGCTCCTCCTCCATAACGGTAGGTATTGTCGGACGGCAGAAGCAACAACAGGGACGGCATTTACAGCCTTCCGCATTCGAAATATGCCGGGCTGCCAAAGGCCTCCGGCGGTTCAACCGTATTTTCTTTCCATGTCACCGCATACAGGTCGCTGCTGTAGCCGAAATGCGGCAACGTTTTCACATACTCGCGATAAGGGTTTTGGGGCCCCATGCCGACCATAATCATTTTATTCGCGCATTCGCTGGCCACCGCGGCAAGGAGGCACCGGAAATAGTTCCCATTGCTTCCGTCGATGACGGCGAACGACAATGTCGCGAAATCGAGCGCCGTCCGGGCGGAGGGAAAAACCGGATATCCCATCGCGGCGGTTACGGGCGAGAAAAAACGTGCCCATGTAAAGATTCCGCGGTAGCCGGTGGCGATATATTGTTTGTATGCGCGCTGGTCCCAGCCGTATCCGGCCGCTCGTATCGTCCCGGAATCCCTGTCGCACAAGACAACGCACTTGTCGAAGAAGTCGGACGGACGGGCGCGCGCATCGTTTACGACGGGGAAGAAATTTTGTTTACGTCCCGTTCCGTCAAAAAAATCCACCAATTGTTCCCTGGGAACCTTTGCCCCGCAGGTACGGCGAATCGTGTCGGGAAATCGTTCCTTCTTCAGGCGGGCCGTCGCCAATGCAAAAACGTCGAACTTTCCTATATGAACATAGTCGGGCTTTCCGCTGTGCGGCGCGGCAAGGAGCCTGCGTGCCGCGGCGTTTTCGGAAAGGACTGTGGTAAGTATGCAGCCGATTCCTTTGTCCGCAAGGTAGCGGCGGAATTGTTCGTACATGGCGACAATCATGCGGCCAGCTCTGTGACGATGACTTTTTTTGCACTTCAACCCGAAAAGGTAGGCCACGAGGCGTGGCGAGCCGTTTACGTAGCACCGGTTGATGCTGCACGCGCCCATTCCGATGAGCAGGCCGGTTGCCCGCTCGCGGCACAAAAGTACCTTTACTTCTTCCCCTTCCATTTGCAATGAACGCCAGGCATCCGGCCGCCGGGTAAACAGCAGTGCCGGATTGCCCGGCGCGACATCGTCTTCGTACAGGGACAGGATGTCCCCGGCGTCCTGAGCGCCGGCTGCGGAGATGCTGTAGAGGTCGCTCATACGCGGTTCATCCCAACGATATCCGGTTTTTGCGATGTACTTCCTTGCGGGCGATTCCGTTTGCCAAGAGAAACAAGGGAAGGTTCCGCAAGGAACGCTGCGAAACGACCATGCCGATGGCGCGTTTGAAAATGCCGCCGGTCGAATTGAACCTTCTTCGGACGCTCCAACTGCCGTTTTCCAGCGCCCACGGTTCCATGAGGCGGGGGACATAGGCGGCTTGATTGTACCGGTACGCGCCGTTATTCCACCAGTCTTCAAACCTGAGCAGCCCATTCTCCTTGAGCCGCGTGTAAAGCCGCGTGCCCGGCAACGGCATGAGGATGTTGAAATTGCAGAGGAAGAAATTGTTTCGAACGGCGAAATTTAGCGTTTGTTCAAATACCTCCGGAGTATCCTCGTCGTAGCCGAACACGAACGAGCCGTACACCATTATGCCGTGCCTCTGGATGGCCTTGACGGCCGCGGCAAAATCCTTCCCGCGCACGTTAACCGCCTTGTTCATGAGCCGCAGGTTTCCTTCGGCGAGGGATTCAAAGCCGATTAGTACCGTGCAGCAGCCGCTTCGGGCCATCAAGGCGAGCATCCCCGGCCTGTCGACTATATCCATGCTCGCCTGACAGGCCCAACGCTTTCCCAGCGGGACCAAGCCCTTAAGCAATTCTTCCAGCAGCTCGGGCTGCACGAAAATGTTGTCGTCGCCGATGAGTATGTTGCGTCCCGGCAACCGTTGTATCTCTTCCAATACTTCGTGCACCGGCCTACAGCGCCATCGAAATCGGTGAAACTCGCTCACCGAGCAGAAATCGCAATGGTAGCGACATCCTCGCGTAAACTGCACCGGATGGATGGGAAGATATCTCTTGCCGTCGAATATCGTCCTGTCGAATTTTAGGCCGTCAAGCGGCGCGTCGCATGTCGATTCGTAGCGGGGTTGCAGCCTGCCTCGCTCAAAGTCTTCCATCAGGCGCGGCCAGATCCCTTCGGCCTCGCCCCGCACGATTGAGTCGGCGTGCAAGGCCGCCTCTTCCGGTACGAGGGTCGGATGATAGCCGCCCATCACCACCGGGACGCCGCGCCGCCGGTATGCATCGGCGATGGCGTAGGCGCGGCGCGCGGTAAAGGTTTCCACGGAAATCGCCGCCAGATCGGTTGCTCGATTCACCGGCACCTCTTCGATTTTTTCGTCGAACAATTCCCGTTCGATGTCCGGTCTTGTCAAACCGGAAAGGACGGCGAAGGCCAGCGGCTGGATGGCGTCACGGGAGCGGTACTCGGCGAGCTTGGGGCGGATGAAGGTGATTTTCATGATGCCTTTTTAGGAGGCGAAGGCGCCGTTGAAAACACTCGGCCAGTACAGCCCGCCGTCCAGGTACCGAAACTTGATATCGCCCGCTCTTTTACCGCCGTGCTCTTCGCGGGAAAGAAACGAAGCAAGCCCGGTTCCCCGTTCCACGATAAAGACGCGCGGAACATCGAGTTGCCCCGTCCTTCGCGCGTGCCGGTAATGATAATTTTCATTGAAGCAGGCGTCAAATGCGCCGCAGAGCGCGGCGCTGTCCAGCTCGCAGCCGTCCCGCCGCTCGACGAACAAGGTGTAGGCCAGCCGATTGTCCACTTTCGTCGGTGCGACAAAAGCGAAATCGAACGGCGGGGTTTTTTGGTTTTCAAAAAATTCCCTCACCATCGTTTCCTGGATTTTTTCACCCGCTACATCGACGACCGCGTTTCCCCTGCCGAGAAATTTAAGGCAGGGAAGCGAGCCGATATACCCGGTTACTTCCACGACATCGTGCAAGGCGTACCGGTATAAGCCGCCGCCGGTCGACACAATGACCGTGTAGGCGTGGCCGGGCACGATTTCCCACAACGGCAGAACTCTGCCCGTTTCCGCTTCCTTGAACTCAAAAAAATGGGAGCGGTATGCCACGGGCCGCATGTTGCCGCGCCGCCAGGGAATGGTGACCACCGCTTCCGTGGCCACGAGCCCTTTTTCCTCGAAACGGACGGCGGGAAATAAATCCTTGAGTTCTCGATAGAATTCCCCGGATGCCGCATCGCTCCAGCAGCTGATAAGGCGCAGCCGCGGCCACGTGAGTCGCCATTGGGAGCGATCCGCAAAACGTATTTTCGATAACTCGTCGTATCGTTTCGGATCGGGCCGGCAGATACGCTCCAGCTTCGCGCGCACCCGTGGAGCCATGCTGCAGAAACCCGCAATGGTTCCGCCGCGGATGTCGTTCAGCAGCGCCTGCTCGAATGGTTGGATTTTTTCGAGTTTTGCGATGAGAAACGTGGGACTCCACACGAAGATAAACGAAAGATTTCTTTCTTTCAGCAGGAAGAGCAATGTGAGGTAATCATGCGTCCCGCCGTCCTCAATCTCGTTCAATTCTTGCGGCAAGACAAAGCCGTTTGCGAGCAATCTTTTCTGGAACGTCCCGAAATAGTCGCCGTCGTCCGCGAACCCGATGGGAACGGCTCCCGGTCGAGGATCGGGAAAGCGCGTTACCGGGCTCAGTGACCAGTACTGCTTGCCGGCCGCCGCCCTCCACGACCGAAGGAAGCTGTTTACGAGCCAGACCTTGAGCGCCCTGTTGAATTCGGCGCGCAGGCCAGGGGTGAATGGTATGAGTTTGCTTCCGCGCGTCGTGCCGCTCGTGGGCAGCAGCTGGCTCGTGCTCCCGCGCGAGGTAAGGTTTTGTTCGCCCGCTTTTATCCTTTGCACGAACGTTTCGTAATCGTCGTATTCGGTAACGGGAAGCTTTCTGAATTGCTCGTACGACGTGATGGAATGGAAGTCATGGGCGCGTCCCCATTCGGTGTCGGCGCTTTCTCGCATTAATGCGCGGAGCACCGAAAGTTGCGCGGAGCGGACGGCGCCCATACCGCACGAGAACCGGAGCCATTCGATGGCGCCCCACAGCATTCCCGCGATGTTAAGGCATCCGCTGTGCATGCTATTCCTCGATGGGAATCCGGTGCGCCATGTATCTGGAGTAGCAGGCGGGGATGTAGTTGCCCGCGTCGATGTCCGTAAGGCAGGCGAGTTCATCGCCGTCGCGGTAACCCGGATTCGCCTCGCAGAAAAAACGCACGTCCGGATTGCGGTCGCGGCCCTCGGGTATCGCCGCGTGTTCCGCCTTGAGAAAATCGTGCTCGCGTCGTGAACGGACGATGCCGGTCGCCGGATCATACCGGTTGCCGAATTTTTCCTTGCAGATCGCATCCAGGATGCGTTTGATGTCGGAGGGAGTGGCCCGCCGGAAGGTCGGATGAAATTCCTTGAAATGAACGGGGAGAAGGCGGTAGGTGCGGTATCCTTTGGTGATGAGCAGCCAATAGCGCCGGTACGCCGGATATTCGCGGGCAAGAAACTGCGTGAACTGCACGAACGCGGGCAACAGCATGTTCGTTCCGCGAAAATCGGTGTCGACCAGGGTGTCGCCGCTGAAAAGAATGACGACCGGCCTCGCGGAGATCGTCAGCGGCATAACCTCGATAGTAGAGTATCCGACAATGGCGTCGCGCCGGTCGGTAATGAGAATGCACCAGTGTTTTTTTTCAAAATCGGCCAAAAACGCCTCCAACCGGGTGTTTTCAAAATAACGGGCATGGAGCGAAAACATCTCCCGCACCTGATTCGGGGAAATCCGGTCGCAAAGCCTTACCGCCGCGTGGGCGTTGCGTTCATCCATCGGTGGCTCCGAAAGGGAGCAGGCGGCGGCTTTGCGTTTCCCCGTTGGCGGATAGATTGACAAGAAGAAACATCGCCAGCGAAAACAAATCGTGCCGATACAGGGGGTTCGCGAGGCGGTAGAGCAACGCCGGGAGCTTGAAATAGCGCAACCGGTTTGCGTAGCACAGGCGTTCAAGCTCGGCCGGTGATACGGCGTCGGGGATAAAATAGACGTTGCCGAAACGGCACTCCGGATGCGTCCACCACGATGAATACCGCAACCGGTTTTCCAATTCCAGGCGCCGATACAGCGGTGTTCCCGGAAAGGGGACGAGATGGTTGAACGCGGCGTAAAAAAGCTTGTTCTTCAATGCAAACGCATAGGCGGCCGTAAACGTTTCCCTGGAATCCCGGTAGCCGAAAACGAAGGTTCCGTAGATGGCCAACCGGTGCTTGTGGAACGCTTGGACGACTTTGTCGTAGCCGTCGGCAACATTGTTCACCGCTTTGCCCATCGCCTGGAGGTTCTCCGGTTGCAGGCTCTCGAACCCGATGAGAACCCCCTTGCACCCGCTTTTCCTCATAAGCTCGAGCAGCGCGTGATCCTTGTAGATGTGCATCGATACCTGGCTGATCCATCTGATGCCGAGGGGAACGAGCGCCGAAAACAGCTCGCGGGCGCGCTCGGGATCGTTTGCGATGTTGTCGTCGACGAAAAAAATATTCTTTGCCTTGATCCCGACGATTTCGGCAACGACGTCCTTTACGGGCCTGATGGCATAGGTTTGCCGGTAAAAGGCGTGTATCGAACAGAATTCGCATCCGAACCTGCATCCTCTCCCCGTTTCGATAAGCGTGAGGTTAACATACCGTTTTCCTTTGAACAGGGAACGGTCGGGGAAGATGTGCGCCAGGTTGGTGCGCGACGGGGCGCGGTATTGTTTTTGGAGACGCCCATTCCGGAGATCGGCAAGGACGGTTTGCCAGACGTTTTCACCTTCTCCCGCCACAATCGCGTCCGCGTGTAACAACGTTTCCTCCGGTACCAGGGTAGGATGGTATCCGCCCATGACCACCGGTACCTTCCGGCGCCTGAACTCATCCGCAATTTGATAGGCCCGTTTCGCCGAATAGGTTTCGACGCTTAAGGCGACCAGATCGGTAGGCTTGTCGTAGGGGATTGCCTCGAGCCTGTCGTCGTAAAGCTCCCGCGTTATGCCGCGCGGCGTGCATGCGGCGATGACCGCGAGGCCCAGCGGCTCCATGAGCCAAGAACGGGAATACGGGACGCCTTTTTTCTTTCCGATGGACGGCATGATAAAGGTGATCTTCATACCTTCCAGTCTTCCGCCAATGTTTGTGCCGTGAATTTCCGGTGCCGGTATCCATAGTACCGGTACCCGACGTTCGCGAGGATGATATACTCCAGGAAGGTGCGTGAACCCGACAGGCGTTTTACGATGCTTGATATCCGGTAGGCGGACTCCCAGCACCGGATATGCCCTTCCTGCAGTTCGTCCTCGTGCATCAAATTGGGCCTGAATACGGCGTGCTGCGCGTCGTATAACGTCCAGTTTTCGGTTAAAATGCGGCCTTCGCCTTTAAGCCTGTTAAAAAAAGGAGTTCCCGGAAAAGGCGTACAAACGGTAAACCGCGGGAGGTCGAGGTCGGCTTCATTGACAAAAGCGAGAGTCCGGTCAAAACAATCGGCGGTATCGGTTTCCAATCCGTGTACGAAGCACCCCATCACGGCGATGCCGCGCGCATGGAGCTCCCGTACCAGCCGCCGGTATTTTTGTACGTCGTTGAAGCCTTTGCCGATTGCACGGTTGCCGCTGCCCGACAACGATTCGAACCCGATAAGGAGCCCGAAACAGCCGCTGGCCTCCATGGCGTCGAGCAATTCCTTGTTGTCGACTATTCGGGTGGTCGCCAGCCCGCCCCAGCGTTTTTTCAGGGGCGCCAGCGCCTTGCAGAGCGCGATGGAATATGCCGCGTTCTCCACGGGACTTGGGTCAAGAAAGGTCACATACCGGCCGTGCATGCGTGAGACTTCGGCGACGACGTCCGCAATCGGGCGCTGCTCGTAGGCACCCTTGCAGATAATGGGCGTGACGCAGAATTCGCAGTCGTGGGGGCACCCGAACACCGCCTGAGTGCTGTTGAGGGTAATGAATCTTTTACCGGCAAAAGCGGTGCGATCCGGTTCCGGAATCTTGGAAAAGTCGATCTTCGCCGGCGGATGATAGAATGGACGCAACCGCCCGTCGGCAAAATCCTTCAACAGCCGCGGCCACGTCTCATAGGCGTGTCCTACGACGACCGCATCCACGTACCGCTTGGCTTCTTCCGGCAAGAGGGTCGCGTGGGGCCCGCCCATGATCGTGGTGATGCCGCGTGCGCGAAAATGTTGGGCGAACGCATAGGATCGTTTTGACACGCCGGTGATACCGGTGAGACCGACGATATCTGCCTTGATTAGCGCGGGAGCGACTCGCTGCACGCTTTCGTCATAAATCCTCACCTCGCCGCGCAGTTCCCTGGGTACCAGGGCCGCGAGCGTTACCATGTTGAGCGGCGCGTAGCGTAAAAAAAAAGGGAAAACGCCAGAACCGTGACGATACATCCCGGTTCGGGGAGAGATGAGGGCGATATCGAGTTTCCGCGACATCGGAGAAATGCGTTTCTTTTCCCGGCAATTCGCGCCGGCCGCGGGAATCGGCAGGTCATGCGCTCGTTGTCCGGGTCTCAAATCATTTTCTTGCGTAAAATATTTTTGCGCTTGAAGCAGGCCGGAATCCGGTTCAGGCCGGTATCCTCCACATAAAATAAAACGCAAAACCCGCAACGTGTCGGAAAAAACGCCTCATCCGCTCCACAAGGGGGCCGTGCCTCGCGGAACGGCACGGGAGCACCCCAACGCTCGCCGGGGCCGGAAAATGTATTCGATTGTCCCGGCGGATAGTTTCATTATATTTTTCCGTCAAGCCCAGATACGGCATCAACCTCCGAGGCGGCCATGCGTCGTTTCCCCGTGCCATTTCTTTTTGGCCTGCTGCTTGCAGCCGCCGACGTCCGGCCCGCCGAACCGGTCACCGTGGCCGTGCTGTATTTCGACAACAATTCCCTCGTTGATAAGGAACACTACGAAGGATTGCGCAAGGGCCTGTGCGACATCATGATTACCGAATTGTCGAAAGTGTCGGGCCTCAAGGTGGTGGAGCGCGAGCAGTTGCAAAAGTTGCTCGCCGAGATGGCGTTGGGCCAGAGCGGCGCCGTGGACGAATCGACCGCGCCGAAAGTGGGAAAGCTGCTCGGCGCGAAGGTGCTGATGCTGGGAAGTTTTATGCGCGACATGGGCGAGGACATGCGCATCGACGCGCGCCTGGTCGACGTGGAAAGCGGCGCCGTGCTCAAGGCGGAAGAGGCCAGCGGGAACGCGGCGAAAGTGTTCAAGCTCACCAAGAAGCTCACGTATAAAATTCTCGCCGACCTCAACGTTTCGGCAAGCAGCGAAGAAAAGAAACGCATCGAATCCGCCGACCGGATGAGCTTCGACGCGCTGTCGATCTATTCGGAAGGGCTCGAACTGTTCGACAAAGGCGAAGCAAGCGCCGCGGCGAGGAAATTCGAACAGGTGCTGTCCATCGACAAGAGCTTCGAACGGGCGCGCGTGATGCTGGGGCGGTGCGCGGAGGGACGATGAAACGATTGGCTATCCTCGTGGCGATGATCGCGGCGACCATGACCGCGCGGCCGGCCGCCGCGGCTCCCGCCGGAGCCGACGCGGCGCGGCGGATCGAGACGCTGGTGGCGGCCGCCAAGCTCGATTCGGCGGCGGCCGTGTGCAGGTGGCTTATTGCGCGCGACAGCGCAAGCGTTCTCGGGTTGTCGGGGCTGGCGGCCATTGCCTACCTGCGCACCGATTTCAACGCCTGTCTCGATTTCGTCGCCCGGGCGCGCGCGTCGGCCAAAAACGATTCGTCTCTTGCCCTGGCCTACTATGCCGGGGCCAGCAGCGGCCGCCTGGGACGGTTCGACGACGCGGTGCGTGAGCTTTCCAAATGCGAGTTTCTCCCGGGAAGCGACACGCTTAAGGCGCTCATGCGCGCCCAGAAGGCCTACTACGAGGGGTGCCTGTTCGCCGCCATGGCCGCCTCGGCGCTGGCGTCCGAGTCCGGGCTTCCCGCCGTTTCGGGCCGCGATACCGCGCTTGCCGTGCTGCCATTCAAAAACGTGGGGAGGCTGGCGAGGTACGAGACTTTGCGGACGGGGCTCGCCGACCTGCTTATCACCGATCTGACGCAGGTGAACGGCCTGCGGGTGGTCGAGCGCGCGCGCCTCCAGAAGCTGCTCGCCGAGATGCGGCTGGATTCGGCCGGGGTGGCGCGCGACGGCGCGCGCGCTCGCGTCGCCCGCCTCGTGCGCGCCTCCCGGCTGGTGGGCGGCACGTTCGCGGTGAACGACACGGCGTCCATCGAACTCACGGGCGGCTACATGGACGCGGCCGAGGGCAAAACCGTGGCCGTGGCCGCGCTCGACGGAAGGCTTTTTTCGTTCTTTGCCCTGGAAAAGAGATTCGTGTTCGCCCTGCTCGGTAAAATGGGCGTAAAAATCACCGATGAAGAGCGCCTTCGCATCCGCACCGTTCCCACCGAAAATCTGCTGGCGTTCCTCGCCTACGGCGAGGGGCTCGAACTGTTTGACAAAGGAAAGTTCGAAGCGGCGAAAGCCGCGTTTGCCGCCGCGGCGGAACGCGACCCGAAATTCTCGCGCGCCGCGGAGAAGGCGCGGCAGGCCGCCGTGGCCCTGGCCCTCGAAAAACCGGCGGTGGCCGTCCGGGAGAACGGCGCGCTTCCCGAACCGCCCGTGGCCTACCTGGCGTCGGGCCCACTCATCCAGGCATCCTCCTCACCGGCGGCCGCGCAGGGCCCGGCGTCTCCCGCCGCGAAGAACAGGCTCGGTTTCACGGCCGGCGGGAACACCGGATTGCGCGCGGCGACGCTCGTCCAGGCGGGATTCATGCCCGAGGTCGCGGTGCACGAAAGCGGGCCGTCGCCAGCCCCGGGCGGGACGGACCCCTTGTCAAAAAGTATCGTTGAGGAAACGGGCGGTTATACGCGCCCCGCCTTCGCCGACGCGCACGACATGACCCTCGAACGCCGTGTGACAACGACTGTCGTCGTGGAGCTGCCGGGGACGCCTTGATGAAAACGACGATTGCCTCCGCCGCTCTCTGCTGCCTTGCCTGCCTCGCCGCCGCCCAGACCGACGGCGGCCGCGTCTCGTTTTTTCACGGTTCCCAGTTGTATACCGGCGTGCACGCCGAGGTCTGGAACTTTGAGGGCCAGCAGACCTGGGAAGTGGTGCTGCCGATATACTATTCGCTTGGACTCGACGCGCTCGCCACTGGCCTTGCGGTGGACGCGGTGACGTCTCCCGTGCTGGGACTGTTGAACGGCCCGAACGCGGGTACGCTGGCGCGCGTCGCCGGTTCCAAAATCCGCGCTTCGTACAATTTCCGGGATTTCGTGCTCTTCACCGCCGGCCTGCAGGTTCCCACCAGCCCCAACAAGCTTTCGACCGAGGAACAGAACGTGGTGTCGTGGCTCGCCACGCCGGAAATGGAATTCAAGGTGTCCGACGTGCAATCCGGACTCAACGGGAATGTCTCCGCATCGTCAAGTTACCGGGTAAACGACGACTTCGTGCTCGGCGGCGGCATCGGTTACCTGCTGCGCGGTCAGTTCGTCCCGGTGGACGGCGGCGGGGAATTCGATCCCGGCGACGAGTTCACGGCCACCCTTGGCGGCGATTACGGATTCCTCCTGGGGCGCACCAGCGTCAAGATCATGGCGGAGTATATGTTCACCGTCTACGGCACCGACCGGCTCGCGGGAAACAAGGTCTTTCGCGCCGCGCCGCGCAACACCATCAACCTGCGCTTCGACGTCAAGCCTGCGCGCGGACTGCGCGACCTTGCGGTGCTGTCGCTCAATATTTATGGAAAGAACCGGATTCTTTCGGCGTCTCTCCCGCCGATCCAGAGGGGGAGAACCGATATTTTCCTGCTCACCGATTATCTCTACTTTGCAAAGACCGGCGCCGTTTCGCCCTTCATACTCGCGACCGCCAGGCTCTACGCGCAGAACGGCGGCGGCGGGGGCGATGCCTTTGTCGCGGGCCTCGGCGGCGGCGGAGCGTTTGCCGTGAGCAGGGCCCTGTCGATCCGCGCGCAGGCCGCCCTTGACGGAGGAACATTGAACGGCTCGGGCATGTTCGGCGTGGAGATCAACGGGGGAATCAGCTACGTTTTTTAGAGGTGCCCCATAAAATGCGGATCGCGGGCTGCTTGCCGGCGCGGACACGGTATGGTCGGCTACAGAGAATCTAACAGCATCCCCCCGAATCCTTGCCGCAGTCGCACGTCCCCAGATCGGGATCCCCTTTTGTCACGATGCCGTTTATTATGGCCGAGGCGCAGCCCACGCCGCGCTTCACCGTTATCGCCCCGAACGCGCAGTTGAGGCCGCACGCGCCGCATTCGATGCAGTTGTCGCGCCCGGCGAGCTTGGCCTTGGGGCCGTCCATGACGAACACGGCCCGCGGGCACACCTCGGCGCAGCGGCCGCAGCCGGTGCATTTCTCCGGTGAATACGCAAGCGATACGACGCCGGACAGGTAGGCAAGGCTCATACGATTCCCCTTTGTTTCAAAAAGGCCAGCACGAGAAGGAGCGTCGCGACGCACGCGGAAGCGAGATACGCGGGCCAGGCTATTTTGATCTCGGCCTTCACGCCGGATGGATTCGTAAAGGTGGTGCTCCCCGTAAAGGTGAACGCGCGGAACGAGCTGTAGGCGGGGACGGCAATCGCGGCGAACAGGGTGATGAAAACATTGCCGTGGCCTATTATTCCGGACAACGGCAGGCAGGCGGCGCCCGCAAGGCCGACAATGAATCCCTTGAATGAGAAGGCCCGGCCCGGAATCCACGGCAGGAGAACGGGAACGAGCACGGTGCCGCATGCAAGCGATACGAGGGCCGCAAGGACGAACGGGAGAGTGAATTGGATGGCCGGGGCAAAGAGAATTCCGCCGGATGAAAGGCCGGCCGCCGCCGCGATGACTATAAGAACGAACAGGGATTCTTTCAGTGCCGGAAAAAGTTCCATCGGGACAAGAGCGAGCCGGTCGGCAAGCGAGAACCGCACTCGCCGCATGGCGGACGTCGCTTTATAGTTATTGTCAAGATACTCCGGAAGGTCGCGGGCGCGGACCGGGCCGAAGCGGACCGAAAAGCCGGTCTGTTTTTTCACTTCATGGGCGCACACTCCCGAAGCGCCGAGTTGCGGCACGATAAGCGTGCGGTGACTCACGACCCCTTCAAGTCCCGACGAGCCTATTCGTGAAACCAGTTCCCGGGTGCCGAACGTACCCTTGCCCGCGGCACACCATACGTTGATTCCTTTTGTGTCCAGCGCAAGTATCCAGGCGTTTCTTCCCGTTAGTGAACCGCGCAGATGGTTGAAGCTCAGCCGGTAGTTGGCCGAGACGAGCACCGGATCGGATTGCTTCGGCTCGCCGAGCGCGTACAGGCCGGGCTCCACGCGATATTTCATGCGGAAACGGTTGCTTGTCCGGCAGAGGATCGCGGCGAGACGATCACCGGACGATAGAGTCCCCCAAGCCTGTCGGCACGACGGCTTTTTGCCGCAGCAACAGGATTTCGCGGGCAAGGATTTTGGGCCGGCTCGCGGGTCCAAGGTCATACGGATACGTTTCCTTTGTTCTTTGCGGACGGAACGCTTCCCGGCGCGGAAGAGAAAGGAGTCGGGAACAGCCTTCGCATCCTAAGCGCCAGGGAGACGAAAGCGACCACGACCGGCACCTCGATGAGCGGACCGATTACCGCCGCGAACGCTTCCCGCGACGCGATGCCGAACACGCCGCCGGCGACGGCGACGGCGAGTTCGAAGTTGTTGCTCGCCGCGGTGAACGAAAGGCTCGCCGCCTGTTCGTAGGCGACGCCCGCTCGCCGCGAGACGTACAGGGAGCCCAAAAACATAATCGCGAAGTACAGGCACAGGGGAACCGCGACGCGCACCACGTCAAGGGGCAGCGACACGATGGATTTTCCCTTGTAGGTGAACATGACGAGGATGGTGAAGAGGAGCGCCACGAGCGTGACCGGGCCGATTTTCGGCATGAATTTTTCGGTATACCATTGCGTTCCCTTGACCGGCTCAAGGATCATGCGCGTGGCGAAACCGGAGGCGAACGGAATCCCGAGATAGATGCCCACGGACACCGCGACGTCCCGCATCGACACGGGCACTTCCCGGCCGGAAAGGCCGAACAAGGGCGGCAGCACGGTGATGAAAATCCACGCGTACAGCGAGAAGAACAGTATCTGGAACACGGAGTTGAAGGCGACGAGGGGGCGGCCGCGTATTCCGCGTTACCCCTCGCAAGGCCGTTCCAGACGATTACCATGGCGATGCAACGGGCCAGCCCTATGATGATCACCCCGGTCATGAGGTGCGGCTGGTTTCGAAGAAACAGTACCGCCAGGAAAAACATGACGACCGGGCCGACGAGCCGGTTCTGCGCGAGGGACAGGGCCAACGCCTTCTTATCCGAAAAGACCACCCATATCTTGCGATAGTCGACTTTCGCGAGGGGCGGATACATCATGACGATGAGGCCGGCCGCTATGGGGATTGACGTGGTGCCCACGCTCAATCTCGATAGGAGGGACGACGCGGCGGGAAAAAACCACCCGATGGCGACGCCGAGCCCCCCATGGCGCCGAAAATCCAGAGGGTAAGATATCGGTCGAGGATGGAAAGTTTCTTTTCGCCCGGCGATCCCATGGTTCATGCCCAAACGTTCAAAAAGAATGGAACAGGTCCGCACGACCGCACGGTTGCGGCGTTGCGTTGTCCTTCATGATACCGCGTCCTTGGTGATGTTTTTCGATACTACGGCGGGCATTTGTTCGATAAAATTCCTGATTTCGTCACGCACGCGGCGGTAATGTCCCAATGCCTCTTCCTCGGATTTCGCGCCCATTGCAAGCCGCGGCGGGTCATTGAATCCGACGTGAATCCGTTTGGTGTTGCCGGGAAACACCGGACACGATTCGTACGCTTCTCCGCACAGGGTTATCACATAATCGAACGGGATGTGCATAAGCTCCCGTACGTGCTTCGAACGGTGTCGTGAAATATCGATGCCCGCCTCTGCCATCACCATAACGGCGCGCGGATCGACGCCCCGCGCCTCCACACCGGCCGAATACGGCTCAATAACGTCGCCCTTGAGCGCGGCCGCCCAGCCCTCTGCCATCTGGCTGCGGCACGAGTTGCCGGTGCATAAAAACAGGATTTTCAATTTTGGGGCCATGTCATTTCACCAGAGCCAAGTGCGCCTTGGCCATGTCCTTAATCATTGACTCGACGCACGACAGAAATTGCAGAACGCACGGGCAGTTGAGCCGGTAGAAAACCATCTGCCCGCGTTTGTCCACCGACACGATTCCGGCATGCTTCAATATGGACAAGTGCTTCGATACGGTCGACATGTCGTCGCCCACCATCTCCTGGAATTCGCACACGCAGTGCTCGCGTTGTGAAAGCTTTTCTATGATGAGCAGGCGCGTGGGGTGGGCCATGGCCTTGACGATTCCGGCGCGTGCCTCGTATTTTCTGCGGACTTCGGTGTCCATGAGGGGGGCTCCTCGTGGTTGTGTATTTGGTAAAATAACCAAATATTCGCGTTGGAACAAGCTTTTTTCATCGGAAGCGTCCGCATCTTCCTAAGGATATGTTGACCGGCCCGGCTTTCGCGACGAAACGGCGGGACGGCGATGATGATTTCTCATCCTGTTCCCGGTGCCGGTGTTCTATCTTTATTCCGACGGCGTGCAGTGGCGTTGGAAGCCTTCGGGCGCGAGAAAGGTAAAGACGATGGTGCGGCGTGCAACGGCATTGTTCGTTACAATCGCGGTACTAGCCGGTTCGGCCCCCGCACTGCGCGCTCAGCCGGTGGACGCCGACAGCGAGCGGGTGCCCATCCGCAACGCCTTTGATACCTCGCGTGACGCGGCCGGCGCGCATGCGGTGGCGAAGCGGCTCTATCCCGGGATATCTCCCGAGCAGGACAGCCTCGCTCGCCGCGCGCTTTCGTTTTTTTTCTCCTTCCAGTGGGCCGACGCGGAGAAAACCGGCCGCAGCCTTCAGCGTCTTGAGCAGAAGCACCGCTTGCCCCCCGTGAGCTGTCTTTTGTTGCTGGGTATGCGCGTATTGCGAATACAAAACGGCGAATACGAGAACGACGCCGCCAGGCGTGACCTCCTCAAGGACATAGGGAGCCTTGCGCGCGCGGCTTTTACGTATGGAAAGGTCGAGAACTTCCCCGACTCATGCGCGGCGACCAACCTCTTTCTCACGGGCGGCGTTAAAGGTTTCGTCGCCACGCTCGACATGGACAAAAACCCGTTGGGCGCGGCCATCAACGGCCTTCAGGCGCGCGAGCTTCTCTCTCGTGCGCTTGCGCGCGATTCCTCGATCTTCGACGCGTACCTTGGACTCGGCCTGTTCGACTGCGTGCTTGCGGCGGCGCCGCCCATCGTGCGGGACGCCGCCGCCCTGGGAGGGTTCGCCGTGACGCGAGAAAAGGGGCTGGCCTATCTGCGCAGGAGCGCCGGTAACGGCGGTTACACCGCCGATGTCTCCCGTCTGTATCTTATCGAATTCCTGTCTCCTTACTTTGGTGACGAGGCACAGGAAAAAGACAATCTTCTGCAAACGTTCGAGAGGAAGTATCCGCACAATCCGTATTATGTTTTTCTGCGCCTCGACGAAGACCTTTGTTTCCACCACGACACGCTCAAAAGCTTTTCGTTCGCACAGCGCCTCGCGGAGCAGATGGAGGCCTTTGTGCCATCGACCTATTCGGCCAGGCGATACGCGCAGCTTGTCGCATGGCAACGACTGCTCATCGAACCGTTTCCGACGCCGGGTTCACTGCCCGATTCCACCTTCAACCTGGCCGGTTTTTCGTACTACCCAGTCTTTCTGCGCGCGCTTCGAGAAAAACTGCTTTTCGAAGAGGAACCAGTCGCAAACAGGGGCGACCGCTCGCGTAGAGCCCTGTTCGTCAAGCAGGAAGGCGAGCGAGCCCGGCGCATGCTCGAATCGTCCGCGGCGATTCCGGCCGGCCAGAAGGCGCGGTTTCTCTGGCATATTAGGGACGCCTTACGGGTCGAGCCCGCGCCGCCGCGTTGAGGTCGAATCGTCCGCATCCACCGGGGCCCTTCTCCGCAGTATTTGCCGTCGTACCGCTTGATACGCCATTGGCCGCGATGTACTTTATTGTTGGCATATGCCAATAATTGGGGAGTCTCATGCCGCGTCCCTGCAAAAGACGGCGTATCTCGTGCCACCCGGTCGCCGCCGGTTTCGGGCCGGACGGCGTTGCGGATCGCGACATCGAATCGGTTTCACTCGCCTACGACGAGATAGAGGCGCTCCGGCTCGCCGACTTCGAAGGGATGTATCAGGAAGAAGCGGCGCGGAAAATGAACGTTTCGCGCTCCACCTTCGGCAACATCGTGACGACGGCGAGAAAAAAGGTTGCCGATTTCATCGTCAATTCAAAGCGGCTATCGGTGGAGGGCGGAGCCATCGAACATTCTCCGTGTCGGTTCGTGTGCTCCGAGTGCAGCCGCACCTTCTCGGTGTCCGCCGAAACGCAAAGCCCGTCTCAGTGCCCCCACTGCAAGAGCAGAAAATTTTGCTGTGAGAATACAATGCGTAATAAAACCAAACCTAAAACATGCTGGAGGACCGCATGAAAATTTGTCTGCCCGTTCTGGAAAACAAGGGAATGGAATCGCAAGTGTTCGGCCATTTCGGCAGCGCACCCTGTTTCGCGGTGTACAATTCCGACACAAAAAGCATTATATTTTCGACAAACGACGAAAGCGCGCACGAGCACGGCAAATGCATGCCGGTCGACGCGTTGCGGACACTCGGGGCCGAGGCCGTGCTCTGCCGGGGAATGGGCCTGAGGGCCGCCAACCTTCTCGTGGCTTCGGGAATCAAGCCGTTCCTCGTGGATGCGGAAACCGTTTCCGAGGCGCTGGAGAAATTCGACCGCCGCGAAGTGAGAGTGCTCGACGAAGCCACCTCATGCCATGCGCATGAGTGCCACTGACGGTTTCTCGTTTCTTAACCAAAGCCACACTCAACCGTGTTCGTGAGGGGGAAAGGGGATTTTCGTATGAAGCTGTCTCTCTTGAAGGTTGCGTTCTGCCTGGCCGGTGGGGCCGCTCTGGCGCACGCCCAGATCGACATCACGGGAACGGTTTTGGATTCGTCGTCGTCCGGCGCCGTCAGGGGGGCCGTCGTCAGCCTCACGGGCGGGGGCGCAACCGGAATTTCGGACAGCCTCGGACGGTATATCCTGGGCGGAACGACCGGACTTCGCGGTCCTACTGCGACGAATCCTGCGCGCCGCGGCGTGTGCACTTTCGTCGACGGCCGGCTGCGTTTCGACGTGGCCGGCGAGGATAGGGTGCACATCGAATCGTTTACGCTTTCGGGTAGGCGCGCGGGCCCGGTCTTTGACCGGGTTCTTCCGAAGGGCTCCTATAACATCGCGCCGTTTTCAAGCGCGGTGGCCTCGCAGGTCGTGTTGTTGAGGGTGCGGATAGGAGGAGCGGAGACCGTTCTCAAGATCAATCCGGCCGCCTTCTCCAGAGCAGGGAACGGAGCGACCGCTGCTGATGAACCATCGGCCGGTCTTTTCAAGACGGCTGCCGCGGTAGACACCCTTATTGCCTGGGCAGTGGGCTACGACATCTCCCGCATCCCCATCGACGGCCGGATTGGGACGCACGACATTACGCTGCGTCGATCCGCGCCGGAGGGCTTTGCGCAGGTGATCCAGACCTCCCAGGCGGGCGACAAGCTGGCGGTGAAGACTCCGCTGGCCTTCGCGGCGGACGACGGAGCGTCGCTTCCGACCATAACTATCGATCCCGCCACCCTCTGCCAGTCCATGGTGGGGTTCGGCGCGGCGTTCACCGAGACCTCGGTCTGGAACATGACGCAGATGGGCGCGGCAAGGACACAAGAGATTCTCAACGGCTATTTCAACCCCTATACGGGATCGGGTTATACCTTCACGAGGACGCACATCAACAGTTGCGACTTCTGCATCGCCAACTACTCGTACGACAACACGCCCGGCGATTACAACCTCGACAATTTCAACATATCGCACGAGCTTCAATGGATGATCCCGCGTATCAGGGAGGCGCGCGCGGTGCCCGGGTCCGATTTCATTCTGTTCGGCTCGCCGTGGGCGCCGCCGGCGTGGATGAAGACGACCAACCAGATGCAGGGCGGCGGGGAGCTCAAGCCCGACTGCTATTCGGCGTGGGCATTGTATTATGTCAAGTATATCCAGGAAATGGAACGCAACGGCGTGCCCATATGGGGCGTCACCATCCAGAACGAACCGGAATATTCGCCGGTGTGGGAAGGGTGCCGCTACACCGACGTGCAGGAACGCGATTTCCTCAAGAACTACCTCGGTCCCACCTTCAAGCAGTACAACCGCGACGAGAAGATTATGATTTTCGACCACAACAAGGACCATGTCGCCATATGGGCGCAAACCATTCTCGGCGACACCGCGGCGGCGAAGTACGCCTGGGGCACGGCCTATCACTGGTATTCGGGCGATCAGTTCGAAAATCTGTCGGCCACGCACGATATCGCTCCCACGAAACAAATAATCGGCTCGGAGTGCAGCCTGTATGACAGCGATTTTCGCAAGTATTCCGGCGGCGAGAGGATGGTGCGTTCCATGCTCGGGGACATCAACAACTGGTCGGCGGGTTATCAGACGTGGAACCTCGTGTGTGACGTCACCAACCTCGGCCCCTCGGACGTGAACACGAAGTGCCCGTCGCCGATCATGGTTGACGTCGCCGGCGGCACCGTGGAGTACGAACCCGACTATTATTACATGACCCATTTCAGCAGGTACGTGCGTCCCGGCGCCATCCGGCTCAAATGCACGAGCAACAACGCCAACCTTCAGGCGGCCGCGTTCAAGAACCAAAACGGGCTCGTTGTCGTGGTGGTGCTCAACCAGACCGCCAATGCAATAGATTTCAAGCTTAAGCAGGGGGCGCAGGTCGTCAAACCCACGATCCCCGCGCACGCGCTGATCGATTTTATTTATTGATAAAAGCGTCCAAACCGGGGGGGCGCGGGGCCCCCTCGCCATTGTTACAAACGCGAATGAGAACCCAACCACCCGCAGGCAACCCCGTCGGCGGCGCCTGCAACCACGGCGTCATCCTTGATTCCATCGCCGACGGGGTGTTCACGGTCGATGCTTCCTGGACGATCACTTCGTTCAACAAGGCCGCGCAGGCCATCACGGGCGTGCCGTTGTGCGAGGCCATGGGCCGGAAATGCTGGGAGGTGCTCCACGCGGACGTCTGCGAGCGCGACTGCCTGCTCGCGACAACGATGAAGACGCGTCGGCCGTGCGTGAACAGGACCGTGCATATCGTCGACAAGGACGGCGTGAAGATACCGGTGAGCGTTTCAACCGCCATCCTCAGAGGGCCGGACGGAACGGTATGCGGCGGCGTGGAAACGTTTCGCGATCTGTCGGAGGTGGAGGATCTCCGCAAGGAGATTACGGGACGGCGCTCGTTCGGCGACATCGTCACCGCCGACCATCGTCTCGTGGGAATGTTCGACATTCTGCCCGCCGTGGCGCAGAGCGACGCGCCGGTGCTGATCCTCGGCGAAAGCGGCACGGGAAAGGAACTCCTGGCGCGGGCGGTGCACGACCTGAGCGCACGGAAGAACGGGCCGTTCGTCGCCGTCAACTGCGGCGCCCTTCCCGAAACCCTTCTCGAGTCGGAGCTGTTCGGTTACCGGAAAGGCGCGTTTACCGACGCGAAGCACGACAAACCGGGCCGCTTCGACCGGGCGAAAAACGGCACGCTGTTTCTCGACGAGATAGGCGACATGCCGAAACCGGTGCAGGCGAAGCTCCTGCGCGTGCTCCAGGAACGCATGTACGAGCCGCTCGGCGCGACCGAGGCGGTGAAGGCGGACGCCCGTATCGTCGCCGCGACCAACCGCGATCTTGCCGCCATGACGGAATCGGGAGAATTCAGGAAAGACCTGTATTACCGTGTCAACGTGATGCCCTTCACGTTGCCGCCCCTCCGCGAGCGTGCGGCCGACATTCCGCTGCTGGTGGAACATCTTGTCCGCCGTTACAACACGGTATACCGCAAGAACGTCGAACGGCTTTCGGCCGACGCCATGGCCGTTCTGATGGCGCATTCGTATCCGGGGAACGTGCGCGAGCTCGAGAACATCCTGCAATACGCGTTCGTGCTGTGCGGAAACGCGGCGATAGAGAAAAAACATTTGCCGGATTCCCTCATCCGTACAATCGCGTCGCCGGTCGGGAAACAGGTCCGGCGGTCATGGGAAGATTTCGAGCGGGCGAGGATCGGGGAGGCGCTCGCTCGCAACCGATACAACCGGACGAAAACCGCCCAAGAGCTGGGCATCCATGCGGTCACGCTGTGGCGGAAGATGAAAAGGCTCGGGATCACGGGATGAGCCGACGCGGCGGGTTTTTCTTTCTTGCGGGGAGGACGGTTGCTCTCCGGGATGCCGAGGTTTGTCCGGACCATGAGCCGTGGTGAGGATATCATCCGCCGGGCTCACCCCCGCCGGTTCTCCCGCACCTCCGATGCGAAGAAAACTTTCGTTTTTCCTCACGTGTGCATGTATCTTTTTCAAGATGCCCGCTCGGCTGCAATCCCGTGAAAAAGGCGGTCTCTTCCCAATGCCGGCGTCGATTCCGAAGCCTTCCGCACAAAACGAGCGTAGGTATTTCGCGGCGCTCGACGGATTACGGCTCCTGGCGTCACTGAATGTCGTGCTGTTTCATTTGAGGAGCGTCGGCGGATTGTACGGCGCGAACCTGCCTTCCCGGCTGGCGTTTCTTTTGGACCAGCCCGCATTCCATGCCAGTCTTTTCTTTATGCTGGCCGGTCTTATTTATCAAACGAAATACGGCGTCGTTCCGTCGGCCTTCCGTCCCGGCGCGTTTCTACGGAGACGGTTCATGGCGCTATACCCGCTTCACGCGCTCACGACCCTTGCGATGGTCCCGTTGATTTTTTTCTACACGACGCCGGGCGCGGGCGTCCCGCCCGTGTTGTTGTCCCTCCTTGTTCACCTTTCCCTTGTTTATTCCCTTGTCCCGTTCGTTCCGTTCGGTCTCAATACTCCGTCATGGGCGCTCTCGGCGTTTTTTCTGTGCTATCTTCTTTTGAAGCCGGCGCTGTTCGCGGTACGCCGCCTTACTTCGTGTAAAGCCGTGGCGGGCGCGGCCGCCGCATGTTTCGCCCTGATATGCCTATGGGGTATGATATATACCCGGTGGGTCGGGGATTGGTCGTGGTATCTTTTTTTTCACATTTTCGCGCCGATACGATTTTTCGAATTCTTTCTCGGAATGCTGCTCGGCCGCCTCCTGGATTTCTTTCCCGCCGCCGGGTGGAAGCGTGCGCATGCATTGCTTGTCGACATCTGTCTTGTCGTTTTGTTCGCTGCCGTCTATGTCAATGCGCGCTGGTACGGGCAGGCGTCAAGCGCGGAACGGTGGTTTTCGTATCATGTCGTCGCGGTTTTCATCTTTTGCGGTATCACGTTTCTTCTCGCGTGCAACCGCGGCATCGTCTGTGCGTTGTTCTCGCTTTCGCCCGTTCGGAAGTTGGGAGCGATATCCTTCTACCCCTATCTGCTGCACATCCCTTTTTTCGGCTGGGCGGCCTTTATCGCGGAGCGTTTTTTCGGATGTCGCGCGTTTCTGCACGATCCGATGGTGATTGTCGTTCTCGTGGCGGCGCTCTACGGCCTGAGTCTCGTTTTCGCCCGCCACGATGTACGCTACATGTTTACCCGGCGCACGGCGGCGCCCGGAAAAAACCGCGAAACGTCTTGACAAGGGGGTGTCCTCGCCGGAATCGGCGGTCGGTCGAACGCGCCGGATCGGGAGGCCGAACGCGGGGATTGTTTCGCCCGGTTATGCGTTGGCCGCGATTGTTTCGACAATCGACGACAACGCGTCCGGCGCGGGTCCGCGGCTTTCGCCGTCGACGTGGGTGAGGCCGTTGTCGCTGCGGCTCACGAATTTCGGATCGATTGGAATACTCCCCAGAAACGGCAGGCCGCACTCGACGGCCATACGCTTGCCCCCTCCGCTTCCGAAGATGTCGGTGACCTTTCCGCAATGGGGACAGGCGAAGCCGGCCATGTTCTCTATGACGCCCGTTACCGGGAGCCCCAGTTTTTCGCAGAAGTCGATGGATTTCCGCACGTCGAACGTGGCCACGTCCTGCGGCGTGGTGACGATGAGCGCTCCGTCCGGCTTGGCCGTCTGAACGACGCTGAGCGGTTCGTCGCCGGTTCCGGGGGGAGAGTCGATTATCAAGAAGTCGAGCGCGTCCCAGACCGTGTATCCGATGAATTGTGAAATGACCGCGTGCTTGAGCGGCCCGCGCCACACCACCGAATCGTGAAGGTTGCGGAGCAGGAACTGTACCGACATTACCTTGAGCCTGCCGTCGTACAGCTCGGCCGGTACGAGATGGGTCTCGTCGCCGCCCGCGACGAATTTTTCGAGGCCGAGCATTTTGGGCACGGACGGCCCGTGCAGGTCGCTGTCGAGAAGCCCGGTTTTCTTGCCCCGCGCGGCGAGTCCCGCCGCGAGATTGACGGCAACCGTGCTTTTGCCCACCCCGCCTTTACCGGAAAGAACCACGTATGTACGTTTGATGTTCGACAGTGTTTCCGTCAACCGTTGTTCATCCGCTCCCTGATGGCTCATGTCGGTGTCGTCTCCCGTGGTATGTGTGGAATGGATACGCCAAGCGTGTGACGCAACCCGCGTGCCCTTCGTTGCCTATGGAAGAAATCGAAGTGGACTAAAGAAAGAACATTACGGCAACGCATCAAAATATTGCATTTCTTACATCGGCGCAATGATCATCGGCAAAACTTTTTTGGCGATGGTGCAATGAAATCGGCGCGGTGCGACGCTTTCAATTCGGGCACGAAGGTTGCGCGAGACGAAGCCCGATGGAAACCGTCGCGATCACCGTCTGGAACGGACTCGTCTCGCCGCTGTTCGATGCGGCCGCCGAGATTGTCGTCGTGGAGTCGCGCGGTGCGCGGACGCGGATCGACACGGGCGACAGGATGCCGCAGGAAACGGCCCGCATCCTGCACGACCAGTGCGTGCGGATACTGATCTGCGGCGCGATATCCGCGCCTGCGCTGGCCGTCCTTCGCGAGCGCGGAATCCGCGTGATTCCTTGGATATGCGGGCCGGTGGAGGATGTTCTGGAGGCCTACGGCGACCGCACGCTCGAAACGAGGGAGTTTTTCATGCCGGGCTGCCGCGGCACGGGCACGAAGCGCGGGCGCCGCGGCGGATGCCGCAAAGGTAACCCCGATTGTCTTGACGAAAGGTAACCAGCCCATGAAGATCGCGATTTCGGCCGTAGAAAAATCACCGGACGGCCCGGTGGACGCCCGATTCGGCAGGGCGAGGTATGTCGCCGTGTACGACGATGAATCGGGAACGTGGGGAGCGCACGACAACGAGCAGAACCTGCGGGCCGCCCAAGGGGCCGGCGTGCAATCCGGCCGCGAACATGGTCAATGCGGGCTGCACGACGCTTCTTACCGGCCATTGCGGGCCAAAGGCTTTCGCCGCGCTCAATAAGGCCGGGGTGGCCGTCTACACGGTTACCGGAGGAACCGTTCGCGATGCGGTCGATGCTTTTAAGCGCGGGGAACTCGGGAAACGTGAGGACGCCGACGTCGGGAGCCATTGGTAGAGAACCGGAACACACCGGCAGGAAAGAAAGGCGGGCCGGATGAAAATAGCCGTACCGGTTGCGGAAGGCAAACTCTGTATGCATTTCGGACATTGTGAAAAGTTCGTGATTGTCTCGGTGGGCGACGCGACGAGGGCAATCACCGGAAAGGAAGATGCCGTGCCTCCGCCCCATGAGCCGGGCCTGTACCCCGGATGGCTGCACGATAAAGGCGTCACGGTGGTTATTGCCGGAGGCATGGGCATGCGCGCGCAGCAATTTTTCCGGCAATACGGGATGCAGGTCGTGACCTGCGCTCCTGCGGAGCATCCGCAGACCGTCATTCTCGGTTGGCTCAAGGGCGAATCGGTCACGGGAGGAAATGTGTGCGATCATTGAGCGGACAAACCGCGAGAGGGGGCGGCAGCTCGGCAGGGAACGGAACGCGGCCGGCCGCATTGGCGCGCGTCCGTGAAGAGCTGCGAAGGCGTTTCCATTCACAGTGCATGTTCAACGGAAGCCCGATGACGGAAGGCATGGATTTCAAATTCACCCGGGACGGATCCCTCGCTGCCGTCTTCATCTGCGGCAAACAACTCCAGGGCTACGACGGTCTCGTCCACGGCGGCGTCATCGCGGCGATCATTGATGCGTCGATGGCGCAATGCCTCATGGGACATGGGAAAATCGGATATACGACCGATCTCGCGATACGGTACCGCAAGCCGCTCTCCATAGGAAAGCGGGCGGAGTTGAAAACGGTGATAACCGGACAGGCGGCGGGGGGGCTGCTCGTTTCGCTCAAAACGGAAATAGAGCAAGGCCGCGCCGTTGCGATACAGGCAACCGGCCGGTTTTACATAAGCGATACGTATGTGCCTTAAAGAAAGGAGAGTCGTATGCCGCGAGGAGACGGACCAGGGCCCGCGGGAATGGGGCCCGTGACCGGAAGGGGTGCGGGAGTGTGCGCCGGCTTTGCAATGCCGGGCTTCATGAATTCTTTGCCCGGTTGGGAACGGGGAATGGGCCGGGGACGCGGATGCGGCAGGGGGATGGGCCGGCGCCGGTTATGGGCCGGATGGGGATATCCGCCGGCGGCGTATCCGGAAACGGTGCCGCGCGATGAAATCGAAATGCTCAAGGAGCGGGCCGCGCGGTTCGGCGAGGCGCTTGACAAGATAAACAAGAGGATCGCCGAGCTTGAAACCGAAAAGAAATGAGCGGCCGTATGCCGTTCTCTTCCGGCCCCCACTTTCCCCTTTGGCCTTTTTCCAGGGTATCGGAAACGGGCCGGGTGGGGGTCCTTGTCAATTGAAAGACCCCGCAGCAAGCTTCGGGGTTAGCGCTCGCTGTGGGATTCGCCAATCCGCTTGTCGAGAAACGCAGTGCCGTTCGACGACCGAACGAGTCATGCGGATGCGTGCACCCAAAAGGTCGCGTCCATGGTGCAAAAAAAGAACGTTGAGAACAGGCCGTCTTTACGGATTCGAATGATGAACGGGGTTGCGGATTGAGGTGCGAACATGTCGACGATACGGACCGGAAGACGGAAGTACTACGATATTTTTCCCCGTTTCTACGATGCCTTCATCACGCTTCACTCGCGCCGCAATCGGGACGGCACCCGGAATTTTATCGCGGAGGCGGCGAATATACCGGCGAATAATCATTCCGTCGTGCTCGATATATGCTGCGGAACGGGATCCGTCGCCCTGACGCTCAAGCGGAAGCATCCCGCAAGCCTGGTGGTGGGCCTGGATTTTTCACGCGGCATGCTCGTTAGGGCGAGGCGAAAAGCGTCGAGCGGCCCGGTGTCTTTCGTGGAAGCGGACGCTTCGAATCTTCCCTTTGGGCACCTCTAAAAATTCAAAAACGCGGGTGTCATTCCATGACACCTGAGGAACGGACGCTGACGCTCACCGTCCTGGTCGACGATTCTCCGGGAGGAAAGCCCGGCCTGATTACCGAACACGGCCTTGCGCGCTGGATCGAGGCCGACGGCCGTCGAGGCGTTCCGGTCGGGGCTAGGCGCGGAAGTGATTTCATGCGCAGCCGGGACGGTTTTTTCCCTTGCCTCGGATTGACCGTCAATCGTCAATGCTCCACAGTCCCATACATAGTCTCCCTTGAGGCCGTTGACTGTGCGGACGGAGAAAGTGGAGAAGAGGGTGTAAAGGTGTGTGTTTGTGAGACAACCGTCTTCATACGCTCGCCGGACCGTGGAAAATCAAATTTCCCATCAGCCGGACAGAGATTGCGGAGGGCATCGAAAGGTTTGCAGGGTAAATCAAAAAAAGGGGGGGGCCGGGCATTATACCCGACCACCCTTCTAAAGTATGCGCACCTGCTTTGCGGCGGTTAAAAATTCGGGAGTTTTATCTGGGTTTTTTCCGCGCCCGCCGAGATTTTAAGAAAGTACTGCCCGGCGGGCAGGGAACCGAGCGGAACAATCGTGACGCGTGACGTCGATACCTTGTTCATTACGTTCTTTCCTGCGCAATTGAAGGCCGACAGCCGTACCGCGTCGTTGCCGTGGGCCCGTACGATGGAAAGGACGTGAGTGTTGCGATTTATCCTCACCGAAAGATTACGAAGGGATGCTCCCGGCTGCAGGGACGGCCGCATACCCACCGCGTCTTCCTTGACCACCTTGAACGCGTCAAAGAGCGTGGCGTCGCCCGTCTCGCTCACCGTATAGGTCGAGACATTGATGGAATCCGTGGAAACCCGAATATTGCTGAACGTAGGTTCGCCGGTCTGGCCGAAGCGCCCGGTGAAAAGCCCGAAATAATTGGTGACATTGATCGCCGTTTCGGCGCTGTCCATCTGCTGCCGGCTCCGGGGCTCGTATTTCTTTTTTCCCGCGGAATTGTTAAGGAAATAAAGCGTGCCGTCGGCAACGTCGAACGTGCCGCCGAGGTATCCCGTCACGTTGGCGCGCGCGTCCGGTGTAACGACGGTGCGGTTGGTAACGGCGTCGGCAACCAGGGCTCCGTTCTTGATCGGCCCCATCACTTCGTAAATGTGATCGTGTCCCTGAAGCGCCAGGTCGATCTTGAGCGAGTCGAACAGCGGCCCCATGGTTTCACGCACGGTTTTGCCGTCCGCGTCGCTCTGGTGGCTACGACTCCCGGTGTACATGGTTTTGTGGAAAAACACGATTTTCCATTTTGCGCTCTGGTTCGCCGCGACCGTGGCTTTCATCCAGTTTTTAAGGGAATCAAGGTATCCGGCCACGCCGTAATCCTCGTAGCTGAGTGCCATGAACAGGGCGTCGCCGTAGACAAACGAGTAAACGCTGCCCGGCGTGGTCGACATGACGCTGTCGAAGGAAACCACCGGCGTGTTAAAGTGGTAGGTGTAATTTTTGTTGGCGCTTTTGTCGTGGTTGCCGATAATCGGGGCGAAGACCGCGTTATACCAGATGTCCTGCTGGGTCGCGAAGAACTGCTCGTACTCCCATTCGGAATTTGTCGAGCCCGACGTTTCAATCAGGTCGCCGCACGAGAGCAGGAAATTGGCTGAAGGATACATCGACATCGCCTTGTGCATGGTCTTGGCCGATACGGCGAACATATCGTCGGTGTTGGCCTGGGGATCGGTAAAATAGACGAAGGTGAACGGACCCTTTCCGGCCGCGGCCGTGGTAAAATGGCCGATGCCGCTCCATGCGCCAGCTTTTCCCACGCGGTACGAATAGGCCGTGTTCGCGGTGAGGCCCGTGACGGTTGCCTTGTTCGAGGTATAACTCCGTTTGGAATTATCGGGGATACCGGCAAGCTGGTTCAACGCGTTGCCCGACACGTTATAATTCACGTCGGTGAGCGCCCGCGAGGCCGCGTTTACCGTGACGGCGGGCGAGGCGAACGCCGCGGTGTCGTTCGTATTTCCCTGCACCACCTGCACCATGCCGCCGGTAACGTTCTGATTGGTGTACCAGGCAAAACCGGCCCTGCTGGTCGGGTCGCCGTTGAAGACGACGTTGACGCCGTAGGGCTTGCCTTTGGGCTCCAATTTGGCCAATGTGTTGCTCAAACCCGCGATTGCGGCGGAATCGATTGTGTTCGAATCAATCGCGACGGAGACCGTTTTTCTTGCACGCAGCAGCAACGTCCACGACGGCACCGTGTAATCGGTGTCGACGAGCGCGTTTGCGACCGCTAAAAGGGAATCGGCCAGCGCCCGGTTCGCCGCGGAATCTTCCTGCGCGGTAGTCGCGTATGTCACGAACAGCGCCGCCGCCGCTCCCGGCTCGCCGTCATACGATTCCACTTCGCGGGTTCCGGTTCCGGTGAGATAAAAGGCCATGGCGTTGCCCGAAGCCCATCCGCTCCTGTTGACGAGCTGCTGCACCAGGGCGCCGATGTCCGCGGAGTTCTGCTTCGCGTCGACCACCGAAAAGCTCCCCGCTGGGATTGCCCACACTACGGAGTCGGCGGATTTGGGGCGCGATGTGAGGGCGTTGGCGGTAAGGGGAAACGTCGCCGGATTGTCGTTGTCTTCCGACCGAATGGTGATGACGCACGGATCCGCGTTCTTGTTCGTATTGTCCACTTCAAACTGGATATAGGCGCCGGTGATGGTTCGTCCGGCCGGAATCGGCATGTTTGGGAAACGCACGCCGACCATCTGCGGATCGGTGTTGCCGCCGTTTTCGCAACCGAACTCCAGATCGCTGCTGTTGTAATCCACGTCGCCTACCGTTTTCGACTGGGTCTCACCGGCCTTTGGCGCCAACCACTCTTCAAGATCGTCCGAAATCGTGGAGATTCTCACGAAAACGCTCTTGGTCCCCGCCTGAATAGGGGATAAAAACGAACCGCAGCACAGGCACAGCATCAAAGCCGTCGCCGTCGACTTTCGCATACCGCCTCCTTGTTTATGGTGAATGTGACTTGTAAGCGCCATAAAAAATCGTCCGGATTCATTAGATCGTCGTGAGTATCCAATACCGTTTTTATGACATGGGTGCTAGCGGGAGATAAAGGGAAGAATTCGCCGGGACCGTTATGCGGAGGATTTTACGGATGGCAATCCGTCGCGTCCGGTACGGGATTACTTGACGCTATGGCAAAAAACGGGTAGGCTTTCATTACCTGCTCTGTGCATGCATTATCGGCCATTCCTGCGGACGTGGCCCGAAGGGAAACAACAGCCTCCGGCAGTGGAGCGGGTCGGCTCGTCAAAGCACTATCGTGCTTTCTTGTTTTCCGCGGCTTCCAGCCGCATAAAACAAGCCACCGCCTCCGGCGGTGGTACTTGACTGGAGAATTGTATATATCAGAGGAAGGCGTGACGAGGCATGGGGGAAGCGGAGATGTACCTTCGCCGTAGCGACGACGGGACTCCCATCGAACCATTCCTGGGAAGATTTCCTTCCAAGGCGGCGCTCTCCGAAGTCGTTCGGTCCGGTGGTGGAAGCGGGACCAATTCGCTTTGCATCCTCATACTTTGGTAATAGGGCACCTTCGCATATTCCTTTTTTAGAGGTACCCTTATGTGTCTCCGTGGTGAATTTTTCGCCTTGAGCCTAGCGTCCCGCAACCAGCGATGCAACGAGCAGTCCCAAAACCAGCAATGTAATCGCGGCGTACAGCCAGTCGCGGCGTACCGCGAACGCCGCCAGAGAGACCGCCACGCGGACGATGGGAACCGTTATAAGTACGACAAGCCCAAGTTGGATGATGCCGAGCGCGTGGAAGGACAGGGCCTCCCGGGCGATTGCGGCGACGTGCCTGAGGGATTCGGGTTCGCCTGCGAACGCGGAGAAGTCCGGCCGGGTCGATGCGCCGTGAACGAGGAGCATGGCGCCGCCCGCGGCGACAAGCGCGCCGGCGACAATCACTCCTGCGCGCAGGACCGCGCCGATGAAAAGCTCCATGCGGCGGTCCGTTAATGGAGAGCTTTCACGGCGCATGGTCAAAATCTCCCCGAAAAACCCTTGAGTACCATCTCGATTCCCACGAGCGCTATTGCGACGGCGAACACCAGTCTAAGCGAGCGCGTATTCGCTTTTGTCAGGATTCGGCTGCCCGTCATGGATCCCGCCAGCACCCCCAGCATCACCGGCATGGAAAGCGCCGGGTCGATGTAGCCGCGGTTGAGGTACACGCCGGCGCTTGCCGCGGCGGTCACGCCGATCATGAAATTGCTCGTGGTCGTGGAGACCTTGAAGGGGATCTTCATGACCCTATCCATTGCGATCACCTTCAGCGCGCCCGATCCGATGCCGAGCAGTCCGGACAGCATTCCCGCGATCGCCATGAGCCCGGTTCCAGGGATGATTCCCGTCACGTCGTATTGCCGCATTCCGCCCGGAGACGGGTATGCGCCGTTCATTTTCAGAAACGCCTCAAGCCTGCCGGGTTTCACGCTGTGGCTGTCCGCGCCGAACCCGCGAATGCTCATATAAGCTGAATGAAGCAGCACGAGACCGAATAGTACCGCAATGACGGATGCGGGGACATACGCAGCGGCGAAGGCTCCGGCCAGCGCGCCGGTCACCGTTGCGGCTTCCAGGAACATCCCGACGCGGATGTTGGTAAAACCTTCACGGACATACGCCGCCGCCGCGCCGGAGGAGGTCGCGATGACGGAAACGAGAGACGCGCCGATGGCGTATCGTATGTCGACGCCGAGGGCGAGGGTGAGCAGGGGAATTATCACGATGCCGCCGCCCAATCCGGTGAGCGAGCCCAGAAGCCCGGCGCCGAAAGAGCCCAGCGCCACGATTGAGACGAGAACGGCGAGTGAAATGATTGGACTCCCGTTGCGGTTTCAAAACAAACGGCAACCCACCGGTCGCTCAAGGAAAGATAACTTTTGCCGGACGTTGATTCGGCCGGACCGGCCGAATCAGCGCGAATTCGTTACGCGGAACACGGCGCTATCCCGCCCGGGTTTGCGCCGTGACCTCGATGACGGGCGGCGCGGCCAGGTGTTTTTTCACCGTGCAGGATTCGGCGGCCCGCACCACGGCCGGCCGGTATTTCTCGGGGAAATCCGGCGGCAACTCGATGTCGACCGTGATTTTTTCCACCATGTGGGTCGCGTCGCTCCTGAGTACCGTCTGCACTATTTTTATGCCGGTTGTCGGGATGGAGCGCGAGGCGCAGAACTGGCTCACGAAAAATCCGGCGCACGTGCCTATCGACGCGAGGAACAATTCGAACGGAGAAGGCGCGCTGTTCTCCCCGCCGTCGGATGCCGGCTGGTCGGTCTTTATCGTAAAGTCTCTCAGTTTCGCGTCGACCTTCGTGCCGGTTCCGAGTACGATTTCGATTTTTCTTTCCATGCAGTCCTCTCTTTCCGGATTGAGACGTTAGAACCAGAACCCCGTCATCCCCCTGAAGAAGATGAATGTTCCGAGCGCAAGAAGGGTCGCGCCGCTCGCGACGTTCACGACGAGCGGAAACTTTCCGATTTTCCTGAAGCGCGTGCGAAAGAATTGCGACGCGTATCCCGCCACGAGCATGGGGAGGGCGAACCCGAGCGAGTACACGAGCAGAAGGAAAACGCCCGTCGCGATTTTTCCCTGGGTGGCCACGAGCGCCAGCACGCCCGACAGCATGGGCCCCACGCAGGGTATCCAGACCACGCCGAGCGTGAGGCCCAGCAGAAAACCGCCGAGCCTGCCGCGGGTTTTTCCCATAACGTTTGAGATGAAGCTCAGGTGTTTGAACAGGTTGACGTTGAATATCAGCAGAAGCCCGAACAGCGCGATGAGTATTGCCGCGGCTTTTTCCACGTAGACCATTTTCGATCCGATTGCCGAGCCGAAAAGCGACGACACGACTCCCATGGCCACGAACGTGACCGCGAGTCCGGAAACGACGAGTACGGGCCTGAGCCTGTGATCGTCCGCCGAGCCCGTTACCACGATAGGGACCACGGGCAATACGCACGGCGAGAGGACGCTGGCCATTCCCGCGACGAACACGAGTGCCGCGTTGATCTGATCGGTCACTTTGTCTTCCCCCGCAGCGCCGCGAGAATCGAAGGCGCGTCATGGATCCCCGGCGTGAGCCGTTTGATCTCTTTGCCGTTTTTGTCGGCTATTATCAAGGACGGAAGGCCGTAGATTCCGTAGACCTGGAATTTTCCCCGATCCGCGGGTTCCGTGGTCTTTACATACGTCACGGTCGCCAGGGAAGCAAGCGAATCGGCCATCCCTTCGATGACCTCGTTCTGCATCCGGCAGGGCATGCCGTTGGGGTTCATGAAGAACAGAATGGTCTTGTCCGGCGCCTGCTTCTTCGCCGAAACGGCCGCGGAGGCGTTTCTTGCGGTCGAAACGCCGGGCGAGGGCGGAGACGCCGCCGCGTCATGAAAGACGCCCCAGGCCGCGAGCGCGGCCAGCACGGCCGGCATATATTTGAGTGACGCAATCATCTAAGTCCTCCTTGCTGAATGGGAATGCTCCTCTTTTTTAAACAGAATCGCCCCCATGGGGCACGTGCGTGCGCATTTACCGCAGTCGATGCATTTTTTCTTGTCGACCACGGGAGCATCGAAGCCGTTTTGGCTGAGTGCCCCCACCGGGCACACGCGCACCGCGGGACACGGGTGGTTTTGCGGGCAGCTGCGGGAGTCTATGGATATCGCCATGGTTGCATTCCTCCCGTCTATGCCCCTAAGCCCGAGAGGAGCGCGCCCATGAACGCGCCGTACAGCGTGCTCACGTAGGGATTGCCCGTGATGGGACACGCGCCCGACGCGCATCCCACAAATTTATAATATGCGAAGCCGAGCGCTCCGCCTACGACGATTCCGATGACAAGATGAATCATTTTCTTTGCCCTGTCCTTTCCTTTCGCTTCTTTTTCCTGCATACGGTCTCATTTCTATGGGTTCTCTGTGTCCCTGCGGTTATGTGTTCAAGCGCCGACCGGCGCCACCCTTACGACGCTCACGTGAACCCGGCCTTCCCGCACGATGAACCCGCACCGGCGCAGGCCGATATTTTTCTCTCTACGTCGCGCGAGCCGCACCGGGGGCACGGGGGCGCATCGGTTGACGAAAGCGGAACGAGTTCCTCGTATTCCCTTCCGCAGGACGCGCATTTATACTCGTACATCGGCATACATCGTGTTTCCTTTCCAACAAACGGTTGGGCTCATTCCTCCGTTGCGTTCCGCGTTGCTCAGCTTTTGCCTTTATTGGTGGCCAATCCGAACAGCGCATAAATTGCGCAGAAGCCCACAAGACCGGTGACAAGCGCAATCCCCGCGACGACGCCAACCGCGATTGCGGCGGCGCCGGTTACGATTTTGAGCGGTATCAGCGCCGCAAGCGCCAACCCGAGAACCACTCTGACGATCCTGTCCGCCGCCGATTCGTTCGCTCTCATTGTGCCCTCCCTTGCCGAATGAATATCCTGTTGAAGATGCGGTCGAAACGTTTTCAGTTTAAACCGAGCGCGTTAAGATAGGCCGGCTCCTGGCGCACGCCGACCAGCGTCGCATCGAGCCTTCCGCCCTTGAAGACCAAAACCGTCGGGATTCCCGTGATCCCGTATTGGCCGGCCGTAAGCGGGTTGTCGTCGACGTTCAATTTGTAGACCTTGGCCTTGTCTCCGGCTTTTTGTCCCACGCTCTCTATGATGGGGCCGGCTATTCTGCATGGTCCGCACCACGGCGCCCAGAAATCGACCAGCACCGGAACTGTTGATTCGAGCACGTCCTGTTTGAAGGTCCCATCCGTCGTTTCGAGCGCCATTTAATCCTCCTTGATGTTGTTGTTTGATTTGAGTGAATCGTGATATTTGCAACGGATGTGCCAATGCAACACCTTAAAGCTTTTTAATTTATAAGTATTATCATAATACATTGATTATTTGCACAATATGACAATTGTCCCTTCCAGTTCAGCACCATCTTCAATATCAGTGTCTGGCAAAGAGTATTTTAATGGTGTTGCAAATATGATGCACGCAACGTTATTAAGTGTTGATGCAACACTGGAAAGGATCGACCATGGTCTGCTTTGATCCCGAAAAAGGCCTGACAAAGGAATGTTTCGAAACAATCCTTCAAACAGTCGCCGAAGGCATCTTCATCATCGATACCTCGGGCGTCATCAGATTTTGCAACCGGGGGCTTGAGGCAATGACGGGCCTTTCCGCGGAATCGATAACCGGCAAGCGGTGCCGCGACATCATGGTGTGCGCCTGCGGGTCCATGAACGAGTGCGGCCTTCTCACCGGCGCGACCGCGAACAACCTCGAATGCCGGCTCAAGAAGTCCGACGGCACCCAGCTGCCGGTACTCAAGAACGGAAGGCCGCTTGCGGCGCCCGACGGTTCGGTGATCGGCGCCGTGGAGACCCTCACCGACATATCGGCCCTCAAACAGGCCGAACGCAAGAGCGCGGCCCTTGAGGAACTCGTCGAACGCGAAGGCGGAAGGCTCGGACTTCTTGTGGGAAAAAGCAAGCCCATGCAAAACGTGTTCGAGTTGGTCGACTTGGCGGCCGCGTCGAACGCGACCGTACTCATCACGGGCGAGACCGGAACCGGCAAGGAACTCGCCGCGCGTACCATCCACGAGCGAAGCGGCCGCAAGGCCGGCCCGCTGGTGAAGGTGAACTGTTCGGCACTCACCGAATCGCTGCTCGAAAGCGAACTGTTCGGCCATGCAAAAGGCGCCTTTACGGGCGCGATAAAGGACACGGCCGGCCGTTTCGAGCTTGCCGACGGCGGAACGCTGTTCCTCGACGAAATCGGCGACGTCTCCCCTTACATCCAGGTGAAGCTGCTGCGCTTCTTGCAGGAGCGGGAGTTCGAGCGGGTGGGCGAGAGCGAGACGCGCAGGGCCGACGTGCGAATCGTCGCGGCCACCAACAGGGACCTGCGCGGGCTGGTGAAGACGGGTGATTTTCGCGAAGACCTGTACTACCGCCTCAAGGTGTTTCCAGTGCACATGCCGCCGCTTCGCGAGCGCAAGGAGGACGTGGGGCTGCTCATCGATCATTTCATCGGCAAATTCAACAAGCAGACCGGCAAACCAATCACCGGACTTTCCTCCGAGGCGGCGCTCACCCTGATGGACTACTGCTGGCCGGGGAACATTCGTGAGCTCGAAAACGCCATAGAGCACGCGTTCGTCACGTGCCGCGGCGGGGAAATAGGCGTGTTCGACCTGCCGCTTGAGATACGGCACGTGGAGATGCGGTCGGCCGAGTGCAGGCCGCAGCCGACATCGGCGCCGGTGCCGGAGAACAGCGGCGGTGAGTTGACAAAAGATAAATTGTCGGCCGCGCTTGAAAAACACGGCGGGAGGAAGTCTTGGGCGGCAAAGGAACTGGAGATAGACAGGACTACCTTGTGGAGATACATGAAACGGTGGAAGATGAAGTGAACCGGATTCTCCATGTCAAGCGAAGACGAGACGGCAAAACCGCGGCTCCTAACCCGTCAACCCGGCCTGCGGGCCGTATATACAAAAGAGCAGAATCGTCATGACGATCCCGTAGATGACGCGGAACGCCGCCCGCTGCGCGTCCGTCACGGCGGGAGATGTTTTAAAAAAGGAAAAACGGCCGGTGATGTCGAACACGAGCGTGTTCGCGGCGTCGGTGGCATAATGCAAAGCGACCGGCACCCATATGGATCCGCTGAGCACATAGGAAGCCGCCAGAACGAAACCGCTCACAACCCAGCTTGCAACCTGGTAGACGGTCGCGCGGTTCGTCGCGAAGTGGATCAAAACGAAAAGCGCGGTAGAGACAAGAATGACGCCCCACGGGCCCAGCGGCATGGCGTTGAGCGCCACATACCCCCGGTTGAGAATTTCTTCCTGGAGAACGATTGTCGCCAAGACCGCGAGTCCGACCAGCATCCCGCCGATTTGGCGCGGCGTTTTTACCGCCATGACGAATTCGAGTGACCGGATTTTCTTCATGCCCTGCAGCAAAGCCAGGTATCCGGTTGCAAGCAGGGAGGTAATTGCCGCCCCGCCGAACGCCGCAAACGCGTCTTTGGCACGGAACACAATCCCAAGCGCCGAAACCGGACGTTTGTCCAGGAAAATCAGCAGACAAAGAACCGCGCCGGCCGCAAGAACGTTCGCGGCGCCGCCCAGCAGCAGAACGCGCGTAGAATTCCGAACGGCGAAGTCCTTCAGGTCGCCGGCGATTCTCCGGATAATAGCGGAAGCAAGAAGGGCAACCGCAAGGTATGTCGCGTAGGCGGCCGCGATATGCAGCAACGGTCGTAGCATCATCGCCCTCCGGCGAGCCTTCCCGCCTTGTTTTACGGGTCCTATTGCCGGCTTTTTCTTTCCTTGGATTCCGCGGCGAACTTCAGTTCTTTTAGATTGGCTTGTACGCCGGCATCAAGGCTTTTCTGGAAGTATCCCTTCAGCAGCACGGGAAGCGCGCCCTGCAGGCTTTCTTCGACGAACACTTTCGTGGCTCCGTTGACATTCTCAAACGTCCAGTTGTGGATTGCGTCCGCGCCGAACGTCCTGCCGGTCCAGCCGAACATGGTTTTCGGTTTCATCGTATGTATTTTCGATACGAATGAAACGCCTCCGGCTTTCCATTTAAACGATGCGCCCTCTCCAATCCGGCCGTCCGGTTTGGATTCCGTCACGTTCTTTTGCCACTGCGGCCAATCCTCAATTTCCGTTAAAATCCTCCAGACCGTATCAACGGGCGCGGAAATTTCAATCGTACCGTTGGATTTGACCGGCGCCTTTCGATTAATCGGAATGTTCATTGCGGTTTTCGCCTGTTCGGATACATAGGTGGTAAAGCCATGTCCTTCCCATGCAAAGAAAACGGCGACGATCGCCGCCGCCAGCGGAATTGCAACCAATACGAACGCGATGCTTCTTTTCATGATTTTGTATCGTCCCCGGAGCAGGCACGGGCGTGAGCGCGACGACGGATAGAAAAATCATATTACCGACAATGCAAAGTCACGAAAAATATGGAGGAGCGTGGCAAAAACGCACAATGTTCGGAGACCGTCGCGACGCGGTTGGAACGGGAAGAGAGTATCCGTGAGACGAAAACTTAACCGTTTTTTGTATTTATGCCGGTAGATTTTATACATTCCGCCGCCCGTCATTTTTCCAAAATGAGCCGCAGCTTTTCGTTCTTGATCACCAGCCGCACGCCGTGCCGGGAGTTTTCCCGTACGAGCCTTCCGCTTACGTCGTACATCCGGCTTTCATGTGATGATTTGACAAAACGCGTTTGCGCGATCCTCCCGTCGGCCGTGCTTTTCACTTCCGTAATGTCGAGTATGGCCTTCAGGTCCGCGAAAACCGGCGTGTCCCAGCAGGAATTGGTGTGCGAACTGCACTGTGAAACGAACTTGACTATTCTCCCGCCGGTCACGAAGGTTCCTTGCTGGGAGCCGCACCGGCCCATGTAAACTCCCATATCGGTAAGCTGCCGCGGCACGGTGGTGCCCACAAGCATGCACAGGAACTTCTGCGCGCCGAGCCCCTGGGCCGGCGCAAGGCAGTCGTTCCCGTTCGGGGACAGACGTTGGTATTTGTTCAAAACGTCAAATCTTCCGGGAAGGGCAGGGCCGTTGATCTGGGTGTCGCAAACCACGGTCAGCGTTTCGGTGAATTCCGAAGCGACGGGACATTGCCGTATCGACTGGACGTGGCCGATAAAGCACAACCCCGAACCGCGAACCGCCGCCCCGAGCGAGCCGCCCCAGTCCGCATCGTCGGGATATGCCGCATTCAATGAATCGTTGAACGCGACAGTTCTGTTGAAGGGGTTGAAAATGCACCCGTCGCAAACGACGATCTGGGATTGCGAATTGCAGACATATACAAGCACCGCCGCAATGAAAAGACGCCTAATCATGATGGGGCTCCTTTGGTGAGGGGTAAGGCCAACGCCTTCATGATTAGAATATACCCGTACTTTCCGGCGACGACAATGAGCCGGACGAAAAAATATTTTCTGGCGGAAAACATCATTTTAGGGCGGCAGCGAACCGGAGAGTTGAGATTGGGAAGGCGGCGATACGCCGGCCGCGGACACCGGTCCTCGGCGGGTTTCCCGCCGCCTTGTCGGAAGTCCTTAATGCCCTCTACACCCGGGCAAGGTCGAACCGATCCGCGTTCATCACCTTGTTCCATGCCGCGATAAAGTCCCGCGCGAACTTGTCCCGCGCGTCGTCGCTTGCATAGACCTCCGCGATGGCCCGGAGCTGGGAGTTTGAGCCGAATATCAGGTCGACGCGGGTGGCCGTCCACTTGATCTCACCCGTCGCGCGATCTTTGCCCTCGAACACGTCATTGTCTCCGGAGACGGCCTTCCATTCCGTCCTCATATCCAGAAGGTTCACGAAGAAGTCGTTGGTGAGAGCCTCCGGCCGCTTGGTAAAGACGCCGTGCCGTGAACCTCCGACATTGGCGTTAAGGACGCGCATGCCGCCCACGAGCACCGTCATCTCGGGCGCGGTGAGGGTCAAGAGTTGCGCCTTGTCGACCAGCAACTCCTCCGGAGACGCGGCATAGCGCGCCTTTAGGTAATTTCGGAAACCGTCCGCCAAAGGTTCGAGCACCGCGAATGACTGCGCGTCGGTTTGCTCCTGCGAGGCGTCCATGCGTCCGGGAATGAACGGTACCGTTACGTCCATGCCGGCGTTTTTCGCGGCCTTCTCGATTCCGGCGCACCCGGCCAGAACAATAAGGTCGGCGAGCGACACTTTTTTGCCGCCGGACTGCGCGCCGTTGAACGCGCCTTGGATGTCTTGGAGCGTCTTGAGTACTTTTGCCAATTGGGCCGGTTGGTTTGCCTCCCAATCCTTTTGAGGGACAAGCCGGATGCGGCCGCCGTTGGCGCCGCCCCGCTTGTCGGAGCCGCGAAAGGTCGATGCCGACGCCCATGCGGTCGAGACAAGCTCGGCTACCGACAGGCCCGACGCAAGCACCTTGCCTTTGAGCGCGGCAATATCCTGTGCGTCAATGAGCTTGTGGTCAACGCTCGGGATCGGATCCTGCCAGATGAGTTCCTCCGCCGGAACCTCCGGCCCAAGATAGCGGGAGCGCGGCCCCATGTCGCGGTGGGTGAGCTTGAACCACGCCCGGGCGAACGCATCCGCAAACCGGTCCGGATGTTCCATGAATCGCCGAGAGATTTTTTCGTAGACAGGGTCGAAACGCAAGGAAAGATCGGTGGTGAGCATGGACGGCGGGCGGCGCTTTGCGGGGTCGGCCGCGTCCGGCACGGTTTCGGCGCTTTGTCCGCCCTTCGGCCGCCACTGCTGCGCTCCGGCCGGGCTTTTGGTGAGTTCCCACTCGTAACGGAACAGAATCCGAAAGAAGTTATTGCTCCATTTCGTGGGCGTGCTCGTCCATGTGACCTCCAGGCCGCTTCCGATTGTGTCGGCGCCTTTGCCCGTGCCGTGGCTGCTCTTCCAACCCAGCCCCTGCTCCTCGATGGGCGCGGCCTCCGGCTCGGGCCCCACGAGCTTGGCGTCACCCGCGCCGTGGGTCTTGCCGAAAGAGTGCCCGCCCGCGATGAGCGCCACCGTCTCCTCGTCGTTCATCGCCATGCGCGCGAAGGTCTCGCGGATGTCCCGCGCCGCTGCCACGGGGTCGGGATTTCCGTTTGGCCCTTCCGGGTTAACGTAAATGAGGCCCATCTGCACGGCGGCAAGCGGGTTTTCGAGGCTCCGGTCGCCGCTGTAGCGCTTGTCCTCGAGCCACTTCCCCTCCGAGCCCCAGTAGATGTCCTTTTCCGGTTCCCATATATCAACGCGGCCGCCGCCGAAGCCGAAGGTCTTGAATCCCATCGACTCCAGGGCCACGTTGCCGGCAAGGATCATCAGGTCGGCCCAGGATATTTTCCGGCCGTACTTCCGCTTGATTGGCCACAAAAGCCTTCTCGCCTTGTCGAGGTTCACGTTGTCGGGCCAGCTGTTGAGCGGCGCGAACCGCTGGCTGCCGTTGCCCGCCCCGCCCCGGCCGTCGCCGGTGCGGTAGGTGCCCGCGCTGTGCCAGGCCATGCGGATGAACAAAGGCCCGTAGTGGCCGAAGTCGGCCGGCCACCAGTCCTGCGATTTGGTCATGAGCTCGCCGAGGTCCTTTTTCACGGCCGCAAGGTCGAGGCTCTTGAATTCTTGGGCATAGTCGAAATCCTTGTCCATGGGATTGGACTTGGGTGAACGCTGGTGAAGGACGTCGAGATCCAGCCGGTTGGGCCACCATTCCTTGTTCGAGGTGCCGCCGCCCGCGACGTGGGTCAATTTGTTTTCCATACGTTTTCCTTTCCGTAGTTACGGGTTTGTCCATTGATAATCAATTTTTCGCTCACGCAAATGAAGAAGATTCGCAGCAATATTCTTATAATCGGGAAACGCGGGCCGCCACGCGAGGAAGTTGTACGCTTTCCACCAATCCCGTTTGTTTTTCAATCAGCAACAATCTTGCCCGCGATAACGGAAATTCGCCGTTTTTGGAGAGATTGAGTACGGGGTTGATGTTGATATGGATCGAACTTTGGGGGAGTTGGGGGAGGGAGCAACGTTCCACGCATGCCGAAGTTGCCGCATAGCCGACATGACACCGCCCGAGCGAAGCGAGTGGACGGTGACAGAGGCTTCAAAGCGGCAATTTGGGGCGGGGCTTTAGCCGCCCGGCATGCGTGTGTTGTGGGAATGTTTGTGCACCCCCGTTTTACGCCGCGCTTCTTCTGGCTCTAAAATGATTTTCGGGCGGGGGCTTTGTTCTATTTTTGATTTATGCGGCACAGGTTTCTATCTTTATATCTTGCGACGATTTTTTTACCAGAGCAAAGGATTATAAAGGGTTTGATGTGCGTAAATAAAATTGGGTTTTATAAAACATTAAAAAGTAGTTGACATATCAACCAAAAGGTGGCATATTTATTACAAAGACTATGAATAAACCATTTAATCAATCAACAAAAACCATCGGTTTCCGAATCATAAATATGATGCGGTGTATAGGTTTAAGTATGGATCATGCGATGTCGATTAATAAAATTCCTATAGCCAGCAATCAAGTTCCGCTGTTGATGCTATCTGCACAATTTGAGGGACATTCCATGAATGATTTAGCAAATATAGTTAAAAAGGACAAGGCTGGGATATTGCGAGGCTTACGGTCTCTTGAAAAACGTGGGCTGATTCGGTTTCAGGACGATGCCACCGATAAACGAAAACGATTAGTTTATCTGACATCAGACGGAAAAGAGCTTGTGGAGCGAATTTTTAAACAAATCGAACCGGTCGAAAAACAAATGATAGCAGGGATAGCCGCAGTAGAACTTGAGAGTTTTTATAAAACCATTAATAAAATCAGCTTCAATTGCCTTCATAGTGTTGGAAAGGAGGAGTGGGACGACTTTTGTTTTGATGAAGTAAGGGATAGAAGTACAGCTAAAAACCAGGAAAAATAGAAGAATTTTTTTAAATATATAGTTGATACGTCAACTTCTAAGTTGATATGTCAACAATCATGCGCAGAGTGAAATTTTATTGAAAGGATACTTTATCATGAAAAAAGCAATGCCGTTGATGCTCTTATTTTTTCTAACGCAAATCCGAGCGCAGGAGCAAGGACTTTCGCTGAATCAGTGCATAGACTATGCCCTGTCCAACAACAGTAACATTAAAACATCCACGTATGACCAGGTCATTACTCAGAAAAAAATCAATGAGCAAGTGGGTTCTGCACTACCGCAGATTTCCGCTTCCGGATCACTGGATGACAATTTAAAGGTTGCGACCCAATTGATGCCGGGCGAATTAATGGGCAGGCCGGGCACATTTTTCCCGGTGCAAATGGGCACGGCATATAGTATGTCCGCGAGTGCACGACTGGAACAAAAAATATACGACCCGATGTTCTGGGTCGGTTTAAAAGCGGCAAAAATAAGTAGAGCTCAATCAACGCTGAATTTACAAAAGACTAAAGAGCAGACAACATATTCGGTCTGCCGGATCTATTATCAAACCCTAACCATTCAAAAACAGTGTCAAATTCTTGCGTCAATACTCACCGCAACTGAACAAACACTGAAAGCAATCGAGTTGAAATATAGCAATGGACTTGTAAAAAAAGTAGATGTCGATAAAATCAGGGTCAATTACAATAACGCTTTTTCCGGGTTGCAGCAGACGGAGTTGAATTACAAACAATCACTTAATAATCTGAAATATCAAATGGGCATGCCCCTTGACAGCAGCCTTCTTCTATCCGATACATCGTTAAACGACGAGTTTGAAAAGCCGGAATCTGATACGGAAAATGACAATTGCTATGAGAAAAGAATCGATTATCAATTGTTGAAAATCAACCTGAAACTTCAGGAGACGGATAGAAGCAGAAATATAAGCGGTTATCTGCCGTCATTGTCATTCAATGCCAAATATAACTATCAGTCAATGCCGGACAACTTCACTTTCGGTGATGATTGGTACGAAAGTTCTGGCATAGGGTTGAGTTTAACGATTCCCATATTTGACGGATTTCAGAAAGGCGCGCGATTAGCGCAGTCTAAGTACAGTATAGAAAAGGCAAAAGAAACCATTAAATCCGCAGAACAGTTGATCAAGGTTGATGTCGCCAATTATGAAATGCAATACCGAAATGCGCTTGATAATATTGGAAACGAAAAAGTGAACATGGTATTGGCTGAAGATGTATACAAAAACATGCAAATGTCATATCAGCAAGGAGCGGGCTCATCGTTGGAACTGATCCAAGCGGAAAGTTCTCTGCGCGAAGCCCAGAATAATTATTTCAATAAACTTTTAAGTCTTTATACCGCTCGTCTTGATTTAGAGCAATCAAAAGGCACCTTAATGAATTTTATTGAACATCAAAAATAACAATTAAATGAAAGGATTTACAATGAAAAAGCCTATAGTAATAATCGTGGCACTCGCTCTTATAATAGCCGTGGCATTCAGGTTAAGAAGCAACCATGAGGCAATAAATGCGAAGAAAAATACCGGCGAAGCAGTTGACATGCCGGTGGCCGTTAATGTAGCAAGCGTGAATAAAATGTCTGCAAACAGGTCGATTGAGCTTGTCGGAACGCTCAGTGCTTGGAAGGAATTAACCATTGCCGCTGAAGCGCCGGGAAAAATCGAATCGTTAAATATCGAAGCCGGGCAGGTAAAATCAAAAGGCGAAGTCCTTGCGGTGATTGACAATAAACTCAAACAACTTTCAGTGGAAAATGCCGGCGTCAGCGTTTCCAAGTTTAAAAAAGATCTGGAACGAACCGAAAACCTATTTAATGGCGGTACTGCTTCACAGCAGCAGCTTGACGATGCCCGGATTTCGTACGAAAATGCCAAGATTCAATTGGATCAGGCCGAAAAACAGCTTGCCGATGCAACAGTAACATCACCTATTTCAGGTGTCATTACCCGGAAAATCGCGGAACAAGGCGCATACCTGAATATCGGCAGTCCCATTGCCGCCATTGTCGATGTTTCCAGGCTCAAAGTAAAGTTGAATGTTTCCGAGGCTAATGCATATCGCCTTAAGATCGGCGATAAAGCCGCAATTACTACAGACGTATATCCAGGTATTTCCTTTGAGGGCCATGTCACCTTCATAAGCGCCCAGAGCGACGATACGCACAATTATCCGGTTGAAATAGCCATGAACAACAGTTCGCGGAATCCAATGAAAGCCGGGACGTTTGTTACGGTACATATCGATGAGCCCGATTTGCGTACAGGGTTGTTCATTCCGCGGCAGGCGCTGCAAGGCGGTATAAAAGACGCCAGCGTTTATGTTATTGATAATGGAAAGGCGGTGCGGCGGGATATCGTTGTTGGTAGTGAAAATGATGAATATCTTGAAATTGTATCCGGCCTTTCCGAAGGTGAGAGGGTCGTTATTACAGGACAGGTAAACCTTTCTGATGGGAAGTCTATTTCTATTGTCAATAATTAATCGGCGAACAAAACTAAAAAGGAAAAAGATATGACTATTACACAACTGATAATAAAACGGCCTACCCTCGTGGTGGTTCTTTTCACAGTACTTACTTTATTGGGAATAATGAGCTACATGCAGCTCAATTACGATTTGTTTCCAAAAATGAATATTCCTGTAATAAGCGTTATCACGCAATATCCTGGAGCTGCGGCAAGCGAAGTGGAAAACTCGGTGACGAAAAAACTTGAGGACGCGCTTTCGTCCCTCGAAAAAATGAAGGATATGCAATCCACTTCGCAGGAAGGCCTTTCCTCAATAACCATTGAATTGGAATCGAGCGCTGATGTCGACTTGATCATCCAGGATGCGCAAAGGAAGATCAACGCTATTCAAACGCTACTGCCGGTTGATGCAAAGGCGCCATCCATTAATAAATTTTCGAGCGATGATTTGCCGATAATGAATCTCGGTGTGACCGCGAAAATGGAACCTACCCGGCTATATCAGATAACTAAAGATCAGATAAAGGCGCGATTGTCAAAACTCAACGGAGTGGGGCAGGTTTCTCTGGTAGGCGGCGAGGAGCGCGAGATAAAAATAAATGTTAGCAAAAGCAAACTTGATGTGTATAAGTTGTCCATAAGCTGGATATATCAGGCTGTCGGAAATGCCAATATGGAGTTTCCTACCGGGAAAATAGAAGACGATACGAAACAATATACGGTTCGTCTTTCGGGAAAAATTAAATCACTCGACAATTTAAGAAATATTATTGTGTCAAAATCAGCGTCGGGAAGTGCTGTAAAACTGTCGGATGTCGCGGAAATCGTCGATGGAACAGCCGAACAGAATACTCTCAACCGGATCAATGGCGTGAATTCTATCGGTTTAGTCATACAGAAACAAAGCGATGCAAATGCCGTCAATGTGAGTAGGTTGGTTAAGAAAGAAATAACAGCCATTGAAAAGGATTATTCATCCTGTGATTTGAAATTCAATATTGCCTCTGATAATTCAACCTATACGCTTGCTTCTGCAAATGAAGTTTTTAAGGATTTGCTGTATGCCATCCTCCTCGTCTCGCTGGTGATGTTTTTCTTTTTGCACAGCATCCGCAATGCCTTTATCGTTATGGTTTCCATTCCTTCTTCCATCATTTCGGTGTTTATCGCCATGTACGTGTTCCACTTTACGTTGAACATGATGACTCTTTTAGCGTTGGCTCTGATAATAGGAATTCTTGTCGACGATTCCATTGTGGTCCTTGAAAATATCCATCGTCATTTAAAAATGGGAAAAGACAGAAAACAGGCCGCTGTCGACGGTAGAAGCGAGATAGGATTTACGGCCGTTGCTATTACCATGGTCGATGTGGTCGTTTTTCTTCCTTTGTCCCTGGTTGGTGGAATGATTGGCAACATGCTCAGGGAATTTGCACTTGTCGTGGTTTTCTCAACGCTCATGAGTCTTTTCGTTTCATTTACAGTAACGCCTCTTTTAGCGTCGCAGTTCAGTAGAATTGAACAGTTGACAAAGGGAACACTGATGGGAAAACTGGCCATTGGTTTCGAAGGCCTTTTTAATGGATTACTGACGTATTACGAAAGCATCTTGCGATGGGGTCTGAAACATAGACGCACCGTGTACGGTATTGTTTTTACACTTATCGTACTGGCTTTTTCGTTGATTCCTTCGGGATTTATCGGTACGGAGTTCATTGCTTCAGGCGATAAAGGTGAATTTATCATCAAACTGGAGGGCGAGCCGCAAAATACGCTGTACCAGATGAATATGCTGACTCAAAAAGTCGAAGATATGCTGCTGAAGAAACCGGAAGTAGTCAAGGTATTTTCAAATGTAGGATATTCAAGTTCATCAATGATGGCCTCCGGGAGCAGCGAGTACAATAAAGCCGAAATTACCGTAACACTAGTTTCCAAAGAAAAGCGCAAACAATCTGTTGACGAGTATGCAGCAATGATGAAGAAAGAAATATCGGCAATTCCAGGATTAAAAGTAACTTCCTCGCCGGTTTCGATCACAGGCGGCAGCCAGGAATCCGCCATACAAATTCTGTTGCGCGGCCCGGAAACAGAGAAGCTTTATAATGTGGCCGACAGCGTCATGCTTGTCGTTAAGAGCGTGCAGGGAACCGGCGATATCAAACTTTCCGTGGAGAAGAGCAAGCCGGAAATGCAAATTATCCTAAATCGCGATAAAATGGCGCTATTAGGACTTTCGGTAAATGATGTGGGTTCAACACTCCGTCTTGCATTTTCCGGAAATTCGAATATGCAATATTCTGAAAAAGGCGTGGATTACAATATAAACCTGAAGTTGGACCAGTTCAATCGTAAAAAAATTGAGGATATCGGTTCGCTTACTTTTCTAAATAATCAGGGAAATATCATTGAGTTGCGGGACTTCGCAGCTATAAACCAATCGATAGCGCCCAATAAGCTTGAACGGTACGACAGGATTTCATCGCTTACGGTTAATGCGTCGGCCATAGGTAGACCGCTTGGTACGGTAGGTCAGGAAATTAAAAAAGCAATTCACGATCGCATTCATTCCGGTGATGTAAGTATAGAATTCAAGGGACAGATGGAACGTCAGAGCGAGGCCTTCGGCAGCCTATTTCTTGCAATTCTAGCCGCATTGGCGCTTGTGTACCTGGTCATGGTGGCATTGTATAACTCCTATCTCCGTCCGTTTGTAGTGTTTTTCTCGATCCCCGTCGCCGCAATCGGGGCATTGCTGGCGTTGGCGTTGACACGTTCAACGCTGTCCATTTTTTCAATAATCGGATTGCTCATGCTCATCGGGTTGGTGTGTAAAAACGCCATCCTGCTGGTTGACTTTACAAATCAACTCCGCGAAAAAGGTCATGGCATTATCGATGCGCTGGTCGAAGCAGGAAAAGTACGGTTGCGTCCCATTTTAATGACCACCTTTTCCATGGTTTTCGGTATGTTGCCTATCGCCCTTGCAACAGCCGAAGGCGCTGAAGTTAAAAATGGCATGGCCTGGGTCATCATAGGCGGATTATTAAGTTCCTTGTTGTTAACGCTGGTTTTGGTACCGGCGGTTTATGCAACGATGGAAAGCCTTAAAGTAAAGGCTCAGTGGATATTTTCGAAAAAGAAGTCTGCAAAACTAGCGGCAGTTGCTGATGAGAGTATATAAATAATTGGTGAAAAGAAATTATGGTCATTTAACAAAAAATGACTTATTGTAAACCTTTAGCCGCTCCACGACGGGGCGGATTTCTTCCGGCGCAAGATCCTTCTTTGTTGCCGCAGCTTTAAAATTCATTCATAATTTTATTCGCGGCGCTTTTTTCATGGGTGCCAAAATTTACCACAACTAGGCGTATGATCTCCTCCCCCAACCCCCACCCATTTCCCCTCCACGGTATAACATACACACCAAAACGGAACGCAAGTCATACTTTTTTGCCGGAAAAAGCCGGTCGCGCGGTTTGTTCAAGGCGGCATGCAAATGATACTTTTTCTTCATGCTATCTCCTTGTGCATGTTGACGGGCTTTTGAAATGTTCATGGTGGAACGCGTCTTTCGGGCGTGTATTCTTCGCGGATATTCCCGGAGCACGCCCTGCCCCTTGTCCGATGGTACACCCCCGCCCGCCTTATAAACCAAATTCCGCCGTCCCGCGAAGCAAGAAAAATTCCTTTTTTTACCCGCCTATGTCTCACCATGTTCCGCGTTGCGTGCGGACGCTCGGGGAAATAGGGCAGTATGGGGAACGGTACTGCGGTGAGACGTGTCCGTGGCGGTCAAGCTTTTGCGGCGCGGAGCAGCAATTTCATGCGGACGGCGACTTGGGACATCGTGCGGGCGATATCCTACGTTATGCCCTATATAAACCCGAACTGCAGCAGGTACACAATCGCTCCGGCAAAATACCCGGCGAGGGCGAGCAGGGTGACGTGCCTGAGGTACCAGAAGAA